>ENA-OSEO01000951-OSEO01000951.1-sediment-metagenome-genome-assembly--contig:-NODE-951-length-61267-cov-14.177398_pt1 | contig 61267 bp, 51 predicted proteins | sample MGYA00237883_ERZ534232 | MGnify/ENA metagenome assembly ERZ534232
GTGTCGGAGCGCTATGTCCTCAGGGAAGGCGTTGGGCTGATTGTTGTGGACTATTTGCAGCTTATGAGGACCAGGAAGCGGGGCGAGTCCAGGGAGCGCGAGGTTGCAGAGATCAGCCGCCGGTTGAAGGTCTTGGCGCTTGATCTTCGTGTTCCTGTGGTGTGCCTGTCCCAGTTAAACCGGGAAAGCGAACGGCGCGGTGGAAAAGGCGAGGATAAATTGCCGTGGCCCTTGCTGAGCGATCTTCGCGAAAGCGGGGCGATTGAGCAAGACGCCGACGTGGTCGTTTTCATCTTCCGGCCCGGGATGTATTCGAACAAATACGCCGAGAGCGACGCCCGGCTTGTCATTGCGAAAGGCCGGAACGCGAAGCCCGGAGTTGTGCGCGTCGTGTTCGATGGGCAGCATCAACGCTTCGAAAACGCTGCCCGGGAGGAATGAGGCTGAGGCCTGGAGATTGTCTCAAAGCGGTGTTTCTGCCCGGCTGAATAGAGGAACCTAGGGTAAGGCGAAATCGCCGCTCTGAGTGGCGATGAGTAATCCTGAGAGGCAATAGGGCGACCGGCGCGGGTCCTTCCCGGAGGGGGGACCGGCATGCGGTTTTGCGGCGGCGCGAATGAATCGTACTTTTTCCTAGTAATTTCAACATGTAACTAAAAAACAGATGTATTTCAATGGTTTGACAATGATCGAGAAAAAAGACCGAGTCCTTAGGCCGGATCAAGTGTCCGAAATTCTTAAGGTTTCAAGACGAACGGTGTACCGGTTGGTGGCAGAAGGCGAGTTAGAAGCCTTCCGAGTGCGAGGGTCACTTCGGATCCGTGAAAGCGCCGTGAGAGCATACGTGCGGAGACAAATTGCCCTTTTCCAGCGTGAAACCGGAGTTGCGGAAGATTCCGTGCCAAACGTGACATGATGCGACAGGAGTCTTTGAACGGGGCGCAGCGGGCGCGGTATTCTGGCGAAAAAACCAGGAGGGGCCTATAGATGGTTACGAACCACATTCAGCTAATCAGTAAAGAGTCGGTTCCGGGATACGGGCTGTTGGTAAGCGAGGGGAATTACCGGTGGGTGCCAGACTGGCTCCGGCTCCAGGACCTCCGCCGCGAGGCCAAGAGGCTCCGGGAGAACAAGCGGTTGACGAGAAACGCCGCGCTCGCACGGGAAGAATTGCTCGCGGAGCTTAGGGAAATCTTCGAGGCGGAACGGGAAAAGCGGATCGCGGCGATCCGGCAGCACATCGTCAGTGACATCCAGAGGCGCGGGCGGTCAGGCGGGCGGGATCTGGCGTCGTGGATCTTGGGAAGGGTCGCGCTAGACCGGTGGCCGGTCCAGGTGGACTTCGGGGAGGTCGAAGCCGCCGTGGCGGGAATCGAGGGAGATGTGTTCGGGGAAACCCTGGCGGAGAGAGAAGCCGAGCTTGAATCTATCGAGGAACGGCTGGCGGAAATCACGACTGAAATCAACGAGTTGTCACCGGAGCGTTACTTCGTCATCGCGGCGGGCGGCAAGGTCGTCGGGGATGTCCGAGACGACTTCGCGGCGCACTGGAGGCGGCTGCAACGGTCGTGCAGAACCCCGGCGGGGCCACAGGGTTACGCCTTGCGCCTGTCTCAGCCGGAGGAACAGGAAGCGTACCGGGCGCTCGGGATAGGCGCGTACGTGAACCAGCGCACCGACGCCCCGGCGGCGCATCCGGGGCATTCGGTTGATTAGGAGGGCAACGATGATGAACAGTGAGAAGTTTGAAAGAGTCAAAGCGGAGTTCCGAGAGGCCAAGAGGCGCAACTCGGGCGCGAAAACGGCCAGCGAAGGCGCAAAAACGGCAACCGAGACCCCAAAAACGGCCAGCCCGGAGCAGATCGCCGCGGCGGTCGAGGCGGCGCGGAAGGAAGAGCGGGCGCGGATTCTGGCCTTTGCGCGGGCGGTCGGTGGACCAGGGCCTGACGTGGATCGACTCGACAAGGCGGTCAAGGCCGGTGTGACGCCCGAACAGATGCGGTCGATGATGGAGTTCCTTGGTAAGGCTCCGACGCCCGACAGGACCCCAGAAAAGCGACCGGCGGGCGTCGAGACGGGGCGGTCAGGACGCGAACTATTGCAAAAACTCAAAGGGGTGAATGGTATGACGGGTGAATCTATCCAGAAGGAAAATGTTATTCCCGGCGCGGGTATAGGCTGGTTTCGAACTTACGAGGAGGCCGCCCAATTTTTTGTGGATAATCGCGGGATGTCAAAGGCGGACGCCCTTCAGGAAGCGGCGCGAAAGTTCCCCCGGCTGCATCGGGAGTACATCGAGCGAGCGAACCGAGGCGAGCCTATCCAGCAGATTTATTAAGAAATCCGGGCACCTTCAGAGCCGTAGGGGGCGGCTTTGACCGACGCGGGCAGCCCGGAAGGGTTGAGGTTCCCTAGTCCATGCCCGCGTAGGACCCCTTATTTGGTGCGCGGCGCGGCGCGCTGGTTAGATCGGTTCATCGAAAAGGGGCCGATGCCCGCGACGGCCCGGATTGCCGTCCTCTCGAAAGCGACCACGAGGGGGCGGCGGTCCGTTTTCCCTTCGCCATGAAAGAACGACCAGAGTGTATCAATTACCCCACCTGCCTCGCCGAAGCCGCCCGGCTCGACCTTCCGTCTGTTCCTTGTCCGTGTGAGAGATACCAGCCCCGCCCTGAGACGTCCGTTGACGCCCTGGAGGTTCAAAAGCTGTGCGCCCTCGCCCTTCTCGTTACAGATCCTATCCGATATCAAAAAATTTTGCCTGAAAACCCATGATTCTGTAGTAGCCCTACCTGAAGAATTAACAAGAAGCTTGATCTTATTGCAATTCTTTAATATATCTCGCTTTTTTATCATTTCATTATCTGATTGAAATTTTCAAAAAATATGGATAGGTTTAGAAAATGAACAAATATCGATAGGCACCGTTCGTCGCCATTAGTGATCGTGTAAGCTAATATTTAATAAGCTTTAAAATAAACTATTTGTAGATGTAGCTGCCTAACTTTTTATCGTATTATGCGGCATAGTTGCGACATGATTAAAAGTTCGTTATTGGAGGCACACAATGAGTTTGTCAATGACGAATCAGGTAACCAAGTATCACGATAGAATTTTACAAGCACTGACGAGATATAAAGGGCAAGTATTAAAGCAAAAGGAGATTCATAAAGCTTATTTAGATTTTTATCCTGAATGTAGACAAGACATAAAATGGATAATGGCAGCTGATCACTGTATCAACCATTCAAATAAGGGGTGCTGTCTTTGCTCTAATACAGATGATGCTTTATTTGAAAGACTAGGGTACAATAGATATTTAATACGTTGATCAAAATCATTAGTTAAGTTATGCCGAAAAACTTTACAAAACAGGCAAATGCAGATCGCTTTTGATACTAACCTGCGCCATTTGTTTAATGTATTAAGGCTTTATCTAAAGGAATAAATCAACCAGGCATTCCTAAATTACGGTGAAGCGAGACATCTTGATTAATAAAAAATTATGCGCTACGACTGGAAAAAATTAAATCGGCAGCAAGTAGGTGCCTTCGCTGAGTACTTTGTCAAAATGGAACTCACTATGTATGGGTTTCAGGTGTATTCTGCTGAGGTCGACGATCGTGGTATTGATTTTGTGTGTAAGTATGAAAACGGTCCGTATTTTTCTGTTCAAGTCAAGTCATTGCGAGAAAAGGGCTATGTTTTCATAGTCAAAGAAAAGTTTGAAATATCTCCAGATTGGTATTTGGCTTTAGCAATCCTCAATCAAGGAAAAGAGCCTCGGCTATATCTTGTACCCTCAGAAGCATGGAAATCACCAAATGCGCTGCTTGTAGATCATGAATACGATGGTAAGAAGAGTAAGCCAGAGTGGGGAATTAATCTTTCGATTAAGAATATGTCTTTATTAGAGCAATACGATTTTACAAGTATGGTGGTCAAACTTCAAGCGATACAAGCGTAAGAATAAGCAGAAAGGTACGCTACAATTTTCTGCGTACTTTTAAGACTCGGCATTGTAACTTATAATCACTTCTATTTTTGGCCTGGTTTTCCTATTGCTAGGTTTCCTTGATCCCCAATCTAAAGATCGCGAATCATAACTTGGGTAGCCGTGGCTTATTTTTCCTCTTAAAACCAAATATGATAGCACAGGATCGTCAGGGAGGATATCTTAATATCCTGCGCGGCGCGTTTTCACAGCGAGCGAATCATGTATAAGTTATTTAATTTCTATAATGTTTTATTTGCCTTATGTTTTCCCACTGAAATAAAATTAGGTTATCCCATAAATAAAATTTGTACTTTAGAACTGTTGATGGGGGAGAGCGATGTTTGGAATGGATGTTACGGCTATTGATTGGTTGTCTTGGATAATTGCAATAATAGTAACAATATATGTTGTAAGCGCAAAAAACCCACATGAAAAAGGCACAGATGAATATCAGGCTTTACGCCTTTGCCGGATTGGGCTAGCACTTTTAGTTTGGAGTTTTGGGAGTGGTTTGGTTGGTTTTGCTTTTGCTTTGACATCTTTTGTGCTTGGCATAATTGGGATTGTAAAAGGACGTACAATGTATGGGATAATACTCATTATAGGTTCTGTCTGTTTGCCTATAATCGGTTTTTTCTACACGTTCTCAAATGTTGCGCCGAAGTGATGTTCGAAAAGAAAAAGAGCATCTGTGAAGTTCGGCCCATCGTTTTGCTGGCCCGGGTTTCTTCTTGTCTTTAGAACTGATAAAAGCGACCCAGGATGGACACTGAGAGGCGATCTCCCCTTGATCTAGGTCTCACTATGCGGTATTGCGAAGAGGCGTTTTTGGTGGCGAGAAGATATTAACAGAACTTGAGGAGGTGCCTCGGATGGAACACCGCATGCGACGTTGGAGGGGGTGGAGCAGTCATGTAGATGAAGATCCTGCCTATGCCTTCGAGGATCCGGATCTCAGAAAACTGATCGAGTGGATTGCAGAGGCTGGACAGCGGCGAAAAGAGGCGGCTGCTTTATGCGCCGATATTCTGGATGATATCAGTCCTCGCCGAAATAATCAGCATCGATACGTTTAACATGGTATGAAGCTGTAGTGGTTACACCTATATTGAAATCAATCATCAGCTCAGCTAATTGATGCCCTGCTATCAAAACTATTTTAGGGTCAATACGGGAGATGTAATCGACAGCCTCGGCTGAAAAAGAAGCTGTTGTTATGAAAACTCCCTTTCTCGCGCGTTTACCCTGAAGAGCTCCCACGAATTTTTGAAGTTCTGGCCGTCCTACGGTGCCATCCCATCGCTTCGCTTGAAGATAAATGACATCGAGACCAAGCCTATCCTCCTTGATAATACCATCTATTCCTTCGTCTCCTGATTTACCGATAGCCTCTCCTGCCTCTTTACGAGAGCCTCCGTACCCCATAGCGAGCATCAGCTCGACAACCAGATTCTCGAAAAATTGGTAGGGAGCCAGTTTCACCCTTTGAAGCAGATCATTTGCAAGAGCCGAGCGTAGTTTCTGATATGCAGATTCCAGGGATTCTTCGGGGGTCTCATGCGTCTCTCCGGCATCTTCTTTCTTCTGGCCTGAAATGCCGTCTTCCCGATTCTTCTTCGCAGAGTTTCGGAAATCGACGAATTCCTGATACCGTTCGAGGAATTTGATGTCGATCCGATCTGGTGGATTTTTGATAGCTTCGCGTCCTCGATCAGTTATTTTCATGACTCCACGCTTGGGAGACGACAGCAAGAGAGCCTGTGCTAAATAGACCTTGGCCCATGCGACCCTGTTGTGGAAAACAGGTTGTCTCCCGCTTGGAAGAAGCTGTTTTCGCTCGTCATCTGTCAGGGCAAAAGCTTCTGCAAGCCGCTCTCTGATTTCTCGGAGTTCATGTGCTTCCCCATCAGATACCATTTTGAGCATTGGCAGCATGATTGTCTGAAAATCAGGGATGGTCATTTTTTTTCCGCGTTGTGAGATATATCCGATCCAGAGATCGTTGCTTTCCGTGGCGATTTGGAACCCTGAGGGCGAAAAGGTTGTACAGGGGTTGTATAAAATGGGCTGTGAGCAAAAAGGGGTTGCAGCTTACGACCGCAACCCCTTGATCTTGCTGGTGGGCCGTGCGAGGATCGAACTCACGACCAACGGATTAAAAGTCCGCTGCTCTACCAAACTGAGCTAACGGCCCGACGAAAAATTTAATCTAGCAAGTCACCGCCGGTATGTCAAAAGTTTTTTGGGCGAAGCGGGGCACTTGCGGGCGTCGCTGGGTTTCAGGGGTCTTGGGGCGTTCACGAAGGAAGCCGGTGTAGTGCATCAGCAGGACCCCTGCGCGGTTGCGCGATTACGTTCCAGGACCGGGCTGCCGGAATCGAGGGCCTCGCGGATGAGCGCCAGTTCTTCGGTGTTTGGCGGATAAGGATAGTTCCACTGCTGCACGTCGGGGAGGCAGTTCCCGAACGGGCGGTTGCAGGCGACCTCGCCGTCGGGGCCGAGGCAGCCGGTCGTCATGAAGGGGGTGCCGAGCGAGATGACACGGTCGCGTTCCTCCGGTGAAAGGCCGAAATCCGTGATCCGCCCCGATGGCGAAAAATGCATCTGGCTGTGGCTGCTCAGATCATTCTCTATCAGGTAGCGCGCGAGCTGGATCCTGAGGTAGGTGTCCCAGGCCGGCTGCGGGCGGTTGCCCAGCGCGGAGCCTTCCTCGGCAAAGAAGGAAAAGAGGTGGTTCACGACCCCTTTGCGCCACAGGCGATCCATGAGGGAGACCATCTCCTCCTCGGTCTCGCCCATGCCGACCATCAGGTGTGCGCCGACGTTCAGGGGGCCGAAGACGGTCAAGGCCTGATCGAGGGCCCGCCAATAGGTCTCCCAGCGATGGGGGCCGGAGACGGCCTTGCCGCGGTAGCGGTCGAAGAGCTCGGGCGTGGCGAGGTCGATGGCGATGCCGATCTTGTCGGCGCCTGCCTCGTGCATGCGGCCGAAATCCTCCTCCTTCATGATCGTGGGACTGATCAGGATGGAGATGGGCAGGGTTGTTTCATGGCTGAGGCGCTCCGTCATCTCGAGCGTGGCGCGGGTGCATTTGCCGTTGGTGATCATAGAGATGCAGGTGCGCTGCACGAAGCGGGGGGCGCGATTGATCGCTGCGATGATCTCATCCATGGAGAAGACAGGCCACTCGACGTGAATGAAGCTTTTCTCGCGGTAGGTGCCGGGGCGTCTTTTAGCCAGGCCGCAATAGGCGCAGTTGGCCGCGCAGCCCTCGGGGTAGTGCACCAGAAGATTCACGCAGCGGTTTACCGCGCCACGGTACATCCGCCCGCGCATCAGATCGAGGGAGATCGCCGTGGCTTGGCTCATCTTGGCAACAGCAGGACTTTCTTCTTTTTTCATGGCATTAAATCGATGCTTTAAAGCTGAATATCAAGTTTTGCGGGCGCGCCGGATGCTTACAGGCGGACCTGATTTTCTTTGGCCTTGAGGATCGCCGTTGTGAGCGTCGGCAAATCGATGCCGTGGATCATGTCGTCCCGCCAGACCTCGGTCAGTTTCTGCTGAATCGCCTCGGGGCGGGCCGAGGACCATTTAAGGGCGTCCTCGAGCCGTTTGATGTCCGCGGAGGTCGAGAAGAAATCTCCGGTGATCAACACCTGCTCGATGGCGGCTCCCGAAAGGGAGAGATAGACTTCCAGCAGCCCTCCGGGCGTTTTCATCTGCCCCACCCCCATGCGGACGCGCGGATGCCTGTGGGAAAAAATCCACTCATCCTGGGTGTATCGCTCCTCGATGAAGCGGTCGATCGTCTCTTTTTCCCAGCCGTCCGGCTCGTCCTGCCGGAAGGTGATGCCGAACTCTTCTTCGAAGGCCTTTTCGACGGCGCGCATCACCTCGGCCATCGAAAGATCCGACCCGCTTTCCTGGGCGAGGGTCGTCATCCGCTGGCTGAAGCAGTTGTAACCCTTGTCCTGAAGCTTGATCAGAGGCGTATTCATGATGTCGATCATGAGCTCGACATCGAAGTCGACCAGGAGGCTGGTGTGAAACAAGAGGCTTTTGCCGGCATCGGCAGCAGCCGAAAGACCGGCGACCTTGCGCCCGCCCACCTCGAGATCGTTCTTCGGCTTGAAATATGCGGGAACGTCGAAGGACCCGACGGCGTTCGCCAAGACGCGGCTGAGGGATTCGAATACCCCGCCGACCCCTTTCTTGAGGCCCGGGTAGTCCACATCGATGCCCAGGCCGAGGGCCAGGATCCGCGGCCCCATGATGACGGTGCCGCCGCCGGTGCTGCGCCGGTTGAATTCAACCCCGCGCGCCCGGCAGCGGTCAAGTTTGAGGGCCGCCTCGATGTCCTGATACTTTCCGACGATCACCGAGGGAACGAAGGTGTACAGGTGCAGGATCGGAGGAGACTGATGATTCGCCACCGACTGGGGCAAGGTGTCGTCGATCGCGAGTCCCTCCGCCGTCGAGAGAGACCGCGAGAGTTCTTTAAACAATCGCCAGGAACGGACCATGGGTTCTTAAATCAGGCCTTGGCCTTTTCCTCCTCGGCGCGTTTGATCTCACCTTCGACGAACTCCACGACCTTAGCTCCCTGCATGAGCTTGGGCAGTTCATCGTCGAGGGCGGAGGCCTCGATGGTGAGGATCCAGCCCTTGCCGTAGGGATCGGTGTTGATGAGGCTGGTGTCTTCCTCGAGGTCTTCGTTGATCTCGACGATCTCACCGGAGACCGGGGCGACCAGTTTGCCGATCCACTTGCGCGACTGGATCTTGCCGCAAACCTCTCCCTGGCTCACTTCCTCTTCTTCTTCCGGAAGGTCCACAAAGACGATGTCTCCGGCTTCCTTCTGGAAAAAATCGGTCATGCCAACGGTGACCTTGTCGCCGTCGACGCGGGCCCAGCTGTGGTCCTCGCTGTAGTAGAGGTCGTCAGGCATGTTGTAGCCCTTGATGTCCGCCATGTTCTTACCCTCCTTGCATTCTTGATTGCACGAATTCTAAGGTTGTGGCACTTCCACCTGTCCGAGCCGGGAGGCCCTTTTCAGGCGGCCTGGTCGGCCTGCGCCCCCGCTCCCTGACATTCGGCCGGGGGTGCGTGTACTGCCGGGCCATGTGGACCCGATCCCGAGAAGGGCCTCGGGAGCGGCGTCGGGTATCACTCGGCGCAATCCCCCGCCGCACGAGGCCAGGCATCCGGGCTTCCGCATGAAACGCCGCTGGGTGACGGGTTCCCCGCGGGTGGCCAGCAGCATCGGCCGATCTTCCAGTGGAAAAGTTTCTAGCAGCACAGAGGCCAGAAATCAAGTACATTCAGGCGCGGTCCGAAATGCTCAAGAGCGGTCTTCGAATCGGGCGCGGACGGTCCTGGCGTGCAGCGGAAGCCCTTCGGCCTCCGCGAGTGTCACAACGGTCTCTTTCAAGCCGGCCAGACCTTCCTTACTCAGATACTGAAAGGTGGGCTTCTTGATGAAGTCATCCACCGAGAGCCCTGAGAACATCCGGGCGCACTGCCCGGTCGGGAGCACATGGTTGGTACCCGAGGCATAATCCCCGACAGGGACTGGTGCGTAGTTCCCGAGGAAGATCGAGCCCGCGTGGCGAATCCCTTGCAGGGTCAGGAACGGATCGCGCGTCATGATCTGCAGGTGTTCGGGGGCGTATTCGTTCGCGAAGGCGACGGCCTCGCCGATGGATGCCGTCGTGAGGATCCTCCCGTTGCGGCGGATCGAAACTTCGATGATTTCTTTGCGGGGGAGATCATCGAAGGCGGCCTCGACCGCCTTGGCGACGTTCTCCGCCAGGGAGGCGGACGGCGTCACGAGCAGGGCGGCCGAATCCGGGTCGTGCTCGAGCTGTGAGAGCAGATCGACGGCCACGAGCTCGGGGTCCGCGGTCTCATCGGCGAGGATCAGGGCCTCGCTCGGTCCGGCGGGGGAATCGATATCGACCCGCCCGTACACCAGCATCTTGGCGGCTGTCACGTATTTGTTGCCGGGGCCGACGATCTTGTCGACCCGCGGGACCGAGGCCGTCCCGTAAGCCATGGCTGCGATTCCCCAGGGGCCGCCGATCTTGAAGATGCGACGGCAGCCGGCAAGGCGGGCCGCCGCCAGGGTCACGGGGTTGACCTGCATACCGGGGCCCGCCGGGGTCGTGGCGATGATCTCTTCTACACCGGCAACCCGGGCCGGGATGATGGTCATCAGAGTCGTGCTCGGGTAGGCCGCCCGGCCGCCCGGGATGTAGCAGCCCACCCGTTCGATCGGGCGCGTGATGCGCCCGGCGAGGATGCCCTCGGCCACGTAAGTCGACCACATCTCGCGCTCGCGCTGCGCCTCGTGGAAGCGCGTGATATTCGCCGCGGCGGCGCGGAGGGCCTCCATGACCGAGGGGGCTACCTTTGCGACGGCGGCATCGATTTCGGCGGGAGCGGCCTCCAGGTCGCCCGGCCGGACGTCCGGCTCGAACTCGCGGCTCATGTCGACGAGCGCCTCATCCCCGCGGTTCCTGACGTCCTCCACGATCTTTCGCATGTCTTCGTAGACGGCCGAGATATCGGCCATCGAGCGGTCGAGGATCGCAGCGCGCTCCTCCGGACCGAGCGAAGCCAGTGGCTTGGGTGTGATCATCATCTCTCGAAAAATCTCCTTGCGTTGCAATGGTCTCTGATCGAAGATCGAAGCGGGTTCCGGGCCTCGCCATAAGGGCGGGAGGCTCGGAGATCCGGTTCGGCTCCCCGGGCTGATCACGGGGGCAGCGCCGGCTGACACCGGGTGGGACAGCCCGCCCTGGACGATGTTTTCCGCGGGATGCGCGGCGCATGGCTCCATCTTCCGGCCTTCGAGTGGATTTCCAGCTGGAGCCGGGCGTAACAGGCAGGGCCTTCAGCCGGTGTCCCGATCCGCGAAAAAGTCGTGGAGGGCGTCGACCGTGCTCTGAAACGCGAGATCGCCCCAGGGGATCTCTTCCCGCGAGAACCAGCCCACTTCGCTGGTTTCGTCATCGGGGTGGAAGTCCCCGTCCACCGGGGAGGCGATAAAGACCAGAACGACGTTCGGCTGCCCCTCGTAGGAATAGACGCCGAAAAGTCGTTCGATGCGGCTTCTGAGCCCGCATTCTTCCAACGTCTCCCGGACGGCCGCCGCCTCAACCTTCTCCCCTCGGTCCACGTAGCCGCCCGGCATGACCCATTTGCCCTTTTCGGGCTGAATGGCCCGCCGCAGGAGAGCGATCCGCGCTCCTTTCCTGAGGATTGTGCAGGCGACCAGTTTGGGGTCCTGGTAGAGGACGAAGCTGCAGGCGGTGCACACCAGACGCGCCGGCTCGTTCACCTTCAGGTGCTTGCGTTCGAGGGGCCCGCCGCAGACCGGACAGAACCGGAAAGGGCCGAAATGCGCCTCATAGAGGGACTGAATCACGGATTCCATGAAATCCCCCCTTCATCACCGGCCGAGGGCGGGCGGGGATGCTTTCCGAAAGATACCCGCACCGCCCGGCTGAGCCAGACGAAATCCGCCATGCCGCGTTCGAGAACGAGATCCGGGGCGGCGGGATAGGGGAGAACGACGGCGGCATCCGACGGAGCGCGTTCGACGGTGCGGTCGGGAACGCCCAAGCCGTATTTCAGGTGGCCGTTGCCGGCGAAGACCGCGATCCGCGCTGCTGGGTTTTCGAGCCTGAAGCGCGCGATGTTCTCGGCCATGGTGTCTTCCCAGACGCATTGCGCCTGGTAAAAGCGTTCGAAGTCCTCCGTCCGGCCGTGCGCGGCATGGAGCGGAAAAACCGCCTGGACGTACTCCCGGTGCGCCTCCCGGGTCAGATCGATTTCGGGGGCGATCTGCGCTCTTTCTTCCGGAGAAAGGCTTTCGATACCCGTGCGCGCCACCTTTTTGACGATCTCGCGCGGGGCGTTGATGGCAAGGATGCGCCCCTGCTTCGCCCGCACAAGCTCCAGAAGAGGGCGGTAGTAGTGATAGGGGAATCCCCATTCGGCATCCCACTGGGCCTCTTCGAGAAAAGCCGCCTCATCCAGGCCTCCGGCAAGGTAGCGGTCGAGGGCCTCCTGCTGAGTCGTCTGGAAGCATTCCATGGCGATCACCGGGTGGGCCTCGCCATGGATCCAGCGCTGGAGGATTTGAACCTGCATCAGGTGGTGCTCCGGATCGCTGTGAACCTCGCCGATGAAGAGCAGATCCTTGTGTTGAAGCGCCTCCATCATCGCCTCGAAGCCCACCGCGGCGCCGGCCTCGAGATCGATGATTTCCCCGGGCTTGAAGAGGGTCTCGCTGCCCTCCACTTTGACCGTTACGGGCTTCATCAGCGGCCTGCGCGCGGCGCACCCGGTGGAAAGCAGGATACCTGCGAAGAGCATTCCCGCAAAGGCGACGTGGACGGTGCTTTGCTTCAACATCACACTCCCGATCAGCTTCATGGAAAAGGGCGGCGGCAATGAACTTGACTGCCAGCATCCTTATCATTTAGGTTAGCGGGTGTCTATCCCTAAAAAGAGATTGCGGCGCTTCCAGAGGTCGACCGCATGATAACGGATCCGGGAGCGAGAAGAAATATGCAAACCAAGGCCGCTGAACAAGACCCTCTCAAAGGTTATCCCCACGAGATCATTCTCAAGGATGGGACCGGTGTCACCCTGCGCTGCCTTCGGCAGGGCGACGAGGAAGCTCTCGCGGAGATGTTCCGGCATTTTTCCGCGGATGAACTCTGGTTTTTGAACGACGATGTGACCGAGCCGGCCGTGATCCGGAACTGGGTCCGGCACCTCGATCCTGTCCGCATCGTCTCCATCGTGGCGTGTCTCGAAGGGCGGATCATCGGCAATGCCGCCCTGATGCGCAAGCGCTTCGGTGCGAAGAGCCACATCGGGAAGATTCGGATCATGGTGGACCCGGCCTTCCGGGAACGGCGCCTGGGGACCTGGATGCTCCTCGACCTCATCAACCTCGGGATGTCCATGGGGCTCAAGGCACTGGTCATCCGCCTGGTGCCGGACCGGGACCTGATGGTCATCGACGGGGTCAGGAAGCTCGATTTCCAGGAAAAGGCGGTCTTGAAGGACTATGTCCTGGACCGTTCGGGGCAGGCCCACGATCTTCTGATCATGATGAAACACTTGCCGTCCCGGTGGAACCCATTCTGAACATGACCCAGCAGGAGACCGTCGCCCGGGACGGGCTCGATCCCAAGCGGCTGCAGGAGATCCTGCCGGATGCACCCGGGGTCTACCTCTTCAGGGATTCCGGCGGGCGCGTCATCTACGTCGGTAAGGCCAAACGTCTCCGCAAGCGCGTCCTCTCTTATTTCAAGCCGCTCGATGAGCTTCCCCGGAAGACCGCCCACCTCATGGAGCGGGCCCGGGGCCTCGACACCCTCCTCACCGCTACGGAGAACGAGGCCTTCATCCTCGAGGCGAGCCTCATCCGCAAACACGCCCCTCGCTACAACATCATCCTGCGCGACGACAAGCGCTACCCGAGCGTGCGCCTGGATCCGCGGGAGCGTTTCGCACGCCCGTTCATCGTCCGGAAGACCCGCAAGGACGGTGCCTGGTACTTCGGGCCGTTCTCTTCCGCGAACGCGGTCAGGGAGACCCTTCGGGTGATCGACCGGGTCTTTCTGCTCCGCAAATGCCGGAACCGTGAGGTGCCGAAACGCTCGAGGCCCTGCCTGAACTACCAGATGGGGCGGTGCCTCGGGCCGTGCTGTCTGCCGGTCGACGAGGGGGAGTACCGCCGGATCGTCGACCGGGTCCGCCTCTTTCTGGAAGGGCGGAGCACGGAACTCGTCGCTCAGCTCCAACAGGAGATGCGGCAGGCGGCCGATGCCCTGGACTTCGAGAAGGCGGCGAGGCTTCGCGATCAGATCGCCGCCATCGAGCGCACGGTGGAGCGCCAGCATGTGGTCTCGACCCGTTTCGAAGACCAGGATGTCGTCGGCCTCGCCGTTCGGGGGCACCTCTTTCAGATGGTCGTGCTTTTCATCAGGAACGGGGTCCTGGTCGGAAGCCGCCCCTATCTCATCCGCGAAAAGGAGGGCGATCGAGCCGAGGTTCTCGAGGCCTTTCTGAAACAGTTTTACGCCCAGGAGTCCTTCATCCCGAAGCGGATCCTGGTCCCTGAAGCGGTGGGCGATCAGGAGGCTATCGAGAATTGGCTTTCCCAGGAGGCCTCGACCCGTGTCCGGATTTTGCGGCCGCAGCGCGGCGAGAACCTGAGGCTCGTCGAGATGGCCGCCGCCAATGCGGAGAGCGTCCTCGAGGCGCGCCTGAAACAGGAGCACGAGGACCTCGTGCTGATGGTGAAGGATGCCCTGGCGCTCGAGGGCGCGCCGCACGTCATCGAAGGGCTCGACATCTCGAACTTCCACGGCCACGCCCCGGTCGGGACGATCGTGGCCTTCGTGGACGGGATCCCTCACCGGCCCGGCTACCGGAGCTACCGGATCAGGAACGTCGAGCGGATCGACGATTACGCGATGATGGGCGAACTCGTCGCGCGCCGGATGGAAAAGACCCCCTGGCCCGATCTTTTCCTGGTCGACGGCGGCAAGGGGCATCTCGCAGCCGTGCGGGCGATCATCGAGCGTTCACGAAAGACGCACCCCGAGCTGCGCCCCCCCGAGGCCGTTTCGATCGCCAAGCCCGATGAGGCGCGCCACGAGCGGTACGACAAGCTCTACGTCCCCGGGCGAAAGAATCCGATCCAGCTTCCGGGCGATCATCCCGTTCTGCTGCTGATGATGCACATCAGGGACGAGGCGCACCGCCGAGCGATCGGGCACCACCAGAAGCTGCTCGCCCGGCGCATGCACGCGTCGATCGTGGATGCCGTCCCCGGAGTCGGCAAAGCGCGCAAAGCGGCTCTGCTTAAACGCTTTCGGGATGTCGAAGCGCTCATGGAGGCGTCGGTCGAGGAGTTGGCGGCCGTTCCGGGCATCTCCGGTCCGCTTGCGGGTGAGATCAAAACGTTCCTGGAGCGGTTGCGGGTCGAATCCGGCCTGTCCCGTCGTGATAAAGGCCCCGGACCTGAAGCCGCGGGGGATTGATCTTTTATAGGCCGCGACGCATGAGAGCTTGCATTTTCGGGGCTAAAATTCTTTAATAAGAGGTTGACTTTTGGACGGGAAATGATTTCCCGGGAGAACCCGGTTTCCAATCCGGAAATGAGGATTTTTCTTCGCACCCTTCGGGTGCTCAGTCCCACCGCTCCGCGGCGGGTCCCGGCTTGGCCAATATCAAGGTACTCAAGCGTTTGCGCGGAGGCGACCTGCAGGTCGCGGCACAAGCAAACGTGCAGATTGACGTCGAGATTGGCCAAAAAGACCATTTCCGGATCGAAACCAAATATATATTCGGATGGAGGCGGGCTGGGAGTGTCGACCGGTTCATCAGCCCCGGTCCTTCAGGCGCATGCCCGGCCGAGCCGCTGAAGCCGCGGCGCGGTATCTTTGCCATCGCGTGACACTGCGTGCGCGGTGTGTGGAAGGAAGTTATGTTCGGAAAAATCATCAAAGGCATCTTCGGCAGTCAGAACGAACGCGAACTGAAGCGTATCGCACCCATCGTAGCGCGCATCAATGAGCTGGAACCTTCGATTCAGAAACTGACCGACGACGAACTGCGCGGAAAGACCGCAGAATTCAAAGAGCGTCTGAGCCAGGGTGCGGCCCTTGACGACCTTCTGCCCGAGGCCTTTGCCGTGGTCCGCGAGGCGTCGGTGCGGGTCCTCGGCATGCGGCACTTCGATGTGCAGTTGATCGGCGGGGTGGTCCTGCACCGCGGCAAGATCGCCGAAATGAAGACCGGTGAAGGCAAGACCCTCGCCGCGACGCTGCCCCTGTACTTGAACGCGCTCACCGGCCGGGGTGTGCACCTCGTGACGGTGAACGATTACCTGGCCCGGCGCGACGCCGAATGGATGGGAGGAATCTACCGCTTTCTGGGTTTGACCGTCGGGGTGATCGTGCATGGAATGAACGATGCCGAACGGAAGCAGGCCTATGCCTGCGACATCACTTACGGGACCAACAACGAGTTCGGGTTCGACTACCTGCGCGACAACATGAAGTTCGATCCGGTGGACCTGGTTCAGCGTGATTATTATTACGCGATCGTGGACGAGGTGGACAGCATCCTGATCGACGAGGCGCGCACCCCGCTCATCATCAGCGGTGCCGTCGAACACAGCGAGAACAAGATCTACAGCGAGGTGAAGCCCCTCGTCATCCATCTGAAGAAGAAGCAGGGGACCGAGATCCGCGCCCTCCTGGCCGAGGCGCGCCGGCGGCTGGAGGAAGGGGACCTGGGCGAGAAGACGATCGAGATCCTGGTGCAGATCAAGCGCGGAGACCCCAAGAACCCGACCTACCTCGGCATCCTGGCCGAGCAGCCCGCGCTCAAGAAGGAGATCGACCGGCTGGAGAACCTCTACAGCGCGCAGAAGATGCTCGGCGACCTGGATCAGATCCTCTACTGCACGATCAACGAGCGGAGCAACGCGGTCGAATTGACCGACAAAGGCATCAAACTCCTTTCGAGCGGAAATCTCGGGGAGTTCGTCATGCCCGACATGGATGAGGAAAGCCGCGCGATCCAGGCGAGCGAAACGCTCAGCGAGGAAGAAAAGGTCGAGCGCATCAAGGAACTCGAGGAGAACTATATCCGGTCCTCCGAGCTCCTCCACGCCACGCAGCAGATGATCAAGGCCTACTGGCTCTTCGAGAAGGACGTCCACTACGTCATCAAGGAAGACCAGATCATGATCGTGGACGAGTTCACCGGCCGGATGATGCCGGGCAGGCGCTGGAGCGACGGCCTGCACCAGGCGGTGGAGGCGAAGGAGGGGGTCTCGGTGGCCGGCGAGAATCAGACGTTGGCGACGATCACCTTCCAGAATTTTTTCCGGATGTACGAGAAGCTTGCCGGTATGACCGGCACCGCCGACACGGAGGCGGCGGAGTTCCAGAACATCTATAAGCTCTCCGTCGTGGTGATCCCCACCAACCGGAAGATGATCCGGAAGGACTTCGCCGACGCGATCTACAAGACCGAGCGGGAGAAGTTCAAGGCCGTCGTGGACGAAATCACCGAACTTTACCAGAAGGGCCAGCCGGTGCTGGTGGGTACGATCTCGATCGAAAAGTCGGAGATGCTGAGCAAGATGCTCAAGCGCAGCGGTGTCCCGCACTCGGTTCTGAACGCCAAGCACCACGAGAAGGAGGCGGAGATCATCGCGCAGGCGGGGCAGGCCAGGACGGTCACCATCTCGACGAACATGGCCGGCCGCGGAACCGACATCGTTCTGGGCGAGGGGGTGCGGGAGCTCGGCGGCCTTCACATCCTCGGCACCGAACGTCATGAGAGCCGCCGGATCGACAATCAGCTCCGCGGCCGGGCCGGGCGGCAGGGCGACCCGGGCAGTTCGCGCTTCTACTTGTCCCTTGAAGACGATCTCCTGCGGATCTTCGGATCGGAGCGGATCTCCTCGATCATGGGGCGCCTCGGCATGGAAGAGGGTGAGCCGATCGAACACGGCCTCATCTCCAAGGCCATCGAGAACGCGCAGAAGAAGGTGGAGGCGCACAACTTCGACATCCGCAAGCATCTCCTCGAGTACGACGACGTCATGAACAAGCAGCGGGAGATCATCTACGCTCTGCGGCGCGATGTGCTGAAAGGGGAGGGGCTTGCGGGCATCATCGATACGATGATCGAGGAGCGGATCGAGGCCTTGGTCGAACAGTATATCGACCCCAAAGAACATGCGGAGGACTGGAATGTCCAGGGCCTGAGCGACCACGTCATCCGGGTTTTCGGCTTCAGGCCGAAGATTACGGAAAAGGACATGACGGAAGAGGCCTTCGACAGCCTCAAGCCCGAAGACGTGCTCGACCTCATCAAAGAGCAGGCGCGCACAGCCCTCGACGAGCGGCGTGAGCTTCTCGGGGCGGAGGACTTCGAGCGGCTGGAGCGGCTGATCATGCTCCAGATCATCGACACGCGCTGGGTCGATCACCTCCAGGACATGGAGCACATGAAGGAGGGGATCGGACTCAGGGGATACGGCCAGTTGGATCCCCTCCGGGAGTATCAGAAGGAGGGGTTCGCCTTGTTCGAGGGTTTGATGGACCGCATCCGGGAGGAGACCCTGGGGACGCTCTTCAAACTGCAGTTCGTCAGGCGGCAGGCAGAGCCCCCGCCGCAGAAAAAGAGGCAGCTCCAGATGAGCCACGGAGGCGAGGGGGAGAGCGCCAAGCCGGCCACGGTCCGGCGGCAGACCGCCAAAGTGGGCCGGAACGATCCCTGCCCCTGCGGGAGCGGCAAAAAGTACAAGAAATGCTGCGGTGCCGGTCTTTGAGAGGCGGACCACTGCTGAAGCGAGGGTGTTCCCGGCCGGTCTGCTGATGGAAAAGACCTGGATGGACAAGAAAAGGAGGCCTTCCCGTCTGCACTGACGGCGAAGGTTGACGGCGATCTACTGAGAGACGGTATGAACGAAGGGGCGGAACCGCGCAGCGGGGCGTCTTGCAGAGGTGAGAGGAATGAACGATGATGAAATGATGGTGCAGGGTTTCAGATTCTCAGCCGTATCAGCGGGGTTGAGGAAAAAGCCTGGGCTCGACCTGGCGCTGATCTTCTCCGACCAGGATACGACCACGGCCGCCGGGATGTTTACGACGAACCGAGTCAAGGCCGCTCCTGTCCAGCTGGACCAGGAGAGGGTCCGGGCGGGCGCCGCCCGCGCGATTATCGCCAATGCAGGGAATGCCAACGCCTGTTCGGGGCGTGAGGGCATGGAGGCGGCCCGGCGTTCAGCCGAGATCCTGGCGGCGAGTGTCGGATTGAAACCGGAGGAGGTGTTGGTGGCATCCACCGGAGTGATCGGGCAGGTGCTTCCGCTATCACGCATCGAAAAGGCCCTGCCGGAACTGATTGGTGGACTGGACCCGCGCGGAGCCCCGAAGGCGGCCGAGGCGATCATGACCACCGATTCTTTCCCGAAGCTCAGCCGCTTCACGGGAGAGGCCGGGGGCAAGCCCTTTACGATTCTGGGAATGGCCAAGGGTGCGGGGATGATCATGCCCGACATGGCAACGATGCTCTGTTTCGTGGTGACCGATCTCCGCATCGAGACCCTGGCGCTCAGATCCGCCCTCCGAGCGGCGGTCCAGAAGACCTTCAACCGGATCACGGTCGACGGAGACACGAGCACGAACGACACGGTGCTGATCCTGGCGAACGGCCTTGCAGGGAACGGTCCCCTGGGGGAGACCGGTGAACTCGCCTTCCGCGCTGGTCTGACAGAAGTGCTGGGCGAATTGGCTGAGATGATCGTACGCGACGGCGAGGGCGCGAGCAAACTCGTCCACATCCGTGTGAAAGGTGCAGTGGACGAGGGTCAGGCGCTTCTGGCCGCAAGGACGGTGGCCAATTCTCCGCTCGTCAAGACCGCCTTCTACGGCCAGGACCCCAACTGGGGGCGCATCATGGCGGCGCTCGGCCGGTCGGGCGTGATCATGCAGGAGGAACGCGTGGACATCTGGGTCGATGATGTTCAGATCGTAGCCGCTGGATTGGGGCTCGGGGCGGAGGCCGAGGCCCGGGCGGCCGAGAAGATGCATGAGAAGTCTTTCGACGTAATGGTGGATCTTCACATGGGGCGCGCGGAAGAGCGGGTCAGCACCTGCGACCTCACCCATCAGTACGTCAGCATCAACGCCGATTACCGGACCTGATTCGGGCCGCCCGGCACTTGCCGTTTCTACGGCTGGATGAGGTGTGGAAGGCTCGCTCGACTGGAAGAACGGCACCGGCAGGGGGCAACCCGGGGTTTTTCCGGTGCGGGTCGGCGAGCAAGGGGGATGAAGGAGAAAAGGCATCGCAATGGAGAAGAACGCGATTGAATGCGCTGTGGTCATGGCGGGGGGTTCCGGGACGCGCTTCTGGCCGATGAGCCGGGCGCTGAAGCCGAAGCAGTTCCTGCCGGTCACCGGCGGCGAGGCCCTGCTTGTCGAGACCTGCAACCGTTTGAACCCGATCATGGGGGATGAACGGATCGTGGCGGTCCTTGGTGAGAGTCATCTTTCCGAGGCGAGGGCATGCCTGGGGGAGCGCCCGATTCATCTGATCGGGGAACCGGTCGGCAGGAACACGGCTCCCTGCATTGCGCTCGGGGCCTTTTACGCCCGGTGGCGGGGCGTCCGGGGACCCATCGCGTTCCTGCCCGCCGATCATCACATCGGGGACCGGCAGTCCTTCCTCGATGCGCTGTGCGTCGCGGGGCGGAAGAGCCTTTCAGGCGGTATCGCAACGCTGGGGGTCGTGCCCGACCGGCCCGAGACGGGGTACGGGTATATCCGCCGCGAGGGATCGGGCTTGAAAGGTTCGGGGGAAGGGGTTTACCGGGTTGCGGCATTTGTGGAAAAACCCGCCCTCGCAGATGCGAAAAGCTATGTTGCGAGCGGTGAATACTATTGGAATGCGGGCGTCTTCGTCGCGACGGCGGAGACGCTGCTGAAGGAGTTCGAGCGGCATCTGCCGGCGCTTTACAAGGCCCTTTCCCGTCTCGAAGGGGCGTTCGGGCGCGAGGGTTTCGCTGAAAGACTCGGAGAGGTCTACGGGACGATAGAGGGGATCTCGTTCGATTACGGCGTCATGGAAAAGCCCGGGGTAGACGCTTATGTCGTTCCTTGCCGCTGCGATTGGAGCGATGTCGGCTCATGGGCCTCCCTTTACGCACTCCGGTCTACATCGCATGATGCCGAGGGCAATCTGGCGGATGCCGACGCGGTTCTGATCGACTGCCGGGGTTCGTTCGTCCAGGCATCCGGGAAGAAGATTGTCGCCTGCCTCGGGCTCGAAGACGTTCTGGTCGTGGATACGCCCGACGCCCTCCTGGTCACACGCCTCGATCGATCGCAGGATATCCGTAGGATCGTGGATGCCTTGAAGGCTAAAGGAAGGGACGGTTTCTTATAGTCCGCTCGCCTTGCGCTGCAGGCGCGCCAATATTACGGGCATGGATTTTTCCTGGGAGCGCAGGGTCATGCGGCGCGCCTCGATCTCCCAGGATTCGGAGAGGCGCTGGAAAAAGGCCATGCTCGTCCGCCGCATCCCCTCAGCGAGGATGACCTCCCCCCCGGGTTTGAGAAACGTTTTGAACAGGCGTTCGAGCGGTTCGAAATCCCTTTCGCTGTAAACCACCTCTGAGCCGACGATCAGATCGAAGGGCCCTCCCAGGTCGGGGCGGTGCCAATCGAGACGCTGAATCTTGAGTTTTTCGCCGGAATCTGATAAGTTCAGTTGAGCGTTTGCTTGAGCGAACGCGAGCGCATCGGGGTTGTACTCCGTCATGGTGACACGGTGGCCGAAGGATGCCGCCACAATGCCCACAAGCCCCGCCCCGCACCCGATTTCCAATATCTGCCGCGATGGAGCCGGAGGCATGCCGGCCAAGGCATCGGCTAGAACGAGCGACGCCTCCCAGATCTTTGCCCAGAGTGGGAAATCCCGCATCGGATCATCCGGGTCGATGAAGGAGTCGAGGGTCTTGGGGAGCAGGAGCCGGTAACGGCGGTTTCGGACAACCACCTCTTCGGTCTGGGTGGGGTGGTTTTGCTGGAACGCTTCGAGATCCATGCGGTCGATCCTTAAAGCTGATAGTGATGCGGTGCAGGCGAAACCGCCACGAGACAACTCCCCGGCCGGTATAATCGTCAGGCGGGGAGGGGCTTTTCGGAAACGCAGATGCGGTCCGGCCGGGTTTTCAATCGGGAAGAAGGGTTTTTCTTCACACGCTGCGCGTGCTCAGTCCCACCGCTTCGCGGCGGGTCCCGGCTTGGCTCAAAAGACCATTTCCGGAGGAAAACGACCTGGATCATCGGGAAATGATTTCCTGGTAGAACCCCGTTTCCAGTCCGGAAATGAGGATTTTTGGTCCATATCAAGGAAATCAAGCGTTTGCGCGGAGGCGACCTGCAGGTCGCCGCACAAGCAAACGTGCGGATTGACGCCGAGATGGGCCAAAAAGACCATTTCCGGAGGAAAACTAACCTAGCGGACCCTGGACGGCTTGTCCACCCCAAAATGTGGATGCGGCCGGTCTAGTGGGCGTATTTCAGCAAAAAACCGAAGGAGGCAGGAGGCCATTGCAGACAGATCAAGGGCACGCACCCACAAAAATCCTACCGGAGCGGATCCCCCTGGTTCTCGCGACACGCAACAAGGGTAAATTAAATGAATTCAATTTATTATTGAAGGATTTTAATGTTGAGCTTAAGACTTTGGATGATTTCGGACCGATCCCGAGCATCGAGGAGGACGGGGAGACCTTCGAGGACAATGCGGTCAAGAAGGCCCGGTTTACCGCGCGCGTCCTTGGGTTTCCGGCCTTGGCCGACGATTCGGGGCTGGTCGTCGATGCGCTTGGCGGAGAACCGGGCGTCCGTTCCGCGCGTTTTGCCGGGGATGGTGCGAGCGATGGGGAGAACAACGCGAAGCTCCTGCTGCAGATGGAGGGTGTCGAGGACAGAAGGGCCGCGTTTTGGTGCGTCATCGCCATTGCTGTCCCGCGGGGGCCGGCGCTCATCTATGAGGGGAAATGCGAAGGCGAGATCACCCGGAAACCGGCTGGGGCTTCCGGGTTCGGCTACGACCCGGTGTTTTTCTATCCGCCGCTCGGAAAAACGTTTGCGGAAATCGACAGCGAGGAGAAGAACCGGGTGAGCCATCGCGGCCGCGCCTTGCAGGAATTGAAAAGTGAATTCGGAAAGGTCCTGATCTGGCTCCGGCAGCGGCTGCTCGAAGAGCCGTGAAAAAAATCTGTAACCAAAACACGAAATATGCCTCTATATTTGACAAATCATTTGGAGTGCCTATTTTCATAAAACTTGCACCACAAAGCTGTATGAGGGCTAAATGAGTGTTTATCCGGAAATCAGGCTTTGAACACGAAATAATTTCCAATCCGGGAAGAGGGCTTCTGGACCCATATCCAGAAAATGAAGCGCTTGGGCGCCGGTGATCTCGTGGTCGCCGTGCACCCGAACGTGCAGATTGAAACCGAGATTGGCAGAAGGCCGCATCTTTGGATGGAAACAAGCCAATTACCCTGGAGGAGGTTTTGCAATGTTGGAAGTCACCGAAAAAGCAAGTGAGATGATTAAGGAATTTTTGAAGGATCGTGATATGATTCCACCGATCCGGATCATGATGTCGCAGGGCGGCTGAGCGGGGCCCTCTCTGGGCATGGCTCTGGATGAGTCAAGAGAGAACGACGAGGTTTTCGACGACCGCGGCCTGACCTATGTCATCGAAAAGGATTTGTACACGCGGATCAAGCCGATCAAGGTGGATTACGTCAATTCGGCGTTTGGATCGGGTTTCAATATTTCTTCGAATATGCCGATGGGCGCTGGCTGTGGAGGGTCCTGCGGCAGCTGTTGAACATCTTGAGCATACCTGAATGTAAAAAAGCCCGCACCGTCTCCTGTCAGGGGTCGGTGCGGGCTTTTCTTTTTTTGTTTCAGAATGCCCCGAGTTGGCAGCCGGCTATCTTCACACCCAGCCTTTCGCAGGCTGCAGAGACCGCCATCCTGGGGATTTTCAACCGCTTCGCGATGTCCCATGCCTCCTTGCAGTGGAGCTTGCCGTTCTGGAGTTCCGAGCGGATCTCGGCCTCGAGCTCGGGGGAGACGCTCTCGGCCGGTTTGACGATCCGTCTTTCGGGCTGATACCCGAAGAGGCCCATCTGGCAATTACAGATGGGGATCTCGAGCGTATCCAGGGTGAACCCGATCTCTAAAGGCGGCACCTCGAAGCGCGCCGCAATGTCGTGCGCGACTGCGCAGGGAACGCCTTCAGGCTGCGCGACCTCGCGCAGGGCGGCGGCGATTTCCGGCCGGGGGGAGCGCTCCGGCGAATGCTTTTTGGCATAATGGCCTTTCATCTCGTGGGTCATTGTCCATCCCTCCGATCTTCAAACCTGCAGCGGAATTGACCTTCTTTCGTTCGGTAACGGTGTCCACCCGGTAGTGATTTGCCGGTACTACACGGTTTTTGCAATCCCGAAAGATGCATTTCTTACCAACCTCAAGCCAAGCAGGTGTTTGCGCGGAGGCGACCTGCAGGTCGCCGCACAAACAAACGTGCAGATTGACGCCGAGATTGGCCAAAAAGACCATTTCCGGATGGAAACTGTGTAGGAATAACCCAGGACCGTACCTCTGTCAAGAGGAGGACGATGTTCAGCGTTCTGGACTCCGGGGGCCGTCTTCGGAGGAGTTTGTGCGGAAAGTTCTGGGCTTTACAGGGGGCGAAAGTTGCGGTATCCCTATAAACCGAGGTTTCGGAAACCTGGTTTTCCGGGGGGCAGGGGGGTTCATCCCTCCCGTTCCGCTCTTGAGAAAAGGCAGGAGGCTTTTTTCCGCTCAGGCCGTTTTCCAGGAAAGGCGTGAGCCCTTCTTCTCCGGTAGCTGTTTTTGAGCACAGGCGTGAGCCCTCTTTCCAGGCGGAAGGCAGCGGCGATGCGCGATGCAGCCATGTGAACCGCTTTTTGCGAGTGTAGGGGGGTTTTGAGAGGGACGCCCCTGAAAGGAATAAGCCGATGATCCAGGAGAATGTCAAACGCATCCTGAGTGAACTGCCCCCGGATGTCATGCTTGTAGGTGCTGCCAAGACGAGGACCCCCGCGGAGGTCCTCGATGCGGTCTCGGCGGGCCTCGCGATCGTGGGCGAGAACTATGTGCAGGAGGCGGAACGGGCGCGGGAGACGGTCGGCGACCGGGTGAAATGGCACCTGATCGGTCATCTGCAGTCGAACAAGGCCAAGAAGGCCGTAAAGCTTTTCGACATGATCGAGACCCTGGATTCCTTGAATCTGGCGCAGGCCGTCGACCGGGCCGCAGAGAAGGAGGGGAAGGTCATGCCGGTGCTGATCGAGATCAACAGCGGGGAAGAGCCCCAGAAGCATGGGGTGCTGCCCGGCGAAGCGCTCGAATTGATCCGGGGGCTCGCCGATTTTCCGCATATCCGGGTGATGGGTCTCATGACCATGGGGCCTCTTCTGGACGACCCGGAGTCCCTTCGGCCCTACTTCAAGCGGACCCGGGAGCTTTTCGAGCAGATACGCTCCCTCTCGATTCCCCATGTGGAGATGCGCTATCTTTCCATGGGGATGTCCGATTCGTACCGGGTGGCGATCGAAGAGGGTGCGAATCTGGTGAGGATCGGGACGGCCCTGTTCGGGGAGCGGTCTTCGTGCAACAAGGCATAGAGGGGTTTTCGTGGGGTACGCCCGTAAAGAGGTGGTGCGGCTGATGGGCCGGGCGGTGCATCGGCAAGCGATGCTGAAGGAAGGAGACCATGTTCTGGTGGCTGTCTCCGGGGGGAAGGACAGCATGGCGGTTTTGTGGCTGCTGAGAGAGCGCCTGAGACGGGTCCCCATTTCCTACCGCCTGACCGCGGTGCATGTCGACCCGGGCTTCGGCGGGGATTCGGCCGGCACGCTGAGGGATTTCTTTGTGGAGCATGGTTTTGAACACCGGATCATCCGGACGGACATCGGGCCGCGCGCGCACAGCCCTCAGAACCTCGAGAATCCGTGCTTTCTCTGCGCGCGGCTGCGGCGCAAGATCCTCTTCGACGCCGCCGGGGAACTCGGCTGCAACCTGCTGGCCTTCGGGCATCACAGAGACGATGTGATCGAGACATTCCTGCTGAATCTCTTTTACGGGGGCTCCATCAGCACCATGCTCCCCGTCCAGAGATTCTTCGACGGCCGGATCACCGTAATCCGGCCGCTCTATGAGGTGCCGGAGACCCATCTGTCGCGCTATGCCCGTGAGATGGGCTGGCCTCCCGTCGAACTCGCCTGTCCGAGCGCCGGCTCCTCGAAGCGGCGGGAGATCAAGGAGCTCCTGGCGGCCCTGCAGCGCACGAACAGGAAGATCAAGGGAAACATCTTCCATGCGCTTCACAATGTCAGGGCGGAATACCTGCCGCCCGCCTCCTGATTGCATCCGACCCGGGACGGATCCTTACAGCGTGAAGCAGGTGCCTATCAGGGGTGAAGGTGTGCCGGAAATTCTTCTGGAAAGGGCTTGAAGCCTCCGCCTGACGAGATTTTTCTGTTGAAATGCGGGCCGGATTGGATTATCACCAGCAAAAGAGTGGTTTCATCGGAGTTCGACAACTTCAACAAGGGAGGAAAGAGATGAACAAAGGTGATTTGGTCAACGAGGTGGCGAAGGTGCTTGGCAGCAAAAAAGACGCCACGAAAGCCGTAGACGCGGTTTTCGGGTCGATTACAGAGGCCCTTCAGCAAAAGGAAAAGGTCACCCTGATCGGTTTCGGGACCTTCAAGGTGGACGAAAGGCCGGCCAGGCAGGGAAGAAACCCCCAGACCGGTGCAACGATCGACATACCGGCCAGAAGCGTTCCGAAATTTGTTCCGGGCAAATCGCTCAAGGACGCTGTGAGCTGATCACCGTCCGGGGTCGGCTAGGCCTTTGAATGGCATTAAGGGCGAGCCGGATTCTGTGATTCACCGAACTGTTCAACCGGCCTTGTTGGGAGGGTGCTCCTGATAGGGCTTTTTTATTGCTTGGCTCCGCTGGTGCATATATCCTCAAACACCTTGTAAAAACTTAATAAATCATTTAACCTCCATTCCGGGACGATGGGCTTGCGATGCCCGGCCATGATCGGGCGAAGGCTCTTCTCTTTTTCGCTGCTATCGAGAAACCGGCCGTCGTTTGCTGGGAGGCGCCCTGCAGACCGCCGCACGGGCAACGGTGCAGATGGACGCCGAAATCGGCGAAAAAAGCCTCTCAGGGTGGAAGGCAGTCAGCAAAGAGGCCGGCCGCGACGGGGTTTGCTGCGCTCGAGCCGGCGCGGTTGGAATGGGAAGGACGGGAAGGGGAGCCCGGATGGCGTGTGAACTTCAGGGCAGGATCGAGCGGGTCACCTATTCGAACGCGGAGAGCGGGTATTCGGTCGTGCAGATGAGTGTGCGCGGAGAACGGGAACTCGTGACCGTCGTAGGGAATCTGATGGCGCCGACCCCCGGGGAGATCCTCAAGATGAGGGGGGCTTGGGGCAATCACCCGCGTTATGGCCGCCAGTTCAAGGTCGAGTACTACAGCACCCATACGCCGGCGACGGTCTACGGCATCGAGCGGTACCTGGGGTCCGGACTGATCAAGGGCATCGGCCCGGTTATGGCCAAGCGGATCGTAAACGTCCATGGAGAAAAAACGCTGGAGGTGATCGATCAGGATGCCGGGCGGCTAGCTGCGGTTCCGGGGATCGGCCCGAAGCGGATCGAGATGATCCGGCGTGCCTGGAACGACCAGAAGGAAATCCGGCAGGTCATGATCTTCCTCCAGGAGCATGGGGTGAGCAGCGCCTATGCCACCCGGATCTGGAAGGCCTACGGCGGACGCGCTGTACAGGTGATCGAAGAGAATCCCTATCGGCTTGCGACGGACATAACTGGAATCGGGTTCATCACGGCCGACCGGATCGCCGAAAAGCTCGGGTTTGGCAGGGATTCCACGCTGCGGGCGCAGGCGGGGATCGTGTATGTGCTTCAGAAGGCCTCGGAGGAAGGGCACGTTTACTATCCGCTGGGTGCGTTGATGGATAAGTGCCGCGAGATCCTGGGGGTCGAGGATGAGATTCTCGACCGGGCGCTGGTTGGAGCGGTCGGCGAAAAACAGATTGTCATCGACGAGGGCAGCGAGGAGGGGGGATCGCTCCAGAAGGCGGATAGCAAGGTTTATCCGGCGGCGCTTCATTTCTGCGAGACGGCGGTTTCGAGGCGAATCCTGGAATTCACCTACGGGGAGAGGCCCTGGCGCGGGGTGGATCCGGGCAAGGCCCTCGAGTGGGTAGAAGCGAAACTCGCGGGCATCACATTGGCCGAAAAGCAGCGGGAAGCAGTGCGGGCGGCCCTGCTGAACCCTTTGTTGATCATCACCGGCGGACCGGGAACCGGAAAGACCACCATCGTCAACGCGATCGTCAAGATCTTCACCCGCAAGGGGGCGCGGATCCTTCTGGCGGCGCCGACGGGCAGGGCGGCGAAGCGTCTTGCCGAGGCAACGGGAATGGAGGCGAAAACGATTCACCGCCTGCTCTCGTTTGCGCCGGGGAAGGGAGCGTTTCAAAAGAACGCGGAAAACCCGCTGGACTGCGATCTGTTGATCGTGGACGAGGCCTCCATGATCGACCTGGTCCTGATGCACCACCTGCTGAAGGCGGTTCCGCCTCCTGCCACGCTCATCCTGGTGGGGGATATGTTCCAGCTGCCGCCTGTGGGTCCCGGGTATCCCCTTCAGGGAATGATCCAGTCCGGGGTGGTCAAGGTTATCACGCTGAAGGAGATCTTCCGCCAGGCCAGCCGAAGCCTCATCGTGGTCAATGCCCACCGGATCCACGATGGTCAGATGCCCGTAAGAAACCTGGGCAGGGGAGTGCCCGAGGATTTCTATTTCATCGAACAGGAGGAACCCGAAGAGGTTCTGCGCCTGATCATCGAACTGGTTGGCAAAAGGATCCCGGAGCGTTTCGGATTGGACCGGCGGGAGGATATTCAGGTGCTCACCCCCATGCACAAAGGAGTTGTCGGGGCATCCAATCTGAACCTGAATCTGCAGAACGCACTCAACCCGAGGGGCGACACCTTGGTGTGGGGCAGCCGCTCGCTGAGGGTGGGGGACAAAGTCATGCAGATCCGGAACGACTACGACCGGGATGTTTACAACGGTGACCTCGGCTTCATCGAACGGATCGACCGCGAGAATCAGGAGGTCTGGATCCTTTACGACGGACGGAAGGTCACGTACGATTTCAGGGACCTCGAAGAGGTCGTGCTGGCCTATGCCGTCTCCGTCCACAAGGCGCAGGGCTCCGAGTATGCGGCCGTTATCCTGCCGGTGCTGACCCAGCACTACATGATGCTTCAGCGCAATCTCATCTACACGGGGGTGACGCGCGGCCGCAAACTGGCGATTCTGATCGGCAGCCGGAGGGCGCTTGCCATGGCGGTCCGGAATGACCGCACCCAGAGGCGTTACAGCGACCTTGTCAGTCGGTTGACCCGGAAGAGGCCGGGGGAGTGAGCGATGAGCCCTTTCGAGCCGCGAGACTACCGGATGAAAGCGCAGGCGAAGGGATTGACCTCCTTCGGTGTGGCGGTCAGGCAGACCGATCTCTGGGTGCAGGCGGAGAGCCTGCTCGCGGAGGAGGCGCGCAGCCTCATCCTGGAGGCGCGGCGTCAGATCGAGTCCTATATCGCGGCGCACCCGGAGTTTCTGAAAGCATTGTTGCCCCAGAAGGAGGATATGTTCGCCCCGCCGCTCGTGAAGATCATGCTGAGGGCGGGGAGGGCGGCCGGGGTCGGCCCGATGGCGGCTGTGGCAGGGGCGGTCGCGCAATACGTGGGCGAAGGACTCCTCGAGTTCAGTCCGCAGGTGATCGTGGAAAACGGCGGAGACATCTTCCTGGCAACGCAGCGGGACGCCACCGTCGCCATCTACGCCGGGAAATCGCCTCTGAGCGGGCGGGTGGGCATCAGGGTCCCGGCCGAGCGGATGCCCCTGGGCGTATGCACCTCTTCGGGCAGCGTTGGACATTCCCTCAGCCTGGGGGAGAGCGACGCCGTCTGCATCGTGTGTCGTTCGGCGGCGCTTGCCGACGCGGTTGCAACGGCCGTCGGAAATCGCCTGTTCAAAGCGGCGGATCTGGCCTCCGCTGCGCGCGAGGCCTCCAGCACGCCCGGCATCCTTGGCGGAGTACTGATCCTGAAGGACCGGCTTGCCAGTTGGGGCGAGTTCGAACTCCTGGCCCTCTAGAACGCCTTGCATCAGCGCATGACGGGGTCTTGGCCGTCCTCTCCCGCGGTTTTCCTCCCGGGTGAGGGTGCGCTTCGCGGGCAACGGTGTTTTCCTGTGTCGGGCGGCTCAGAGATCGTAAAGGGTCTCGTCCACACGGGGGGGGAGGGACCGGACGATCCGGGCGGCCTTTTCCTTGAAGGAAAAGGGGTCTTCCTGCTCCAGAAGATCGCCCATCTCCGCCTCGATCTGGTCGGGGTCTTCGCCCGCCTCCATGCGCCGGATGGCCTCTTCCATCCCCGGCCCGAGGTTGAGGCCGGTCAAGTCGCTCAGCTTTCGCATCAAAGCCGCAGCCTGGCGCGGATCCTCCTCATCCACATGGTCGACTTCGCGGGCGAGCATTTCCATGGCCTGTTCCATTTTGCCCTCATCGAGGTCCGGCATGGGGGTATCCTCTTCCTCCGGCCGATTGCGGGAAAAGGCGAAGACGGACATCCGCCGGTCCAGGTTCGGGGTCCGGCACCTGGGGCAGGCGGGGCGCTTCTCCGTGTCGACGGTTCGCGAGAAGAAGTTGAAGATCATGTGGCATTTGGGACAGTAAAACTCATAGATCGGCACAGATAGTCCTCCGTTCGAATGGTTTGCAGCGATCAGGGAAAAAGCGGGCGGCCCGGGGCTTCTCCAGACGGGAAAGCCGTCGGCCAATCCGGAACTGCCGCGGCGAGGCTCCCGCGCGGTCGAACACAGGCGGAGCCTATGGCGCCGCGCTGCCGGAAGCCCGGGAAAAGGCGCGTTGTTCCGGTCGGAATTCAATATATGAACGGCGGGCGTGGACGTCAACCGTTTCGATGCCGCCAGATTTCACCTTGTCTTTTCTCCCTTGCTTGTTATACTCTTTTGCCTGGTTCTTTGCGAGATCTCAGACCCGGAGGACAATCCGGAACGGCTTCGCCTGGGCTTCAGGTTGCCCCAACAGAGGCGCCGGGTCTACACTCGTTTCCATCCGTAAATGGTCTTTTTGGCTAATCTCGGCGTCAATCTGCATGTTTGCTTGTGCGGCGACCTGCAGGACGCCTCCGCGCAAATGCTTGATTTCCTTGATATTGGCCAAACGGGGACCCGCCCCGCAGGGGTGGTACTGAGCACGCGCAGCGTGTAGAGAAACCGGGATCCGCCCCACAAGGGTGAGACTGAGCACGCGCAGCGTGTAAAGAAAAATCCTCATTTCTGGATTGGAAACTGGGTTCTACCGGGAAATCATTTCCGGATGAAAACTACACTCACTTATTCTGGATCGGAAGAGGAAGGATTCTGTTCTCCGCTGCGGGAGCAGTGGGAGGCGAAAGTCCGGGAAACGAATGTTCAGGGGGCATTATGGATGTCTTGTGGGCGCCATGGCGGATGACGTATATTCTGGGGAACGACAAGTACAGGGGGTGCATATTCTGCCCGGGTGAGGACCGTTCGATGGATGCGGAGCGGCTGATTCTCTACGTCGATCAGACGGTCCTCGTTTTGATGAACAAGTACCCTTATGTAAATGGCCACTTGCTGGTAGCGCCGGTCCGGCACGTGCCGAATCTGGACGGGCTCGAACCGGCTGAAATGCTTTCGGTCATGGAGATGGTGCGTGCGACGATGGGGATCCTCAGAACGATGATGCACCCCGACGGATTCAATGTCGGGCTCAACCTGGGTCGCGTCGCGGGCGCTGGTGTCGAAGAGCACATGCATTTCCATATCGTGCCAAGATGGAACGGAGACACCAACTATATGACCGTGATTGGAGAAGTGAGGGTAATACCGGAGCACCTGCAGGCCACTTATGAAAAGCTGCTGCCGTATTTCAACCGCTTGAAAACCCCCGCAGGAGGTGAGGTATGAAACATCTGAGGGCCTTGATCATCATTCTCGTTCTGTTGCTGGTTGTCATCGTGGCGGTGCAGAATCACCCGGCACTGTCGACGCAGGTGCAGTTCAAACTGGATCTCAAATTCTGGAGCGGGCAGACTGCCCCTCTCTCCCTCTACTTCGTAGCGGTCATCAGCTTTCTGATCGGGATTCTGATCGCCGGGCTCTACGGTGCGGTCGAACGTTTCCGGCTTCGCAGGGAGATCAAGACACTGGTTCGGCAGGGAAAGCAAAAGGATGAGGAGTTGAACACCCTTCGGAACCTCCCCGTAACCAGCGAGGCGGTGCCTAATCAGGAGGGCGTGGAACTTCCCTGACATGCCGCCTGGGCGACTGCTGCGCAGTGAGTGTTCAGGCTATCGATGGACGGAGGTGCAGAGCCGGACGTGAGAGTGTTTATCGTCCCGAGCGCATCTGTAAGAAACGGTGCGCGGCGTTCGGGGAGGACCGCTTTCCAAATGGAGCGCCGAGCCGTAGTTCTGAACCGAGGTTAGACATCGATGAGGTCGATCACGGTGCCTGAACGAGGGGTGCTGTGGTCCAGGAATACCGTTCCCATCCTGATGACACGATCTTCGGCTGGGGATGTCAGGCGCAGGCCTGAATGGTTTTTGGACCCCGTGCCGGGCTCAATGAGGGGTACGCTGATCTCCTTGAAAAGGGATGGGTTTGTTTGATGCATTTGGAGGTTGGCTGGCGGTGTTGACGGAAGGAAGCCCCCTTCCTTCGCTGTGACGGCCTTCGTGGGAGGAGTGACTGCGGGTATGGGATTCTGGCGATCGAGAAAGGACAGGCGGCTCAAGAAAGAGAAGGAAGACCCGGCCTTCTTCAAGGGGATCCAGTACATCCTGTCCAATGACCAGGATCATGCCATCGAGGAGTTCACGAAATCCGTCAAAGTCAACTCCGACACCATAGAGACCTATGTCGCACTGGGGAACCTCTACCGTTCGAAGGGAGACATCGACCGCGCCATACGCATCCGTCAAAGCATCATGTTGAGGCCCAACGTCGAAGAACCGATCAGACTGCGCGCGCTCTACGATCTCGGGCTGGATTACCGGAAGGGCGGTTTTTTGAACAGGGCGCTCAAGACCTTCCTGGAGGTCGCGCACAAAGACCCCGGCAATCTCGAGAATCTCCAGGAGATCGAGAGGATCTACGAAGAGCTGCGCGACTGGGAAAAGGCCTACAACATCCGCCAGAGGATCGCTAAGTGGATGCGCGAAGACCAGGGCCACATCCTCGCGCACCACCTCGTCGAGGCGGGCAAGGTCTATCAGGAGCAGGGGGATTATCAGCGCGCAAAGAGCGCTTACAACAAGGCCCTGAGCGCTGACAAGGCCTGCGTCGACGCCTATCTTCACCTGGGTGACCTCTATTTCGACCGTGAGGACTACAAGAAGGCGATTGCGATATGGAAGAAGATCTTCGAGGTGGCGCCCGATTTCCTGTTTCTGTGCTACAACCGGCTCGAGCGCGCCTGCTCCAGGATGGAAAACCTCAAACCCATCGGGGATTTTTTAAAGGAATGCGTCGAGAAAAGGCCCGATGCCTTCGGGCACATGGCCCTGGCGCGGTATTTTCACGCTGAAAAGGACGGCGCTGCCGCCCTGGCGGAAACCGAAAAGGCCTTGGAGCTGAACCCGTCTCTCTGGGAGGCGCGGCGTTTCAAAGGACGGCTTCTTCTGGATGAAGGGCGGACCGAAGAAGCGCTTGCCGAATACGAGAGGCTTCTGGATCTTCTGACCCTGCCTTTCCTCTCCTTCCAATGCGAGCGCTGCGGGTTCGAGCCGAAAGAACTGCTGTGGCAATGCCCGCAATGCAGGCACTGGGACAGCATCAGGCCCGTTGACAACCGGCGCAAAGCGACGGTCGCCATCCAGAGCGGAGCGCCTGATCCGGTGGCTGTCAACGGTGATCCTCATCCATAGATCTCGATGTCTCACATGACGCCGATGCTCCAGCAATACACAGGCATCAAGGGCCAATACCCGGATGCCATTTTGTTTTTCCGGATGGGCGATTTTTACGAGATGTTTTTCGACGACGCCCTGAAGGCCTCCCGCGCCCTCGGCATCACCCTGACCAACCGGGGCACATACCAGGGAGAGAAGGTGCCGATGTGCGGTGTTCCGCACCATGCGGCGCGGGGATATATCGCAAAACTGGTCCAAAGCGGTTTCAAAGTGGCGGTTTGCGATCAGATGGAGGACCCGCGGCTCGCAAAAGGCATCGTGAAACGGGAGGTCGTGCGCCTCGTCACTCCGGGCTCCATCCTGGAACAGGAGGAACTGGAGCGATCCGCCAATCTGTTCATGGCGGCCTTGAGCGCCGAGGGGGACGTCTACGGGCTGGCCTACACGGACCTGTCGACGGGCGAATTCAGGGTGACCGAATCCGCCTCCCCGAGGGAGGTGATGGACGAAATCGCCCGGATCGCCCCGGCCGAGTTGGTGATGCCGGAAGGGACGCCTGAACCGGATCCGCTGTTCAGCTCCCGCTATCGGGTCGAAGCGCTGGGGGCCGAGACCTTCGACCCGTCCAGGGCTGCAGAGCTCCTGAAGGCTCAATTTGAGGCCTCGTCCCTGGACGGGTTCGGCTGCGTGGGCCTGAGCGCCGGGATTGCAGCCGCCGGAGCCCTGGTTCATTATCTGAGGGAGATCCACAAGGGGCATCCGGAGCACATCAAGGAGCTTGTCCGATATCATCTGGGGGATTACATGTTCCTGGATGAGGCGACGATCGGCCACCTCGAACTGCTCAAGACGATGCGGAGGCAATCGGAGAAGGGCTCGCTCTTCCAGATCCTGGACCGTACCGTGACGCCCATGGGCTCGAGACTCCTCAGACGCTGGATCGCCTATCCTCTCATCCGGCCCGAGCCGATCCGGGAGCGTCTGTCGGCCGTAGCGTTTTTCCGGGAAGCGCCCTTCGAGCGAGCCGGCGTAAGGGAGCAGTTGGGCCGGATGTACGATGTGGAGCGCCTGAACGGGCGCGTGGCGATGGGCCGGGCCAATGCCCGGGATCTCTTGAGTCTCAGACAGTCGCTCGACCTGCTCCCGGGGCTCAAAGCAGGTCTGGAAGGCGCTGCTTGCGAGAAGGTGGCGCGCATGGCAGAGGGGCTCGACCCCCTCGAGGATGTCGCCGCGCTCATCGGGGAGGCCATCCACGACGAGCCTCCCGCCGGGCTCAAGGAGGGCGGACTGATCCGGGAGGGGTACCACGCGGAACTCGACCGGCTGATCTCCCTGGCGCGCGACGGCAAAGGCTGGATCGCCCGTTTTGCAGCGGGCGAACAGGAGCGCACCGGCATCGCGAGCCTCAAGGTGGGGTTCAACCGGGTTTTCGGTTACTATATCGAGGTCTCGAAGGCCAATCTTCACCTGGTTCCCGACGACTACATCCGCAAGCAGACGCTCGCCAACGGTGAGCGGTATGTGACGCCTGAACTGAAGGAGATGGAAGAGCAGGTGCTCGGGGCGGAGGAGCGCCGGATCGCCCTCGAGTTCGAACTTTTCGAGGAGGTGCGTAGGCGGGTCGCCTCCCACAACCAACGGATCAAGAGCGCGGCCGTGCTGATCGCCGAACTGGACGCCCTTGCCGGGTTGGCCGAAACCGCCGAAAAATATCATTACTGCTGCCCGGTCATACACGAGGGAACATCGATCGAGATTACGGAAGGCCGCCACCCCGTGATCGAGCAGACCGTTCGGGAAGAGGACTTCGTCCCGAACGACATCCGTATGGACGATGAATCCCGGCAGCTCCTGATCATCACCGGCCCGAATATGGCGGGAAAATCGACCATTCTCCGCCAAACGGCGCTTACCGTCCTCATGGCGCAGATGGGGAGCTTCGTGCCCGCCGAAAAGGCGGTCATCGGTCTTGTCGACCGCATCTTTACGCGGGTCGGGGCATCAGACGATCTGGCGAGGGGGCAGAGCACCTTCATGGTGGAGATGACCGAGACGGCCAATATCCTCCGGCATGCCACGCCGAGAAGCCTGGTGGTTTTGGACGAGATCGGCCGGGGCACCAGTACCTACGACGGGTTGAGCATCGCCTGGGCGGTAGCCGAAGCGCTTCACGACAGGGCCGGACAGGGGGTGAGAACCCTGTTTGCAACGCATTATCACGAACTGACCGATCTCTGCGCCACCAAGCCGCGCGCAAGCAACCTGACGATCGCGGTGAGGGAATGGAACGACCGGATCATCTTTTTACGCAAACTGTCCCCCGGCGGCGCAAGCCGCAGCTACGGCATTCAAGTGGCGCGCATCGCCGGGCTGCCTGAAAGTGTTCTTGAAAGAGCCAAGGAAATCCTGGAAAATCTGGAGGGCAGGGAACTCGATGAGATCGGGAGACCTCGGATCGCTCGCTCTAAAAACCGGCGCCGGGATGAAAAGGCGGCTCAGTTGCATCTGTTCGCGCAAGGCGATGCCAAATTGAAGGATTGGATACGCAAACTGGATGTCTCTGCCATGACCCCTCTCGAGGCTTTGCTGGAACTGAACAGACTGCAGGAATACATCAATCAACTCTAAACCGGTGCCTGGAAAAGAGGAGCCCGACCGTCCTCGTTTTCCAGCCGAAACGATTATGCTCGGCGCGCAGGGGCAAGTCCGCGGAGGCGGGGTGCGACGTCGAATCGAGGTCCTTTGTGAAAAAGGGCAAGACAATCAGGCTTATCCGGATCATGCTGCTGATGGGCTGTCTCCTGCCTGGCCTGGCCTTGTTCGAAGGCGGGCGGGCGGCGCGGGCGGCTCTTCCGTCGGCGCAGGCCCTGCTTCAATCAGGGGACGCCTGCCGCAAAAGTCTGCTGCAATCCCCCGGGAAGAAGAAATTCCGTGAGAACTGGCTGGCGTGCATCGGGACCTATTCCCGGATTTATACCCTCTACCCGGACAAAGACGAGTCGGCCTGGGCCCTGTATCATGCGGCGAGGCTCTACCGTGACATGTTCGAGGTTTCACGCCTGCCTTCCGATATCGAGGAGGCGCTCAAACTCTTTCAGCGCCTCCTGGATCAACATCCGGAACATCGTCTTGCGGACGATGCGCTTTTCGGCATGGCGGATATCTATGAAAACCAGCGAAAAGATCTCACTCAGGCGTATCTGGAATATCTGAAGGTCACGATCCGCTACCCGGACGGTGATATGCGTCCCTACGCTTCGAAGCGGCTCGATGCGCTCAGCAAGGCGATGAGCAGCGCGCAGGAAAGCTCTGCATCCGGCGGCAAAGAACCGGCGGAGGATGCGTCTGCCGCGGAGGCCGCCGTGGCGACGGGCGGAGGGCGGGATGTAAAATCTGCGAGGACCCCTTCAGGGAAGGCCAGGGTAACCGATATCCGCCACTGGTCGACCCCGAGCTACACCCGCGTGGTCGTGGATTTGAGTGCGCCCGTCAAGTACCAGGAACACCTGCTCAAGGCGGACCCCGACGCCAACAAACCGCGGCGGTTTTACATCGATCTCGAAGACGCCGTCGTACCGGCTGAAATCAACCCGCTCATTCCCATCAAGGACGATCTCCTTCAGAAGGCCCGGGCCGGGCAGTACGACAAGGATACCGTGCGGGTGGTCCTGGATATGAAAAAGGTGGGGCGCTACAAGGTGTTCCACCTCTACGACCCCTTCAGGATCGTTGTGGATGTGCAGAGGATGGAGGAAAAGGAGGCTGTTGCCGCCGCTCCGAAGACTTCGGCCCCCGCCAAGCAAAGGGCCGTGCAGAAAGGGGTGCGCAAGGCCGAAAAACCCGGTAGCGATTCCGTTTCGCTGGCTCGTCAGCTCGGGCTGGGCGTCAACCGGATCGTCATCGACCCCGGTCATGGGGGGAAGGACCCGGGCTGTATTGGACATGGGAACCTGCGAGAGAAGGACATCACGCTTTCCCTTGCCAGGGTTCTGGCCGCCCAGATCAAGAAAGAACTGGGGTGTGAAGTGATTCTCACACGGACGAAGGATGTCTATCTGCCGCTCGAGCGTCGGACGGCGATCGCCAACATGGAGAAGGCGGACCTGTTCATCTCGCTACACGTCAACGCCCACCGTGACAACCGCGTCCACGGTCTCGAAACCTATTTCCTCAACATGGCGCTGGATGAGAACGCCATGATGGTGGCCGCCCGGGAAAATGCGACCTCCGAAAAAAGCATCAGCGACCTGCAGAACATCCTGAACGATTTGATGATGAACACGAAGATCAACGAATCGAGCCGTCTGGCCTATCAGGTGCAGGGCGGGATGGTGCAGCGGCTCAAGCGGGGTTACAAGGAGGTCAGGGATCTCGGAGTGAAGCAGGCCCCGTTTTATGTCCTGATCGGGGCGCAGATGCCCGCCATCCTGGTTGAGACCGGTTTTATCACGAACGGCTCGGAGCGGAAGCGGCTGCCTACCACGACGTATCAAAACCGTGTGGCACAGGGCATCAGCGCGGGAATCAAATCCTATGTGAAGGAAATGACGGCAGCCTACAAAGGGGGATGAGGAAACGGCCTCTGAAGGGGGGCGAAGGCTCCGGGATTCCGGCGGATGCGCCGCCGTTCGGGGTTGGGCTCCCGAAGGCGGCGCCGAAGTTCAGCGGGCTGTCCTGCCCTGTTTCAGATAGGCATCGATGAAGAGATCGATGTCGCCGTCCATGACCCTTTCGACGTTGCCGATCTCGGCGTTTGTACGGTGGTCTTTGACCAGTCTGTAGGGATTGAAGACGTAGGAGCGGATCTGGCTGCCCCAGGCGATCTCCTTCTGCGCGTGGTGGATCTCCTGCTTTTTCTGTTCCTGCTTCCCGCGCTCGAGTTCATAGAGCTTCGAGCGAAGCACCTTCATCGCCATGTCTTTGTTCCGGTGCTGCGACTTCTCGTTCTGGCACTGCACCACGATGCCGGTAGGCAGATGGGTGATCCGGATCGCCGAACTGGTCTTGTTGACGTGCTGCCCACCGGGTCCACTCGCGCGGAAGGTGTCGATCCGCAGATCCTTTTCGTCTATGTCGATGACGATGTCTTCAGCGACCTCAGGCAGGACCGAAACCGATGCGAAGGAGGTGTGACGTCTGCCTGTGGCATCGAAGGGGGAGATCCGCACCATGCGGTGGATTCCGTGTTCGGATTTGAGGTATCCGTAGGCATAGGGGCCTTGCACGGTGAAGGTGATGTTCTTGATCCCCGCTTCCTCCCCCTCCAGGTAGTCGATCACCTGCACCTTCAGCCCCTTCTGTTCGGACCAGCGGGCATACATCCTGAAGAGCATCTCGACCCAGTCCTGGGCCTCCGTGCCTCCGGCCCCCGCGTTGATCGCCACGATGGCGTTGCGTTTGTCGTCGGGTTCGCCGAGGATGGACTGGAATTCGAGGGTGAGGATCTCCTTTTCGAGGTCGTCGAGATCCCGTTCCACTTCTTTGAGCGTCTTTTCGTCCTTTTCCTCCAAAGCCATCTCGGCCATGATCCGGGCCTCCTCGGCCTCGCGTGCAAACCGCTCCCAGAGGGTGATCACCTCCGAAAGGGCGGCGCGCTCCTGGGTCATATTCGAGATTTCATCCTGGTCCCTCTGCCAGAAGTCCGGCATAGCCATGACCTTCTCCAGTTTGGCGAGGGCCTCGGAGCGGGCGTCCAAGTCAAAGATGACCTCGCAGCGCGTATAAGCTGTCCGTCACCTGATCGATTCTTTCAAGCAATTCCTGAGACATGTGAACCTCCTTGAACCTGTATGGGGATTGAAGACCGAGACGTTGAACGCCTCGATTCGTGAGGCGCCCCCATCCTTCCTGCGGGCGGGTCGGGCACCTGTCGCCTCCCGGGCGCGGATCCTGCGGCGGGATTAGGGGAGGCCATTCCAGAATTTAAACCTAGTTTCCATCCGGAAATGGTCTTTTTGGCCAATCTCGGCGTCAATCTGCACGTTTGCTTGTGCGGCGACCACTAGGTCGCCTCCGCGCAAGCGCTTGATTTCCTTGATATTGGCCAAAAATCCTCATTTCCGGATTGGAAACTGGGTTCTATAGGGAAATCATTTCCGGATGGATACAACCTAGCATTCAAAATCCATTCGGGAATGATGTTCCAGCCCGATCCAGTTTCCAATCCGGAAATGAGGGGTTTTCTTCATCCGCTGCGCGTGCTCAGTCCCACCGCTTCGCGACGGGTCCCGGTTTGGCCGGTATCACGGGAACCAAGTGCTTGCATCCGGCCTGGTGGTGACCGCACAAGCAAACGGGCAGATTCACGCCGAGATCGGCAAAAAAGACCGATTCCGAATGAAAACTATTTTAACCTTTGAATAAACGAATGCAAGTAAATGATTTCGGGGTTTCATCGAAATGGAAATCAGGTATCTGCGCTGAAAGAAGCCTTGGGCGGGGACGTGGTCCGGCGAGCCTTTTCGAAGTCGTCGACAAGAAACGCTGTTCAGCGTCTGCGCCTCCAGGCGAACGCGAGGCGGACCAGGAGCATCCCCCCCAGCACTACGATCCAACCGTCCCCCCACCGCGTGTAAACCGTTCCACCTGGAGCGGCGGCAAGCGGCACGCGATGGACCAGCACTGCTTCCGTAAAGATCGGACTGCTTTCAAGGACTTCACCCGCGGGGGAGACAAAGGCGGAGATCCCCGTATTGGCCGCTCTGACAAGGGAGGTGCGATTTTCAACGGCGCGGAAGACGGACATGGCGAGGTGCTGATAAGGGGCGCTGGAGCGGCCGAACCAGGCATCGTTCGTGATGTTGACGAGGAGGTTCGCGCCGGCTTGGACCTGTTGGCGCGCGAGGTTGGGAAACACGGCCTCGAAGCAGATCAGAACGCCTAGAGCGAGGTCCCGGTGGCGGATCGGAAGCGGACCCGGGCCCTGGGTGAAGTCTCCGGCCGCAGGCACCAACCGATCGATAAAGAAAAGAAGCCGTTTCAAAGGCACATACTCGCCGAAAGGCACGAGGTGGACTTTGTCGTATGATCCGACCACGCTTCCTTCACCCGAAAGAAGGTAGGCGCGGTTGAAATAGCGGGTCCGAGCCTCGTCGCGTTCATAGGCCGGGCTTCCGAAGAGGATCGGTACGCCTGCGTCCCGGGCCGTCTGGCGAATATGTTCTGAAAGGTCTTCCTGATCCGGGCCGAAAAAAAAGGGCGCAGCGGTCTCAGGCCAGACGATCAGCCGGGCGGCCTCTTTCGAGGCGGTCTCCGTCAGGGTGCGGTAGAGTTCGAGGGTACGGGCCTGATAGGCCGCATCCCATTTGAGGGATTGATCGATGTTGGCCTGCACGAGGGCGACCTCGATGTCCTGTTCGCTCCTCGCGGCGGGGGCGGCGTACCGATCGACGCGGACGAATCCATAAGCGAGTGCGGCTCCGAGAAAGAAAACCCCGATGAGCAAGACACCGCCACCCTGGAGAGCCAGGGCGCCCCGGGGATGACGGAGCAGACGGTAAAGCGCGACGTTGATGAACACGATCAGAAAGGAGAGTCCGCCGGTGCCGGCTATGTCGGCCATCTGAATAAGGGGAAGGTTTTGGGACTGCGACACGCCGAGGGGACACCACGGGAAACCGCTCAGGAGCCAGCCGCGGATCAGTTCCAGTACCGTCCACAACCCCGCCCCCCAGAACGCGGCCGCAGGCAGATCTCCCACCAGGCGCCACCCCGCGGAAAAAAGGGCGGGGTAAAGCGCGAGATACAGGCACAGCATGACGAGAGGCGGCACCGCCAGGAGCGGGGGCAGGCCGCCGTAGTGGCCGAGCACGAAAAGGATCCAGTAAAGGAGCGTCAAATAGTGGACGAAGCCGGCGCATAGACCGATGCGAAACGCGCCCGCCGGGGTCAGCCCTTCTACGGACCAAAAAAGGGGGATGACCGCCGCCCACGCGAGCCACCCAAAGGGCGAAGGCGGCAGGGCTGCACTGAGCAGCAGTCCGCTCGCAGCGGCCAGGGAAAAGCGCAGGAAACGCGGAAGGCCGCTCTTGGAAGACGGGGATGCGCCGGCTGCCTGATTTGCAGCCCTCGAGGAATCATGCCTGGAGGTCACGAGGAGAGCTCGCTCGGCAGAGCGCACCCCGTAGTTGTTCTGGGGGTGATCAGGACCTTGTCGATCCGACGCTGGTCTGCTTCTTGGACCGTGATGTCGAAATCATGGAAAGGAATGCAGGCCCCTTTTTCAGGGATTCCGCCGAAGAGTTGAATGACGAGGCCGCCGACGGATTCGAAATCCCCCTCGGGCAGATCGACCTTCAGATAGTCGGCCATCTCGTCGGCCTCGAGCCGTGCATCCACCAGGATCGAGCCGTCATCCTGGACGCTCAAAAGGGGTTCTTCGGTGTCATGTTCGTCCATGATATCGCCGACGATCTCCTCGACGATGTCCTCGATGGTGATGATGCCGGCCGTGCCGCCGTACTCGTCGGTCAAGATGGCCATGTGCGTCTTGCGGGCGCGCAGTTCGCGCAGCAGCTCTCCCGTCAATTGTCCGCGGGGAGCGAAAAAAGGCTTGCGCAGGATGTCGAGCGGGAGCGGCATCCCTGGGTCATGCCCCCAAAGACGAAGCAGGTCTTTGGCGTGCAGGATGCCGACGATATCGTCTACGCTGTTGCGGTGAATAGGGATGCGAGTGTGCCCGCAGGCGTTGACCAGTGCGATGACTTCACCGAGGGTGGCTTCGATCGAGGCGGAGGAGATCTCGATGCGCGGGATCATGATGGACTGGGCCTTGGTCTCCCTCAGTTCGAGCACGCCAAAGACCATATCCGACTCTTCGTCGCTGATGAGACCTTTCGCCTGCCCTTCATCCATCAGACCATGCATTTCTTCTGCAAGGTCGGAATGGTTCCCGAGGGCATGCTTTTTGTGGAACAATGAGCGGAAAAATCTGACGAAACCTTGTCCCGGAGGTTCTTCCAAGGATCTATTCTGCTCCTCTCAAAAAGACGTGGCACCGATGCCAGGATGACCGCAAAATGCGGGATTTCCGGCTCAAATCACCTTCACATTCTAAATGGGCTTCCGATTGAAGTCAAGATTTTTGGACAGGGGCAAACATGTGAAAATATAGCTTGACTAAGGTTCATAAATGATCTATCTTTTCGAATCAAAGGATATCTGATATCCTTGCTTGAGGTTATGAGCGGGCATAGCTCAGTTGGTAGAGTACAAGCTTCCCAAGCTTGGTGTCGCGGGTTCGACCCCCGTTGCCCGCTCCAGCCTTAGCCCTGTATGGGCCATGAACCCTTTTTGAGGTTGGTTGCCCGGGTTGGAAGGGGAACGACTTTGAATTGCGGACCTAGTGACGTTTTATCACATGCTTTAAACCTCCGAACGCGATGATGTGATTAAGCGCTGAACAATCTAGTCTGCACGTTTAAAGCGGGCCCGTGTGCCCGTTTTTTTTATTTTAAGGGAACTGCGCATGTCGACCGAGAAGGTCCTAGAGGCCGTGGAGGAACTGATCGACCCGGTCCTTCAGGAGCAGGGCTGTGAACTGGTGGATCTCGAATACCTGCAGGAGGGGGGTCGTTGGATCCTGAGGATATTCGTGGACCTGCCGGGCGGGATCACCCTGGAGGATTGCGCGAGGCTGAGCCGTGAGATCGGCGACCTTCTCGATATCCGTGACGTCATCGAGCATGAATATGTCCTCGAGGTCTCCTCGCCGGGTCTGGATCGGCCCCTCAGGAAGGCCGAGCATTTTGAAGGAGCAGTCGGCAAGAGGGTGAGAATCGCCACCCGGAGCCCTGTCGAGGGAAGGAAGAATTTTCAGGGAGTGCTCGAAACCTTCACTGGAGACATCCTGCAGGTGGCGGTGGACAAGCATGCTTTCCAGATCCCCCTGCACATGGTGCGCAAGGCGAACCTTATTTATGAGTTTGACGATTGACCCCCACCTTCACATTGAAACTCCGGAGTGGAAATAACGATGATTTCGGATTTGAAACGGATGATCGAGCAGGTAAGCCGTGAAAAGGGCATCGACCCCTATATCCTGATAAAGGCCCTTGAAGAGGCTGTCAAAGCGGCTGCCCGCAAGAAGCATGGTCCGGACTACGAACTGGAAGTCACCTACAATGAAGATCTGGGTGAGATAGAGGTCTTTGAATTCAAAGAAGTGGTTGAGGAGGTCGCGAACCCGGCCCTGCAAATCGACTTGAAGAAGGCCAGGGAGATCGATCCGGAGTGTGAACTCGGGGACGATCTGGGCGTCAAGATGGATACGGAGGCATTCGGGAGGATCGCTGCCCAGTCGGCCAAACAGGTGATCATGCAGCGGCTCAAAGAGGCGGAGCGGGATATCGTCTACGATGATTTCAAGGATCGGCGGGGCGAGATCATCAATGGCATTGTGCAGCGCTTCGACCGCGGCAACATCGTCGTCAACCTGGGCCGTACGGAAGCCGAATTGCCGCTCAAAGAGCAGATCAGCAAGGAGACCTATCGGCAGGGGGACCGCATCCGCGCCTATATCCTGGATGTAAGGCAATTCAGCCGGGGTCCGCAGATCATCCTTTCGAGGACTCACCCGAATTTTCTTGCGGCTCTTTTCGAGAACGAGGTTCCGGAGATCAGCGAAGGGATTGTTCAGATCGTTCAGGTGGCCCGGGAACCGGGCAGCCGCGCGAAGATCGCCGTGACATCGCGGGATCCGGATGTGGATCCGGTCGGGGCCTGTGTAGGCATGAAGGGCAGCCGGGTGCAGGCAGTCGTCCAGGAACTGCGTGGAGAGAAGATCGACATCGTTACCTGGGACCCGGATCCGGCCAAATTCATCTGCAATGCACTGGCGCCGGCCGAGATCATTCGAGTGATCGTGGACGAAGGCGGCCATTCCATGGAGGTGGTGGTTCCGGACGATCAGCTTTCTCTCGCCATTGGGAAGAAGGGGCAGAACGTCAGGCTCGCTTCCCGTCTGACCGGTTGGGCGATCGAGGTTACGAGCGAGACGAATTACAACGCCGCTCTCAAGCAGGGTTACCAATCCTTGATTGCCATAGAAGGCGTCGGCGAAAAGATGGCTACCGAGCTTTATGAAGAGGGCTTTCGCTCAGCCCGCGAGTTGGCTGTCGCTTCGACTGCCGACCTGATGTCACTGCCTGACATGACCGAAGAAAAGGCTGGCGAGATCATCGAGGGTGCAAGGCGGGAAGTCGAAAAGCCTGAGGAGGCCGCGCCCGAGGCGGAGACGTTCGAGGATGCACCCGAGGCGGGGGATACAACCGTTGGTTAAAGAGTGCGGCAGGCACGTCCCGATGAGGACGTGCATCGCCTGCAGAAGAAAACGTCCGAAGGCAGAGATGATCCGCCTGACGCTGGATGCGGAGGGGGGACGGCTTCTGTATGGTGGATCCGAGGGTCGTGGGGCCTATGTCTGCCGCGATGCGCATTGCTGGAAAGCGATTTCGGAGGGGGGACGGCTGCGCAGGGCTTTCAAACGCGAAGTGAAGGGACGTATTCCGGCGGACCCGCCTTGGAACGGGTGAGGCCGCTTGTTTTCCGGGCGGCGCGGCTGCAAAGATATCTGTATGATTTCTGGGGGGTTAAATGGCGAAAGTCAGAGTTTATGAACTTGCAAAAGAGCTCAACGTAGACAGCAAGAAGCTGGTGGAAGATCTGAATGCTGCCGGCATCGACGTCAAGAATTACATGAGTACGCTTGACGATGATGCGGTTGCGCAAGCCAGAAAACTTGGCTCGAGCCCTGTCGCTGAAGTCATCGAGGAAAAGCGCGTCAAGCCGACCGTCATTCGGCGCCGGAAAAGACGGGTCGAGGTCGAGGAGTCTGTCGCCGCCGAGGCCGTCCCCCCGGCCGAGGAAGCCCCTCCAGAGGTTGAAGCTCCTGAAGAGGCGCCTGTCAGCGTGCAGATGGAGGCAGAGGCCGAGGCCCAGGTCGAAGCGAGCGCTCCGCCTGCAGTGGAGGAAGCTCCGGTGGAAGAGGCCCCTCCGCCGGCGGAGGAAGCACTGCGGGCTGAGGCTGCGGTCGAGGAACCCTCGGTTCCGGAAGAGATTCCTGAGGTCGAAGAAGCGATTGAAGCGAAAGAGCCGCTTCCTGTTGAAGAGACTGCCGCCCCGCGGGAGGAGGTCGCTGAGGCTGTTCAAGCCGTAGAGGAACCGGAGCCGGCCGGTAAGGCCGAAGAGGCTGAGCGGGCACCCATGGAAGCCGAGGCGGAGGAGCCTGTCCAAGCTGCACCAGCCGCTGAAACCGTTCCCCCGGTGCGCGAGGGGAAGCCCAAAGGCAAGAAGTCCAAGAAGAAAAAGATGGATCAGCCGGCGAAGATCATCAAGCGGGCCGAGGAGGGTCCTTTGCGTGATCTGATCGCCAAGGAAGCGGCGGAAGAGGCCGAAGGGGAGGAAGCGCCCGCGCCTGCCGCACGAGCCATGACCCCTGCCGAAATCGCCCGCGATGTCGCCGAAAAGGCCAAAAAGAGCAAACCCGCAAGGAAAAGAAAGGATCGGAAGGTCGAGGAGGCCGAGGAGGCTGCGGAGAAGCGGAAGGCGCGCAAGAAGGAAGTCTATGAGAGAGCCGACCTCTATCAGGGTCGGGCGAAGCGGAAGGATAAGAAGGGTGGAAAGCCCGGCAGGGAGGCTCCCAAGCGCTCGAGACAAACCGAGATCACCGTCCCCAAGGCGATCAAGCGCCGCATCAAGTTTCAGGAATCGGCTACGGTCGGCGAGCTGGCCAAGGCGATGGGGGTCAAATCCGCCGATCTCATCCGCAAACTGCTCGAGCAGGGGTTGATGGCGAATATCAATCAGTCCCTGGATTATGAGACAGCTTCCCTGGTGGCCGATGATTTCGGATATGAACTGGAAAGAGAGGTCTTCGAAGATGCCGCTATCCTGGCAGAGACGGAGGACCGGCCGGAGGATTTGGTTCCGAGACCGCCTGTGGTGACCATCATGGGCCATGTCGACCACGGGAAGACCTCATTGTTGGATTACATTCGCAATTCCAAGATCACGGAGGGCGAGTCGGGCGGTATCACCCAGCACATCGGGGCCTACTACGTCCGGACCGATGGGGGTGATATCGTCTTCCTGGATACGCCCGGCCACGAGGCCTTCACCGCCATGAGGGCACGCGGCGCAAAGGTTACGGATCTGATCGTGTTGGTAGTGGCGGCCGATGACGGGGTGATGCCCCAGACGCGTGAAGCGATCAACCATGCGCGTGCAGCGCAGATCCCGATCGTCGTAGCGGTCAACAAAATCGATAAGCCGGAGGCCAACATCGACCGCGTCAAGCGTGAGTTGGCCGAACTCGACCTCGTTCCCGAGGAATGGGGCGGGCAGGTGATTTTCGGGTACATATCTGCGAAAACCGGAGAAGGCGTAGACGACCTGCTCGGGTTGATCCTTCTGCAGGCTGAGATCATGGAACTCAGGGGCAATCCCAATAAGGCCGGACGGGGTATCGTGATCGAGGCCCAGCTGGACAAGTCGAAAGGACCTGTCGCGACTGTCCTCAACAAGAACGGGATGCTGCGCCCTGGGGACTACATCATCATCGGCGATTATTACGGACACGTCAGGGCGATGGCCAATCATCGCGGCGCGAAGGTGGACAAGGCCGGGCCGTCGGTCCCGGTTGAAATCTACGGCATCAACGGGGTGCCCATGGCCGGCGACGAGTTTGCGGTGGTTCCCGACGAGAAGACCGCGAAGACGATCATCGAGCATCGGAAGGGCCGTACAAGGCCCCAGGAGGCCAAACGGGGTCTGGTGAGTCTCGATGACCTCTTCGACCGCATCAAGGAGGGCGAGGTCAAGGAACTGAATATCGTCCTCAAGACGGATGTGCAGGGCTCGCTCGAGGCCCTTGCGGACTCTCTCGTCAAGCTCAGCACCGAGGAGGTCAAACTCAAGATCATCCATTCGGCCACGGGGGCCATCACGGAATCCGACGTCATGCTGGCCGCGGCCTCCGGCGCTATCATCCTCGGCTTCAATGTGCGGGCGAACCCGCGGGTGAGGGATATCGCCGAGAAGGAGCAAGTCGACATCCGCTATTACGACGTCATTTACAACGCGATCAAAGACATCCGCCTGGCGATGGCCGGTTTGCTCGAACCGGTTTACAAGGAGCAGGTGATCGGGCGCGCGGAGATCAGGGAGACGTTCAAGATCCCGAAGGTGGGGGTGATTGCGGGATGCCAGGTGACCGATGGGCATGTCGAGCGGAATGCGCGCGTCAGGCTGCTGCGGGATGATGTGGTCATATTCGACGGGCGCCTTGCATCGCTACGCAGGTTCAAAGAAGATGTCAAGGACGTGCAGACCGGTTACGAGTGCGGCATCGGCCTGGAGAATTTTCAGGACATCAAGACCGGCGACGTGGTCGAGGCCTATCAGGTCGAGGAAGTCGCCGCGGAGCTCTAAGAAAAAATGGTCCTGGGTGCGCTCAGAGTGGAGTTTTTTCTTGCGGAATGCCATTCGCTCAAGGGCAAACGCAAGGTCGTCCGCAGCATGGTGGACAAGGTCAAGGCCAAGTTCAATGTTTCGATCGCAGAAATCGATTCCAACGACAAGTGGCAAAAGATCGAATTGGGTATCGCTGTGGTCGGGAACGATCGACGATATGTCGACTCGTGCCTGAACCATGTCCGCGATTTTCTGGAATCGCTCTACCTCGCGGAACTCATTCATGCCGAGACAGAGGTGATCAACCTGTGAGCGCCGGTTTGTGCGATATGTTTTTGTCCGCTGCCGATCGCGCGGGCTCATTTTTTCAACGGCAAAGGAAGTAAGGAACAGGTTCCTATCATGCTTGCAGGAACGAGATCCAGAAAAGTCGGGGACGAGATCTTGAAGGAGATGGCGATGATCCTTCTCGAAAGCGTTAAAGACCCCCGTACACGTGATGTGACGTTGACCGGCATCAAACTGAGCAAAGACCTGCAAAGAGCGCGTGTCTATTACAGTGTCCTAGGCGGGTCAGAGGAGGTTCGACAGGCGCAGACCGGGCTCGACAGCGCGAAAGGATTCATCAAACGGCAGATAAGCCTCAAGATGTCTCTGCGATATGTGCCCGAAATCATCTTCGAACATGATCCCTCACTCGAAAGAGGGAGTGCGATGGAACGCCTCCTTGAATCCATTCGGAAGGACGCCCCCGAAAACGATGCTGAATGAACTGGTTCGTATCCTGCGAGAGGGGAGGCGCTTCGTCATCACCACCCACAAGCATCCTGACGGGGATGGGCTGGGGGCCATGTTCGCGCTCGGGCGCTCGCTTCGCATCGCCGGGAAGGAGGCCGTTCTTTTGAGCGAAGAGCCGCTCACCCCGCCTTTCGATCGTATGAGAGGTGCCGAGACTGTCCTGCAGAACTACACGCCGAACGGGGAACCCGTGACCCTGATCTTGCTCGACTGCGCCGATTTCGACCGGCCCGGAAAGGTTGTCGAGAGCTTCAAGGGCGACGCGGAGGTGGTCAACATCGACCACCACTTCACCAACACCTTTTTCGGGCGCTACAACTGGGTTGAGCCCGAATGCTCTTCCACCGGGGAGTTGATTTACAGGCTTCTGCAGCACGCCGGATTCCCGATAGACCGCGAGATCGCCGAGAATCTCTTCATTGCCATCCAGAGCGACACAGGCTCCTTCCGTTACGAAAACGCCACCGCGGCCGCCTTCAGCACTGCAGCGGCGCTCGTGGGGACCTACGGCGTGAGGCCGTCGAGGTGTGCGCGGCTCATCCTGGACGAGTACCCGTGCGCGCGGCTGTACCTCCTTAGATCGGCTCTCGGCACGCTCGAGACGCATCTGAAGGGAAAGATCGCGATGGTCACAGTGTCCCTCGACATGTACCGTGAGGCCCATGCCTCGACTTCCGACAGCGACACATTCGTGGATTATCCACGGTTCCTCTCCGGGGTCGAGATCGGCGTTCTGGTGAGGCAGACGGCTGAAGACGCCTACAAATTCAGCCTCAGATCCAACGATTTCGCTGATGTGGCTGCGCTTGCCAAGCAGTTCGGAGGCGGCGGGCACAAGCGGGCGGCCGGCTTCGATGCACAGGGGCGGCTGGCGGACATCAAGCTTCTTTTTCTGGGTGCCGCAGCCGAGATGCTGGAGGCCCATGCAGCTTGACGGAATCCTGCTGGTGGACAAGGATCCGGGTCAGACATCCTACGCTGTGGTATCCCGGGTCAAGACAGCTCTGAAGGCAATGGGGGTTCGCAAGGCGGGGCATGCCGGTACGTTGGATCCTTTCGCGACGGGTCTTTTGATTCTTTTGCTCGGCCAGGGAACGAAGCTTTCCCCCTTCCTGATGGGCGGAAAAAAGCTTTATCGAGGGACCTTGAGACTGGGGGTCGAAACCGACACCCTGGACCCCGACGGCGCAGTGATCAACCGCCGCGTAGTCAATGAATTCAGCCGTAAGGAGATCGAGGCGGCAGCCGCGCGTCAGGTCGGGTGCCGGCAGCAGGTGCCCCCGATCTACTCCGCAGTGCGGTGCAATGGGACAAGATCCTACAGGCTCGCCCGAAAGGGGCTCCAGCCGGAGTTGAGGGCGCGGCAGATCGAGGTGGGAGATTTTGACATTCTGGGTGTGCAGCTGCCGTTCGTCGATTTTGAGGTCTCCTGCTCGGCTGGGACGTATGTCAGACGCCTTGCTGCCGATCTGGGGGATGAACTCGGCGCCGGGGCGCATCTGACTTCGCTGCGGCGGCTGCGAAGCGGGGGGCTGGACGTGAGAAATGCCCTGCCTTGCGTGGAGATTGCCACGCTGCGGGATGAAGCTTCGATCAGGTCGCGGCTGCTTTCTTTGAATGACTCCATTCCGGAGATCCCCGGGATCGAGATCGATCGGCACCTTGCGGATAAGGTGCGCAAGGGTTATCAGCCGGTGCGGGGGGATCTGGGATTGGAGCAGGGTTTTTCAGCGGTTTTTCCCGATGGGTTTGCAAAGCTCGTCCAGCGGGATGCATTGGTGGCCATCTTGGAAATCAAGGGAAATCAGGGGGTAGGTTATGAACGATTGAGCATCGCCAGAGTGTTTTCATGATTTTTGAGGCGGCCATGCCCTTGGCCATGATACGATAAATGAAACAGACCCGTAAAAGGAAGGCGGCATCCTGACGATTGAGCTATCCCGCCAGCCAAAGAAAGAAGCAAGGGAGACAGGAGGTAACAAAAAGTGGTTCTCACGCCTGAAATGAAAAAAAAGATTATCGACGATTTCAAACTCCATGAAAAAGATACGGGTTCGCCCGAGGTGCAGATAGCCCTCTTGAGCGGAAGAATTCAGTACCTTACGGACCATTTCAGAACTCACAAGAAGGACCATCATTCGCGTCGGGGTCTATTGAAGCTCGTTGGACAAAGAAGGCGTCTGCTCGAGTATCTGAAGAAGAAAGATGTAGAAAAATACAGGACCGTGATCAAGGAACTCGGTATCCGGAAGTAGACAGTGGGCTTTTCCCGGCTCGCGTGGTCGCTGCATATGAACTGAAAGGAATGGGAAAAACATGATAAAAAGCTGCAGTATCGATATAGACGGCCGGCCGTTGCATGTAGAAAGCGGACGGGTTGCCAGGCAGGCCAGCGGGGCGGTCGTCGTGACATTCGGGGAGACCGTGGTGCTCGTGACCGCTGTGTCCACCGACGATATCCGCGAGGGGATCGATTTTCTCCCTCTGACCGTTGAATACCAGGAGATGTCCTACGCGGGAGGGCGCATTCCAGGGAATTTTTTCCGCAGGGACATGGGCAGGCCGAGCGAGCGGGAAACATTGACTGCCCGTTTGATCGACCGACCTTTGAGACCCCTTTTCCCGGAGGGTTATCACTTCGAGACTCAGGTCATCGCCACCGTGCTTTCGACGGATCGTGAGAACGACGCCGATGTGCTGGCCATCCTGGGGGCATCGGCTGCACTGGAGGTTTCGGACATCCCCTTTGCCGGCCCGATCGCAGGTGTACGCGTCGGGAGGATCGATGGCCGCTTCGTCACCAACCCCACGCAAAGCGAACTCCTGGAAAGCGACATCAATCTGATCGTAGCGGGGAATCGTTCGGCGGTGGTCATGGTGGAGGGGGGTGGACGGTTCGTTCCCGAGTCGGAGATGATCGACGCCATTTTCTATGGGCACAAGGCGATTCAGCCTATGCTCGACATGCAGGAGGAGCTCAAGGCCGCGGTTGGCAAACCGAAGCGCGTGATCGACCCTCCAGGGCATGATGCCGGTCTCCTCGCCCGGATCGAGGAACTCGCCACTCCACTGCTGCAAACCACCATATCCATTGCGGACAAGCAAAAGCGCCAGCTCAGCCGCTCAGACGCGTTCAAGACGGTCAGCGAGTCTCTGAAGGAGGATTACCCCAATCACTCCGCCTTCATCCGCGAGCAGATGGATGCGCTCGAGCGTCGGCTGGTGCGCCGCATGATCCTGGACGACGGGAAACGGATAGACGGGCGGCCGTTCGATCAGGTCAGGCCGATCGAATGCGTCGTGGGGCTGCTGCCCCGGGTGCATGGTTCGGCGCTTTTCACGCGGGGGGAGACCCAGGCCATGGTTCTGACGACCCTCGGCACCGAGCAGGACGAGCAGAAGATCGAATCCATTTACGGCGATCAGATGCGATCGTTTATCCTGCATTATAATTTTCCTCCCTACAGTGTGGGGGAGGCCAAGCGCCTGGGCGGCCCCGGTCGCCGCGAGATCGGCCATGGAAATCTGGCCAGGCGGGCGCTGGAGGCCGTGATGCCCTCGAGCGACGACTTCGAGTACTGCGTCCGCGTCGTGTCGGAGATCCTCGAATCCAACGGATCCTCTTCCATGGCGAGTGTGTGTGGGGGATGTCTGTCTCTGATGGACGCCGGCGTTCCGGTCAAGGACACGGTGGCCGGCGTGGCCATGGGTCTTGTCTGCGAGGGGGAGAAGGTCGCTGTGCTCACCGATATCATCGGCGACGAGGACCACTATGGAGACATGGATTTCAAGGTGACGGGCACCCGAACGGGCATCACCGCCGTTCAGATGGATATCAAGATGGAGGGAATTACGCCGGAGATCATGGGCCGCGCGCTCGAACAGGCACGTGAGGGGCGCATCCATATCCTCGGGAAGATGGAGGAAGCCATCGCCAAGCCACGCACGGAGGTCTCTCAGTATGCCCCTATCATCTCCGTGATCCAGATCAAGCCGGAAAAGATCCGCGACATCATCGGTCCGGGGGGCAAAATGATCCGGGAGATCACCCACACCTCAGGGGCCAGGATCGACGTGACGGATGACGGCAAGGTGACGATCGCGAGCCAGGACAAAAAGTCCGCGGATATCGCCATCGAGATGATCCGCAGCATTACCCAGGAGGCCGAAGTGGGAAGGATTTACAAAGGCAAGGTGGTCAAGATCATGGACTTCGGCGCCTTTGTCGAGATCTTTCCCGGGACCGACGGTCTGATACACATCTCCCAACTGGATCACGAGCGGGTCAACCGGGTATCCGACATCGTGAAAGAGGGGGACGAGGTCCTCGTGAAGGTGCTGGAAATCAGCGACGACGGCAAGATCAGGTTGTCCCGCAAGGCTGCCCTGGGAGAAAGCGTGGGTTGATGGTTCGTAAAACTGTGCTGCCGAACGGGCTCCGGATCGTTTCGGAGCCGCTTCGGTACCTTAAATCCGTATCGCTGGGGATCTGGATCGATATCGGATCCCGTGACGAAAGTGCCGCCGAGTGCGGCACCTGTCATTTCATCGAGCACATGCTCTTCAAGGGTACAAGGCGCCGGAGCGCACTCGATATCGCGCTGGAACTTGACGCGATCGGAGGGCTTTCGAACGCCTTTACCGCCAAGGAGAACACCTGTTTCTACGCCAAGGTCCTGGACAAGCATTTCGGGCGTCTGGCGGATATCCTTGCGGACATTGTCCTCAATTCGACGCTTTCCCCCGAGGAGGTCGAGCGTGAACGCCAGGTGATCCTGCAGGAGATCTGCATGGTGGAGGATACCCCGGATGAGCACATCCACGATCTGTTCACCGAACTTTCCTGGAAAGATCATCCCATGGGGATGCCGATCCAGGGGACCGTGGAGAGCGTCGGCGGGATCGAACAGGCGGCGCTTGCAGAGTTCATCCGGAGGCGCTACGTGCCCGAAAAGACTGTCGTGGCTGCCGCCGGAAACATCGAACACGAAGAGGTGGTCGCCTTTTTGAGGCCTCTTTTCGAGGGCCTTCCGTCCGGAGAAGATGCGCCGGCACGGGTGATGCCGGAATTGAACGCCGGACTCCTCGTGCGCGAGAAGGACCTCGAACAGGTGCACATCTGCCTCGGGGCCTCCGCACCTTCTCAGCGGGACCCGCAGCGCTTCGCCTCCGCCGTTTTCAACACCATCCTCGGCGGGAACATGAGCTCCAGGCTTTTTCAGGAAATCCGTGAAAAGCGCGGGCTGGCCTATGCCGTCTATTCCTTTCTTTCGTCCTATGCCGATGCGGCGCTGCTCGGTGTATACATGGCGACCGAGGCGCAGCAGGTCAACCCGGCGCTCGAGATCATCGAGCGCGAGATCGGAAAAATCCGGCGCGGCGAGGTGAGTGAGGAGGAATTGACCCATGCGAAGGACAATCTTGTGGGCGGCCTTTACCTCGGGGCCGAGGGCGCCGAAGGGCGCATGATGCGGCTGGCGAAGAACGAGTTTCTCTTCGGCCGGTACGTTTCGTATGACGAGCTGGCCGAATCCATCGAAAGGGTGCGTCTCGACGAAGTCGTCGAGGTGAGCCGGAGCATATTCGAAAACGGGCGTCTGGCCCTTGCGACACTCGGCCCCATGAAAGAAGAAGAGGTGGCGGCCGATATCCTTCATCTTTGAACCACGGTGTGGACGGAGATGCCTTATGAAACCCGTTGCCATTCGGGTGAAGCGCCTGGAAGGGGCGAATGCGGTGCCGTTGCCCGCCTATGCGTCCGAGGGCGCCTCGGGGATGGATGTCCGGGCGGCGCTTCGTGAACCGGTCACCCTGGCCCCGGGACAGTTCAAACGGATCCCGACGGGCCTCAGTGTCGCTGTTCCGCCCGGTTTCGAGGTTCAAATCCGGGCGAGGAGCGGTCTGGCCCTCCGGCACGGAATCGGAATGGTCAACGCCCCCGGAACGATCGACGCCGATTATCGCGGCGAGATCGGCATCATCCTGATCAACTGGGGGGAGCAGTCCTTTCGGATCGAACCTGGAGACCGTATCGCCCAGATAGTCCTCGCGCGGGTCTACCGGGCTGAGTGGATCGAAAGCGTCAGCCTCGACGAAACCCCGAGGGGTTGCGGGGGATTTGGCCACACCGGTATCGATTGACCTGATAAACCATGTCTTCCGTCGACAAAAACCGCCCCGAACGGGGCGCAAGGCGCAGACGGCGTCACTATGTCTGCAGCGTTTGCGGCAAGGAGCAGCCCTTCTGCTGGACCTGCCCGTGCGGTTTCCAGATCTGCAACACCTGCATGGACGAAAACCTGTGGGGGCTGACCTGCAGCGGGGTCCAGTGGCAATGTCCGGACTGCGGCCGGCTGAGACCTTTCTAGGGCGTTATTCTTCAAAGTCATACGGTTTTGACCTGGAGGTGGAAATTGCAGCCATTCCTGTCGACCCTTCTCGTCCTTTTTCTGCTTTTGCTTTCCCCGCCTGCTTCCCACAGTGAGGAGCAAAGCGCCGTCATCATCCATCAGAACGATCTGCACGGCTGGCTCTTTCCTGCGGGGAACCGCAATGGTCTTGGTGAGATGGCGAAACTGCTCGAGGACCTCTTCCGGGAGGAGCCGAGCAGCTTCTATGCCATGGCCGGCGATCTTTTCACAGGGCCGGATCTGCCTGCGGCTCAGAAGGGGAAAATGGAGACGGAACTTTGGAATGCCTTTTGGCGGCACATGTCGGAAAAGGGGTTTGGCGAGCGGGTGATCTGGTCGCTCGGGAACCACGAATTCGACTACGGAGTCCCTGACCCGTCATCCTTTGCCTCTCCACCGCTTTGCGCCAACCTGGTTCATCCGCAGCAGGGAGCGGTTTACAGGCCATATCAGGTCATCGAGACGGACGAAGGCCTTCGGGTCGGGTGGATCGGCCTGCTCCTCGAGAGGAATCGCCGGGTGCTGCAGGAGGTGGAAAAAGCGGGTCTGACCTTTCTGCCCATGCGGGAAGCGGTCGGGAGGGCCCTCCAGGAAATGGGGCGTCTGGATCTGACGGTGTTGTTGATCCACGACCACCTCGATGCGATCAAGGCGTTCGCCCGTGATCTGCCGCCGGAATGGGGCATCGACATCATTCTGGCCGGGCACGACCACCTGGTGCTCGAAGAGCCTGTGGATGCCGCCGGGATCCCCGTCTCCGAGGCGGGGGCCATGAACCGTTTCTACGGGCGAGTCGATCTGCTTCTGTCGGCGGGTGAGGTGAAGCGGCTGGAGAGCCGGATCGTTCCGTGGGGCCCGGACCTCTTGACCCATTCCACGATGCGGGTGAAGGAGTCGTTCGAGGCGAGCCGCGGAGAGGTCGTGGCCTTTCTCGAACGATCGCTCACAGGGAGCTATCTGAGGGAGCAGGAGAGCAGCCTCGGGAATTTTGTCACGGACGCCTTCCGTTGGGCGACCGGGACGGATATCGCGATGACCAACGGGTCCTCTCTGCGGTTGGACTTTCCGATCTATTACGATCAGCCGCTGGAACTGCGCGAAGGGGACATGAAAGACATCACCCCGTTCCGCAACGCGCTGGTGACCGGAAAGCTCACCGGAGCGCAGCTCCTTCAAATCCTGGAAGGAGAGGCCGAGGACCTTCAGAATCAGATCTCGGGTATCCGGTATTCCGTAAACATGAAAAATCCTCCCGGTAAAAGAGTTGAAGAGGTCTCGGTCAACGGCGAACCGCTCCTCCCTGGAGAATGGTACACGCTCACGCACAACGCTTATTGCGCCGACCCGAAAAATATGCAAAGATATTTACATCTTCCGCCTGAGAGCCTTGTGTGGAAGATGACCCCCTGGAAGGATTACGAAGCGTTGATCGGCTACGCGCGGCACCTGGGAACCATTGACTACCCCACTGAAGGAGAAGGGCGGATCGAGCGCAGGTTCTGATCGATAGTCTTCGCGCACTTCCCGTCCAGACTGTTTTGCACTGAACCTGCCATTCGAAGATCCGGCGTTCATGGATCCGGAAAGGAGCCGACGATGCGGACCAATCCGATGGATTCCTTCTTCTACACCCTTGTGCGCGTGGTCGATGCCGTCTATCAGGATGAAGATCTCGGCGACACGCTGTATTTCATGCTTTCCCTGGCGGCTGAGTTGACCGGGGGCAAGGGCAGCACATTGCGTGTGCTCGAGCACGGGAGCTTCGATCTGAAAGTGGTGTCAAGCTACGGTCTCAGTCAGGAGTATCTGAAGAAGGGCGCAATCGATTGCGGCAGGAGCATCACCGAGATCATGGAAGGGGATGTCATTATCATCAACGATTTCGAAGGCGATCCCCGGATCCGCAACCGTGAGGTCGCGAATCAGGAAGGAATCGCTGCGGTCATCGGGATCCCCTTCACGGTCAACGAGACCACTTACAGCATCCTGCGGGTGTATTACCCGTCCAAGAAGACGCCGACGCACGAGGAAATGGAGTTGCTGAACACCCTCGGGAAGCTGAGTTGCCTCGCCATCGAACGTGCTGCGATTTCAGAGCTTAGAAAAGAGCCCTCTTGAATGACCATCAATCTCCGGGCCTGCGCTGAGAGCGGCCCAGGCGGCCGAAACCTGCGGACCGGGAAGGCTGCGCCTCAGGCACTCTCGTTTCCAACCCTCATTTCCGGATGGGACGCCAGGCTGCGCCTCAAAGGCGTTTTAGGAGCAAGCCCCCTCTGACATGGATGAGCACCCGCTGTCTGAACCCACCCTCCATATCGTTCTCTATGAACCCGAGATCCCTGCCAATACCGGCAACATCGCCAGGTTGTGCGCGGCCGCCCGGCTCCGCCTGCATCTGATCCATCCCTTGGGCTTCAAGGTCGATGACCGGCATCTGAAGAGGGCCGGACTGGACTATTGGCCGGAGGTGGATGTCGTGCACCACCCGTCGTTCGACGCCTATCTGATTGCTGAATCGATGGCGCCGCACTCTGTTCACGCATTCAGCCGTCATGCCGAACCGCTCTACACAAAAGCCTGCGTCCAGCCGGGTGATCATCTTCTTTTCGGACCCGAGACCAGAGGACTTCCCGCCGAGTTGCGGTCAATTTTCCACTTCTACGCCATCCCGATCTGGGGAAAGGTCCGCAGCCTGAACCTTTCGACCTCTGTCGGGATCGTCGCCTACCATTATCTCCACACGATCGGACGATTTTAGCGGACTGCGGGGTGCTCGGCCAACCCGTCGCTGCGGGAGAGGGGGGCTTTTGCCCGCTGCAAACCATGGAGGCGGGTGCGGAGGAGCTTTGGAGGGGAGAAGCGTGCCTCGGGGCTACTCGTGGCTTTCCTTGGACTTGCCGTTCAGGACTTCTCTGAGGGCGATGTTGGTATCGGATTCGAGTTCGCCCATGATCTCCATCAGCACCTTTAAACGAAGGATTGTCTTGCGGGATTTTTCCTGGTAGGGGAGTTTGAGATCATGCGCATCGAGAATGCCGATCAGACGTTCGAGATATTGGAGATCAATCTGGTCTGTGTTCTGATAGAGCAGTTCGACCCAATCCTGTTTGACTTCAGCTGGAAGATCGACATATTTGGTCAACAGCTCGGCGGTCTTGCCTAAACGGAGGGATCGGCGGAGCCGCTCGATCTTTTCATCGATGAGCTGCCGCTGGGCGTCGGAGGCATTGGCCTTTTGCATCAGCTCGTCCCAGCGCTCCTCGATTTGAAGGTGCACCCAGTTTTCACCGGTCTCCGGGGAGAGAAACAGCTCCAGAAAACGGGTTTGGACTTCAATAAGGTCGAGAATAGCGGCCTGATTCTCTTCGGTCTTGAGATCGATGGCCGCCTTGTTGAGTTCCTCGATGATCCCCTTCTTGGTGAGCGTCGGATCGCAGAGTTGGAGGATGATTCTTTCCCATTGCTCACGCAGAAAATTCAGCTCCAATTTGATGAGGGAGAAGATCAGACCCGATTTTGTTATCGCGTTCCGGATCGAATGGGCGAGGATGTTGCATGCCTTGATCTTGTCCTCGGCGAGGTGCCGCATGCTTTCGAGCGACTGCTCTTTCAATTGGTAGGAAAGCAGCTCAGTGCCGAGCGTCCTGGATAGTTTCTTGATCAGCCGGGTCTCGGGGCTGCCTATGCGGATGGTATAGGGCCGGAAATGGATCTTGATGACAGCGACCACGACATGCTCGCTGAACTGCCAGAGGGTCTCCCCGTAGCTGTTTTTCGGGAACTCTGGGTAGACCCCGTTGTTATTGATGAAAAGATCCTTTTTCCGGACGAGGACCGGCTCCATGTGATGAAAATCTTCCCAGACCCCCTCAACCTGGAGCCGCACGCTGCGGGAGTCGGCCCGCGGATCTTCTGCCGTCCAGCTCTTCTGTCTTTCGACGCACCAAGCCATCGCCTCGAGCGGACGGTTGGGCTCGTCGCGGTATTCCAGCCAGGTCTTGCCGGGATGGTTGTAGTCGGAGGCTTGGGGGAGCCCCCACGAAATGCTCTGGCGGTCCGAGTCGATCACCCCCGAGGTAATCCTGGTGGCAGTCAGGCCGGGGGGGCCGCCGATAAGGTAGACTGTCCCCTTGTAAGCATTCGGGAGGCAGAAAAGGATGGTCTCGATAATGCTTTTGCAGGCATGCTCAAGGGTGTCCTGATCGATCCGTATGGTCAAAACGTTCGTCCTTCGAGACCACTGAAATCCTCTGCATCCGCCGGCTCAAGAGCGCGGAGGCTCATAGCAGATGGGGGTTAATCTATTCATAATCAGCCATTTGTCAATAAGAAAGTACGCGAGCTCCCGAGAAGGCGATGCCGGGCGCATCCGAGGCGCATCATCAGGCATTTTGCGCCTGAAGCCCCGGCTTGAAAAAGCCAGGGTGCGCGGATGGCTTCAATCGCCCGATCCGGCATGCCGATTCAATCCCGTTTTAACGGCATCAACCAGCACAGGAACCACGTCGACCACGTTCCCCTGGAGGAAGATGTCCGTAATGCCCTCCGTCAAATGGGTGCGCTCCTGGTTGATTTCAATGATGCAGGCGCCGTTTCTCTTGGCGATGGACGGGATCGTATTGGCAGGAGAAACGACGGCTGAGGTGCCCACAACCAGCAGGGCCTGTGCTGATGAAGCCAGATGGAAAGAGCGGTTCAAGGCGTCTTCCGGGATGGCTTCACCGAAAAAGATCACGTCAGGCTTGAGAATGCTTCCGCAGAGGCACGTCGGAGTGTCCTCGCCTTCCTTTTCTCGGCGGCTGAATCTGCGGCCGCAGGCGAGGCAGGTGAGCGAGGCGGCGTTTCCGTGATACTCGATCACCTCGCGCGAGCCACCAGCCTGATGAAGGTTGTCGATGTTCTGGGTGATGATGCAGCGGAGGCAGCCGAGCCTTTCCATTTCACCCATTCCAATATGGGCAAGGTTCGGCTGAGCGCACCTCAGGAGTTTCTCCATTTCCCTCAACATCTCCCAGACCTTCAAGGGATTGGAGTGAAAGGCGGAGATGGTCGCATACTCCGCTGGATCGAAGCGCGCCCAAAGCCCCTCGGCGCTTCTGAAGTCCGGGATCCCGGAAGGTACCGAAATACCGGCCCCTGTAAGCGCAATCGTCAACCCGGAACGTATGATCTTTTCGGCTGCTTCACTGATCTGACGTTCTTCGAGCATAAAGAATCTGCTCCTCAGTTCTCCGCGAAAGCCAAACCCGCCAAACCTGCGTCCTATGCATCGACACCCTGTTCGGTCTTGTGCGGGTCCGTGTTTGCACGAAGCATTTCGAAGGGGGATCTCTGCGTTTGGCTGTCCCCGGGACAAATGTCAAAGCTAGGCCCGGCCCTGCGCGATTCAAAGCATAGTAGCCGCAGTCCGCTTTTTCGGCCGGGGACAAAGTCAGGAGGGTTCGATCAAGATCTTCCGCTGGGTGTTGTCGTAAGAACGAAAAACGCCCTTAAGCTTTTTCTGTTCTCCGAATATGTTGACTAGGCGGATGTTGTCTCCTTCGACCTCGAGCAGATCGACATTTTCGAGCAGTTTTTCTTCCTGCCCGCCCTTTAAGACAAAGGCATGAGCTTCACACATTGTTTTTATCCTTGTTTCAAAGCCTTAAGCGAGAGACGCGAGCGCCTTGCGGAGCGCCTCGTTCGTTTTGACAGTGTACTCTATCATTTCGCGGATGTGACGGGCGGTTTCTTTCTTGCCCGCATCTTCAAGCTGATCCGCAAACAGTTCGTATTCTTCCTGGTGGTGTTCATTATGATGGATCCAGTGTTCCATCCTGATCCGGGCCTTGTCGAAATCATCCATCGGCGTTCTCCTTGGGTGGCTTCAATTCTAAAATAGTTTCCATCCGGAAATGGTCTTTTTGGCCCATCTCGGCGTCAATCTGCACGTTTGCTTGTGCGGCGACCTGCAGGTCGCCTCCG
>ENA-OSEO01000955-OSEO01000955.1-sediment-metagenome-genome-assembly--contig:-NODE-955-length-61162-cov-12.234689_pt1 | contig 61162 bp, 45 predicted proteins | sample MGYA00237883_ERZ534232 | MGnify/ENA metagenome assembly ERZ534232
TTGCGCGGAGGCGACCTGGTGGTCGCCGCACAAGCAAACGTGCAGATTGACGCCGAGATTGGCTAAAAAGACCATTCCCGGATGGAGGCTATCTGACGTTCCGAAACCTCTGGATATATTCGCGATAGAAAGACAGGACACGATTCCGGAAGGTTACGGTTTCGGAGTACGGGGGTATCCCCTCATACTGCCGCACACGGTGGGGCCCTGCGTTGTACGCCGACAGCGCAAGGCTCATGTCGCCGTCGAAGTCCTTCAGGATCCCGCAGAAGTATTTCAGGCCTTTGGCGATGGCCTTTTCGGGGTCCAGACGGTCATCCTTGCCGTGTTCGAGCAGTTCGTCCCGGTAACGCTCCAGCAGGACGGTGCGCTTTTTCTTCGCGGCCAGGGATTTCTGCATGAGAGCGCGGGCGCGGCGGGCGGCCGATAAATCGCCTTCGTCCTTGATCTGCAGCAAGATGTCCATGGCTTGACGACGCAAGCGTCTTTCCTCCGAAAGAAGGCGGGTAGCTTCATCGAAGTAATCGGGTTTGAAAATGGTCTGCATCCCAAGCCCCTCGCCGGTGGCGGGCATGATCTGTGTGAGGCCGGCTGCGCCGACATAGGAGACAGCGGATGGATTGAAGCTGGATTCACGCCGCATCAAGGCCATGAACAACAGCGGGTCGACGCACGGATTTTCCTCGGCAGTCAACTCGAAAAGGGGGCGCAGGCAGTTCGGGGCGGCATCCTGCACCCTTGCAAGGGTTGTCTGATGTGTAAGGGGATCCATGTTGGGGGATGGGCGGTAAAGATCCAGATCCAGCTCTTTCTGCAAGGCATCCGGCGCCTTGGCGCGAAAGGCGTTGAAGACGGCGTTGACAAAGCGGACGTTCTCCGGTTTAAGGGGATCGCCGCCGTTCTTGAGGCCCCGACAGCGGTTATAGACGTGGGCGAGGGAGTCCCGGAGGTTGCGGCCGTTCGTGTCCAGGGCTTGGCGGAGCAGATCTTCGAGCAGGTTGAGGACGAGGGGCTCTTTCAAGCGGTCATCGTTTTCAAGAGTCAACCGCGCCCGATAGGTCATCAAATGGTTCCAGGCCGTGGATTTTTTCTGGTTGTAGGCTGCAGCTGCCCGGGCGGCTGCCCGGGCATGTCCATCCGGCTGGCCCTCCGCCTGATTCGTGAGGAGGCTTCGGCGTGCCTCCTGAAGGTCCTCCGCAGCCTCTTTCTGTAGGGCCACGGCGTTTTCGTAGAGGGGATGGACCAGGACCGCAAGCCCCAGGGAGCGGGCTGCCTCAGGAGTCAGGCAGAGCGGTCCTTCCTCGCCTTTGTAGGTGCCGTCGAGGAGGCTGGCCTGATGCTCTTTCAGGTTGAATGCGACGATATCCGTCTTCAGGATTTCGATGATTTCTGCGGCATTCGGCGAGCGGCCTGGTGAAAGCAGAAAGAGGATGCAGAGAAAAAGCAAGATCCGGCAAATCATGGCACTCCCCCATCATTGGGGCAAGGGCCCCTCGATGAAAGCGTGATCGAAGCATCCAAAGGCACCCCTTCTGATGGAAGCCTTCCAGCGCCCTATCACATGGTTCGAGTATCCATCGGGAAATGATTTCCCGGTCGAACCCGGTTTCCAATCCGTAAATGAGGATTTTTCTTTACACGCTGCGCGTGCTCAGTCCCATCCCTTCGGGGCGGGTCCCGGTTCGGCCAATATCAAGGAAATCAAGCATTTGCGCGGAGGCGACCTGTAGGTCGCCGCACAAGCAAATGTGCAAATTGACGCCGAGATTGGCCAAAAAGACCATTTCGAACGGAAACTATTTTGGATCTCATCGGGAAATGATTTCCCGGTCGAACCCGGTTTTCAATCCGGAAATGAGGATTTTTGACCAATATCAAGGAAATCAAGCATTTGCGCGGAGGCGACCTGTAGGTCGCCGCACAAGCAAATGTGCAGATTGACGCCGAGATTGGCCAAAAAGACCATTTCCGGATGGAAACCATTCTAGCAGAGCGTGCGGTTGGATCAAGGTTTTTCGGGCGTCTCATCGGACAATTCGCGCCTTTTCATCCCCGCAGGCGCCGGCGCTCTTGACGGTTGTTTCGTGGTTCTCGATGTCAGATGATGCTTGCAGTAGATGCGCAGATAGGCAAAAATAACAAATTGCGGGAACGATCGCGTCCGTTGGGCTGTGGCGGTCCGATCCGCCTGACTTCGAGGTTCTCCGCAGGTGTAATTTGCCGGTGCGAAGAATTCCAGCTGCAAGATGGCCTGCGGTCTCATGAAATGGCAAAAGGTTGTGAATCATGGTTGATATCGGTTCGGATCTGGCGTGTGTCTTTCACCCCCGTTCGGTGGCAGTGGTAGGCGCTTCTGCATCCTTCGGCAAGTGGGGCCAGATGATTTTCAGCAATATCGTAGCCGGGAAATTTCCTGGGCGAATCTTTCCCGTGAATCCGAAGGAGACCTCCTTGTATGGTTTGAAGGTCTACTCGCGGATGCAGGATATTCCCGAGGAGATCGATCTGGCGATCGTCTCAACGCCGGCTGCGACGGTACCCGGTGTACTGGCCGCGTGCGGGGAGAAGGGCGTCAAGGGCGTTGTGCTGATCACTTCCGGATTCGGGGAGACGGACCAGGTAGGCAAGCGGCTCGAAAGAGAGATCGTGGCGCTTTGCCGCGCGAAGCGGATCCGTTTGATCGGCCCGAACACCATGGGCATCCTGAGCCCTCATTCCCGTCTTTTTGCCACTGGGACGCATTCCCGACCCCGTACAGGAGAGGTGGCCTTTGTCTCGCAGTCCGGGAATCTCGGCAATCAGCTGATCCATTGGGCGGAGAGCCAGAACATCGGGATTTCGCTGTTTGCGGGTTCGGGTAACGAGGCGATGATCTCTTGTGTGGATTACCTGCGCTACCTGGAGGGGGATCCCCGTTCCCGTCTGATCACACTCTATCTCGAGAACATTGCAGACGGGAGGGCCTTCCTCGAAACGGCGCTCCGGGTCAATCGGAGTAAACCCATCGTCGTGTTGAAAGGCGGCCGAACCGAGGCCGGCATGCGGGCCGCGGCCTCCCACACCGGGTCGATGGGCGGACGGGACGCCATTTTCCGGGCCGTCTGCCGGCAGGCCGGGGTGGCGCTTGTCAATGAGCCTCTGGAACTGCTCGATCTGTCCGCGGGGTTTTCTTCTCTCCCTCTGCCGAAAGGGAACCGCGTAGGGATCGTGACCCTCGGGGGCGGATGGGGGGTGGTCACCGCAGACGCTTGCAATGAAAGGGGCTTGCAGGTTCCCTCGTTGCCGGACGCGATGGTAGCCGAAATCGGACGTCTCCTGCCTGACTTCTGGAGCCGCGGGAATCCGGTCGATCTGGTTGGGACGCGCGACCTCGAGGTGCCGCTTGTTGCGGTCGAGTCCCTGCTGAAATGGGATGGTGTCGATTCCGTGATCAGCCTCGGGATCGTGGGCCGTGTCGAGATGGTCAGGCTGCTGATTCAGTCGACGAGGGAGGTGGACCCCCAGGCGCAGCCCGCTGTGCTCGACGAACTCCAGGCGATGGCCGAGGCCTATGAGGTCGAATATGTCCAGCGGATCGTCGAACTGATGGAGCGCTACGAAAAGCCGGTTCTGGGGGTGTCCCTCGCGAGGAGCGACAAAGGGGTCGTTCGCAGCGTCCCCGGCGGAAAGTATAGCGGCGTCTTCTACCAGAGCCCTGAAAGCGCCGTACGCACGCTCGCCTCTATGGCGGCCTACGCGCGGCTCCTCGAGAGGTAGTTTCCGCCCTGGAAACTCAAAGAGACCGCTTGAGCGCCGCAAGGTACTCGGTGGAACGATCCAGGTAGAACGCGAGCGCCCGTGAGAAATTCTTCCCGACCAGGCCGTCGACGAAGAGCAGACTGATCTGCCGCTGATTCTGGAGAACGAACTGGGTGTTGAGTAGGATCGAGCGTTCCTCCGGAGGCATATTTTCGAGGATCGCCTTGAAGGCGGTTCGAGCTCTTGGCTGGTACATCCAGAAGTAGAGCAAGTCCAGGGAATTGATGACGATGATCCGGTAAAGGTCGGCAACCTCGCCCTTCAGCTGTTCACCCGATTCCTCGGAGGCGCGCAGCAGGTCGAGCCCGTCCTTTTCCGGCAGCAGCAGTTCGAGTTGCGCATAAACATCGAACATCTGCGCGATCTTGGTCCGATAGTCGCGCCAGCGCATCTGAATGTTCTGGTAACGGTCGACGGTGCCTTCGATCAGGCCGGCTACCAGGTCCGAGGCCAGTTTGGAGATGATCGCGGCCCATTTCTGAAGGATCAGATCGACCGCTGTGTAACCGAAGAGGGTGAGCAGCCTGCCTGCTGTGGCATTGACTGCGACGGCGATGGGGATGGAGAGCAGGGTCCGGAAAAAGTTGCCGAAGACGGCGCTCTTAGGCAGGCCGCGAAAGAGGTTGTGGCTGCTGAGATAAAGCCCGTTGGCCAAGGCGATGCAGGCGTAGAGGGCGATGGGGTTCGTGGTGGTGTTGATGCCGAATGCCCGGTCCAGAACGAGGGTCTTTACGACATAATCGAGGAGCGGGACCGAGAAACCCGTGTAGAGCAAAGAGTCGGTGATCCGCTCCCAGCTGAGATAATCGTTCCACCGGAGGAGGGGCGAGCGGCGGATGCCGCCGCCTCCGAGAACCGACTGGAGCACATTGCGCAGGCCCGTGATGCCGAACCAGATTGCGGCGCCGAAATAAGCGAGCAGCCACCAGTCCTTGGTCAGGTAGAACGTGAGAAACGCGGGAATGAAACCGATCAGCACCTTCAGGGCGTTCTTGACGCCCGTATTGAGGTAGCGCCAGGAGAGCCTCGGTCGGCCCTGCATCTTTTCCGGCGGGTTCAATGTCAGGCCGTTGTCCCCGGCCTTCTGGATGCCTCCGAGCGTTACGATATTGCCGGGGGATTCCATGTGGATGGACTGTTCCTGAATGACCCAGTCGTTCAGGCGTTTTTCGAAGAGGAGGTTCAAGCCCGGCAAGACGCGCATCAACCTGAAAAAGACCTGTTTTCTCGTCGAGGGGTTTCCGCGCGGGATGAAAGTGCTGCGCCTGAAAACCTCGACCCGGATCGGAATCATCATCCGGGTTGCGGCCGATGGACGGGTGATTTCTCTTCGCGCCCGCAGGGGCAGCGTTTGTTCTACGGCCAGCCCCATGCCATGGACGCGGGGGGCGCGTCCCGTGGAGTCGCTTCCGATCCGGGCCTTGAGCGGCGTCCCTCGATAGGCGTCTTTGAGCGCCGAGATGTCGTGAAGGATCATGGTCAGTTTTTCGATTCGTTCCCGATTGCCGCTTCCAGCCTTCAAACGACCGATCATCGCGCGGATCATGCCTTTGAGGTGCATCACGTTGCCGTCGTTGACGGCCTGCTGAAGCTCATGAATCTGAGGGATGTGGGCGGTTTTGCCCTCGGAGTAATCCTTCAGGTTGAAGATCTCCAGACGCGTGATCGCTCCTTCGCAGTCGTATAGCAGCTCCAAGACATCTTCCACCCTGAGGTTGCTGAGATTGAGGGTCACGCGGTAGGCGGAATGGAGCCTGGCGAGGCGGCTGATCAATTCAGGAGCAGGCAGTTTGAGGAGGGAAGGGAGATCGGAGCTGTCCACGGGGATGGCTGGATCGGGGATTTCCGGGTTCTTGGACGGGTGCAGGTATTTTTCGATCAAGGCCTCCGAATCCAGGCGATTCATTTCGTCGACCAGACCCTCCATTTCGAGGCGCCGCGTAGGGTCGGCTGACGGATAGCGCTCCCGCATCGAGGCGACGCAGCCCTTCAAGGTGTCGAGCATCTTTTTGTGGATGAATTCCCCCAAGTGAACGATGGAGGGCTGCCCGGCGCCCACAAACGCGGCGAATTCATCCGGGTCGATCGGCTGAAGATCACAACCGTAGGCCTTCCGCAGGGCGTGGCGGTGACGATCGTTGAATACCTGGAGCACCTCCCAGACGTATCGCTGCTGGTAGCGTGAGACGGCTTTGCCCTCCGACATGAAGGCCGCCACCTGATTGTCCGCCAGGAAGCAAAGAAAAGACTGGGTATCGGGAAATCCCCGAGGCACCCAGATCAGCTGCGCATAACGGTTATGGATCCGCGTGTAGAACTCGATCCCGATCCGGACGGTGATCCCCATAATCGAGGCTGCTTCGAGCAACTCCACGGCGAACTTGGCCTCGACATAATTGTAGTAGATGACTCTGAGACGCCGGATTCCTTTGATCCAGGCGTCCATGATGAGATGACTGGAGGTCTTGCGGCCTTTCGTGTTAACGTCATGAACGTGATCGTCGAAGGTCGCCTGGTTCCATTCTTCGGGCATCTCCAACAGATGGTAGCGCCGGAGCTGGTTGCGGATGATGCGGGGGTTTCCTGTGGCAGCGGTCCTGAAATCGTGGGCGAGTTCGAGTTGGCGCCGCTCGTTTCCGTGGGCGCGGACCAGTTCCTTCATGATCGTCAACAGGACCCTCGCCGTGTTGATTGGCAAAGAGCCCCCCGCGGCACCCAGGATCTCTTCCCTCAGAGAGCGAAGTGCGCTCAGGCGGTCATCCACGCCGCCTGCCTCGAGGGATTCGAGCAGGTGGATGACGGCGAAGGCGATCCGCAGGCCCTTCGATTCCGCCATCTCCTTGATGCCGTGGGGGTGGAGGTAGGGCAGGACCAGATTCCGCACCCCTTTGCGCGATTTGTCGCGGGTGAGGACATCGTTGACGATGTTCAGCAGGTAGTCGTCCCGTTTGTCGAAAAGGAGTCTGGCCATGAGGTCAAGGGCGCGTCAGGGCGCGGAAAGGGATGATCGTCGCTCTTTTTGCTGAAGCGGCCTCATTCGGGGATCAGCCATTTTCGGATGGCATGGTTAACGCCAGAGGCCACTTCAGGCTGTCCTGCGGTCTTCTGCCTGCTGGGGTTGTTCAATCTATATGTTTTTTAAAGGAATCCGCAGTGTCGAATACCTCGTCAACAAACCGGGGGGGCCGGTTTTCACGCAGGGCCTCGATCCCTTCGACGACGTTGGACCCCTGAAAAAAACGGCTCTGCCGATCGGATTCCATCCGAAGGACATCACGGAGTTCACTGTGCGGCGCTGCGCGGACGATCTCCTTGATCGTCCGGATCGGCGCCGCGGGTTGGGCGGCGATTGTGCAAGCCAGATCCATGACGGTATCGTTCAGGGATGTTCCGGCGGTCACCTGATTCAACAGTCCCAGTGTAAGCGCCTTTTCCGCCGAAAGAATCTCTCCTGTCATGAGAAGCTGCAGGGCTTTGCCGGGTCCGGCGGTGCGGGAAAGCCAGTACTCGGCTCCCATGCCGGGATTGAGCCCCAGTTTAATGAAGGTGAAACCGATGATCGCCTCCGCCGCTGCGACGCGAAGATCGCAGGCCATCGCCAGACAGGCGCCGGCGCCGATGGCCGGGCCGTTCACAGCCGCGATGGTTGGAATGGTCAGGTCGGTCAGGGCCAGAAATCGGTTGTAAAAGGCGCTCAATGTCTCCTGCACGGCAGCAGCGTCTTTCCGTGTCCATTCCGAGAGCATGGCGAGATCCGCTCCCGCACAGAAGGCGCTGCCGGCCCCTGTCAGAACCAGCACCTTGATCCGCGGGTCCGCGGCGGCGGCGGATACGGCCGCCCGGAAATCGTGGGACATCTGCACGGTCATGGCATTCCGTTCTTCAGGGCGATCGAGCGTCAGGATCCCGACCCGGTCTTCGATCTTCATGTGGATGGTCTGAAAGTTCAAAACGACCTCCGTCAAAGCGTTGCATCAAAGGAGCAAAGGAGATTTGGCAGGTTAAGATACCATGATCTCAATGTTTTTCGAAACCTTAAATTCGTTTTTGTCTCAAAATGGACCTTTTGCCCAATCTCTGAGTGAATTCGTGCGCTTGTTTGCGTGAAGGCATACTTTCCGTATGCTTCAACACAACGATCAGGTTTTATTGATCTTGTCAGGATCAGGCCCCGCGCCTGAGGGTATGAAGAAACCGGGTCCCGCCCCGCGGGGGGGGACGGAGCACCCGAAGGGTGAAGAGAAATATCCCCATTCCCGGATGGAAACCATTACCGTGCCCGTCCGAAAATGATTTCCCGGTAGAACCCCGTTTCCAATCCGGAAATGGGGATTTTTAGCCAATATCAAGAAAATCGAGCGATTGCGCAGACGCGAACGCGCAGATCGACGCCGAGATGGGCTGAAAAGGCCATTCCCGGATGGAAACCATCGATGATAAGGAAGCATGGCTGGCAGAGGAAATGAATCGGTCGAATAGTCAAAAATCCAAGGATGAACGGATGCGCCGCATCCGGCAGGAGATGGCCGGTGCCATGTTGATGGACCAGGCGGCAGTGGCGAAAGGGCTCAAATCGCTGCTGGCCTCGCTGAAGAAGGGCGATGTCCCGCAGGAAGAGGTGGGCAGGCGTTTCGAATGGCTGGAGAAAAGGCTTTCCGCCTCGGTGCTCGAATGCGAGCGGCGGCGGAGAGAGCTCCCCCGGCTCGATTTTCCGGAGAATCTTCCCATCACCTCACGGAAGGACGACCTGATTCGGGCCATTCAGGCGCATCGGGTGGTGATCGTCGCGGGGGAGACCGGCTCCGGCAAGAGCACCCAACTCCCGAAGATGTGTCTCGCGGCGGGCCGCGGCATTGCGGGTCGGGTCGGCTGCACCCAGCCGCGGCGCATCGCCGCCGCCACGATCGCCAGGCGGATCGCCGAGGAACTCGGGGAGGAGCTGGGCCGGTCGGTGGGTTACAAGGTGCGCTTCAAGGACCGCACAGACCCGCGGGCCTACATCAAGGTCGTGACCGACGGGATGCTCCTGGCCGAGACGCAGGGGGATCGCCATCTGTTTGAATACGACACCCTGATCATCGACGAGGCCCACGAGCGCAGCCTCAACATCGATTTTCTCCTCGGGATCCTGCGCAACCTGCTCGAGGTGCGGCCGGAGCTGAAGGTGATCGTCACCTCGGCCACGCTCGACACCGCCAAGTTCTCCGCCTTCTTCGGCGACGCCCCGGTGATCGAGGTGAGCGGCCGGATGTACCCGGTCGAGGTCGTCTATACGCCGCTCGACCCGGAGAGAGAAAGCGAGGGGGATGTCACTTACGTGGACCTGGCCGTGGAGGCCGTCGACAGTCTGCGAAAGACCCGCCTGCCGGGGGACGTCCTGATCTTCATGCCGACCGAGCAGGACATCCTGGAGACGTGTGAACGGCTGGAAGGGAGGCATTTCCCCGGCGTGACGGTTCTTCCCCTCTTCGCCCGTCTGCCGGCCTCCGAGCAGGGGCGGGTCTATGCGGTCAGCGGGCCCAAAATCGTGGTGGCGACGAACGTCGCCGAGACCTCCCTGACGATCCCGGGCATCCGGTATGTCATCGACACGGGCCTGGCGCGGATCTCCCGCTATGTGCCGCGGACGCGGACGACCAGCCTGCCGATCAGCCCCATCTCGATGAGCAGCGCCGACCAGCGCAAGGGGCGATGCGGCCGCGTGCAGAACGGTGTGTGCATCCGTCTGTATTCGGAGGAGGACTACGCATCGCGGGCTCCTTTCACGCCCCCGGAGGTGCTGCGCTCGAACCTGGCGGAGGTGATCCTCCGGATGATCGCGCTGGGGCTCGGCGACATAGCGGCCTTTCCCTTCGTGGACCGGCCCAACCCGCGGAGCGTCAAGGACGGCTTCGATCTCCTGGAGGAGCTGGGGGCGATCCGGCGCAGGGGCCGGAAGGTCCTCCTGACGGAGAAGGGCCGCCTCATGGCGCGCATGCCTCTGGACCCGAAGATCGCGCGGATGATGCTCGAGGCGGTCCATGAGGGCTGCGTCGATGAAACGGCGGTGATCGCCGCGGCGCTGAGCGTCCAGGACCCCCGCGAGAGGCCCCTGGACAAGGCCGCCCAGGCCGATCAGATGCACGCCCCGTTCAAGGATCCGGACTCGGATTTCGTGACCCTCCTGAACATCTGGAAGCGCTACCACGGTCACTGGGCCGGTCTGAAGACCCAGAACCAGATGCGCCGTTTCTGCAGGACGCAGTTCCTGTCCTTTCCCCGCATGCGGGAGTGGATTTACATCCATGAGCAGATCGTTTCGATCCTGAAAGAGCAGCGGCTGAAAGGACCGGTTGAACCGGCCGCAGCCGGTCGCGACCCGCTTTACGACCGGCTCCATCGGGCGGTCCTGAGCGGCTTCCTTTCCAACATCGCGCTCAGAAAGGAGAAGAACCTTTACCAGGCGGCGCGGGGTCGCGAGGTCATGGTCCATCCGGGATCGAGCCTTTTCAACAAAGGCCGGCCCTGGATCGTCGCGGCTGAGATCGTCAAGACCTCGCGGCTGTTCGCCCGCACCGTGGCCCGCATCGATCCGGTCTGGCTCGAGGCCCTTGGCGGGGACCTTTGCCGCCGGAGCTATGCGGAGCCTCATTGGGAGAAATCGCGAGGTGAGGTGAGGGCCTATGAGCAGGTCACCCTCTACGGCCTCCCGATCGTGTCGAGGCGGCCGGTATCCTACGGGTCCATCCGCCCGGAGGAGGCCCACCGGATCTTCGTCCAGTCGGGCCTGGTCGAAAGAAGCATCAGGGGGCCCCTGGGGTTTTTGAAGCACAACCAGGCCTTGATGGAGGCCATCGGCGCCATGGAGGAGAAGATCCGCCGCCGCGGCCTGATGGTGAACGAGGAGGCCGTGGCTGAATTCTACTCGTCCAGGCTCGCCGGGGTGTGCGATGTCAGAACCCTCAAAAAGGTGATCCGCGAAAAAGGCGGGGACGCCTTTCTGCGCATGCGGGAGGAGGACCTGGTGCAGGAGCTTCCGGATCGGACGGAGCTGGAGCGGTACCCGGACCGGATGGTGCTCGGAAACAAGATTTTCAGCTGTTCCTACCGGTTTTCCCCCGGTGCGGAGGAGGACGGCGTAACGATCCGCATACCGGCGGGGGCCCTTTCGGAGGTGCCGGCCGAACGACTCGAATGGGGGGTGCCGGGCCTTTACCGTGAGAAGATCGCGGCCCTGATCAAAGGCCTTCCCAAGCGTTACCGGAAGCAGCTGGTCCCGGCTTCCTCCACGGTGGATATCATTGTGGCGGAGATGGAACAGGGGAGTCGCCCGCTTATCAGCTCCCTGGCCCGGTTCGTCCACGAGCGTTTCGGGGTGGAGATCCCCGCGACCGAATGGGCGGCGGTGGATCTGCCCGAATACCTCAAGATGCGGGTGGCGGTCGTGGACGAGCAGGGGAAGGAACTGGAGTCGGGCCGCGATATCCACCTGCTCGAACACCCCGGGGGGACGGCGCCCCACGCGGTGGACACCCTGCCTCAGTGGAAGGACGCGCAGGCGCAGTGGGAGAAGGAAGACGTCAGAGACTGGACCGTGGGCTACCTCCCGGAGCGCATCCCTCTCGACGACCACCTCGACGCGTACCCGGCGCTGGCGCCCGAAGACGGCGGCCGTGTGAGCCTGCGCCTGTTTCCGGATCGTGATCAGGCCGCCGCGGTGCACCGGCAGGGGGTCAAGCGCCTGCTCGAGCTTCGTCTCGCAAAGGATCTGAAGTATCTCAGGCGCTTTCTGTCGCTCGCGAAGGAGGCCTCGCCCGGCGCTGTCTATTTCGGCGGAGCACGCAGGGTGGAAGAGCAGATCTACGAGGCCGTCCTCGAACGCTCCCTCGCGTTGGACCTTCGGAACCAGGAGGCATTCGACCGGCATGCGGCGGTCCTCCGTGAAGGCATATTCGAGGAGGCGGCCGTGCTGCGTGAGCAGGTCGAAAAGGTCTTGAAATCATTCGAGGGGACCCGTGGCGCGCTCTATGACCTCGAGCGGGCCAATGCGACGAACGAAGAGGTCCTGGCCCTTTGCGCCAGCCTTCGCAGCGAACTCGATGCCCTCCTGCCGTCGGATTTCATCCGGCGGTACGACCCCGATCAGCTCTCCAATATGCCCCGCTACCTGAAGGCGATCCAGTTGAGGGCTGAACGCGGGGCCTACGACCCCGCCAAGGACCGCCGGAAGCAGGCCGATGTCGATCCCTTCGTCGAGGCCCTCCAGACTATGACCGGCGCCCTTTCCCCGCGCACCTCCCTGGAGAAGCGCGAGGCGCTCGAAGCCTTTCGCTGGATGGTGGAGGAGTTGAAGGTGTCGCTCTTCGCCCAGGAACTGAAGACCCCCTACCCCGTCTCCCCCAAGCGCCTGGAGGAAAAGCGGAAAGAGCTCGAGCGGATGATCTGAGCACGACGACTCGATGACCGAAGGGCGGGAGATATCCACCCTCCCGGGCGGTATCAGGCACCGGAACGGAGGCGGCTCAGCTTGTAGTAGATCCCCTTGCGGGCCATGAGGGCGTCGTGGTCGCCCTGCTCGCAGATCCGGCCATGGTGCATCACGAGGATGCGGTCCGCATGCCGGATGGTCGAAAGCCGGTGGGCCACGATCAGGGTGGTCCGGCGCGAGGCCATGCGCGTGATGGCTTCCTGGATCAGTCTTTCGGTCTCCGGGTCGACGCTCGAGGTGGCCTCGTCGAGGATCAGGACGGGCGGGTCGGCCGCCAGGGCCCTCGCAAACGACAGGAGCTGCCGCTCACCGGCGGAGAGCGTTGCTCCGCCTTCGCCGATCGTCTGGTTCATCCCGCCCGGCAGCCGCTCGATGAAGGAAAGGGCGTTGGCCTTGGAGGCGGCCTCGCGGACGGCCTCCGGCCCCAGATCCTCACGCCCCATGGAGATATTCTCGGCCAGGGTGCCGGCAAAGATGAAGACGTCCTGCATGCAGAGGCTCATGCGCCGGTGCAGGGTTGATGGGGACCATTCCCGCAGGTCTCTTCCGTCCATAAACACAGCCCCTTCATCAGGATCGTAGAAGCGTTCGAGGAGATTGATGATCGTCGTCTTGCCGGACCCCGTGGCCCCGACGATCGCGAGGGTCTCCCCCGGGTTGACCTCGAAGGAGACGTGTTTGAGGACCGGCTGACCCTCTTCGTAGGCGAAGGAGACGTCCCGGAAGGCCACCTCGCCGCGCAGGGTCTCCGGGGCGTAAGGCGCGGGGTGTTCCGGGATGGTCTCATCCTGGTCCATGAACTCGAAGATCCGCTCCGTCGAGGCCATCGCGGACTGCATGATGTTGTATTTTTCGGAGATGTCCCGGATCGGCTTGAAGAACATCTGCATATAGCCGATGAAAGCCACGAGGGCCCCCAGGGTCAACTCGTCCTGGACGACCTTTCCGCCTCCATACCAGATGAGGATGGCTACCGCCAGAGAGGAAAAGAGCTCCATGAGGGGCATGAACAGGGCGAAGACCTTGATCTGCCGCATGCCGGCCAGGTAATTGGCCTGGTTGATCTCCCGGAAGGTCTCCATCTGCCGCCTCTCCTGTACGAAGAGCTGGATGACGCGCATGCCGCTGATGCGCTCCTGCAGGAAGGCGTTGATCTTTGCCACGGTCGCGCGCAGTTCGCGGAAGGCCTCGCGGGCCAGGCGGCTGAAGAGCAGGGTGATGCCGAAGATGAACGGGAGAAAGATGAAGGCCACCAGGGCCAGACGCCAGTTGAGGCTCAGCAGGACGATGAGGATCCCCGTCAGCAGAAAGAGGTCCTTGAAGACCGTGATGACTACGGATTTGAACATTTCGTTCAGATTGTCGACGTCGTTGGTCATGCGGGTGACGAGGCGTCCGAGCGGGTGCCGGTCGAAAAAGCGCACGGCCTGGGCCGTCATGGTCTCGAAGAGCTGGACGCGGATGTCCTGCATGACATGCTGGCCCACGTATTCCAGGAGGACGTATTCGAGGTAGCTCAATCCGAACGAGAGGAGCAGCAGGATGAAGAAGAAGGCGGCGATCCGAAGGACGCCCGTGAGGTCTCTCGAACGGATCCGCTCGATCGTTTCAGGCGGGAGCTGCTCCAGGGATGAATAAGGGAGGATAGCGGCGCCGTCTCTGAGCGGCACCCCCGCCCCGGCCGGTGCCCGGGATGCGATTTCCTTCCAGACGGCGGCGTCAACCCGGTAGAAACGGCCGGTCTCCATCGCGCCGCGCGACTCGAGCGCATGGCGGAGCGCCGGGTCCATTCCCTTCGCGGCTTCGTGGCTCAGCACCCACAGGGCCCCGTCGCGGCTTTCTTCCAGCGCCCCGGCGAACCGGACCTCCAGGGCCTCGCGCTCGGCCGGCGCGAGGCTTTGGACGTCCAGGGTGTACCACGCGGCCAGGATGTAGCGGTCGATGGCGATCTTGGTCAGATAGGGGACCGTGAGGTCGACCAAGGTGATGAGCAGCGTCAGGCAGAGGGCCAGGGCGGCGGTCTTCCTGTACGGCAGGGTATAGCGGGCCAGGCGCCTCAGAAGCTTGAAATCGTAGGGCTTTCCAAGGTGCCCCTCCTCCATGTAGCCGTATTCCCCAAAAGCGGTCATGCGTCGGCCTCCGTTTCGAGGGACCGGGAGAGAAGCTCCTTCTCGTAGAGGGCGGCATAGAGCCCGCGGCGGCGCAAAAGAGAGGTGTGGTCGCCCTCCTCCACCAGCCGCCCCTCGTCGAGTACGAGGATGCGGTCGGCCCGCCGGATGGTGGAGACACGGTGCGAAACGATCAGATTGGTTCTGCCGCGCCGCATGCTGAAAAGGCTGTTCAGGATGGCCTCCTCGGTGCGGGTGTCCACCATGGCGAGGGCGTCGTCGAGGATGAGGATCGGGGCGTCGAGGACGAGGGCCCGGGCGATGGTGAGCCGCTGGCGCTGTCCGCCGGAAAGCGTGATGCCGCGTTCACCGAGGATGGTGTCGAGGCCTCTGTCGAACTGGTCGACTTCATCGAGGATGCCGGCGGCGTCGAGGGCGTCCCTGACCTGCTCCTCCGTGAGCCCCCGGCGGCCGAAAAGGACGTTGTTGCGGATGGTGTCCGAGAACACGAAGGGTTCCTGGGTCACGAAGGCGATCTGCCGCCTGAGCGTCGCGATCGGCAGGGCCTCGACGGCATATCCATCCAGGAAGACCGTCCCTGGCGGCGGGGGCATCAGGCGGGGGATGATTTGAAGCAGGGTGCTTTTCCCCGATCCCACGCGGCCGACGAGGGCCACGGTTTCCCCGGGCTTGATGCGGAGGCGGATCTCCCGGAGGGCCGGCCGGTCTTGAGACGGGTAAGTGAAGGTCAGATTCTCCATGCGGACCTCGCCGCGGAAGGCTTTGACGGCGGCCGGCACTGCGGGTTCTTCGATCTCCGGCAGTTCGTCGAGGACGCGGTTGATGCGCCGCATCGAGGCCGACCCGCGCTGGAGGAGGTTTGTCACCCAGCCCATGGCCATCATCGGCCAGGTGAGGAGATTCAGGTAGCTTGTGAAGGCGACGAAGTCGCCCGTGGTGATGTCGCCGAGGATGGCCAGCCGGCCGCCGAGCCCGATCACGACGGCGAGACCGGCGTTGGTGAAAATGGCCATCAGCGGAAAGAAGAGGCCCAGGGTTTTCGCGAGTCGCAGGTTTACGCCGACATACTTCTCGCCCTCCCGCTGCACCCGCTCGTGCGCCCATCGTTCACGGTGATAGGCCTTGAGGACCCGGATGCCCGCGAAGCTTTCCCTCACCCGCTCCGTCACCTCCGAAAAAGAGTGCTGGACGGCATCGAAGCCGGCCGACATGCGCCGGGTGAGGATGCGAGTCAGGACCACGATCAGCGGAGCCGGGATCAGGGAGATGACGGCCAGCTTGACATCGATGGCCACCATGAAGCCGACGGCGGCCAGGCCCAGAACGAAGCCGTCGGTAAAGGCCACCAGGCCCATTCCTGTGGCCATGCGCACGGCATTGAGGTCGTTGATGGCCCGCGCCATGAGATCCCCGGTCCTCGTGCGGTGGTAGAAAGCGGGGCTCAGCTGCTGCATCTTGGCGTAGAGGCGCATCCGGAGCTCCCGTTCGACCCTCCGCGAGTGCCCCATGATGAGGAGACGCCAGACGTAACGGAACACCCCGATGGCCAGGGCGAGGCCCAGGATCAAGGAGGCCTGCCGCAGGAGGATGATCCCGGTAGCGGTGCGGTGCGTGAGGTCGTCGACAGCGCTCCGGATCACGAGCGGGATGAGGAGCTGCAGCGCGTCGACAATCAGGAGGCTTGTCAGCCCCAGGACGATGGCCCACCGGTTCTCGTGAAAGATCGGTTTGAGGGGTGTGAACGGGCGCAGGGCCCGTGAAAGGGTTTGAGGCATAGCGTGCATACCGACGAGATACCCGAGGCGAGCAGAGGCTGTCAACGCTTTCTTTGTGCGGGGGCGTCAGGCGGGACAACTCCTGTTCGAGCGGCCATGATCGAGGGCCGAGCTTTCAGCGGGATGGAAAGGATATGCGGCTGCCGGATGGAAACCGGCTTGTGATTTTGACGGGAGCAGGTATCATGATACAGGATCCTGTTTTTCAGGATTTTTTGCAGCTGGAGCCAGGTGGGGAACACCCACAGGATGTCGGAGAATAAAGAAACAGGGGCCGTTTTGCCGAGGCGGCCCGGCGCACGGCCTTTTCAGAGCGACTATGGCGATCAGGACAGGCAGATATCCATTCGACCAGCCCGGCCCCGGCGGCTCTGCCGAGAGGTATTCCGTCGACATGGACATCGGGGGGACTTTCACCGACGCGATCTTCTCGAGCAGACGCTCGATGACGTTGATCAAGGTGGATACGACGCGTCATGATTTGAGCGTCTGCTTCAGAAAGGCGCTCGAAAGAGCGCGGGAAACCTTGGGCTTCGAGTCTGTCCGCCAATGTCTTTCGTCTGTCCGGGTGATCCGTCTTTCGACGAGTCTGTCAACCAATCTGATCTTGGAGCGAAAGGGACTCTGTATAGGATTGATCCTGACGGCGGGATGGAAAGAGGCCTTTTTGGGGAAAGGAATTTTTCCCGATGGTTCAGGGGTGCTTGTGGAGCCGGAGATGGTGATCGAGGTAGGGGCTGAATCCGAAGAATCGGAGGTCCGTGAAGCGGCTTACCGGCTGATTCTGAGGGGCGCCGACATACTGGTCATCAGTCTGGATGGAGGGAAGGAGGGCTTTCTGCAGGCCGAAGAGCGCGCCAGGGCCGTTATCCACCGGTACTACGCCAACCACTTCATCGGGTCGATCCCCGTGGTCAGCGGCGGGCAATTGAGCCGGGTCCGGGAATATCTGCCGCGCACCAGCCGGATCGTTTTCAACACCTATGCCCACCATGCGGTCTCAGGACCCTTCCTGGCCATCGAAGACTATCTGCGGGAAAACGGGTATCCGCATCCGCTGCTGCTTGTGCACGCGGACGGAGGTACTTCGCGGGTATCGAAGTCCACGGCGGAGCGGACCATCAGCTCAGGGGCCGCTGCGGGGGTGTTCGGCGCGCTGAGATTCTCCCGGATCTATGGGGTAAAGAATGCCCTCACGGTGGACATCGGGGGGACAAGCACCGAGCTCGGCGTTATCCGGGGCGGCGAGATGGTGTGGTGCCGGCGGGGGAGCGAAGCCGATTCTTCGCGAGGGTTGCCCATCGCTGTGACCATCGGGATCGGAGGGGGCTCGGTCGTCCGGTTGGACGACACGGGGCGGGTCCATCTGGGGCCGGGGAGTGTCGGGGCGTTTCCCGGACCTGCCTGCTATGGCCTGGGGGGTGCGGAGCCGACCCTGACGGATGCCTTTCTGATCCTGGGATACTTCGACGAAGGCTATTTTCTGGGTGGAGAAAGACGCTTGAAGCGGACTCTCGCCGAGAAGGTCTTTCAGGAGCGGGTCGCCGGCATATGGGGGGTTTCCTGTGAGGAGGCCGCCTTGCGCGTCAAGGAGGAGGCCGTCGGGCGGATTGCGGAAGAGATCCGGACGGTGATCGCGCGCTTCGGCCTCGATCCGGTGAACACGGCGCTTTTTGCTGTCGGCGGATGCGGCGGGTGCATGGGGTGTGCTTTGTGCGAGGCGACGGGGCTCCGTGAGCTCCGAATTTTCCGGCAGGGATCGGTCTTCGGCGCCTTCGGGACGAGCGGGATGGACGTGTTGCATCGCTATGAGGAAGAGGTGAACCTGGGCCTCGAGCCCGCTGCGGAGAGGGGTCTGGAGGTGTGCGACCGGATCAACGGTGCCGTTTTGGCCCTCCAGCGAAGAGCCTTTCAGGATATGGCGGCCGAGGGCTTCCAGCCGGAAGGAATCCAGTTCGAATCGGCCCTGGAGATCGCGGCCGAAGCGTCAGGGATCAGGCGGAGCTGTGATTGCCCCACGGCGTTTATATGGCCGGGGGATTGGAATGCCGTCCGAAAGCGGATCGGGCGGCTTTTTGGCGGGGACGGGGCCGAGGTCGACGGGCGCGGTCTCCGCCTTGTGGGGATCGCCCTGACGGCTGTGGCGCATGTCCCCCATGCCGAGCCCGATGCCCTGGTGCGTCTCGACGAGACCGGCAGCACCGGCCTCGAACGGCGGTTTTACGGCCAGGGGGGGCATTGGTTCGACGCCTGCGTTCATCGGTGGGATGCGTTGAAGGTCCCCCGGAAGGTTTCGGGTCCCTGCATTCTCGAAAGCCGGGAGACGACCGTGGTCGTTTCCCCGGGATATGAGATGGCGCTCGACAAACGTCGAAATGCGAGGATTTCCCGATCCGATGCGGTGGCGCGTTTCGAGGGAGGGCTGGATGAAGATTTCCATTACTGAATATCTGGACATCGATCTCGAGGCCGAGCAATGGTGCTGCAACCGCTGTGGGCGACTGCTGGGCCAGGCCCGGGACAATTACAAAAAGGGGTGCCTGATCTTCGATCGCGACCCCCGTTCGATTTACCCGCCGGTGACAGAGGGGGCTTACACCTTCGCGCCGGACCCCGACTGGATCCGGATCGTCGAATTCTACTGCCCGGGCTGCGGCACCATGATCGAAAACGAATTCCTTCCGCCGGGGCATCCCATAACCTGGGACATCGAAATCGATATCGATGCGTTGAAGCGCCGACACCGCTTTTAGGTTTTTGAAGGATGTCCATCGACCACGAACAGAAACGGGAAGAGATGCGGCCGAATGGCTCGAGGGCGCCCAATACGATCGACGTCGACGTCGGGGGGACCTTCACCGACTGTTTTCTCCAAATGGAGGACCGGCGCGCTTACGGCAAGTCCCCTACGACCCAGTACGATCTTTCGGTGGGGTTTGTGCGGGCCCTTGCGGACGCAGCGAGGCAGCTCGGCCTGAGCCCATCGGCCGTGTTGCCGAGAACGAACATGATCCGGTATTCCACGACCCTGGCGATGAACAAACTCATCGAGCGGACAGGGCCGCAGATCGGTCTGATTGCGACGGAGGGGTTCGAGGACGGGATCCTGATCGGCAAGGGGGCCCAATGGGACGACGGGCTTTCGAAGTCCGAGACGCGAAACCTCGCGATGGTCAGAAAGCCGACGCCCATCGTCCCGCGGGAGCGCATCGCAGGGATCAAGGAGCGGATGGACCACAGGGGCGAAGTGATCCGTCCGCTCGATGAAAAGGATGTGAGACGGAAGGTCCATCATCTGGTGGACCAGGGAGTCCGGGGGATCGTGGTGTGCCTTCTCTGGGCCCATGTGAACGGCGCGCATGAGATCCGGGTCCGGGAGATCATCGAGGAGGAATATCCGGAGGTTACCCTCGGGCGTATACCCGTCATGCTTTCGCATGAGGTTCAACCCAAGAAGGGTGAGTATCAGCGGGCGATGACGGCCATCCTCGACGCCTACCTTCACCCGTCGGTCTCGAGCGATCTGGCCGCTTTCAGGCGGGAGCTGAGGCAGAACGGCTATCGCGGCCCGGTCCTGATGGTCCACAACTCGGGCGGCATGGGCGAGGTGCTGAAGACCACGGCGGTGGATACGTACAACGGCGGCCATATCGCCGGCATCGCCGGGAGCCTGGAGATCGCGAAGCTCTATGGCCTGACGGATGTCGTCACGACCGACATGGGGGGTACGAGTTTCGATGTGGGCGTCATCCACGACGGGCATTGGCACTACACCGAGGTGCGCCCGCTGATCGACCGTTGGATGGTGAACCTCAATATGGTGGATTGCAGGACCATCGGCGCCGGGGGCGGCTCCATCGCCTGGACCAACGAGGCCATGGGAGGGCGCCTGGAGGTGGGGCCGCAGAGCGCCGGTGCGATGCCCGGGCCGGCCTGCTACAACATGGGCGGCGTGGAACCGACGGTGACGGATGCAGACGTGCTCCTAGGTTATATCAACCCGGATTTTTTCCACGGGGGTCGGATCCGGCTGGACGGCGACCTCGCACGGCAGGCGATTCAGGAGCGCGTCGCACGGCCTCTCGGGATGGACGCGGTGGAGGGCGCCGCGGCGATGCGCCGGCTTGTGGACGGATTCATGGGAAACAGCCTGTTCAATGAAACCGTGCTGCGGGGGCATGATCCGCGGCGTTTCGTGCTGTTCAGCTTCGGGGGTGCGGGGCCGACCCACTGTTGCGGTTTTGCTGGGGCGAGTCATATCCGGCGGCTGATCGCGTTCCCCTTCTCGCCGGTTTTCTGCGCCTTTTCCGGGTCGCTCATGGACGTGCGGCACATCTACGAACTCTCGCGCCGGCTGCTGGTGGTGCCGCAGGGCGACGAGACGCCTGTTCTGGACAGGGGCCGCTTCAACCGCATCGTCAACCAACTGCTGGAAAAGGCCGGGCAAGACGTTCGGGCCGAGGGGTTGAACCCCGAAAACCTCCAGTTCCGTCTGGAACTCGACATGAAGTTTATCAAACAGCTCCATGTCAGGCGGATCCTGAGCCCCACGCTCCGGCTCGGGGGGCCGCCGGATGTCTTTGCGCTCCTGGATGTTTTTCTGGACGAATACCGTCGGTTTTTCGGCCCGGCGGGCGTCTATTCCCAGGGTGGTGTGAGTATCGAAAGTTTTGTACTGCACGCCGTTTACCCTTTGGAACGGGCCGCTTTCCCGCGCTTGAAGGACGATCGGTCCATGCCCCCTCGCCAGGCGCGCAAGGGGGCGCGTCTGGTTTACTGGGAAGCGGAAAAGGGGTTTCGGAAGACTCGCTTATACGATGGAGAGGCGCTTCGCAGCGGCAATGTGATCGAGGGGCCGGCCGTCGTGGAGGCCCGGAATACGACCACGGTTCTTCCGAAAGGGGTGGAGCTTTTTGTGGACGGGTATATGAACCACCGGATCGAGTGGCTCGATGGCCGAGCCTCTCCTGCTTGAGGGGGAAGCGTGATCCTGGACATGACCTTCACCGAGCGGTTGAAGCCGGAACCGCTGACCGAGGAAGAGCGGGTGTGCATGGAGGGCCTCGACCCGATCGATTACGGCGTGGCCCGCGAAAAACTCAATATGATCGTAGAGGAGGCGAAGGAGATCTTCGTGCGGAGCGGCGTCTCCAGCATGCTGCGATCCGGGGATGTGAGCGTCGGGTTGTACACCGCCAGAGGGGACATGGTAACGGCCGCCTGCGGTTCCTACCTCTACGCCGTGTGCGGCCAGCCCCAGATCAAGTACATCTGCCACCGCTGGAAGGACCATCCCGACGTCGGGGTGCGGCCGGGCGATATCTTCTATGCCAACGATGCCGTTTACGGGGGGGTCCACAATCCGGACCAGTTCGCCTTCGTTCCCATCTTCTGGAACGGGCGCCTGATTGCATGGGCGGCCGCCGCGTGCCATCAGCCGGAGACCGGGGCCTGCGAGCCGGGTGGGATGCCGGTCAACGCAAGGACGCGCTACGACGAAGGGCTCAAGATGAGCCCCATGCGGATCGGCGAAGCCTTCAGGCTGCGGGAAGACCTCCTGGAGATGATGGCCAATATGGTCTCGCGGACCCCCCACATGCAGATGATCGACACCCGTGCGCGGGTGATGGCGTGTGACCGGGTGCGGCTGAGAATCGAGGAGATGGCGGCCGAAAAGGGCGGCGGCTTTCTGGTCGGGGTCTTTTCGCGGATCCTCAAGAGCACGGCCGAGGCCGTGCGCCGCCGCATCGCCGGTTGGGTGGACGGGACCTTCCGGAGCGTCGTCTTCACAGACCACATCGGGGTGGACGAAGGGCTGGTGAAGGGTGCCTGCACGATCCGAAAACGGGGCGACCGGCTGAGCCTGGATTTTACGGACACCTCCCCGCAGACCCCCGGCCCCTACAATGCCTTCAAGCACACCATGATCGCGCACAACGCCATGTATTTCTATGGGTTCCCGTTTCACGATCTGCCGCTCTCGGCCGGGATCTGGGAGTCGATCGAGACCATTGTCCCCAAAGGCACCTGCTTCAACGCGCACCCGGAGGCCGCAGTGGCGAATTCGGTCCTGATCTGCAGCCTCGCCATGTGCCTGGTGCATTTGACCCTGTCGAAGATCCTGTTTGCATCGGGTGTTCGAGAGTTGGCTACAGGGCCTTTCGGCAACAATGGGGATGCCTATGTGATGGCCGGTATGAACCAGTGGGGGGTGCCTTTCAGCGACATGCTGGCCTATCCGTTGAACGCGGAGGGCGGCGGCGCCCGATGCGATGCCGACGGCGTGGATGCCTGGGGTTTCCCCTGGGGTCCTTGGGGTAGGGGGCCGGACGTCGAAGAGGAGGAGGACGATAAACCGCATATACACCTCTTTCAGAAGCTCCTGCGGGATTCCTGCGGGCACGGTAAATACCGGGGCGGGGCCGGCATCACGGTGGCGTGGGCGGTGCGGGGCGCGCCGCGGGCCGTGTATCAATCCATCATCAAGTCGTCGCGGGTTCAGGCGCTCCAGTCCTTTTTCGGAGGATATCCCCCTCCGACCCACCCGGGGATACAGGTCCGCGGGACCGATGTGCTCGACAAGCTCGAGCGGGGAGATGCCGATCTGCCGACGGATGTCTACCAGTTGATCGAGGAGCGGCGGATAGCGGGGACGTATGAAACGACGACGAACCTGCGCGCGGCGGAGACCTTCGAGGAAGGGGATATCTTTGTCGGCTGTTCCCATGGCGGGGTCGGGTACGGGGATGTCCTGGAGCGGGACCCCGAACGGGTGGTCCAGGACGTGGAGCGGGAGGTGATCTCCGATTGGGTGGCGCGTAATGTCTACCACGTGGTGTATGACCCCGTCACAAAAACGGTCGATGCACAGGAGACGGCCAGGCGGCGGGAGGGCGTCCGGAAACAGCGCCTCGCTCAGGGGCTTCCCTGGAAGGTCTTCATGGAAAAGTGGTCCGTGAGGCGGCCGAAGGACGAGATCCTCAAATATTATGGCCCCTGGCCGCAAAGTCGATGGGGCGGAGGAGAGATACCCTGATGGAGAAGGCCGGGCTTCAAGGGGAGCGGAGCGTCCTTCTTGTCGAGGACGACGGGTACTGCGGCTATTTTCTGACCGAGGTCCTCCGGCTGCCGGGTCTGCGCGTGACCTCCGCGGCGAAAGGCTCGGACATCCTGGATGCGGCGGCGGACACGGCCCTGGATGCCGTCATCGTTCATTTTCAAGACCGTGTGGAGCAGGCGCTCGTTTCGATGCGGCGCCTGGCCGAGCACAATGCCGTGACGCCGATCATCGCTGTTTCCGAGGAGGCGGATGTGGACGTGGCCCTGACGGTGGTACATGCCGGGGCCTTCGATTATCTCGTGCGCCCTTTCAACAACGCCGCGCGGGTGGAGCAGGCCCTGCGGGGGGCCTTTTCGAGGCGCGATGAACTGCGTAAACAGGCCGAGGCGGACCTCGGCAGCGGCGCCGGATACGGCATGATCGGCAAGAGCCGTCTCCTCGTGGAGTTGCAGAGGACTATCCGGCAGATCGGCCCGATGCAGGTCAACGTCTTGATATGCGGGGAAAGCGGCACGGGCAAGGAGTTGATCGCGCGTGCCGCTCATCAGGAAAGCGATCGTCGCGATGGGCCGTTCGTAGCCGTAAACTGCGGGGCGGTCCCCGAGGCGCTCTTCGAGAGCATCTTCTTCGGCCACGAGAAGGGCGCCTTCACCGGCGCGACCCGCAGGCATGCCGGATTCCTGGAAGAGGCGCAGGGCGGGACGCTCTTCCTGGACGAGGTCGGCGAACTTACGGCGAAAGGGCAGGTGGTGCTGCTGAGGTTCCTGGAGAATCAAGAATTTACCCGTGTGGGCGGCTCTTCGGCGCAGAAAGCGGATGTGCGCATCATCGCCGCAACCAACCGGAACCTCGATCAGGCGGTCGATGAGCGGCGGTTCAGGGCGGACCTCTACTACCGTCTGAACGTGGTATACCTGCGCGCGCCGTCGCTGAGGCAGCGGGCGGAGGACATCCTGCCTCTGGCCGACTATTTCCTGGCGCGCTTCTGTCTGAAAAACCGGCTGGACCTTATTCAACTCTCGCCCGAGGCGGTGCGGCTTCTCGAGGCCTACGACTGGCCGGGGAACGTGCGCGAACTCGAAAACCTGATGGAGGGCCTGGCGGCCACGCTGCCCGAAGGGCAGCACCTCATTACGCGCAAACAGATCTTCCAATACTCCGGAAAGATCCAGGCGGCCCTCGGTCGAGAGGATCCCCTGTCTGCGGTGCACCCGGGCGATTCTGCCGACAGCAGACGATCGGCTGATCCGTATCGGGCGGGCCGTGCCGACTATACGTCCCGGCCCGGGGGGCCTGGCCCTTTTTCAATCGAAGACTCTTCGTCGAGCAGCCCGGCGGAAGCCGGCACCATGGAGCCGGAACCCATGGTTCAATCCTACCGCGAGGCCTGCGAGGCTTTCGAGGCCCGCTATTTCAAGGCCCTTCTCGAAGCGAACGGCGGGAACGTGGCGAAGGCCGCTCGCCAGGCAGGCATTCACCCCGTCACCCTTCATCGCAAGCTTCGTAAGCTACGTTAGTCCCAGGCACGATCTTCATCCCTTCGGATGAAAGAGCACCTCGACCCAGCCGGCCCGGTTCAGCGCGGGACAAGATCCCAGGTCCGCCCCCCATCCGTGCAGGCGGGTAATCGTTCCACAGCCTCCGGCATTTCGCTGCCACCTACCCGCCCCCCCCAGCGCAGGCGGGAAATCGGTTCGTCGCAGATCGAAAGCCCGGGGGTTCTCCGCATTCTTTTTCCATTTGCCCCGCATGAACATCATGAACCCGGCCCTACCGTTGCATTCCTTTTGATTCCTTGATGACCGGCCGAGATGCGCCCTTCTGAAGGGGCGGAACGGGAACCCCGTCGTGATCCTAGCCGATTTGCAACGGTTTGAGCTTCGGATATGAACAGAAACGCAATTACCGTTGCGTTTTGGCTATGATTTCCCCGTCACGCAGCCGCCGAAAGACGTTCCTATCCCTCCCAAGATTGGGGATTTTCGTATATCCTACTGCAATTCTTATAAATATACTGAGACGGCCCACCCTGGCATGAACGTTGCTCATTGCACTTCATGGGTTCCGGGATCGGCCCGGGTGATTCGACCGATTGCTTTTTGGATGTGCGCGGAAGAGGAGGGGAAAGATGGGCTTCACAGTCGATATTGACACGGGGGGCACCTTCACCGACGGCTTGTTTACCAACGGCAAAGAGATCAAGCGGGTCAAGGTGGACACCACCCCCCATGACATCACCATTGCGTGGCTCAACGCGATGCAGGAAGGAGCCTCCGCCTTCGGGTTTGCCGATCTCGAGGGCTTTCTGGAGCAGGTGGATATCGTCCGCTGGTCCAACACGACGGCGACCAATATTCTGGCCGAGAAAAAGGGCCCCAAGCTGGGGATCTTCGTCACGGAGGGCTACCGGGAATCCCTCTACTCGGAGGGGAGGCGGAGTCCGGTCTTCGGGCATCTGCTGGAGGAAGAAAACGTCGAAACGGTTGCCTTTCCCCTGGATGCCAACACCCTGGTGGTGCAGCTGAAGCGGCTTTTGGAAAAGGGTGTGCGCCGGATCTGCATCAGCCTGAAGGACGGGTTCAAAAACCGCCAGAGCGAAATGGAGATCAAGGGCCTCTTCGAAGAGCAATATCCCGACCACTACCTCGGGAATGTCCCTTTTCTGATGGCAGGGGATATCTGCAAGCATCCCGACGAGATGAACCGCACGCACATGGCGCTGATGAATTCCTACGTGCACGGCCCCATGGCCCGGGCCATGTTCAAGGCCGAGGACGAACTGAGGGACCGAGGTTATCTGCGGCCGCTGCTGCTCGGGCACACCGACGGCGGGGTCGCCCGGGTCGCCAAGACCAAACCCGTCGACACGATCGAATCCGGCCCGATCTTCGGCATCCACGCCGGTGCCTTCTGGGCCGAGCAGTACCACCTGCCGCATGTCATTACCTTGGATGTGGGCGGGACGACCACCAAGATCGGCCTCGTCGAGCATTTCCGGCCGGCCATGGTCCGGGAGGCGGACATCCTCGGTGTGCCGTTGAAACAGAACATGCTCGATCTTCGAAGCATTGCGCTCGGCGGAGGGACCGTCGCGCGTGCGGTGGAGGGCAAGCTGACCCTGGGCCCGGAGAGCATGGGGGCCTATCCCGGCCCGGCCTGCTATGACCTGGGCGGAACGAACGCGACGCTGACCGACGCTTACCTGGTCAAGGGTTTTCTGGATCCGGATTATTTCTCCGGCGGTGGGAAGAAGCTCCAGAAGGAGCGCGCACGGGCGGTCATCGCCGAGCAGGTTGCAGGCCCCCTCAAGGTGGAGCCTGAAATGGCCGCTTATCAGATTGCCAACCGGGCTACGCGCATGATCGCCGACGAGGTCAACACGCTGATCCGGCGGCAGGGAAAGCCCGCGGAAGAGTATGTCCTCTTCGCCTTCGGCGGCAACGGCGCCATGGTGGGGTGCGAGGTGGCCCGCAAGGCCGACATCCCATCGGTCTATGTCTTCGATCTCGGCTCCGTCCTGAGCGCATTCGGTTCTTCGGTGGCGGATGTCTCCCACACCTATGAATATTCCCCATTTCTGCCCATCGGCGAGGCGGCTGCGCTGCCGCGCATCATCGGCCGCATGATGGCCGATGCCAGACGGGACATGGCCGGGGAAGGATTCCCCATGGATACCGTGGAGACCGAGCTATATGCCGAGCTGCATGACAGCGAACGGTCCTACCCGGTCAGTTGCGAGTGGACGATCCAATCCCTCGATACGGCCGGCCTTTTGAGTCTGTTCAAGGAACGGCTGGTGGAGCGTCTGCCCAGGAGCAGCGACGGGGAGAGGGTGGTCGAGATCCTCAGGCTGCGCGCGAGGGCGAAGGCCGCCAAGATGCAGCCGCTTGCTCTCCCCCTGGGGAGGGAGGATGCCTCCGACGCCGCGAAGGGCGAGCGCGAGGTCTACCGCGGGACGGAACAGGTCCGGAGCAGGCTCTACAGCTGGGAGAAGCTGGAGCCCGGCAACCGGATCGAGGGGCACGCGATCCTGGAGAGCCGGGACAGCACCTACATCGTTCCCCGAAACTGGACCCTTTCCTTGGATGCATATCGGAACGGCGTTTTGACCAGGAGGTAAAGGCCATGGGAGATAGAATCAGAATGACGGAGTACCTGGACCTGGATCTGGGAGAAGAGCAATGGTACTGCAGCGCCTGCGGCAAGGCCCTGATCGGCGCCGCGGAGAATTACAAGCGGGGGTGTCTGGTGTATGCCCGGGACCCGAAGGAGGTGCACAACGCCGTATATGAGGGGGAATATACCTTCGCCCCGGACCCGAACTGGGTGCGGATCCTCGAATTCTACTGCCCCGGCTGCGGGGTTCAGATCGAGACGGAATATCTGCCGCTCGGCCATCCCATCACCCATGACATCGCCATCGACCTCGCCGGTCTGAAGAGCCGGATCGAAAGCGGCGAACTGCGTGTCGTGAACAAGCGCCTGGAGGTGAAAGCATGAATACCATCGACATTGACGTGGGAGGCACCTTTACGGACCTCGTCCTGACCTTCGAAGGGAGAACGATCATCAAGAAGGCGCAGACCACGCCCTACGACCTTTCGGTGTGTTTCCTCGGCGTGATCGAGGAGAGCGCACGCGAACTCGACATGGCGCTGGACGAACTCCTCCCGAAGATCGACCTCCTGCGCTACTCGACCACGGTGGCCATGAACCGCCTGATCGAGCGCAAGGGCCCGCGCCTCGGGCTCATCACGACGGAGGGACACGAAGACGGCATCCTCATCGGGCGGGGCGCCCAGTGGGTCGACGGCACCCGGATCACCGAGCGGCGGAACCTGGCGGTGCAGAACAAGCCTACGCCTATCATCCCGCGGGAGCTCATCGTGGGCGTGAAGGAGCGGATCGATTCGTTCGGCCAGGTGGTGCGTCCACTCGACGAGGAGGACGTCCGTGAGAAGATCAATTTCCTGGTGGACAAGGGGGTGAGGGGATTCGTCGTCTCGCTCCTCTGGTCGCCTGCCAACCCGGAGCATGAGCGGCGCATCAAGGCCATCATCCGGGAGGAATACAAGGACTACTATCTCGGCTGTCTGCCGGTGGTGCTGGCAAGCGATGTGGTCGGCAGGTCCGGCGAGTATCAGCGGACCATGACGGCGGTGCTGGACGCCTATCTGTTCCGGGCGATGCAGATGGAGCTTTCCGCCATGTGGGACAAGCTGCGCGAGTATGACTACCGCGGCCCCTTCATGATGGTCCACAACTCGGGCGGCATGGCCGAGGTCTTCAAGACGGACGCGGTCAGGACCTACAGCGCAGGTCCCGTGGCGGGCCTCATCGGATCCTACCGTCTGGCGCAGGAACTCGGATACCAGAACGTCATCGCGAGCGACGTCGGCGGCACCAGCTTCGACATCGGCCTCGTGGTGAAACAGAGCGTCCGCAACTACGACTTCCGCCCCATCCTCGACCGGTGGATGGTGGGCATCACCATGCTCCAGACCATGTCGATCGGGGCGGGCGGCGGCTCGATCGCCTGGGTGAACGAACTGCTCGGGAACAAGCTCGAGGTGGGACCGCAGAGCGCCGGCTCCTATCCCGGCCCGATCTGCTACGACCAGGGGGGCGAGGCCCCGACGGTGACGGACGCGGACCTGGTGCTGGGATACCTCGATCCGGACTATTATTTCGGCGGACGGATGCTCCTGAACAAAGAGAAGTCCGAGGAGGCTATCCGAACTCAACTGGCCGAGCCCTTGGGGCTGAGCGTACCGGAAACCGCCATGCTCGTCCGGAGGATCGTGGACCAGCACATGGCGGCAGCCATCCGCAAGGAGATCCATCTGCGCGGGTATGACCCGCGGGAGTTCGTCCTCTTCGCCATCGGCGGCGGGGGGCCGACACATGTGGCGGGCTATATGGGCGAGATCCCGGCAGCCATGGTTTTCCCCTTCTCCCCGGTCTTCTCGGCGCTGGGCTCGTCGGTCATGGACATCATGCACATCTACGAGACCTCCCACCGCTACATGGTCATGGAGCCCGTGACCAGGAAATTCAACAAACACTACGACGACTTCAATTCCACGGTGGAGGCGCTGATCGAACGGGCGAAAAAGGAGCTTCGGGGCGAAGGCCTCGATCCGGCCCGGGCGGTTTTCAAACTGGAGCTCGACATGCTGTACGGAGGGCAGGTGCACCGAAAGCGGTCGAGTTCTCCGCTCCTCTATGTGCGCTCGGAAGGGGATCTGACGGCGGTCTACAAGGAGTTCGAAAAGGAATTCAGCGAGACCTTCAGTCCCCTGGTCGTGCATCCGGCAGGCGGATGCTACGTGGAGAGCTTCGTCGTGACGGCGGTCATCCCGACGGAAAAGCCGGCGGTTCCCACCTTCGAGATGGCAGGCACGGATCCGGCCGCGGCGCAGAAGGGGGTGCGCCAGTGCTATTGGGGCAACGGCGGCTTCGAGGAGACCCCCGTCTATGAATACCTGGATCTGAAGCCCGGGAACGTCGTCAAGGGGCCTTCCATCCTCGAGACGGAGTACACGACCCTGGTTATTCCGCCGGCCCTGACCTGCTCCATCGACCAGCACCTGTTCGCCCGCATCTCGCGGGGTTAACCCTAGAAGGAGGTGAGTAGCATGGCGATTCCAACCGCTGAAGAAAAACTCTCCATGATCAAGGTGGAGCCCGCGGACGCGGACGAAATGCGGTGCGTGGATACGCTGAACCCCGGGGATTATGAAGTGGGTTTCGAGCGCATCAACAATATTCTCGATGAGGCGATGGAGGTGTTCATCCGCTCCTCGCGAAGTTCCATGGGGGTCGCGGGGGATTCCATGGTGGCGGTCTTCACCGCCAAAGGCGACATGGGCAATGCCAGCAGCGGCACCTACCTGCATGCCATCATCCAGCCGGCCATCATCAAGTTCATCATGAAAAGCTACAGCGAAAACCCGGGCATACGGGACGGGGACATCTGGTTTACCAACGATGCGCTCTACGGGGGGATCCACAATCCCGACTGCGTCATCGTCATGCCCGTGTTTTTCAAGGGGGAGCTCATCGCCTGGACGGGCGCGGCTTCCCACACGACGGAGACGGGTGCCAGCGAGCCCGGCGGGATGCCCATCAATGCCAACTCGCGGTTCCTGGAAGGCGGCAACTTCCCGCCGATCAAGATCGGTGAGGATTTCCGAATCCGTGAGGATTTTCTCGAGCTGATGGCCGCCTTCGGCATGCGGGCGCCCCAGATGGTGGTCATCGATCTCAAGGCCAGGGCTACGGCGGCTGACCGGGCCCGCAAACGGCTGGTGGAACTGGCGCAGGAAAAAAGCCCCGATTACGTCAAGGGGCTCATGCGCAAGATGCTCATCGTCGCGGAGGAGGGGGCGCGGAAGAAGATCGCCTCCTGGCCGGACGGCACCTTCACGTCGGTCAACTTCGCCGACGGTGTCGGGATGGAGGTAGGCCTCATCCGCTCCTGCTTCATGACGGCGACGAAAAAAGGCAGCCGGCTCACCATGGATTTCACCGGGACCTCCCCGGAGAATCCCTATTCCTATAACGCCCACGTGCAGGCGGTGGTGGGGCACATCTCCAACTTCATCTATGAATACATCTTCCACGACCTCCCGGTGAGCAGCGCCACGTTCGAACCCTTTGATTTCATCTTTCCCGAGGGGTCCTGCCTCAATCCGGATGCGCGGGCGGCCACCAGCTGCGCGGTCATGATCTCGACCGGCGTCATGAGCGCACTGCACGGCGTTTTCGGTAAAATGATGTTCAGCACGAAGGATATGTGGCAGCAGACCTCCGCCTCGCAGGGCAACGCCGGGAATGCCATGGTGCTGGCCGGACTTTCCCAGTGGAATCTGCCGTTCGCGGATATGCTGGCCTATTCCATCAACAGCGAGGGCCAGGGCGGACGCCCCACCATGGACGGCGTCAACGCCTTCGGCTTCCCGTGGTGCGTGTTCGGCCGCACGCCGGATGTCGAGGAGATGGAACTCGACCTGCCTCTGCTCATCCCCCTTTCCGATCACTGGAAGGATTCCTGCGGCCACGGCAAATACCGAGGCGGGGTGGGGACCGTGCAGATATGGGTGGCTCACCACGCCCCCCAGGTCTTCTTCATGGCGATCGCGGACAACAGCAAGGTCCAGACCCCCCAGGGGCTTTTCGGCGGCTACGCCCCCTGCACCGTCCCGGGGCTCAGCATCCGCGGCGCCGACCTCATGGAGCGGATGCAGAAGGGGGATAAGGATCTCAACCTGGAGCTGTTCGATATCCTGAGCCGGAAGACCGTTGGCGGGAAATGGCAGAACGAGTTTTTCGGGCGGCCTACCACCATGTTCCAGAAGAACGACGTGGTCACGTTCGGATTCGCCACCGGAGGCGCCGGGTACGGGGATCCCCTCGACCGGGAGCCGGACCTGGTGATTCAGGATCTGAAGGACCAGATCATCTCGGACTGGTCGGCGCAGCAGGTCTACAAGGTCGTCTATGACCCGCAGAGCCTCAAGCTGGACCGGGAGGGGACCGAAGCGGCGCGGAAGGAGGAGCGGCTGGCGAGGCTCGCGCGGGGGAAGCCTTTCGACGAGTTCACCTCTGAGTGGGCCGGCCTGAAGGTGGACGATGCGATCCTGAAGTTTTACGGAACCTGGCCGGAAGCGCAGTGCATCCAGCCCATCTTCCGACCATAAGAGGTGCTGAGGAATCGTTTCTGCGCCAAATGCCCACGATGTCCAACAAGGAACCCTGATCGCCCTGCCGGGGGCCCTCCCGGAGGATGGATTCCAAGGGGCGGGCAGCCCCGGCATGGTCGATAGGGGATGAAACGAGATGTGACAACGGAGGCGAGGACTCGGATGGCGAGACTCAAAGGAGGATGGGTATGTCCCGGGTAAAGAAAGAAGGGCTCAAAAAGGGGCGCATCTTTGTGCCGTGGATCTTTTCCTTCGGGGCGCTGCTGGAGGATCTGCCGCTGAACGCCTTTCTCCATGACCCGACGAAGGTCTCGAACGCCCTCCGCTCGATCCAGAGGCATTTCGGCCTGGAAGCCATCTTCGCTTATGGCGACGCGAAGCTTCTGCCCGACGCTCTGGTGTCCCTCTGCGGATCGGCGGCCGATCGATCTCTGAGCCCGGAAGAGTGCCATGGACTCGAAAACCGGATGGATGAGGTCCTGCGGAACGATAGACTGATGGTCGCGCTGGATGTGACCAAAAGGCTGCAGATGCTTCTGCCGGAAACGCTGCTGACCGGATGGTTGAACGGGCCCGTGACGCTTGCCGTTCGGTTGACGGGGCTTTCGGCCGGAGAGGTCATGGCTCAACCGAGGCTCCTTTCCGTTTGCACGAAGGCGGTCCTGACGTTTGCCAGGGCCTTGGGCGAGACGGGCATCGACATCATGATCGTCGCCGAGGACGCATTGCCGCCCATGGATGCGAATCTCGCGAGGGTCCTGACCCGAGTCTACTCGCCTATCTGGAATACGGCGAAGTATTACGGGTTTCCAGCGCTTCTGATGCAGAAGGAATTTGGAAAGGAGAACGTTGCGGTTCTGCGGCGGACCGTCGAGGCGTTGGTCTTTCCGGCCGATGCTGAACCGGAACTCTGGGGACCGGCGAAAAAGGTCTCCTTCTCGATACCGGTGTCTGTGATGGAGAAGTCCCCAGAAGAGATCACCGCGTATCTGGGGAGGAGCGGTGTGGGCCGGGCGTTGGAGGCCGCGAGCCTCTTCCTGCTGACGACGGAGGGGGAAATCCCCGCCGATGTCGACAAGGAGGCCATGATCCGCGGCATCCAGGCTATCCGCGAGTATCTCCGATAGCGGCTGACCGGTTGGCAGGAGGCCGGGGGACACGATTCATCTTTCGACATTTCTTTGTCAAACAGGTGCGGGTTTCCGTTTTTTGAGACTTTTCAAGGAGGGCCGGCAGGTGGATGCCGCCGGCGCTCAGATCTGGCAGATGGCTTTCCGATCAAGCTGCCGGGGGCCGCAGTGGCGGCTTCGGACGGTGATGCCAATCATTTGAAAAATCTGGGATCAAGGGCGGATACGGGCTGCCGACGAGCGATTTCGCGCGCTGCGCAACTCGGGCTTCGAGGCTGTCCTGCCGCTATGGATTCCCAGTGATGGAGGGATGCAAGGATGGGTGATTACTGGAACCAACGGTTCGAGACCATGCCGTGGGCGGATGTCCACCAATACTGGCTCGAAAAGTTCAACCTCCTGCTCGACTACGTAAAGTCGAACTCGCCTTTTTACCGGAAGCACCTGGCGGAAACGAAGGCTGTTGCTTCCTTCGATGACCTGACAGCAGTTCCGGTGATGACCAAGAGCGAGATCCGTGAGGCCCAGTTGGCGGGTGACGCCGAAAACCCGCTGGGGACGATCCAGGTCGCCAGGACGGAGGACATCGTCCAGGTCATTTCGTCATCCGGAACGACGGGGCGTCCGGTTTATTACGGGATTACCCGGAAGGACCTGGAGTCCTGGCGGGAGTCGCTGGCCGCCTTCACCTATACGGCGAACATACGAAAGAGCGACGTGGCGGCGCACGTGGTGGGCACGCCCATATTCGCCGGAGGGGAGCCCTACTTCGAGGGGATGCGCCATATCGGGGCGACGGTTGTCTGGGCGGGCGGACTCGCCACGGAAAGGCTTTTCGAAACGCTGCGCAACCTGCACTGCACGGCGATCCTCGGGACGACCAGCTTCGATCTGTACCTGGCGGAGAACTGCCGCAAGTATCTCGGCGTCGACGCGAAGGACCTGGGGGTCCGGAAGATCCTCGGGGGCGGGGAGCCGGGCCTCGGCGAGGAACCCATCCGCGACCGGATCAAGGAACTGTGGGGCGCCGACAGCGTGCGGGAGATCATGGGGCTGGCCGACATCATGCCGGGGATGTGGGCGGAGTGCGACGAGGAAAAGGGCATGCACTTTACGGCGCAGCCCCATGTCATGGTGGAATTGACCGACCCCGAAACGGGCAAGCACCTGCCCTGGGAGCCCGGCGTCTGTGGCGAGCCCGTCTACACGACGATCACCCGCGAAGCGACCCCCATCATCCGGTACGCCTCCCATGACTTCATCCGGGTCGAAGCGCTCGAATGCTCCTGCGGGCGGACATCGCCCAGGATGCGCTGCATCGGCCGGGTCGACGACATGCTGATCTACAAGGCCATGAACGTCTTTCCTTCGGCGATCCGTGATGTGGTGGTGACCTCCTTCAAGGACGTCCTCACAGGCTACCTCCAGGTGGTCAAGGATTCCGCCGCACAGGTCCGGTTCGACAAGCCCATCCCGGTGGACATCGAGGTGCTGCCTTCGGTGGAGGACAAGGCCAGACTCAAGAAGGACATCGAAAACAAGGTCAGGGAGATCCTTGTCGTGAAGATCGAGGCCAACCTGGTTCCTCCGGAGACCATCCCGAGAACGGTTTACAAGACGCCGCTCGTGCGCGTCCGGTGAAAGGTGCGGGTGTAGGTCGACGTCTATTCGGTATCCATCCGGAAATGGTCTTTTTGGCCAATCTCGGCGTCATTCTGCACCTTTGCTTGTGGGGCGACCTACAGGCCGCCTTCGCGCAAGCCGTCGATTACATTGGTATTGAACAAGAACCCCCATTTCCGGATGGATACCATTTAAGCCGTGGAATTTGTTGTCTCGATATGGTAGCGTTTCACCGCAAGACCACCGGACAGGCGTGATGGAAATCCGGCGCCCCGAGCCTTCGTCAGGCGTTGGGCCGGGCGGAGGAATCCGGTTCTCACCGGGTTCGGAGCAGGTGCCGTAAGCCATTGAACATTGCAGGCTGCTAGGCATGGGCTGGCGGCCTGTGCCCGGGTGGACGGCTTTGTTGTCATGCTGCAGGATGTGCTCCTTTTTACCCGGTGGCGGGGTGGCGGAACAGGACCGGTGGCCGGTTTTGCGTATGAAGGTGATTCGAAAACGCCTGGCGGAGGGGGCGCGGGGGGCGCGGGGCACGGTGGTCGTCATCGATGTGTTCCGGGCCTTTTCCTGCACGCCGCTCTTTTTCTATTTCGGGGCCTCGAAGGTCATGCTGGAGGCGGATCCCCTGAGGGCCGTGGAGTTGAAACGCTTCCACCCCGATGCGGTGTTGGTAGGGGAGGTCGACGAGGTTCCCATCGAAGGCGGGGACATGGGGAACTCCCCTTCCCGGATCATCGCCGAAGGCGCGCGGCGCTTCGAGGGCAGGACCGTCATCCACCGGACCACCGCCGGGGTGACCGGGGTGAGCCTGGCGGCGGCGAGCGCCGACGAGGTCATCCTGGGCAGCTTCGTAACAGCCTCGGCCATCGCGGAATACCTGAAGGGCTTGCAGCTCGGGGAAGTTACCCTCGTCGCGATGGGCGACCGGGCGCTCAGGCCAGCCCCGGAGGACGAGGCCTGCGCCGATTATCTGGAGCACCTCCTCAACGGCACCCCCTACGACCCGGTGAAGGTGTTCCGGGAGGTCGTTTTTCAACCGACGGCACAGAAATTTCTGACGCGATCGAAGCCCTATCTGCCGCCTGAGGATCCGCTTTTCTGCCTGCAGCGGGACCTGTTCGACGCCGTGCTGATCGTGGCGCGTGATGGGGACAGGCTGGTGGTCCGGCCTCCCGGGTGCTGAGTCACAGGCTTGAAGAGGGGACGGCCGTCACCAGATCTCTTGCTGAAATGGATGATATTGCTGGATCAGTTCGAAATCCTGCCGGTTGGAATGGATCAGCCAGGCGCCGTGGGATCTCGCCGTCAACGCGATCAGGACGTCGAAATGCAGGTCGCGCAGCTTTCCCGTCGAAAAACCTCTATCGGCCCGTATCTTGGCCAGGATGTGACCGGATTCGAGCCAGTTCTTCTCTGTGGGTGTAAAAACGGGATGGTTTCTCTCCAACTCCTTGAGGAATGCCCTTTCGGCGGTCTTTGTCGCGCCGCGCCACAATTCGGCCAGGACCACGGATGACATCCTGATCAGCCCGCTCAAGGTCTCGATCCGCTCCGCGTGACGCCCAGTTCGGAGGTGATCGATGAGAACGGAGCTGTCAAAGAGGATCAGCCTGCTCATCCATCCCCTCGAAGGAGAGTTTCCCGGCATGTCTCGCCATGAGGGCCTTGAATTTCTGCAGGGCGACGATTTCGCTCAAGGCCACGTGAATGGCCTCCGTCCTGCTTTTCACACCCAGTATCTTCGCGGCTTCATCGGCAAGACGGGTATCGAGCCGGATGGATGTCACTTTTTTCGTCATGGGGTTTTATTTTCTCCAGGGACCGAAACATGTTTTGCGGTCGGTATTTCCAGGTTGCATTTATATACAAAATACATGCAAACGATATACAGTGTCAAGCGTGGCGTTCCAGTAGATCTCCAGACATGATCCAGGCAACTGGGGAACAAGAGGACCGCCGACGATGATGGATGAGTGGGGGCCCGAGGGGCGGCCTGAATCGGCTTAAGCCGGCCTCGGTGTTGAAATGATACAGACGGGGAGGATGAGATGCGTCCTTTGACGGGTTGCAAAGTGATCGAGATGGCGGGACTTGCGCCCTCGCCGTATTGTGGGATGCTGCTGGCGGATTTCGGGGCCGATGTCGTGGTGGTGGACCGGCCGACCCGCGGGGCGCCCGAGATCCCGCACATCATGGACCGCAACCCTCTCGATCGGGGGAAGCGCTCGATCCGGGTGAATCTCCGGGACGGGGCCGGGAAGGACATCGTCCGGAGGATGATCGAACAGGGCGACGTCCTGCTTGAACCCTACCGCCCCGGGGTGATGGAGGCTCTCGGTCTCGGCCCCGATGAGGTCTTTGCGTGGAACCCCGGCATCGTGTATGCGCGCCTGACGGGATGGGGGCAGACGGGCCCCTATGCGAACATGGCCGGCCACGATATCGACTACATCGCCGTTTCGGGGGCCCTGTCCTTATTCAGGCGCAAGGGCGAAAAACCGCTTCCGCCGTGCAACCTCCTGGGTGATTTCGCCGGCGGAGGCCTCCTGGCCGCCTTCGGGATCCTGCTGGCGCTGATCGAGCGCGGCCGATCCGGAAAAGGGCAGGTGGTGGACGCGGCCATGGTGGACGGCGCCTCCAGCCTCTGCACGTTCCTTTACGGTCTCATGGGCCACGGCCTCATGCGCACGGAGCACGGGGTGAACGACCTCGATGGGGGGGCGCCCTACTACCAGGCCTATGAGACAGCCGACGGCCGATTCATGGCCGTCGGGGCGCTGGAGGAGCGGTTTTACCGGGTGCTGCTGCAGAAGCTCGGCCTGGATTCGGAGGCGCTCCCGCGCCAGGACGACCGATCCGGCTGGCCTTTGCTGCAGGAGCGGTTCACGGCGGTCTTCAAGACGCGGACGCGCGACGAATGGACGGCGGTGTTCGAGGGCACCGATGCATGCGTCGCCCCCGTCCTCGAACCTTTCGAGGTGGGGGGGCATCCGCACGGGAAGGCACGGGAACTGCTGATCGAACGCAGGGGCCTCAAGCAGCCCGCCCCGGCTCCGAGGCTTTCGAGGACGCCCGGTGCAGCGGGCGAACACCCCGGACCCCATGGGGCCGACACCGTGGAAGTCATGCAGGGCCTCGGTTATACCCGTTTGGAGATCGATGAGCTGACCCGGGACGGAGTCGTCGAATAACCTCGGCACCTCCGTCGGTCAAAACCGGACCTCATTGCCGATCAGCACCTGGAAGCCGTCCGCCTCCTCCTCCTTGACGAGGGGATAAGCCACCGTGAGGAGGATGACGCGGCCGAAGGCGCTCTTCAAGTTCCCGAGGCGCAGCCCCCCTCCTACGTCGGCGTAGATCTTGCTCCATCCTCCCCCGTCCAGGCTGCGAATGGCGCCCGCTTCGGCAAACGCTACGAAACCGATTTGGACGATTCCCCACAGGTCCCACGGGAGGATGACCCGGTCTTCCATTGCGAACACCCAGCGTGCATCCCCCGCTCTGAAGTGAGAGGGGTATCCTTTGAGGCCCTCCTCGGCACCGATGTAGATCATGTTTTCGGGGTCCATTTCATATCCGCCGGTCAGGTTCAGATTCGCTGCCAGGGTTTGAAAAGGCCATGACTGATAATAGCCGGTGAGGCTGATGCTCCCCAGCGCGTCACGAAATCCTTGGCTTTCCGTACGGGTGTGCCCCGCCGCTTCCACCAGGAAGAGGAATTCCGGCGTGAGGCGCTGCCCCTTTTCCACCGAGGCCTCGAAATAGCCTGCGTCGGTTTCGCTTCCGAGGGCGCTCGAGAAGTAGCCGCCGGCGAATTCCAGGTCCCAGCCGAGGTTGTAGTTTTCGGTGACGCTGACGGCCTTGAGGTTGCGAAAGGATCCGTAGCGGTCCTGGTTGAGGGAGAAGTGGAGGAGCGGGCCGCTGTAAGTGCGGTCGCTGAGCTCCGGGGCGGAGAACGTGGGCGTGGAGAGCTGGTTCAGCTCCCCATACTGTTTATCGATGTGCCGGTATTCGACCCCTGCCCGGATTGCCGTGCGATGTTGGAAACGGAGCAGTTTCCAGACGCCGACCGAGATCTGCTGCGGGTTGAAGCGGAAGTTGTAAATTTCCCGATCCCGATCGTAAAGGGTGTGAATCCTGCTTTCGTCCCGGAAGGCGAAGCTTGCCGCCCAGGGGGTCGTGTATTCGAAAAAGCCTCTCTCCAGGCGGAACAGCTTGAGATCCCCGTCCGACAGGTTTTCGTAGGCGGTGTCAAGGACCCACCGCGTATTGAAAAGGAGCGGATCGGTGTAGAAGATCTGTTGCGTGGTCCGTTCACTGTCTTTCCCATGGCTCACGAAGAGCTGCTTGCCATAGCCGAGAAGGTTGACGTCCCCGAGCCTGACGCGCCAATCCTGGTCCCCGCCGATATCGCTGAATTTTCCTCCCACCCGGATGGTCCAGGCATCGTGCACCCTCACCCTGGCGGTCACCGTGCCGTCGGGATTGGTTTCGGGCACGATCTTGGCGTCGATCAGATAGGGCAGGTTTCTGAGGAGCCTCTCGGTTTCAGCGATGATCCGGGCGTTGACGGGCTCCCCTTCCTTGAAGAGCAGGTTCTTGCGGATGATCCTCTGCCGGGTGTCGATGTGGAGGAAATTGGCGGTCCGCCCCAGCCAGTGGTTTTCCTTCGGATCGTCCAGATCGAAGACATCGCCCACTTCGATCTGGATCCGGTCCACGACGGCGCCTTTTTCCTCGAACGGGATCCAGGGATTTTCGCCCGCACGAATCGAGCCGTGCGCCGACAGGATGCCGATGAGGCAGATGAGCAGGACTCGCAGGATGCAAGGCATCAAAAGCCTCCTTGTATTGCTCTGCAAGCCATTTTACCTGGAATCGTAAAGGAGGGAAAGGTCTGTTGGAGCATAAAAGGTGTATTTCAGAGAAAGAATGGGTTAACGCCCTGCTCCCTTTCTAGGCACCAGGATCGAACTCCCCCGTTGGGATCGATCGCGTGCATGAGGATGGATCTCTTGACACCTTGTCGATGTTCAGGCCGTGGCGCAGTCGGAGGGGTCGCCCTGCAGCTTGGCCAGGGCGTGTGGCAGGGCGGGGAGGAGTACCTCCAGGTTTTCCCGGGCCCCCCTGGGGCTGCCGGGGAGGTTGACGATCAGGCAGGATCCACGGACGCCCGCCTTGGCGCGCGAGATCATCGCGTGCGGGGTCTTGCGGAGGCTGGCGGCCCGCATCGCCTCGGCCATGCCCGGGACCTCGTAATCGAGGACAGCGTCCATGGCCTGAGGGGTTACGTCCGTCGGGCTCAGGCCGGTGCCGCCGGAGGTGACGACCAGGGCGAGGTTTTCGTTGTCGGCCCAATCGGTGAGGGTGCCGCGTATCCGGCCGACGTCGTCGGGGACGATGCTCCGTTTGGCGACCTGAAAACCGGACTGCTCGAGGATGCCCGCGACGACTTCGCCGCTTTCATCGACTCTCTCGCCGCGGGAACCCTTGTCGCTGATGGTCAGGACACCGGCCTGGAAGATTCGCTGCATCTACTCCTCTGTCTTGAAGGCCGCCACGATCTTGTCGGCCAACTGGGCGGGCACTTCCTCGTAGTGGGACTGCTCCATCCGGAAGGTGCCGCGGCCGCCTGTCAGCGAGTTGAGGTCGAGGGCGTAGGTCAGCACCTCCGCCATGGGGACCTGGGCCTTGATGACCTGGTAGCGCCCCTCGCTGTCCATCCCGAGTACACGGCCGCGCCGGCTGTTGAGATCCCCCATGACGTCGCCCATGTACTCCTCCGGAACCACGATCTCGAGTTTCATGATCGGTTCGAGCAGGGTGGGGCTGGCATCCTGGACGGCCTTTCTCAGGCACATGATGGCGGCGATTTTGAAGGCCATTTCGGATGAATCGACTTCGTGCGATTTTCCGTCGAAGAAACGCACCTTCAGGTCCACGACGGGCGCTCCGGCGAGCGTGCCCTTCTGGATGGCCTCCTGGAGCCCCTTCTCGACCGCCGGGACGAAGTTGCGGGGCACGTTCATGCCGACGAGCGCCTCTTCGAATTCAAAGCCGGAACCTCTTTCAAGGGGCATGACGTCGAAATGCACTTCGGCGAACTGCCCGCGGCCGCCGGTCTGCTTCTTGTGCCGGTAGATGACCTTGTTGACGGGTTTTTTGATCGTTTCCCGATAGGGGATCTTGACCGGCTTCAGATTGACCTCGACGCCGAACTTGCGCTGGAGCTTGTCGCAGGTGGTCTCGAGGTGGATCTGCCCCGCGCCGGAAAGGATGATCTCCGCGGTGGTCTGATCCCGTTCGAGCCGAAGGGTGGGGTCTTCTTCCAGGAGGCGCGCAAGTGAGCTGAAAAGCTTGTCTTCGCTCCCTTGCACCTTCGCCTCGACGGCGTAGGAGATGACGGCCGGCAACGGCTGCACCGGCTGGTAGACGATCGGGTCGCCCTCCGTGCAGAGGGTGTCGCCCGTGGTGGTCTCTTTGAGCTTGGGGATGGCGACGATGTCCCCCGGTCCGACTATCTCGAGGGGCTGCTGCTTCTTGCCTTCCATCAGCAGCAGCTGTCCGAATTTCTCTTTGACGTCCTTGATGGGGTTGTAGACCGTGCTGTCGGCTTCGAGCGTCCCTGAAAAGACCCGGATGAGGCTGAGTTTTCCTGCGAAGGGGTCGGCGATGGTTTTGAAGACCAGGGCGGAAAAAGGGGCCTCCGCCGAGGGGGCCCGCTCCACGGTGTCACCGGTCTTCGGGGCGGTGCCTTTCCTGGGTGCCCTCTGAATCGGGGAGGGCAGCCCCTGGACGATCAGGTTCATCAGATGCGGGACACCCATGTTGAGGGTGGCCGATCCGCACAGCACGGCAACCACCTGCCCGGAGTTGACGCCCTTGATGAAGGTGTCTTCGATTTCCTGGGCGCTCAAGCTTTCCCCTTCCAGGTATTTTTCCATCAGTTCGTCGTTGACCTCGACGACGTTCTCGACCATCTTTTCGCGGTACTCTTCCGCCTCATCGGCCATGTCGGCCGGGATGTCGACGGTTTCGAACGCGCCGCTCGCGTCTTTACTGTATAGATAGGCCTTCATCTTGATGAGATCGATGATGCCGCTGAACTGATCCTCCGCGCCGATCGGGAGAAAAACGGGGGTCATTTTGGCCTGCAGGATGTCTTCCGCCTCTCCGAGGACCTTGAAGAAGTCGGCCCGCTCCCTGTCGAGCTTGTTGATGAAAACCACTTTCGGGAGCGCCTGTTCTTCGGCAAACGCCCAGACCTTCTCGGTCCCGATCTTGACGCCGGCGGTGGCATCGATCACCAGGATGGCCGAATCCGCGGCCTGAAGGCACAATTTCGTATCGGAGAGGAAGTTGTCGTCACCCGGGGTGTCAATGAGGTTGATGATGTTCTTTTTCCAGGCGCAGTGGTGGAAGGCGGTGCTGATCGTAATCCCCTTCTTGATCTCCTCCGGCTCGAAATCGAGGTTGGAGGAGCCTTCATCCACTCTGCCCAGCCGGGTGGTCGCCTTGCCGTTGAACAGGATGGCTTCGGCCAGAGACGTTTTCCCCGAACCCCCATGTGCGATCAGGGCGACGTTGCGAAGCTGTTCCGATTTTCTCTCCATACTTTAACCCTTTCCTGATGAATCTGATAAAAATGGATTGGTTTTCACCCTAAACAGGCTGCTTTTCCATTCCTTGCAGGCGTAAGCCCACCCAGCGGCACAGGGGCCTTCGGTGCACCGGAAGGGGGTGCACCAGGCCTTTCGCATGGCAACCGGCCCGGATTCCACCCCGGAGAAGGGACGACGCAGATCGAGGGGAGCCGGTGAAGACGGGACGCAAAGATGAGCCATATCCGGAATCGAGCCTCTTTTCTCAGGCGCTTAGACACCGCCCTCCAGGGCCGGAATGTTCAACCTGAGGTGAAAGGCTAGGAAATTAAAGCGTTTGGTCTGAGAAACTACATCAATGCCCGATTCAAAGTCAAGCCCAGAATGAGCGCTCCTATTTTTTAATTGCCAATTCTGCGAAAGATGTTAATATACACATTTTTTTAGAAAAAATGAAATCGTCCTGGACGGGCGCAGGATTTCGGGGGGCGGGGCGTGTCGATCGGGGAGCTGAAAGCGCGTTTTTTGGATTATTTGCGGGATCAGAAAGGCTACTCTCCCCATACCCTGCGAAATTACACGATCGACCTGGATCAATTCATCCAATTCCTGGCGAAGGAGCACAGCGAAGGGGCGAGCGGCCCGGCGGGCCGGCCATCCGAGGCCCCTCAGGTCGAACCCGATCTGCTGCGCCGCTACGTGGCTGAAATGCACGGCCGTTTGAAACGCTCCAGTATGGCGAGAAAGCTTTCGAGCATCCGGTCCTTCTACCGGTTCCTCGAGCGGAACGGATACCTGTCGGAGAATCCGGCCGCCGATCTTTCGTCGCCCCGGATGGAAAAGCGCATCCCCCATTACCTGCCGGTCGACGCCATGTTCCGGCTCCTCGAAAACGCCGCTGTACAGACCCCTCTGGGTCTGCGGGATTTGGCCGTTCTGGAGGTCCTTTACTCGTGCGGGCTCCGGGTCAGCGAACTGGCGGGGCTGAACGTCGGGAGCCTGGATGTTGACGAGCGCCTGGTGAAGGTCCTCGGCAAGGGCGGCAAGGAGCGGATCGTTCCCATCGGCCGTCAGGCCCTGCGTGCCGTGGATCGATATCTTGCGGCCACACAGACTCTCAGACAAGGGCGATGGGGGGATGACCGAAGGGCACCGCTCTTCGTCAATGCCCGGGGCGGGCGGCTTACGGCGCGGAGCGTTGGGCGGATCGTCAAACGCTATGCCCTCGAGGCCGGCCTGCCTTCGGAGATCAGCCCGCATTCGATGCGGCACAGCTACGCCACGCATCTTCTGGACGGCGGGGCGGATCTGCGGTCGGTTCAGGAACTGCTGGGCCATGCAAGTCTTTCCACTACCCAGCGCTATACGCATGTCAGCCTGGACAAGCTGATGGAGACCTATGACAAGGCGCATCCCCGGAGCCGCTGACGATCCGATGCCGGCCGAAGATCGGGGGTTTTCGGGAGGGTGCGGTGCCCCCGGGATGTCGAGGCGCATCCCGCGGATGCAAATGGAGCCCAGATGAAGGACATACGAGCGACAACGATCCTGGCGGTCCGCAAGGACGGCCACGCGGTGATGGCCGGGGACGGGCAGGTGACCCTCGGGGATACCATCATGAAGCACAAGGCCAACAAGGTGCGGCCCATGTACGATGACCAGGTCCTGGTCGGCTTCGCCGGCGCCGCGGCCGACGCCTTCAACCTGTTCGAGCGCCTCGAGGGCAAGCTCGAGGAATACCGCGGGAATCTCACCCGCGCGGCGGTCGAGCTGGCCAAGGACTGGCGGACGGACAGGATCCTGCGCCGCCTGGAGGCGCTGCTGCTGGCCATGGACGAGGAGCACACCCTGATCATCTCGGGAACGGGCGATGTGATCGAACCGGACGAGGCGGTGGCCGCCATCGGCTCCGGCGGGCCCTATGCCCTGGCAGCCGCCCAGGCCCTGGTGCAGCATTCGCCGCTCGACGCGAAGACCATTGCGATGGAGTCGATGAAGATCGCTGCATCCATCTGCCTCTATACAAACGAACAGATCATCGTGCATGAACTCCAGCCCTGAGGCAGCCGGGGCGGAGCGGGCATGGAAGGACCCCCGCCGGGTTGCGGAGCGCTTCACGAGGCGGCGCCTGGGGTTGCGGGCGGTCTGCGGGGGAACCGGGCGACAGGATGAGAGGTCGAAAAGATTCGAGGATGAAAGTGCTCACGCCGAGAGAGATCGTTTCCGAGCTGGACAAGTACATCATCGGCCAGGACCAGGCCAAGCGCTCGGTGGCCATCGCGCTCAGGAACCGCTGGCGCCGCCAACAGGTGCCGCGGGACTTGCGTGACGAGATCGCTCCCAAGAACATCATCATGATCGGCCCGACGGGGGTCGGAAAGACCGAGATCGCCAGGCGGCTGGCCCGGCTGGCTGAATCCCCCTTTCTCAAGGTGGAGGCGACGAAGTTCACCGAGGTGGGCTACGTGGGCCGTGATGTGGAGTCCATCGTGCGCGACCTCGCCGAACTCGCCGTCAACATGGCCAAGAAGCAGGAGCAGGAAAAGGTCAAGAGCAAGGCCCGGGAGCTCGCCGAGGAAAGGCTTCTCGACATGCTGCTCCCCAAGCGCAAGGAAGAGGTGCGCGAGGAGGAGGGCGAAAAGGAGAAGATCCTCGAGGTGGTCCGCGTGGACAGCGCCGAGAAGTCCTCTACGAGAGAAAAGCTCCGCCGGATGCTGCGCGACGGCAAGCTCGACAAGCGCTACGTGGAGCTCGAGGTCCAGGACACCCAGCTTCCGATGGTGGAGATCTTCTCGAGCGGCGGCATGGAGGAGATGGAGTTCAACATCAAGGAGGTCTTCGGCAACCTCTTCCCGGCCAAGAAGAAGAAACGGCGCGTCAAGGTCCCGGAGGCCCTGGAGATCCTTTTCCAGGAGGAATCGCAGCGCCTGATCGACATGGACAAGGTCATCGAGCAGGCTGTCCGGATGACGGAACAGAACGGGATCATCTTCCTGGACGAACTCGACAAGGTGGCGGGGTCGGAGTCGGGCTACGGGCCGGACGTATCCCGCGAAGGCGTGCAGCGGGATCTGCTGCCCATCGTGGAGGGCTCGACCGTCATCACCAAGTACGGGATGATCAAGACCGACCACATCCTGTTCATCGCCGCCGGGGCCTTCAATGTCAGCAAGCCCTCGGACCTCCTCCCGGAACTGCAGGGCCGGTTCCCCATCCGCGTGGAGCTGGATTCCCTCTCGGAGGAAGACTTCTACCGCATCCTGACCGAGCCCCGGAACGCCCTCATTACGCAGTACAGGGCCCTTCTCGAGACCGAGGGCATCGAGCTGCACTTCGAGGACGACGCGATCCGGGAGATCGCCTACATGGCCAACCGCGTCAACGAGCAGATGGAGAACATCGGCGCGCGTCGCCTGGCGACGATCATGGAAAAGCTCCTGGACGAGATCTCGTTCGAGGCGCCGGACATGGAGGAAAATTTGGTCACCATCACCAGGGAAACGGTGAGCGAGAAACTCGCGGACATCCTCGAAGACGAAAACCTGAGCAGGTACATCCTATGATTACGCAGTCCGATCGCGCCAAGGTCCTGATCGAGGCCTTGCCTTACATCCAGCGCTTCAACGGTGCCACGATCGTCGTCAAGTACGGCGGGCACGCCATGGTGGACGAAAAGTTGAAGCGCGACTTCGCGCTCGACATCATCCTGCTCAAGTATGTGGGGCTGAACCCGGTCGTGGTCCACGGCGGCGGCCCTCAAATCGGCGAGCTCCTGAAACGGCTGTCGATCGAGCCGGTCTTCGTCGACGGGATGCGGGTCACGGACCCCCAGACGATGGACGTGGTGGAGATGGTCCTGGTCGGAAAGGTCAACAAGGAGATCGTGACCCTCATCAACACCAACGGCGGCAGGGCTGTCGGTCTTTCCGGCAAGGACGGGCAGCTGGTGACGGCCCAGCGCATGAAATACCTCAAAAGCCGGGGGGAGGATCAGCCCCCTGAGCTGATCGATATGGGACTTGTCGGGGAGATCACCGCGGTGGATCCCACGATCCTCCTGAAGCTGATGGAGGATGCCTTCATTCCGGTCATCGCCCCTGTGGGCGGCGGGGTGGAGGGGGAGACCTTCAACATCAACGCCGACCTCGTGGCCGGTGCCGTGGCCTCGGCCCTCAGGGCTCGGAAACTGATCCTTCTGACCGACACGCAGGGGGTTCTGGACCAGTCGGGCAGCCTCCTTTCGACCCTGAAGGAGGGCGAGGCGCGGGAACTGATCAACCGGGGGGTGATCAAGGGCGGCATGATCCCGAAGGTCAACTGCTGCCTCGACGCCCTCAAGGGCGGGGTCCGCAAGACGCACATCATCGACGGGCGCCAGGAGCACGCGATCCTGCTCGAGATCTTCACCAAGGAAGGGGTGGGGACGGAGATCGTCCCCTGATTTGCAACGGAAACCAACCAAACGGAACGAATTGAAAGATCGGAAGATGACCATGTCAGGCACGGAAGAGAACAAAACGAATCAGCCGACGATCGCTTTGGCTGATCGATTCATGTTTCCGACCTACGCCCGGTTTCCTGTCTGCCTCGTGCGGGGGGAGGGCTGCCGGGTCTGGGACGAGGCCGGGAAGAGCTATCTGGATTTCGTGGGCGGCATCGCCGTCTGTGCCCTTGGGCACAGCTCGCCGCTGGTGGCGCGGGTCCTCGAGGAGCAGGCCCGAAAGCTGGTGCATGTATCCAATCTCTATTACACGCAGCCGCAGGCGGAGCTGGCACGGCTTCTGGTGGAGCACAGCTTCGCGGACCGGTGCTTTTTCTGCAACAGCGGGGCCGAGGCGAACGAGGCCGCCATCAAGCTCGCCCGGCGCTGGGCCCATGAACAATACGGACCGGAGCGCTATCACATCGTGTCGATGGCCAACTCCTTTCACGGGAGGACCATGGCGACCCTCTCGGCGACCGGCCAGGCCAAGATCCAGAAGGGGTACGACCCGCTGCTGCAGGGATTCAAGTTCGTCCCCTTCAACGATCTGGAAGCCCTTTCGCAGGCGGTGGACGGGACCGTCTGTGCCGTCATCCTGGAGCCCATCCAGGGCGAGGGCGGGGTGGTGGTTCCGTCGCCGGGTTATCTCGAGGGGGTCAGGCGCCTGTGCGACGAGCGGGGCGTGCTCCTGATCTACGACGAGGTCCAGGTCGGGATGGGGCGGACCGGCCGGCTTTTCGCACACGAGCATTTCGGGGTGGCGCCGGATATCATGTCGCTGGCCAAGGCGCTCGCCAACGGCCTGCCCATGGGGGCCATGCTGGCGCGCGAGGCCTTGACACCCGCCTTCGGCCCGGGCAGCCATGCCACGACCTTCGGCGGCACCCCGCTGGTGTCTGCGGTCGCCAAGGCCGTCCTCACGAGCATCCTCGAGGACGGTTGGCTCGATCACTGCCGCGAGGCGGGGGGATATTTCAGGTCGCGGCTCGAGGCCCTCCGGGATAGGTACGGATTCGTCAGGGAAGTGCGGGGGATCGGATTGATCGTCGGGATGGAACTCGACGTCCCGGGCGGTCCGATCGTCAAGGCGTGCATGGACGAAGGGTTTCTGATCAACTGTACCCAGGACAGGATCCTCCGGTTCGTCCCGCCGCTGATCGTGAAGAAAGAGGAGATCGATCGACTGGTCGAGGCCCTCGACCGTATTCTCGGAAGCGTGGCGTCACCCGGCTAGCAGATCCGGGTCATTCAGGGTGGGAAACAGATGAAAAAAAGGGACTTTCTGACCATCAGAGACTGGACTCAGGACGAGATCATGGATGTCGTCCGGCAGGCCCTGACGCTGAAGCGAAGCGGCCGGGATCCGCGCCGACGGCCGCTGGAAGGCTACACCCTCGGCCTCATGTTCGACAAGGCCTCCACGCGGACCCGCGTTTCGTTCGAGGTGGCCATGCTCCGCGCGGGAGGGGGGACGATCTTCCTGAGCCGCCACGATACCCAGCTTTCCCGGAACGAGGCCTTGAAGGACACGGCGCAGGTCCTTTCCAGGTACCTGGACGTCCTGGCGATCCGGACCTATTCGCAGGAGTGGGTGGAGGAGGTGGCACGCTGGGCCGATATCCCCGTGATCAACGCCCTGACGGACCTGTATCACCCGTGTCAGATCCTGAGCGATCTCATGACCGTCAAGGAAAAGAAGGGCTCGGTCAGGAACCTCAAGATCGCCTGGGTGGGAGACGGCAACAACGTCGCCCATTCCTGGATCCATGCGGCCCGCAAACTGGGGTTCGAACTGGTCCTGGCCTGCCCGCCGGGGTATGCGCCGAGGCCCGAGGTCCTGGGCGACGGTGCGCCCAATATCCGGCTCACCACCGATCCGGCCGAGGCGGTGCAGGGGGCGGACGTGCTGAACACGGATGTCTGGACCAGCATGGGTCAGGACGCTGAACGGGAAAAAAGACTGCAGGATTTCAGCGGCTTTCAGATCAATGAAACGCTCGTGGCGCGTGCGCGCCCGGATGTCATCGTGATGCACTGCCTCCCGGCCCACCGTGGGGAGGAGATCGCCTCCGAGGTCCTCGACGGTCCCCGATCGGTGGTTCTGGACCAGGCCGAAAACAAGATGTACCTGCATCAGGCCCTGCTCGAGACCCTGCTGCTGGCGTGAGGCCAGGTTCGGGCACGCCGCTCCGGCGGGGTTCGAAAGGGTCTTGACAACGGAGCGTGACGAACGGCCCCCTGGATCTGTTTTTAGAGGGGTTTCATGCGCGCTGAGCGGCCGGGCGAGCGCAGGGGGGCATGCGTCCGCCGGTCAAGTTGGAGGGGTGATGATAACCGCCGCTGTCAGCGGCTGACATACAAGGGAGAACGACGTTGGCTGAAGATATCAAGAAGATCGTGCTGGCCTATTCCGGGGGGCTCGACACCTCTGTGATCCTGGCCTGGCTCAAGGAAACGTACGGGTGCCCGGTGGTGGCCTATGCCGCGGATCTGGGACAGGGAGAGGAACTTGGCGGGATTCGGGAAAAGGCCATCAAGACCGGCGCCGACGAAGTGATCATCGAAGATCTCCGGGAGGATTTCGTCAGCGGGTACGTCTGGCCCGCCCTCAGGGCCAACGCGATCTACGAGTCCTCCTACCTCCTCGGGACCTCCCTCGCGCGGCCCCTCATCGCCCGCGGGCAGATCGAGGCGGCGCGCCGGACGGGCGCCAACGCCGTCTCCCACGGGGCCACGGGCAAAGGCAACGACCAGGTCCGGTTCGAACTCGCCTACATGGCGCTCGAACCCGGCATGCGGATCATCGCCCCGTGGCGCGAATGGACGTTCAAGGGGCGGGAGGATCTGATCGATTTCGCCCGCAGCAAGGGGATTCCCATCCCGGTGACGAAGGAAAAGCCTTACTCGAGCGACCGGAACCTGCTTCACATCAGCTTCGAAGGCGGGATCCTGGAGGATGTCTGGAGCGAGCCGCCCGAGGACATGTTCGTGCTGTCGGTGTCGCCGGAAAAGGCCCCCGACCGGCCCACCTACGTGGAGATCACCTATCGGGAGGGGGATGCGGTGGCGGTGGACGGCAAGTCCATGACCCCGGCCGGCCTCCTGGCGCATCTGAACGAAATCGGCGGTGCGAATGGCATCGGCCGGGTGGATCTGGTGGAAAACCGCTACGTCGGGATGAAATCGCGGGGCGTCTACGAGACCCCCGGCGGAACGATCCTGCGGGCGGCGCACCTGGCGATGGAGTCCATCACGCTCGATCGGGAGGTGATGCACATTCGCGACGGGCTCGTTCCACGCTACGCGGAGATGATCTATTACGGATACTGGTTCGCTCCGGAGCGGGAGATGCTCCAGCAGATGATCGATCTGTCCCAGAAGCGGGTGAGCGGGGTCGTCAGGCTCAAGCTTTACAAAGGCAGCTGCACGGTCGCGGGAAGAAAGTCCGAGGCGAGCCTGTACCATCCGGATTTCGCGACCTTCGAGGGAGACGAGGTTTACAACCAGAAGGACGCAGAGGGTTTCATCCGCCTGAACGGTCTGCGGCTCAAGATCGCGCGCCTGCTGGAGAAACGCTGATCGAACGGCCTCCGGCGACGGCACGACGCCGGCCGGGGGCGCGGGAGACGATTCGGGAGAGGAACAGCCGTCATGGTCCGCAAAACATGGGGAGGGCGGTTCAAGGAGGAGACCGACGCCCTCGTGAACCGCTTCAATGCCTCCATCGGTTTCGATCGCCGCCTCTACGCACAGGATATCCTCGGGAGTATCGCGCATGCGCGGATGCTCGCCCGGCAGGAGATCATCCAGGAGGAGGAGGCCGAACGGATGGTCGAAGCCCTGGGGGAGATCAAGCGCGGCATCGAGCGCGGGGAGATCCCTTTCAGTGACGATTTCGAGGATATCCACACCCTGGTGGAGAAGAACCTGATCGAACGGATCGGCGCCCTCGGAGAGAAGCTTCACACCGGCCGGAGCCGGAACGACCAGGTGGCCCTGGATATCCGCCTTTACGTGCGGGACGTTATCCAGGAGACCATCGCCCTGATCGGCCGGGTCCAGGAAAGCCTGATCGAACTCGGCGAGAAGAACGTCGACCTCATCATGCCGGGTTACACGCACCTGCAGCGGGCGCAGCCGGTCCTGGTGGCGCACCACCTCCTCGCCTATGTCGAAATGCTGGGGCGGGACCGGGCGCGCCTGACCGAAGGCCTCCGGCGGGTGAACGTGCTGCCTCTCGGGAGCGCGGCCCTGGCCGGCTCCACCTTTCCCCTGGACCGGGAGGGCGTGGCGCGGGAGCTCGGATTCGATGGCGTCAGCCGCAACAGCATGGATGCGGTGAGCGACCGGGATTTCATCCTGGAGTTCCTGTTCGCCGCGTCGACCGTCATGATGCACCTGAGCCGCCTGAGCGAGGAATTGATCATCTGGTCAAGCCAGGAATTCGGGTTCATCACCATCTCCGACGGGTTTTGCACGGGAAGCAGCATCATGCCGCAGAAGAAGAACCCGGACGTGCCGGAGTTGATCCGCGGCAAGACCGGCAGGGTCTACGGCGACCTCATGGGGCTCCTGACCACCATGAAAGGGCTGCCGCTCACCTACAACAAGGACATGCAGGAAGACAAGGAAGGCCTCTTCGACGCCGCCGACACCTTGACCCTCTGCCTGGAGATCATGGCGAGGCTGCTGAGGGAGGTGACCTTCAACGCCGGTCGTTTGAAGGCGGCGGCTGCGGAAGGGTATCTGGTGGCGACCGACCTCGCCGACTATCTGGTCGGCAAGGGGGTCACGTTCCGGGAGGCCCACGGCGTGGTGGGGAAGATGGTCCTGCACGCCATGGAGCGCGGCCTCGAACTCCATGAGTTGCCGCTCGAGGAGATGAAGACTTTCAGCCGGGTGATCGACGAGCAGGTCTATGGATGGCTCAGCGCAGAGGCGTGCGTGGCCCGGCGAAAATTGACCGGCGGCACGGCTCCCGGGCGCGTACGGGAGGCCCTTTCCGCCGCAAGGAAGGAGTGGGTGTCGTGAAAGGGGTTTTGAAGCCGCTATGGCTGCTGGCCTTTCTGACGGTGATCCTGGCCGGCGCGGCCTGCGGCAAGAAGGGGCCACCGTTTCTGCCCAAGGCCCCTTTCACCTTGGTGGTGACCCAGCCCGAGGCCGTCTGGCATGAGGGCGTGCTCACCCTGACCGGTGAGGTCCTGACGCAGGAGAACCAGCCTCATCCCGGTCAGGTGGCCGGGTGCCGCGTGTACTATGCCCATTTCGCCCTGGATGATGCGCCCTGCGAAGGGTGTCCGGTCTCCTACCACGGGTACCGGGAGATCCGGGGCACCGTTGTCAAGGGAGGGATCTTCGAGAGCCGGGTGAACATCCATCCCAGTCCAGGGGTCCACTATCTCGAGATCCGGCTGATCGCCCCGGACGGCCGTTTGGGTCCGGGATCGGAGCGGTTGAGGATGGTGCTGCGGGAGGCCGAATGAAATCCCTGTGGTTTCAGTTTTCTGTCCTTTTCTGCGCAGCAGTCCGCGAAGGCGTTTCTTGCGCCATGCCCGGATTTTGAGGGCGGAGACCCGGACCCTCTCCCTGCGGGGCCGGGCGGAGGGGAGGCCGGCGATGAACCGGGGTGCGCCGGGAAGGGTGTTTCGGGGCGCCTCGAGAAAGATGTTGAGAGCGAATGCATCACTTCAATTATGTCCAGGATGAGCTGTTTTGCGAGGAGGTGCCTGTCGCCCACATAGCCGAAGCCGTGGGGACGCCGTTCTATCTCTATTCCCACGCCACGTTGAGGCGTCATTTCAGGGCGTTCGACGGGGCCTTCGCCGGTCTGAAGCACCTGACCTGTTTTTCCATGAAGTCGAACTCCAACGGGGCGATCCTGAATCTCTTCGCCCGGGAGGGCGGCGGGGTGGACATCGTCTCCGGCGGGGAACTCTACCGTGCGCTGCGCGCGGGGGTCGAGCCCGGACGGATCGTTTATTCCGGGGTCGGCAAGAGCGAGGAAGACCTGGCCTACGCGCTGGAGGCCGGGATCCTGATGTTCAACGTGGAATCGTCTCAGGAGATCGACCGCCTGAACGAGGTGGCCCGGCGGGCGGGCAAGAGGGCTCCCATTTCCCTCCGGGTCAATCCCGACGTGGATCCCAAGACCCATCCGTACATCTCGACGGGTCTCAAAGAGAACAAATTCGGCATCGACATCGACGATGCGCCCGCGGAGTACGCCCGCGCGGCCTCTCTGGCCCATCTCGAGGTGATGGGGATTTCCTGTCATATCGGGTCCCAGTTGACCCAGGTCCTGCCCTTTGTGGACGCCCTCCGGAAGGTCCTCGGACTGATGGAGGTGCTCCGGTCCACTGGGATTCGGATCCGGTGCCTCGACATCGGGGGGGGACTCGGGATCACCTATGATCGGGAAACGCCGCCTCCTCCGGAGGAATACGCCGCTGCGCTCAAGGAAATCCTTGCGGGTTCGAATGCGACTCTGATCCTGGAGCCGGGCCGTGTGATCGTCGGGAATGCCGGGATCCTTGTGACGCAGGTACTCTATACGAAGGCGACCGGACTCAAGCATTTTTTCGTGGTGGATGCCGGGATGAACGACCTGATGCGGCCGAGCCTCTATCAGTCATACCATGCCATTCAGCCCGTTGTCCGCCGGGAGCGCCCGAGGCTGACAGCCGATGTAGTGGGCCCCATCTGCGAATCGGGGGACTTCCTGGCCAAGGGCCGGGAACTGGAGGCCTTCGAGCCCGGCGACCTGCTGGCGGTCATGAGCGCCGGCGCGTACGGGTTCAGCATGTCATCCAATTACAATTCGCGGCCGCGGCCGTGCGAGGTGATGGTTCAGGGCGGGATTTTTCACGTCATCCGCCGCCGCGAGACCTTCGAAGACCTGGTCCGGGGGGAGAGCCTCCCGGGGGAAGCGGCCTGATCGGGAGGGGACGGAACGCGGGATGCGGTGCGTCCGAGGGCGATGAACACGATCGAATTCTGGAAAATGAGCGGCAGCGGCAACGACTTCATCCTTATCGACAACCGCGAAGGGGTGGTCGCTGAAGCCGAGATGGGCCGCGTGGTGGAGCGGGTCTGCCGCCGGCGGGAGTCCGTCGGGGCGGATGGGGTGATCTTCGTGGTGCCTTCGAACCGGTATGATTTCGCCTGGCGCTTTTTCAATGCCGACGGCGGGGAGGTGGAAATGTGCGGCAACGGCGGACGGTGCGTCTCCCGTTTCGCGCATTTAAAGGGGATCGCCGGCCCCCGGATGACCTTCGAGACGCTCGCCGGGCCGGTTTCGGCCGAGGTGAGCGGCCGAACGGTCAAGGTTCTGATGCCCCGGCCGAAGGGGCTGATCCTCGGCGTCGGGATCGACCTGCTGCCGGGCTGGGAGCGCGCGGACTTCGTCAACACCGGGGTGCCCCACGTGGTGGTGCACGTGGAAGACCTCGACCGCCACCCCGTGGTCGAGCATGGGCGGGCGGTCCGCTACCACGCGCACTTTGCGCCGGCCGGGACGAACGCGAATTTCATGCAGGTCCTCGGGAGGCACAGCGTGAGACTCAGGACCTACGAGCGCGGGGTGGAGGACGAGACGCTCGCCTGCGGAACCGGTGCCATTGCCTCGGCCCTCACGGCGGCGGCGCGGGGGGAGGTCGCATCCCCCGTCGAGGTGGCGACCCGCGGGGGTGAGATCCTGACCATCCACTTCGAGCGGCAGGGGGATGTCTTCGAAAGGGTCTGGCTCGAGGGGAACACGGCCGTCATCTACCGCGCCACCCTCGATGAGGAGGCCCTCTGAGGCCGCCTGGGCTGGACGCCATCAGCCGGCATCTGAATGGCGAAAGGGCCCGGACGGAGCGGCGCGGAAACGGGCTGCTTGTTCGTCCATCGATCATATTTAGATTAAGATACGAATTTTCGGGAGGAGAGCCATGTTTCAGGGATCCATCGTCGCGATCGTGACACCCTTCAAAAACGGCAAAGTGGATGAAGACGCCTTTCGGCGGATGATCGAATTTCAGATCGAAAACGGGACGAGCGCCATCGTGCCCTGTGGCACGACGGGGGAATCGGCAACGTTGAGCATGGAGGAGCACAACCGCGTCATCGATATCACCATCGAGGCGGTGAAGAAGCGGGTCCCCGTCATCGCCGGGACCGGCGGCAACAGCACCATGGAGGCCGTCGAGTTGACCGCGCATGCCAAGCGTGCGGGGGCCGACGCCTCGCTGCAGGTGACCCCCTACTACAACAAGCCGACGCAGGAAGGCCTTTACCGGCACTATAAAACCATCGCCGAGGCCGTGTCCCTGCCCATGATCCTCTACAATGTGCCGGGGCGGACGAGCGTCAATCTGCTGCCCGAGACCGTGGCGCGGCTGGCGGAGTTTCCGGAGGTGGTGGCCATCAAGGAGGCCTCGGGCAACCTGGCCCAGATGGCCGAGATCGTCGAACTGGTGGGAGACCGGATCACCCTGCTTTCCGGGGATGACAACGTGACCCTGCCGCTTCTCGCTCTGGGAGGGAAAGGGGTCATCTCGGTAGCCGCCAACATCGTGCCGAAGGACACCGCCGGCCTGATCAAGGCCTGGGAGACGGGGGACATCCCGGGGGCGCAGGCGCTTTTCTACAAACTGCTGCCTCTGTGCAAGGCCATGTTTTATGAGACCAACCCGATTCCGGTCAAGACCTCCCTGGCGATGATGGGGATGATCGAGGAGGAATTCAGACTGCCGTTGTGCCCGATGGCCCCTGCCAACCGTGAAAAGCTCAAAAAGGCCCTCGAGGCCTATGGATTGATCTGACGGATCGCTCCGGGAGCGGCCGGCCGGTTTTTCCGCTTTTTTGCTGGAGCCGGCGGTCCTCAGAGGGCGAGCGAGGCGCGCCGGATATTTTCTTCCGTGGAAGAATACGTTCCGGCAGGAGTCTGTGAGATCGGCCGTATTGTGTGAAGGTGCTCGGGCTCTCGCCGCACAAGCGGCGGGGCGGGACGGCCTTGACGTGGGGCGAACGGCCCGTCTCCGTGCGGAGAGGAGTCAACCCCGGACGGGGTTAAGAAGGAGTCGAGGAAGATGATCCAGATAATCGTTGCCGGCGCGGCCGGCAAGATGGGAAAACGCATCATCCACATGATCCACGAAGATCCTGACGCTGTATTGGCCGGAGCCTTCGAGCGGCCTGATCACCCCGACCTGGGCGCCGATGCCGGCGCTGTAGCCGGTCTGGGAGAAATCGGCGTACCGATCGTTGGATCCCTCGAGGCGGCCGCGGAGCGCGGCGAGGTCCTGATCGATTTCACGGCCCCGGAGGGGACGCTGGCCAATCTGCGCCTTGCCGTTTCCAAGAATCTGGCCGTGGTGATCGGAACGACGGGGATCCAAGGCGCTCAGCTGGCCGAGGCGCAGGATCTTGGGCGGCGGACGCGCACGGTCATGGCCCCGAACATGAGTGTGGGCGTCAATGTGATGTTCCGGATCGCGGAGCAGATGGCCCGGATCCTCGGGGCGGGATTCGACTGTGAGATCCTCGAAATCCACCACCGGCTGAAAAAGGACGCACCGAGCGGCACGGCGATGCGCCTGGCCCAGGTGCTGGCCGATGCGAAGGGAAAAGACCTCGACAAGGTGGGGGTCTACGAACGGAAAGGCATCATAGGGCCGCGCACGGATGACGAGATCGGGATCCAGACCTGGCGGGCCGGCGACATCACCGGCGAGCACACGGTCATGTTCGGCGGGATCGGTGAGAGGCTCGAATTGACGCATCGGGCGCACAACCGCGACAACTTCGCCAAAGGGGCCGTCAGGGCGGCTCACTGGGTGGTGCGCCAGACCCCGGGGCTTTACGACATGCAGGATGTGCTGGGGTTGAGGAATCTGTAAATCTGCTGTGATTGGAGTTTTTTCGCCTATGGAACGATTTGAAAGGGCGGAGCGCCTCAAGCGCCTCCCGCCTTACCTCTTCAAGGAAATAGACCGCAAGAAGGCCGAGGTGAAGGCCCGCGGCGTGGATATCATCGATCTGGGCGTGGGGGATCCCGATCTGCCGACCCCTCCGCACATTATCGAGGTGCTCAAGAAGGCGGCTGAAGAGCCCGGGAATCACCGCTACCCGTCCTATTCGGGGATGGGCGGCTTCAAGGAGGCGGTTGCCGAGTGGTACGGGAGGCGGTTCGGCGTTCAGTTGGACCCGAAGACCGAGGTGGTTTCCTTGATCGGAAGCAAGGAAGGCATCGCGCATTTCCCCCTGGCCTTCATCGATCCGGGAGATGTGGCGCTCGTTCCCACCCCGGCTTACCCCGTCTACCACATCGCGACGATGTTCGCCGGCGGGGAGTCGTATTTCATGCCTCTGCTGAAGAAGAACGATTTTCTTCCCGATCTGGATGCCATCCCCGGCGAGGTGGCGGCGCGCGCCCGGGTGATGTTCATCAACTACCCGAACAATCCCACCGCCGCCGTGGCCGACAGGGCGTTTTTCGAGAAGGTGGTGACCTTTGCTAAGGACAAGAACCTCATTGTCTGCCACGATGCCGCCTACACCGAGATGGGCTACGACGGGTACCAGCCGCCGAGCTTTCTGGAAGTCCCCGGGGCCAAGGACGTCGGGCTGGAATTTCATTCCCTTTCTAAGACCTACAATATGACCGGTTGGCGGATCGGCTTTGCGGTCGGGAATCGGGAGGCGGTGGACGGCCTCGGCGCGATCAAGAGCAACATCGACTCGGGGGTCTTTCAGGCCGTTCAGATGGCCGGGATCGAGGCCATCGCGGGGGATCAAGCCTGTGTGGACGAGATGCGGACCGTTTACACCCGCCGCCGCGACCTGATGGTAAAAGGCCTCGAGAAGGCCGGTTTCAGGCTGCGGGTCCCGAGGGCGACGTTCTATCTCTGGGTCGAGGTGCCTGCAGGGTACACGTCGGCCCAGGTGGCGACCCGGTTGCTGGAGGAAGCGGGCCTGGTGGTGACGCCTGGAAACGGTTTCGGTGAGCCCGGCGAAGGCTATTTTCGCATCGCATTGACCCAGAACCGTCAACGGTTGGCCGAGGCCATCGAGCGCCTTCAGAAACTGAATCTTTGAGGCCGGAGCATTCTGCCGCGACTGCGACCGGCCTGGGGCGGATGCCCCTCGGAGGCGGGTCGACCGTTGATGGATACGGGTATTGGGCGAGTGGAAGGGGCCTGGTCGGCGATTCAGTGCGGGGCCGGCACGCGCGGCTTGCGGATGACAGGGCGGATCGACGGCCTTCCACGGGAGGAGGGTTGAGATATGCCGGGTTCCAGCACAGTTTTCGTCGGCATCGGCTCGAATATGGGCGACAAGGCCGCGCAGTGCCGCCTGGCCATCGAGCGGATGAACCTGATCCCCGGGTGCCGGGTCGTGGCGGTCTCGCCCTTTTTCGGGTCTGAGCCGGTCGGCGTGGTTGGTCAGGACTGGTATGTCAATGCCGTCGCACAACTCGAGGTCGAGATCCCGGCGCGCAGGCTGCTGGAGGCGCTGCTGGCGATCGAAGCGGGCATGGGGCGTGTACGCTTGAAGAAGTGGGATTCCCGGCCGATCGATCTCGACATCCTCATCTTCGGGAAGGAGGTCATCGACGAAGAGGATCTTTCGGTCCCGCACCCGCTGATGCACACGCGACGTTTTGTGCTTGCCCCGCTTGCGGCACTTGCACCGGAGTGGATGCATCCGGTGCTGAACATGACTGTGCAGGAGCTCCTGGATCGGCTGCCCGGCGGCGAACAGGCCGTTTCTGCGCTGGAGGAATGATCCGATGCGCATCTTGCTCCTTGCATTACTGATCTATATCCTATACCGTTTTTTCCGGAAGATGATCCAGCCGCCGGCGGAAAAGACGCAGACCTACGATGCCTCAGGCGGCCATGTCGACGAGATGGTGCAGGACCCTTTTTGCGGGACCTATGTTCCGGTGCGCCAGGCCGTGAAGCGCAGCATCGGTGGAAAGGACCACTTTTTTTGCAGCGAGGCCTGCGCGGATCGCTTCGAAAAGGAGGAGGGCCGGACTGAAAAGTCTCTGTAGTTCGGCAGGATGCGGTTTCGATGGGTTTTGCTGGCGCAGATCTTGCTAATAGGGTATCATCCGGAAATGGTCTGTTTGACCAATCTTGGTTTCAATCTGTACATGTGCAACGGAGTGACGCGTAAGCGTTTGATTTTTCTGGTAAGGTGGATCTTATGAAAAAACGGCCGTCTCCGGATGGACATACCTTTAGGGAGAGAGAGGAACACTGAATGAAGTTTTTTATCGATACGGCGAATATTGACGAGATCAAACAGGCCCATGCCCTTGGAATGGTGGACGGGGTGACGACGAATCCGTCTCTGGTAGCCAAGGAGAAACGGGAATTCAAGGGGTTGATCAAAGAGATCTGCTCCATTGTCGAGGGCCCTGTGAGTGCCGAGGTCATCAGTGTAGAAAAGGACGGCATGCTCAAGGAGGCTCGGGATCTGGCCAAGATCGCCGACAACATCGTAGTCAAGATCCCGATGATCGAGGAGGGGCTGAAGGCCGTCAAGATCCTGTCGGCCGAAGGAATCCATGTCAACGTCACCCTCTGCTTTTCACCGGTGCAGGCCCTGATGGCCGCCAAGGCCGGAGCGGCCTTCATCAGCCCCTTCGTGGGGCGCCTCGATGACATCAGCCATGTCGGGATGGACCTGGTGGAGCAGATTGTCACCATTTATGACAATTACGGGTTCGAGACGGAGATCATCGTTGCGAGCGTGCGCAATCCGACCCACGTCGTGGATGCGGCGATGATGGGCGCTGACATCGCCACGATCCCGTTCAACGTGATCAGGCAGCTCATCAAACACCCCTTGACGGATATCGGTTTGGAGAAGTTCCTCGCGGACTGGCGCAAGATGGGGTAGGCCCATGGGGAGAACGTCCTGCAGGATCGGTGGGCTCGCGGCAGGGATCATCCTGTTTCTGGCATGGACTGGTGCCGCGATGGCGGACATCTACCGCTATGTCGACAAGAACGGTGTGGTTCACTTTACCAACATCAAGAAAAGCGAGCGTTACAAACCGTATATCCGGAGCGGAAAACGGGTCGCCGCCAAACGTCCTCAGGATTACGATGCCATCATCCATCGGGCGGCCAGGCGCTTCAACCTGCAGCCAGAGCTGATCAAGGCGGTCATCAAGGCCGAAAGCGATTTCAATTCGCGGGCGGTCTCGAACAAGGGCGCGCAGGGGCTGATGCAGCTGATGCCGCCGACCGCTGTGGATCTGGACGTGATGAATCCGTTCGACCCCGAGCAGAACATCTTCGGCGGGGTGCGCTACCTGAGCGAACTGCACAAGCGTTTCAACAACGATACGGTTCTCGCGCTGGCGGCATACAATGCCGGACCGGAAAGGGTGATGGAATGCCAGGGCGTGCCGCCCTTCAAGGAAACCCACGATTTTATCGCGCGTGTGAAGAAATTCTACCTGCAATACTGCAGGGTCGGGGACTGAAAACGCTCTTGAGGACAATCTGCTGCAAGAGATTGTCAAGATTCCAGAGGGACGAAGGTGCCAGCAGAAGCCGAAAAGCGGATCGCCAATCTGCCGAATGCCCTGACCGGGTTCCGGCTCGCCTGCATCCCGCTGGTGGTTTTCTGTCTCCAGTTCGAAGGCAGAATGGCGGCTTTCCTGGCTGCCCTCTTTTTCGGCCTGGCTTCGGTCACGGATTTTCTGGACGGGTTCCTGGCCCGAAAATACGGGAATGTGACGGTTTTTGGCAAGTTCCTGGACCCGTTGGCGGACAAGATCCTGATCTCTCTGACCATGATCGCGCTGATTCCGCTGGACAGAATTCCCCTTTGGATCGTGATGCTCATCATCGCGAGGGAACTGGCGATCACAGGTCTGCGGGCGATTGCGGTCAGCGAGGGTATCGTCATCCAGGCAAGCCCGCTTGGCAAGTACAAGACGATCTTTCAGTCCGTGTCCCTGGCGGGCCTGTGCCTGCACTATGCCTACCTGGGAATTGATTTTCATTTTCTCGGCCTGATATTGCTCTATGTGGCGCTGATCCTGACGCTCTGGTCCGGATGGGACTATTTCAGCCATTTCCGGAAACTGTTTGTCCGCTCGAAGGCCTGATTTTCGGACCCGGGCGGGTCGCAGATTTTTTGTTGACAAATGTCCTCTGTGATGTAGAATACAAGCTCACCAAGCGGGAATAGCTCAGTTGGTAGAGCCTCACGTTGCCAACGTGATTGTCGCGGGTTCAAGTCCCGTTTCCCGCTCCAGCGCAAGCGACGGGGCTGATCTAACCATCAGCCCTTCTGTCACTTAGAGGGCGGCATAGCCAAGAGGCTAAGGCAGCGGTCTGCAAAACCGTTATTCACCGGTTCGAATCCGGTTGCCGCCTCCAG
>ENA-OSEO01000958-OSEO01000958.1-sediment-metagenome-genome-assembly--contig:-NODE-958-length-61112-cov-7.219776_pt1 | contig 61112 bp, 52 predicted proteins | sample MGYA00237883_ERZ534232 | MGnify/ENA metagenome assembly ERZ534232
GCGACCTGGCCAGCGTGGTGCCCTTCAAGGGCTGGCTCAAGTACCCGGTAACGGCTGTATTCACCGGCAGGGGCTGCAGGTATGACTGTATCTTTTGCAGCGGCGCCAAATCGGCCATGCCGCTTTTTACCAACCGTTTCACCCCCGCCCGGCGCAGCGCCGAGGATATTTTCAAGGACGTACAGAATATCGCCCAGATATCCCGCGGGCCAATACTGATAGTAGGTGATATTCGGGAAGGCGGCGATGAGCGGGCGCACAAACTGCTCGACCTGCTAAAACAGAACCCTGTAAGAAATACCCTGATGTATGAGGCTTTCAATCCGGCAAGCCCGGAATTTATCCGCAAAATGGCCCGGGCGACTCCGGGCTTCTCTCTGGATATGTCCCCCGAATCTCACGACCCGGAAGTGCGCAAGGTATCTTTGGGCAGGCAGTTTACCAACCAGGCGATGGAAGACATGATCGAAGCCGCCCTTGACGCCGGGGCCAGCCGCGTGGAAATCTTTTTCATGATAGGCCTCCACAAGCAGACCAAACAGTCAGTCCTGGATACGGTTGATTACTGCGAATATCTGCTTCAGAAATTTCATGCCGACAAGCGGCTGTTTCTGTTCATGGGCCACCAGGCGCCTTTCATGGCTCCCGGCTGTCTGGCTTTCGAGAAACCGGAAAAATACGGCTTCAAGCTGATTTACAAAACCTTCGAAGAGCACCGCCAGGCACTGACCCTGCCCAGCTGGAAATATCAGATCAACTATGAGACACAGTGGCTTTCCCAGGACGAAATAACCGAGGTAACCTATGAAGCTATTTCCCGCCTGGCCCAGCTTAAGGCCAGATATGGACAGATTCCTCAGCAACTGGCAGACCAGCAGGTAAAGCGCATAGAGGAAGCCAGAGCCCTGGAAGTTAAACTGGATGAACTGGTCAAAAACGGTCTTGCGCATGAAATTGCCAAACTTAAACCTGAAATGGACCGTATTAACGGCTTCAAGGCAGCTGAAAGGCTGGAGCTTGAAATCCCGGTGGGCCTGGTAAGGCTGCGTTACTGGAATGCGGTTAAAAAAGTACTTTTCGGCAGAAAGAAGCCAAAAACACCGCATGTTTAAAGACAGCCTCCGCGCCTGGATAGAGGTGCAGAAGTTCCCGCGTCACTCCAATGACGTCTTTTCCTTCGTACTGGGGTCGGTGCTCGCCTGGTATCATACCGGGTTGTTTCACTGGGGCGTGTTTGCCGCCGGCTTGGCCGCTGTTTTCTTTATGGCCAACGGCATCTACCTGACCAACGAATTCCAGGATTATGAAAGCGACCGGGCGAACCGGGAACGTATCGGCGGGGAAAACCGGGGTATGGGCCTGGATACTACCGGCGGTACCCGTGTACTGGTAAACGGCAGGCTTGACCGCCGGCACGTGTATATCGCCGGGATGGCGTTCTTCGCCCTGTGTATTCCGTTGGGGCTTCTCATACAATTCGGTTTTAAAACGGGTCCCTGGACCATACCGCTGGGCATTATCGGGCTGTTTTTTACCTACGGTTATTCAAACCCGCCGGTAAAGGCCAGCTACCGGGGGATGGGTGAGTTGTTTATGATGCTGGGTTATACGGCTCTCGTTTTTACCGCCTACTACCTGCAGGCGGGGCCTGCCTGGTTTCCACTCGTCATATGCCTGCCGCGCATCCTTTCCGTCCCGGCGCTTAAACTGCTCAGAAACATTCCTGACGTCACGGCGGATGCATCCGCCGGCAAGCGTACTCTGGTCGTCATGATTGGCAAAGCCAGGGCCGCCCGCGTTTATATTTTACTGGTTGTTGCTTCGATACTTGCCTTTATTCCGGCTGTAGCCGTTACGCGCTCACCCTTTGTCCTGCTGAACGCAGTGCCCGCGTATTACCTGGCTTCGAGCGCTCTTTTGATTACCCGGGGCCGCTGGAATGACCCGGCCCAACTGGCCAGCAGCTGCCGGAGTGGATTCAGGGGCCTTCTGCTGATACCGGTAACCCTTACCCTGACGTTCCTGCTCAGCGCTTTTACCGGGTGTTGAAACTGTTGCCGAGTACCCGCGCTATCGCTTCCTTGCGGTTGTCAACTCCAAGCTTTGAATAGATACTGTTGATATGGTTTTTGACTGTTTTTTCCTCTATAGCCAGGGCGGCACTGATTTCCCGGTTTTCCCGTCCGGCGGCAATAAGTTTGAGTACTTCCGTTTCTCTCGGGGTGAGCAGTTCCCATTCTACGCGTGTTGCACCGGCCTGCGCTTGCCCGGCATCCGGGAAAAAACTGGCCAGGGGCGGTACGGTTATCCTTTGTCCGGCTGCAGTACTTTTTACCGCAGTGATCAGGTCGGAGGGGTTGAAGTGCCCGTACACGAGATATCCTGCCGCGCCCGCATTGAGGGCATTTGCCAGTATCAGCGGGTCATCCACTACGGTCAGTATGAGAATTTTCATTGCGGCCCCTCCTCCTGCCAGTTCGAGGGTCGCATCGATGCCGTTCATTTCCGGCATGCGTAGGTCCATCAGGACAACATCCGCCTGGCAGGTGTCTGCTTTTCTGACTGCTTCCCGGCCGTTGGAAGCTTCTCCGGTGATTTCTATGCTTTCTTCGGCTTCGAGGACACTGCGAAGCCCGCGTCTGGCTACGAAATTATCATCGACGATCAACACCCTCACCGGTTTCACGCAGCCGTCTCCTTCAAGGGCAGGCGTACGCAAAGGCGGGTGCCCCGGGAGGAACTCTCTACTTCCAGCCTTCCTCCGGCAAGCTCTACCCGTTCCTTGATGGACACCAGCCCCAGCTTGCCCCGGCCAACCAGCAGGTAAAGATTTTCCGGATCGAGTTCAAAACCGCGTCCATCGTCCTGGATTTCCAACCGCAGTTGCCCGTTTTCGAATCCGGTTTCCACCTGTACCCGCCCGGCTCCGGCGTGGCGCTCAATATTAAGCAGGGCTTCTTCGGTGATTTTTTGTACATCGTGAGCGGTTTTTAAGCCGACTGCCGGTTCGTTGCCGCCGCTTGTCAGTTCCACCGGAATCCCGGTACGTTCGCTCCAGGCACGCGTCAGGGTTTCCATGCAGGTGGTGACATCCTGGATAGCGCCTTCGTCCCGCAGTTCCAGTATCACTCCCCGGATCTGAGTGCTGAGCAGCCGGCATACATCTTGAATATAACGGGATTTTTCAGCTACCAGTTCCCCTGCGCGGTTGTTTTTATTCTGTCCCAATGCCCAGGCTTCCATGGAAAGGCCCTGCAGGCTTTTAAGCACGCTGTCGTGCAGTTCGGCCGATATGCGCCGTCTTTCCAGTAACAGTGCCCGCTCGCCGGCCAGCGCTTCAGCCCAACGGCGCTGCTGGCGCCATTCACGGGCTACCATGCCTACCATAAGGGAAACGAAGCTCATCACCCCCAGGATCAGCAGGTAATCCTCCAGGCTGAAAACAACACCTGCCTGGCTGGAGTACACCCACCAGGTGAGCCGCATAAGAGCTCCGAATATTATATCCATTACCAGCGCCCCCCACAGGCCGAAGCGCATGGCGGCTTCCACGATAATGAGAGCAAAGGCGGTATATATAAAGGTATGCTGGTCGGCCACCCCGGTGATGATGAGGCCCCATCCGGCGGTAAAATCCGCTCCCAGCAGCACCAGGCCCAGCACCGACTGGCACCGGCGGTTTAAAGCTTGCCGGTTTAAAACAACCGCAGCCAGGTTCATACCAGCCAGGCCACCGGCTGACAACCATATCAGCGGTTCCTCCAGCCAGCCGTAAAGCCAGGCTGCCAGCAGGATGGCGGGAACGTACAGCCAGCGCAGGAAGATAAGCACCCTTTCCAGGCGCCGGGCTTCCCTCAGTTGTTGTTCTGCTTGACCTTTCATGCTCGTGCCGGTTTCCGGATTCAGCCGGTACCGTTATTTTACCCCTTTTGGCAAGGCCGTGCTAAACGCGTCCCCCCTGGGTCCCCGGGGCTCATGACGGCATCAGGTTTTTTTGCTAGTATTTTTTTTACCCGGTTTGTTGCGAAGTTTGTTATTAAAGAGCACGTTGTGGAGAATTCGGCGTCAACCTTGAGGGCCTGGATAGAAATACAGGAGTTGCCCAAGCACATCGCTGTGGTATTCCGCATAATCCTGGGCGGGGTGCTTGCCTGGTACGTTACCGGTGATTTCGCCTGGGCGGTTTTTGCCCTGACGCTTCTTTCGGTGTTTTTCATTGCCAACGGTGCCTTTATCTCCAACGAGTACTTCGATTTTGATACCGATAGAATCAACACCACCCGCCTCGGAGGCAGAAAGCAGGATGTAACCAGCACCGGCGGCACACGAGTGCTGGTCGAAGGCCTGATTTCCCGCCGGCAGGCATTGCTGGCTTCGATCGCCTTTTTTCTCATGGCTATGCCTGTCGGGCTGGTTTTACAGTTTTGTTTCGGTACCGGGCCGCTTACCATTCCACTGGGGGCTGCCGGTATCCTGATCGGCTGGTTTTATACAGCGCCGCCCATAAAAGCCGCTTACCGCGGGCTGGGAGAGGTGTTCATGGCCCTGGGCTATTTCCTGCTTGTCATCACCATCTACTATACACAAGCCGGCCTGAGCTGGGTGCCGGTAGCCGTGGCCTCGACCCAGCTTTTTGCTGTTCCGGCCATCAAGCTGTTGCGCGCTTTTCCCGATTATGAAGCAGATAAAAGTGTAGGCAAGCGGACCCTGGCGGTTAAATTCGGCCGTGAAAAGATGAGCCGGGTTTACGTTGTCCTGATGATGCTGGCCGTTATCTTTTTTCTTCCTGCCTTTATGGTGTCGGGCTCGATTTTTGCTTTATTCAATCTGGTACCGGCGTATTTTATTGCCCGCAGCGCCTGGGCGGTAGCAGCGGGTAAATGGCGGCAGCCCGAAGGCCTGGCATTCAGTTGCCGGACGGGATTTTACGGGCTGGTACTGAGCCCGCTGGCGCTCAGTTTGACTTTTTTAATGGCCGGCCTGACCGGTTTCTAAATTTATATTTAAGGGAAGGATAAAATGAAAAACTGCTTAAAAGCTTTTACGGGCACTTTGCTGGCGGTAATTCTCGTACTGGGAATCTCCGGCTGCGGGGCAGACGGAGAAAAACCGGTTGTAAAAATCGTCATGGCGCCCTATTTCGGCAGCTGGCTTTGTACTTACGGCATCACCAGCGGCGAGGTTGTCTCCGACAAGGTAGAGGTAACCATCGATCTTTCGCTGAAGTTCGATGACCAGATGATGGCCGGTAATTATCCGATCGGAGCCATGAACACGGCCGCTTTTGCCATCGGCACCGAACTTTCGAGTTTTGAATTGAAGGCTATGGGCGTCTATCTCGCCCACACGGGACTGGAAGCCACCGATGGCGTTGCTCTAGTTTATGTAAAGCCGGACAGTCCCCTTTCTTCTCCGGCTGACGTGGCGGGAAAAAGAGTAGGCGTGCCTGGCTTGAATTCCGGAACCGCCAGCACTTTCCTGGGCCTGCTGAAAACCGAGTACGGTATCGATGAAAGCCAGATCACCCTGGTAGACAACGCCCCTCCCCAGTTGCTCGAGTTCCTGCGCAAAGGGGATATCGATGCTGCCCTGGTCCTTGGGGACCCGTCCGTACAGGCTTATGCTGCCGGGGAGTTTCAGGTTTTCTGGAACGTGGACCAGGCATTCGAAGCCCGGTACGGCACCTACAATCCGGCTTCGTTCCTGGCGGTTCGGGCAGACTACATAGCCCAGAACCCGGAAACAACCCGGGCAGTTTATGAGCTGCTTGTCGAAAGCCGGGACTGGGGGGAAGAGCGCCTGGAGGAACTTTCTGAAATATACGTTGCCGAGTACGGTGGCGATGCCGGGTTTTACCGGAATGCCTATACCCGGCATTATTCGGTAACCTTCGACGGTGTTGAAGGAACGCTGGAAGACGGGATAATGGCTATTTTCGGTTTTGTTAAGGACCGGGGTATAATAAGCGGTACACCCGAACCGGAAGATCTATTTGTGAAATGGTAAAAAGAATACTGACGGGTGCCGGCGCTGCTGCAGTGTTCTGGGGCCTGTGGTGGCTGGTAGCGGCGTTCTCGGATTCGGCTCTGTTTCCGACCCCGTGGAACACCCTTGAAGCCTTGCTGGATATTCTTGCCGCACCCGGGTCGTGGCGCCATATAGGTGTCTCGTTTTACCGGGTTATGGCCGGAACCGCCCTGGGCTCGGCGGCAGGAGCGGTCCTGGGTATTTCCACCCGGTATTTCGGTTTTGCCCGTACCGCCGTCGCGGTGGTCATCTACCCGCTGCTGCAATCGGTGCCTACTATTTGCTGGGCCCTGGTTTTCGTGCTGTGGTTCGGCTTGTCCGATACGACTCCAATACTGGCGGTAGCCACCGCCGTTGCTCCTTTTTTTGTTATCAATATCTGGGAAGGTTTAAAGGAAATGGACGGCAACCTGACCGAAATGGCATCGATGTTTACCACTTCACGAAGCCGTATTCTGACCCGCGTTATCATGCCCATGCTGTATCCGTATATATTCGCCGCCACCCGCAGCTCTCTGATGGTGGCCTGGAAGGTGGTAATACTCGGCGAGATTTTTGGTGCAGCCTCCGGAATGGGTTATATGCTTTCAGTTGCATTTGAAAGCTACCGTATCGCCCAGGTGTTTGGCTGGACACTGGCCTTTGCCGTGATCCTGCTTATTTCGGATTATGGCGTATTCAATTATATCGACAGGAAATTTATACGCAAGTGGAAACCGGCAGAACAGAAATACTAAAAGTGAGCGGCATTTCTCTCAAGTTCGGGGAGCTTGATGTACTGGAAAATATAAACTTCAGTGTTTTTGCCGGTGAAGTGGTATGTATCCTCGGGCCTTCCGGCTGCGGCAAGACTACCCTTCTCCGAGTAATAGCCGGTCTTATTTCGCGGCGTGAAGGCAGCGTATTATTGAACGGCCGGGAAAGCGAAAAAAGCAATATACGGGGGCTGGGTATGGTTTTCCAGGAGCCGCGCCTGCTTCCGTGGCGTACTGCCGCAGGCAATGTCGAGCTGCCTTTCGAACTTGCCGGCACCGGTTTGGGGCAAGCCGAGCGACACAGCGTTGCCGCCGCGCTGGCCCAGGTCAACCTTTCCGATTTCGCCGGCAGTTACCCCCATCAGCTCAGCGGTGGCATGCGCCAGCGTGTTTCCCTTGCCCGGACCCTGGTAACCGATCCCGAAGTGCTGCTTATGGACGAACCCCTGACGGGTTTGGATGTGCGTACCCGCGAAGAACTCCAGGATGAAATTATCCGCATATGGCAGTTCAGCCAAGTGAGCCTGCTGTGGGTCACGCATGATCCGGAAGAGGCTGTTTACATGGCCGACCGGATAATAGTTCTTTCCAACCGGCCGACCCGTGTAAAAGCCATTCTCGAAACCGGACTCGACCGTCCCCGGTTAAGAAACAGCCCGGAGATGACCGGCATGGAGCAAAAAGTTCGGCATTTGCTGGCGTAGGCACTCGTTGTTGCCCGGTTCACTTCCTTCCACCAATAGGTTATAATGCTTCCGGATAAGCGAGATTTCTGTGGACTTAATTAATATATTTATTATTATGTAAAATATATATATTGCGCCCGGATCTGGCAGCCTGTAAGATATTAATGAAATAGATTTCATAAATTGAATTTCAATAATAGTTTGAGCTTAACCAGCTCAAAAGGGGGAAACCATGGCGGAAAAAGAGCCCAAACCGGTCTCGTCTGAAACTCCCAAAATTCTTACCAAGCCTCTACCCAAGATCCTGGATGAAATGGAAGACAATATACGGGCAGCCATCGAAGCGGCTCAAAGAGCTGAAACTGCTGCCCGTTCAGCCAGCGATGCTGCCCGCACTGCCACTGCCGCTTCCGGGGAAGCAGCCAAACGGGCTGATGAAGCACGCGCTGCCGGTGAAAAAGCTGCCGATATGGCCGCTAAAGCCGCCGAAGAAGCGGTGATCCGGGCGGAAAGCACTGCCGATAAAGCCACCCGGGCTGCCGATGCCGCCGCTGCCAAAGCCGAAGCGGCGCAAGAAGAAACCCACCAGGCGGTAGAAGCATTCCGTCAGACAGCTACCGAAGCTACCGGCAGGGCTGAAGATGCCGCCCGTAATGCCCGTGAAGCTGCGGCTGAAGCTACCATGGCTTCCCGGCAGGCAGCAGAATCCGCCGCTGCGGAGGCCGGGAAAGCCATTGCTGCTGCCAAGGAAGCAGCTACCGCTGCCAGTGCGGTGTCGGAACAGGCGACCCAGGCTTCGCATCAGGCCATTACCCGGGCTGAAGAAATAGATAAAGCGGTGCATGCCGCTATGGCAGCGGCAGTTAAATCTGCCCAGGATGCTGCTGCCAGGGCTTCCAAAGAAGCCGAAGCGGCTATCAAGGCTGCTTATCAGGCAGCCGAAGCCGCCAGAATAAGTGCTGCCGAAGCTGCTGAGACTGCCGGGAAAAACGCGGAAGCAGCCGCTGCCAGGGCCGAAGCCGCCAGTGAAAGGGCAATGCAGGCTTCCGAAAATGCTTCCCAGGCGGCTGAGGAAGCTGCCCGCCGTGCCGAGGAAGCCGCATTGAAAGCTGAAGACACCGCTATCAGCGCTAAATATGCCGCTGAAGAGGCGACTCACCGTGCCGAGGAAGTCGAACTGGCTGCTGCCGAAGCTGCCGCCAGAGCCAGAGCTGCCGCTGAGGAAGCTGCCGCCCGGGCTCAAAATATGGCCATGGAAGCCAGGGATGCGGTGATGGCGGCTATCGAGCAAGCCAAACAGGCCGGCAGGAAAGCAGAGGCCGCTACCACCCGGGCGAACACTACGGTTGCCAGCCTGGGGGAAGGGGCTGACCTGGAGAAAGCCAAATTAGCTGAAGCAGCCGGGCGGGAAGCCAAGCGGGCAGCCGCCGCCGCTTACCAGGCTGCGGAAGATGTAAGACGCAAATCCGAACTTGCCGACATCGCCGGTGACGAGGCTTTTCTGGCCGCTGCCGGAGTATCGGGAGAAATGGCAGCCAGCCTGGAAGAAGCTGGCACCGAAGCTAAGGCTGCCGCTGAAGAAGGCTTAAAGGTGGCTGATGCCACGGCGAAAAAAGCCGAAGCTGCCGATAAGGCAGGAGATCTGGCTATCGAAGCTTCCGCCAGGGTATTGCACCAGCTGGTCGGCCGGGCGGAAGAACTGGCCAGGATGTCCAAGGAAGCTGCCGATACCGCTACCCGGGCTGCTGAAGCCGCCAGGAAAGCAGCTGACGAAGCCGCCAAAGCTATGAGCGAGGAAGCTGCTGCCCGGATGCAGGAAGCCAGGCATATAGCTGAAGAATCGGCTATGAGGGCCGAAAAGGTAGCCACAGCCGCAGAACTGTCGAGCCGGGAGGCCAAGGCCGCTGCCGAAGCCGCCATGCAGGCTTCCCGTGATGCTGCCGTTGCTGCTGGTAAAGAAGCCGAGGAAGCCGCTGCCGGAGCCCGGCAAACCGCTATCTCTGCCCAGCATGCTTCCGAGGAAGCCGCCAGAAAGGCCAGTGAGGCCAGTGCCCGTGCTTCCGAAACGGCCGAGCTGGTGGCAGCCGAGGCTGTCAGGAAAGCGGAAGAAGCCATGAAAAAAGCTGAAGAAGCCATGGTAAGGAGTATCGTGAAGCGCGTTCTTTCTTCCCGCGAAATGACTACCACTATTATCCTGGCTGTACTGGCCGCCATTTTCGCGGCAGTTTCAATAAGCCTGGGTTTGGGCTTGCTTTCATAGGTGCTTTATCTGGTTTAAAAGGGGCCGGGCGCCAAGCCCGGCCCCTTTTTTCTTCTGGAACCCGGTCGGACAATATGTTAACATCATAAAATATTTGTCACATAGATGGTTTTTATTACCGAGTGAGCTTTTCGAATTATTTGAGTTGCAGGTAGAATGGACCGTTACAACTTGAAGCGGGTATTGCCGCGGTTATTCGCAATAGCTTTGCTGATTGTGGCGGTGGCGGTTTTTCTGACAACCAATCAAACCGCACCGCGACTGGCACTTTTCTGGCTGCTGGGAATCGCATTCGGTTTTATCCTGGGCCGCAGCCGTTTCTGCTTTGTCTCCGGCTTTGCCAACTTTTTCATTTTCCGCGAAGGTAATATGCTGAAAGCTATAACGGCCGGCATGCTGGTGGCTCTGGCAGGTTTTGCCTGCATAATGCATGGCTGGGTGGCAGACCCAGCCACCGGTTTTATACCGCCGGGGGCGCATGTAGCTCCTTTCGGCTGGCATCTGTTGCCGGCCGGGTTCGTATTCGGTTTCGGTATGCTTTTGGCGGGTTGCTGCGTTACCGGTTCGCTTTATCGTATTGCCGGAGGTTTTTTCTTCGCGGTAGCCGCCCTGTTCGGTATAATTCTGGGCATGGGCGCGTTTCTGCATACACGGGAACTCTGGTGGTCCGGTGTAGCAAGCCTGCCCCGTATCTGGCTGCCGGCACATATCGGCTGGGCCGGCTCGCTTATTCTTGTTGGCGGTATTTTGGCAGCTGCATACTTTATAATTCATTACTCAGGTACCAGTGCCCGTAAAAACTCGGGCAATGCAGAGGAACCGGCAACCGGCCGGACCTCAAACATTTCGGGCTCCAGGGTTGTAAGGAGCGTTTTTATATCCCACTGGCCGGCGATTGCCGGGGGGGTGCTGCTGGGACTTTTAAACATCGGCATGTATGCCATGGTGGACCGCCCGCTGGGTGTTACCGGGGAAATCCAGCGCTGGGCTGAACTGGCGTTCAATGCAATAGGGCTGCCCACGCCGGAGGTGGTGGCTGTTCCGGGCACCTGAGTATCGAGTGCCGAACCCGGTCAGTTGACCTGGGGATTGATGCTGAATGGAGGGCTGGTGATAGGTGCCATGGCAGGGTTCCTTGTAAGCGGGGAGTTCAAGATGACTTTTCCCCGATATAAGCGGCAGTATTTACAGGTTATTATCGGTGGAGTGCTGATGGGTTACAGCGCGGCGCTGGCCTCGGGCTGTTCCGTGGGTGCTTTCTTTTCGGCAGTGCCCTCACTCGGACTCAACGGACTGGTTTTTGGACTGGCGATGGCAGCCGGAGCGTTTGCCGGAGTTAAAGCCGTCGCAAGGATCAGTTGAGAAGATTGAATAATTACAAAAAACATGTAGTATAATGAGAACCTTTAAAGGAGGGCTGCGTATGAAACGTCCGGTTGTTCTGGTTTTTACCCTCTTGACGGCAGCGTGTGTGCTGGGTGCTTGCGGAAGTGATGGAGGCACCAACGGCACCACCACCCCTGCTGTCGGTACAGTTGTCCAGGTGGAAGGCGGCAGTTACCGCGATGTCACCCCGTCAGAGCTTTATGAACTGCTGGATGACGATACGGTTTTCGTACTGCAATACAATGCAGCCAATACCGGCAACATACCGCGTACCGACCTGTTTTTACAGTACGGCACCCTTTCTGCCAACATGGATAAGATTCCTGCGGACAAGTCTGCCCCGATAGTTCTGTACTGTGCCGTTGGCGCCATGAGTTCCGATGGCGCTGCCTACCTGGTTGGGCAGGGTTATACTCAGGTTTACAATCTCAGTGGGGGGCTGGGAGCCTGGCGCGACCAGGGCTACCCGGTTATAGCGGGTTAAGGCCATGATAATACTCGGGATTATAGGTATTCTAACCGGGGTTATCTGCCTGCTTCTGGTGGGTGTTGCCTTTATTCCACTTCTCGGCTGGCTCAACTGGTTCATACTGCCGCTGGCTATTGTCGGGCTCATTTTCGGTATCCTTGCCAAGCGTAATACCGGGATAATCGCCATGGTGCTCTGCAGTGCGGCAATTATCATTGCCATATTCCGGCTGGCAATCGGCGGTGGAATAATTTAAAGAGAAGAAAAAGGGTTGTCGAGAGCGACAACCCTTTTTTAATGATCAAACCCGGGTTAGATTTTAACGCTGTTCAACCACTTTTCAGCCAGGTCGCCTGCCCAGGGCAGCTTGTAGCGATCTCCCTGGAAGGCTTTTACCATAAGAATTATCCATAAAACAAAGGCCAGAACGCCAAGCAGGCTGCTTAACACCCAGCCTATTACGGGCAGAACCCCCAGGACGGTGGTAACGATGGTAACAGCACCGAAAACTATGATGGACTGCCAGGCATGGAAGCGCACAAAACTGTTTTCCTTTTCAACCAGCAGCATCACCAGCCCCGAAATCCAGCCGAGTACATAGCACAACAGGCCGGCGATGTTTTCTTCGAGCCCCGTGGATGTTTTTGCCATAGCCCAAGTTCCCTCCTTCTTATATTAGATTCTAGATTACTATCAAATCTCAACACCTGTCAAGGCATTTCGAGGCTGAAACCAGCGTGCTTTATCGTTTGTCTACGCTTTCCACAACATAGCAGATTTTGCCGGCCGGAGCTGATATTTCGACTTCATCTCCCTTCAGCCTGCCCATAAGGGACCTGCCCAGCGGGGAAGAATCACTGATTTTTCCGTTCGAAGCGCTGGCTTCCCGGGTAGATACGATAATGCATTTAAACACTTCGCCGCTTTTATCCCTGAGAGTAACCTTATCTCCCAGGCAAATCCGGCGGGAAGTTTTATCGTGAACGCTATTGATGATGGCCACCTTGAGGGTTTCCTCAAGTTCGTGAATGCGCCCGTCGACATGCCCCAGTTCTTCCTTGGCTGCAGCCAGGGGTGAGTTTTCCCGGAAATCCTTGTCGGCTGCGGCCAGCCGTACCGCCTGTACAATTTGCGGCCGTCTGTCTTTCAAGCCCTGCAGTTCCTGGGTCAGCGCAGCATGCCCTTCCGGGGTCAGCACAACCGGTGCGGCCCGGGTTCGCACCTTATTGCATATAGTCTTGGATTTGCGCAGTTTGACATGGGTAGCCATGTTGATTTTGGTAAGCCCCTGTTTTTTCGCATAAACGAAAAATGAGCGCAGTGTTTCCAGTTTCTGTTCCAGTTCGGTGTCGGTTTGTGGAAACGACTGGCTGTACCTGGCTATCTCAGCCGGCTGCAGGCTGGCAAGCGTGCGTTTTACTCCCAGCCAGCGGGCAAACAGGTTGAGGGTCAAGCCGGCATCGTTGGCCTTTGACGGGTCAAGGCTCAACAGGTACTGATTGATTGCCCGGTACAATTCAACCGGTGGTTCGTGATCGCTCATTATTTCATCTCCATTTTCAACATACTTTCCAAGGCAACACCGCAGTCAGAAGGGTCCGGTAAAAGGCGGGCTTGCCCAGGGCCTTCATCACCACTTCGCCGTGGTGGTCGAAATGCAGATTTTCATCTGCGGCCAGTTTGTCCGCCAGCCCGGTGCGCGTGGCTGCGGCAAAGGCTTTTTCCATCCGCCTGTCGGAAAGGCTTTCCAGGATACGGCGCCCGAAGCGGCTAAGCTGGATATCTCTTTTAATCATATTTTGCCACATGCGCTGATAACCTGCCAGCGCCGGGGCGGAAAAATTACCGGTTGCCAGGGCGCCGGCGGCCGCTTTGACGGCCGCTTCGGCTGCTATCAGCCCGTAGTATACCCCGCCGCCGGTGAGTGGTTTTACCTGTCCGGCGCAGTCGCCTGCAACCAGAATCCGCTGAGTGTAGGTATTATCGAGTGGCTTCAGGCTGACCCCCCTGTATTCCGGTTTTCCGGCGAGGCGGACAGCCCCGTGTGTTTTCAGGTGGTCGATAAATGCAGAGAGGTAGAAGGCCGCGTTTTTCCGGGTCAGCAGGCCAGCCAGAGCTTGCCCGTTGTCGATGGGTTCCAGCCAGGCGAAAAAACCGGGGGCAAACCGGGAACCGAAAAACACCTTCAGTTCGGTTGCTTGTTCGATTTCTACCTTCAACTGTGCGCCGATGGCATAGTCTTTTACTTTACCCAGGCCGGCTTCAACCGTAAGAGCAGGATTGAAACCGGCTGCCATGATAAGCATCCGGCCTTCTATGCTGAAGCGGCTTGCACTGCCGGCGTTGAGCTTTACACGGTCGTGATTCAGTTCAATGCCGGTTATTTTTTGCCCCATTATGTACTCAGCGCCGGCTTCGATAGCTTTTTCGGCCATTAACCGGTCCATATCGGCCCGGTTTACGGTAAAGGCCTGAGTACGGCTGCGGAAAAGCTGCAGTACCCGGCCTGACGGTGAATAAATGCAGGCACTGTTCAATTGCCTGACAACCGGTGACCGTCCGATACCGGCCATCTCGATACATTCCGGGCTGACGATACCGGCACAGCATACCGGGTTGCCAAGCCGGGGCTGCTGTTCGATGACCGTAACCTTCAGCCCCAGGCCTGCCAGGCGCCTGGCGGCATAGCTACCCGTCGGGCCGGCACCGATTATGAGGATGTCTCGCATAAAGATAGTATGAAAATGTGCGTTCAAAACCAAGTATAGCACAATACCCCTGGCGCTTTCCCGCCCGTAGTATTACCAGCAGTTTGCGCAGCCCGTCCGAACTGCTACAATACCCGCACCATGTTCAATTATGCCGGTACTATAGACCGCCTTCTGGCAGGACTAAGGCGGCAACTGCCCGTATGGGCAGGGATGCGCCCCGGCCAGAAGGTGCTGGACGTCTGCTGCGGTACTGGTGCACAGGTGATGGTTTTTGCCGGCTGCGGACTTGACGCTGTCGGAATCGACAATAACCCTGATATGCTGGCACTTGCCTCCCGCTACTCGGGAATTACCGGGAGTGCTTTGCTGCTGGAGAGTGATGCCGAGCACCTTCCTTTTGAGCCGGATAGCTTCGACTGGGCATCCATTCAGTTTGCCCTGCACGATAAGACCGGACCTGCACGCCTGGCTGTCATTAGAGAAATGCGCCGGGTAGTAAAACCCGGAGGGCATCTCCTGTTAACCGAGTTTGCCGCACCGCTGCCGGTAAATGTGCTGGGAATATTTATACGGCTCGTCGAACGGCTGGCCGGTGGTGAGCATTTTACCGGGTTTAAAGACTTTATGTCAACTGGAGGCTTGTTCCCCCTGCTCGAGGAGGCTGGATTGATAGCTGAAAATATACATATAATTAAACAAAAAGCAATAATTATTGTAAAAACAGCTAACAACCTCCGATAAAACCCGTTTAGCCCTCTAAAACAATCCAAAATACACTTCTTTGTCTATTTTTTCCCTGAATCATTAAAAAAAGTATTGACTGTGTCCCTTCGAGTGCTCATAATATGATAACTCTTACGAAAAACCCGTCCCTTAAAATGCTCCAGTGCTCTGAAGTTCAAAATGGTTGAAAGCTGTTTAACCATAAGCTGCCATATCAAATATATTCAATAGGAGGAGTGATTGATGGCAAGCGAAGAAAGAACCAAGGAAATCCTGAACAACCTCAGGCAGGCGGTATACGATTTCGAGGAAGACGATGCCGTCAAGTGGGCAAAAACAGCCCTGGAAGAGGGGGTCGACCCCTTTGTGGCCACACTGGACGGCCTGGCCACCGGCATGATCGAAGCCGGTGAAGCCTACAACCGCAAGGAGTATTTTGTTCCCGAACTCTTGATGTGCGCCGATGCCCTGTATGCCGGGCTGGATGTGTTGAAACCGGCTATCGAGGCCTCGGGCCGCTCCGCTGAAGTAAAGGGCTCCATCGTGCTGGGCGTGGTGGAAGGCGACGTGCATGACATCGGCAAAAACCTGGTGAAAATGATGTTCGAGGTTGCCGGCTGGACGGTGTACGACCTGGGCAAGGACGTACCGCTGGACAAGTTCGTCGAGGAACAGCTCAGGACCGATTCCGAAGTGGTCGGCCTTTCCGCCCTGATGACTACCTCCATGCTGGCCATGCCCGAGGTAATCAAGCGCATCCGGGCCAAAAACCCCAAGGTCCGCATCCTGCTGGGCGGTGCCCCCATCAACCCTGAAATTGCCGATAAATACGGCGCCGATGGCTATGCCAAGACGGCCGGTACCGCCGTGGACGAGGCTATCAACCTGCTCAAGATGCTCAAGGAAGAAGAGGGCAAGAAATAACCCTTTTGCTCCCAGCGGCAAGTAAAGTGAAAAGTGAGGAAAACGTTTATGTCAGGACATAAGGATACTATGACCGACCGTGAACGGGTATTAGCCCTCCTCGCCCACAAAAAGCCGGACCGGGTGCCGATTTGGCCTTTTGCCTACCAGGGTTTTGCCTGTGTATACACCGGCACTTCCATTGCCGATGCCTATAACAAACCAAAGGTTTCCTACGAAGCCCAAAAGAAAACGTGCGCTGATTTCGGCTGGGTTTTTACTCCCATGCTGGGTTATGCCGCCTACGGCGGCTGGGAACTGGGTGGTGAAATCAAGTGGCCCAGCTGTGAGTTCGCGCAGGCGCCTACAGTCCTGAGACATCCGGTGGAAACTCCGGACGATGTCATGGCTCTTGAAGTGCCGGACGTCAAAACCGCGGGTATCGTTCCTCTTCTCAAGGAGTTCTACGATATCTCATCTAAGGAAATGCTGCCCAACGAACCATTTAACGTGATGGCGTTCGGCGCCAACATGTCTTTCACCCTGGCTGGCAACATCTCCGGCCCGGACAAGCTGTGCAAGTGGATGCTGAAGAAACCGGAAGCAGCCCACCGGCTGCTCCAGCTGGCCAACGAGCACATCATAAAACTGGCCGAATACTGGAAAGACCTTTACGGCGTGGACGGAGTCCTGCCCTTAGGGGGCGAACCTACTTCTGCCAACCAGCTGATTTCACCGGCCAATTTCGAAAAATTCGCCATGCCATACATAATTGAAGTCAACCGGAAATTCCTGGATATGGGCTACAAGCATCTGTATGCTCATATATGCGGCGAGCACAACGCGAATCTGCCGTTCTGGAAACAGATCCCCCAGGGCGACCCGGGTATCATCAGCATTGCCCAGGAAATAGAACTGGCCAAAGCAGCTGAATTTTTCCCCAACGATATCATACTGGGCAACGTCAACCCGGCGATTATCCAGACCGGAACCCCGGATGAAGTGTATGCAGCCACCCGGAAAAACGTGGAAGATGGCAAGGCTTTGTCCAACGGTTATGTATTCTCGCCCGGTTGCGAAATGCCTCCCATGGCGCCGGTGGAAAATATCAAGGCTATGTCACAGGCGGTTTTCGATCACGGCTGGTATTAAACAAACTGGAGAAAAAAATGAATAAAAAAGCAACGATGACAGATGCGGAACGCATATGGGCTCTGCTGGACAGGAAGGTGCCTGACAGGGTACCGCTGTGGCCGTTTGCCGCCGCTGGTTTTTCATGTGTCAATACCCGCTGCACCATTGCCGATGCCTACAACAATGCCAAGAAATCCCTGGAAGCCCAGCGTAAAACCGCCGAAGAGTTCGGCTGGGTTTATGTTCCTTTCATGGGTTACGCCGCTTATGGCGGCTGGGAATTCGGTGGTGAAATCAAGTGGCCCAGCGGAGAGTTTTCCCAGGCTCCGACGGTCCTGAAACCACCGGTGGAAACAGAAGAGGACGTATGGAACCTTAAAACTCCCGATGTAGCCACGGCGGGCATCATTCCGTTCGTCAAGGAATTCTACGATCTTTCCAGAAACGAGAACCTTCCCAACAAACCCTTTAACGTAGTAGCCAACTGTTTCGGCCCGTTCACCCTGGCGGCCAATATCGCCGAACCCGCCAAGCTCTCCAAGTGGATGATCAAGAAGCCCGATGTGGCTCACCGCCTTCTTGAACTGGCGACCCAGCATTCCATAGATTGTGCCGAATACTGGAAAGGGCTTTACGGCACCGAAGGTGTACTGGTATTCAGCGGTGAAGCTACCACTTCCAACCAGGTAATTTCCCCCAAACAGTTCGAAGCCTTCGCCATGCCGTATCTGAAACAGATGCACGAAGCCATACTGGCCATGGGCTACAAGCATATCTACTGCCACATCTGCGGTGAGCAGAATGCAAACATGCCGGGCTGGACCAACGTTCCCATGGGAGACCCCGGCATTATAAGCATCGGCCACGAGGTCGCTATCGAGGACGCTGCCCGCTTCTTCCCCAACGATATAATCCTGGGGCAAATGGAACCGGCTCTGATACAAGCGCTAACACCCGACGGGGTTTACGAAGCTACTCGAAAGGTGGTAGAAGCCGGCAAGAAACTCGGCGGGCGCTACATCTTTTCTCCCGGATGCGAATGGCCGCCCATGGCACCCAGAGAAAACGTGATGGCAGTAACCCGGGCTGTCGAAGATTACGGATGGTATTGATTATTTGAGATGAGCTTAACAGCAGTATTGCCTCCCGTTGGCTTCAGCTTTTTATTCAGCCGTCATCCGCTGACGGGAGGTGCCTGCTGGTGACCACCACCATTCGTGTAAACCCCGGCATTTGCGGTTTTGCTGCAACCGTTTCGGCTGAGAAAGTGGACAAGCGGCGCGTACGCCTGTCCATAACCAGTGACTGCCTGCAGGTAACAAAACTGGCGCAGCAGCTTGATGAAATCGAAATGGTCGCATTATTCAAACCGCCGGCCTCCTCTCCGGTTTATGCTGCCGCTGCTGCTTGCCTTTTGCACCCCCCGTGCGCTGTCCCCCTGGCTATTATCAAGGCAGTTGAGTGTGAAATGGGTTTAGCGTTACCCAAGAATGTAACCCTTGAATTTGAAAAATAACACCTGTCCGGCAACCCGGGCAAGCCGGGAAAATTTGCAGACGAAGGGATATATATTATGGCTGAAATCGAAAAATTTATGGTTATATTCCAGCCTTCCGGCCGCCGTGGATACGTCGAAAAGGGTAAAACCCTGAAGGAAGCTTCCGTTTCCCTGGGCGTGGATATAGAAGGTATATGCGGCGAAATTGCCATCTGCGGCAAATGCAAGGTCAGAATCGAGGAAGGCGAGTTCGAAAAATACGGCATCAAGTCCTCCCGTGAAAACCTTTCTCCCCTGGGGGCAGCTGAAAAGAAGTTCTTCAACCTGACCCAGGAGCAAGAGGGCTACCGCCTGGCCTGCCAGGCAAAGGTGCAGGGCGATGTGGTTGTCTTCGTACCGGAGGAAAGCCGGCTGGGCAAACAGGTGGTGCGCAAAGCCGCCACCGAACGGCCCATCAAGCTTAACCCGGCGGTCAGGAAATACTCGGTCACCATGCAAAAGGCCTCCCTGGACGATCCTCTGGGTGACTGGGAGCGCCTTATCCAGGTTTTGGAAGAGAAGTACGGCCTCAAGAATCTCACCATAGACTACCAGGAACTGTTGAAGCTGCAGGACGCCATCAGGGAAGGTGAATGGACCGTTACCGTGAGTGTCTGGAACGGCAGGGAGGTAGTCAAGGTAGAACCGGGCGAAGTGAAAAAAGCTTACGGGCTGGCTGTGGATGTGGGTTCCACCACCGTAGCCGGGTATCTGTGCGACCTGGTGACCGGAAAAGTGGTTACCACTGCCTCCATGATGAACCCCCAGGTCATATATGGCGAAGATGTAATGAGCCGCATTTCCTATACCATGACCAACCCGGACGGCCTCAAGATTTTAAACCAGGCTATCATTGACGGGTTGAACGGCATCGTGGAAGATGTAGCCTCACAGGCGGGTATTTTAAGGCAGGATATTGTGGACATGTCCATAGTAGGCAATACCTGCATGCAGCATCTTTTCCTGAACTTGAATCCCTATTACATTGGGCGGGCTCCCTTCCCGCCGGCTCTGCATCACTCGCTTGATATCAAGGCGCGTGAATGGGGCCTGAAAATCGAAAAAGAGGTCAAAAAGGAAATCACCGGCAACTCGCCGCCCTGCCAGGTCGGCTGTCCCGCCGGGGTTAACGGTCAGGACTTTCTATATTTAACCGCCCAGGGCAAATACGCCGAAGCCCTGGAACTGGTACGTCTGGCTATCCCATTTGCCGGTGTGCTCGGCCGGGTGTGCACGCACCCTTGCGAAAACGAATGTGAACGCGGCAAGGTGGACCAGCCGCTTGCCCTCAGGAGCATGCACCGTTTTCTGGCCGATCACGAGTTGTCGAAGGGCCGCGCCAAAGCCGAACCCGTGGAGCTGACAAAGAAGGAAAAACCGGTAGCTGTTATCGGTTCCGGTCCGGCCGGACTTGCTTGCGGATATGAGCTTATCCGCCGGGGCTATCCGGTTACCATCTTCGAGGCTCAGCCCGAAGCCGGCGGTATGCTGCGCTACGGCATTCCCGATTACCGCCTGCCCAAGAAGGTTCTGGACGAGGAAATTGCTTTCATTACCGAACTGGGTGTGGAAATCAAGACCTCCACTCCTGTAAACGATATTGCCGCCCTGTTCCGGCAGGGTTTCAAGGCGGTGTTCGTAGCCGCCGGCGCCTGGAAGAGTCCCGGTGCGGGCATTCCCGGCGAGCAGGACCACGCTGTTTTGCATGCCATTGATTTCCTGAGGGAAGTAAACTGGGGCGGCCGGGCCAGTCCCGGTAAAAAAGTAGCCGTGATCGGCGGTGGTAATGCCGCTGTGGATGCCGCCAGAGCCGCCAAACGCCTGGGAGCCCGGCAGGTCACGGTGATCTACCGCCGCTCCCGGCAGGAAATGCCGGCTATCGCCTCCGAGATATCAGAAGCCGAAAAGGAAGGCGTTGCCTTCAATTTCCTGGCCTCACCGGTGGCGATCGATGCCTCTAACGGGTGTGTCCAAAATCTCAGGCTAATTCAAATGGAGCTTGGCGAACCGGATGAAAGCGGCCGGTGCCGCCCCATACCGGTTAAGGGTTCGGAATTCGATTTTGATGCCGACTCGGTTATCCTGGCTGTCGGTCAGGCGCTGGATACTGCCAGCCTGCCGCCGGACATCGCTCTGAATGAAGCCGGTTATATTGCAGCCGACCCGGTAACGCTGGCTACTTCAACCGAAGGCGTGTTTGCCGGCGGGGACTGCGTGCTCGGTCCGGCAGACGCTATCGGGGCGGTGGCCCACGGCCAGCGGGCCGCTATTTCCATAGAGTTGTATCTTGAGGGCGTTGACATGGTCAACGGCCGTCCACCGGCGCTTTCCCGCGTGGAAAATATTCCCAAGGAAGGGGTAGCTACCCAGTCCCGGGTACATGTTCCTGCCGTAGAACCTGCTGAAAGAGCCGGGTTTGCCGAGGTGGAAATGACGCTGTCCGACGGAGATGCGAAGGCCGAATGCAAACGCTGCCTCAACTGCGGCATCTATGCCCACACGGGCGAGGAAGAAGCCGATCAGGTGCGCGGCACCGGTATCCACATATCCCCCGGCGCATACGTGCATGTCCTGCCCATCGAAGCCGGGTTTGTCGGTTCGGACAACGTGGGCGTACTCATTGCCGAAGAACCCTACAACCAGGATAAAATCGAACTTATTATCGATATCGGTACCAACGGCGAACTGATCATGGGCAACCGCAACAGGCTGATTTCTTCTTCATGTGCTACCGGCCCTGCTTTCGAAGGGGCTGAGATTAAATACGGCATGCGGGCCGCTCCGGGCGCCATCGAAAAAATCGTTATCGACCCGGCTACCAAAGAGGTCAAGTTCAAGGTGATCGACCGGGAAGAATGGAATACCGAAGTGGAAAACATCGGGGCCAAGGGCATGTGCGGTTCGGCTATTATCGACGTTATTCCTCAGCTTTTCCGTGCCGGTATCATCGACCGGACCGGCCGCTTTGTAAAGGAGCTTGACAGTCCGCGCCTGCGTGAAACAGACGGCATGGCTGAGTTCGTTATTGCCTGGGCACGGGAAACCTCCATAAATCAGGATGTTATCGTCCGCCAGGATGATATCCGCGCAATCCAGCTGGCCAAAGGAGCCATGTATGCCGGAGCCAAAATCATGATGCGCACCCTCGGTGTCGAGCAGTTGGACAAGGTAATCCTGGCAGGAGCCTTCGGCAGCTACATAGACAAGGAATCGGCTGCCGTGCTGGGTCTTTTCCCGGACTGTGATATGGAGTTTGTTTACGCAGTCGGCAATGCCGCCGGAGATGGGGCACGCATGGCGCTTTTGAACGTTGACAAGCGCCGGGAAGCCGATGAAATGGCCCGCAAGGTCGAATACGTCGAGCTGACCCTCGCTCCCGATTTCGACAAGGTATTTGCCCAGGGTATGTGGATACCCCATATGAAAGATAAATTCCCCCACCTTGAGCACCTTCTGCCGAAGAAAGAATAACATGAGAGGTGAACTATGATCAGCTATGAGAAAGAGCAAAAGGTATGCCGTATAGGCCCGGTCAAACTGGGCGGCCAGCCGGGTGAAAATCCGCCGCTTCTTATCGGCAACATCTTCCAGAAGGGGGATGTCATGCTGGAGAGCCGCAAGGAAGGTAAATTCAACCGGGAAGGCACCGCCGAGCGGCTGGGGGCTCTCAAGGCTATCTCGGAGGAAACCGGTGTACCGGCTCTGGTAGCCATGGTGGCCAACTCCGCCGATGAGATGAAACGCTACGTCGATTTCTTCGTCGAAACCAGCGAACTGCCCTTCGCTGTTGACATCTGGGTGGAAAAAGTGCGCCTGGAAGCCGCCCGCTATGTGGCCGAACTGGGTTTGCAGGACCGGGTGCTATACAACTCCATTACTCCATGGGACAAAGACCTGGACGGGCAGGTGGCCGAACTAAAGGAACTCGGCATCAAGCACGTGGTGGTACAGGTATTCGATGAGCACGACAAGGGCCCGGCAGGCCGGGTCAAATCCTTGGAGGCTCTCATGCCTGTTGTGGAAAAAGGCGGGTTCGAATCCATACTGGTGGATACTTCGGTGATGAATTTGCCCACCATTTCCCTTTCACTCAAGGCCAATCATCTCATCAAGCAGAAATTCGGCCTGCCGTGCGGCTTTGCCCCTTCCAACGGCAGCTACATGTGGCGCAAAGCCGCCGGTGACAGGGGCAAGGCTCAGTTTGCGGCTGTCGACGCCGGAGTGCATTCGGTTTCGGCGCTGTTGTCCGATTTCCTGCTGTTCGGCCCCCTTTCCGGAGTGCAAAGGGTGTTCCCCGCAGTTGCCGCCGCCCATTCCATGATGACGGCGCTGGCTTTCGAGGAGAGGGGCTATATTCCGGACCAGTCCCACCCCCTGGCAAAAATGTTTCCGGATGTACTTACACAATTTCAAAAGGAAGGAGAAGGCTAAATGAATTCAAGAGAGAGGGTTGCAGCGCTGTTTGCCGGTAAGAAACCGGATTACATCCCCGTTTTTTCCGGTTACGGCAACATTACGGTGCACGGGCTCAAAAAATACGGGTGGAGGTTCGCCGATATCCATACCGACCCGGTAAAGATGGCCAGGATGGCCAATTCAACCTATGAGCTTTTCGGCTTTGAATGCTCGGTAGCCCCGTTCGACATGGCGGTCGAGGCCGAAGTTCTCGGTTCAAGGGCCAACTTTTATGCCCACCAGGACGGAATCCTTTATCCGACGATTGTCCAGCACGTATCCGAAAAGGTAACAGAACTGGAAATCAAGGTGCCGGCTGATATCGCCGGAGCCGGGCGCGTGCCAGTGGTTACCGAGGCTCTGGGCATGATGAAGAAGGAAGTCGGCAGCGAGGTTATGATCGGTTCCTGGGTGCTCGGACCATATACTCTTGCCGGGCAACTGGTCGATATTGCCGACCTGGCCAAATCAGCCTTCAAGCGCACCGAACTGGTCAACCAGATCCTGGAGCAGTTGACCGACTACCTGATAAAGCTGATCGCCATCTACCGGCAGGCCGGAGCCGACTATATCACCGTGCGTGAGATGGGCGCCGGGCCGGATATTTTAAGCCCCCGCATGTTCAAGGTCCTTATCCAGCCGCATTTGCAGAGGCTGTTTGCTTCGATCGAATCCCCCAAGGTCCTGCACATTTGCGGGGATACCAACGCCATCGTCGAACTGATGAACGAGTGCGGTGCTGACGTGCTGAGCCTGGAAAAAAAGAACGATATTGCCGAAACCCGCCGCAAACTGGGCCCGGATGTGCTTATTTTCGGTGATATAGATCCGTACGGCGTGCTGGTCCAGGGCAATGTGGCGGATGTAGACAGGGCCGTTAAAGAAGCCTTCGATGCCGGTGTGAATGCCCTCTGGCCGGGGTGTGATATCTGGCCGGACGTGCCAGCGGAAAACATGAAAGCCATGATGGATTCCGCCCGCAAGTACGGGAAGGTGTAATACTGCAAGCCGGTTCTTTGTTTAAGGTTAGTGTTGCTGCGCTTCGGGCTTGCCCGAGGCGCAGCTTTATTCTATAATCCGGCACAACTACCGAAACCCGGAGCAATAACTGTGGACATTAAAAGTATAATTCATCATAAGCCCGACAAGCTCACTTTCAAGAGCCTGCTGCTGCTGGTAGCTGTTTTATACATAGGGGTATATTTTCTTACCGGCAACCTCCTTACCCAGTTGCCGACCAACTGGTTTACCAGCTGGCTGGGCGGTGTCTTCTCTTTAATGGACGAACACGGGTTTTTCAATGTCTGGTCGGGCCAGAGCCCGGGTTTTCACTATTTCTATTACCTGGCCTGGAAGCCTGCCCAGCTTTTAAGCGGCGGCGAGTGGTATTTTGCCGGTGTTTTTTCACTCCTCTGGTATTTCTGGAGCATAGGTGCGCTTTTCGTCAGTGTTTATTTCTTTTACAAAATCATGGAACGCCTGGCCGGTGAACAAAAAGCGATAGTTCTCGGACTGGTATACACGACCCTTTTTCTGACCTTCGAATGGTTCAAGGTGGTCGATTCGATTTCCATCGCTGCGCTGCTTGGAGCGGTGTATTACTGCCTGAAGGGTTCTCCGAAGATTGCAGGGGTGATGCTGGGTATAGGCGCTATTATCAAGCCTTTCGGTTTGCTGATGCTTCCGGTGGTGCTCAGAAGCGAGTTTCTTACCCTTAAAAAGAAAGTGCTCTTTTCGGCAGCATCGCTGGGGAGCTTCGGTGTATTGCTACTGCCCTTTGTTATCGGCAATTTCGATATCTTCATGAGTTCCTTCCGCTGGCAAAGCGGCCGTCCGCCCTGGGAAACTGTCTATGCCCTGATTCTTAAAATGACCGGCCAGCCGGTGCCGGCCGACCCCTTTTTCCAGGATTACTCCGGCATAGCCCAGCGGGACTGGGGATGGACGGGTATCACCCCGGTCCATTCCATGATGACGACTACAGTCCCGGACTATCAGAACTGGTACGGTGCAGCATTTATGCTGCTTGCCGGAGCAGCGGTGCTGGCCCTGTTTTATTTCAAGAGAATCCGGTCCGAGCAGGATTTGATTTGGGGTACCCTTTTTGTGTTCCTGGCCTATTTTGCCCTGTTTTACGGCTGGTCGGCCAACTTTTTTTTCTGGCTGGCGCCGTTTTTCCTTATCTGCCTGCCGGTAAGCCTTTCATTTCTGCTCAGGCTGCTGGTGCTGATAGAATATCCCCTGCTTTACGGCCTGTACCTTGCCCATATCGCGCCGGACCTGGTGACTTCGGTTTCCGGATTGCCGGCTTCGCTTACCTCGGCACTTGCGCCGCTGGGGATCGGGTACTGGGTTGTAATAGTCATAAGGACAGCGATATTTTTAGCTATTGCGTACCTGGCCTGGAAAAAGCTGGCTACCCAGAAACTGCTGGTTCCGTTGAAGAGTTGCTACCGTGAGTATAAAGCGGGCAACCGTAACCTTTCCGGTTTACTGAAATAACGGTAAATAATTTCCGTATATCTTAACTTCAGGCGTGATTCCCTATTGACATATATCGTATACGATGGTATATTAGCAGACCTAATAGGTCTGAATAGTATACATATATATATTTAATAGTGTGAAAGGGGTGTTCGGATGAAGGAAATTGGAAATGAACGGTTACAATCCAGCCTAAATAAAAATGTCATACTTTTGTAATTTATTCAGCGCCAATTTTATTACTATTATATTCTCCTGCGTTTAAAATTCTACGGTGAAATCGGGGTCCTGAAAATATAACGATACAAGGAGACCAATATGGCAACTACCAGGCGGCAGAACCTCAGTTCTCGTCCCCGAAAGAAATACAAGGAAGTCTCCAGCCGTAAAGAGCCACAATGCACCGCTTTGCAGACCACGGTTGTTTCTTCTTTCAAGCCGTTCGGTGCACTTTCGCGGCGCCGTTTTCTGCAATGGAACGCCGGTTTGATGGCCCTGCTCGGCTACAGCCTTATCGGCCCCAGGTGGGAAACGAAAAGAGTAAGCGCCGAGAATGCCCAGCCGGTAACAGACCCGGTGTACCGCAATCAGATCACTCATGCCGACCGGGTAACCGCAGCCCAGAACGCTTCGGATATTCTGGCTGACGGAGGGCTGGTTAAAGAAAGTTTTTCTGCGGTAAACCCGGGCCCCGGGGATGTACCGGATTATTATTCCCTTACCGTACCCAACTGGGCCTGGACTCCGCCGCTGCGCAAGTTCGTGGACGGCCTGCCGGGCCTGGGTCCGGCGGGTGCCAACGGCCTCGGCCAGTATATTCCGATAGCCGTTCCGGATACCATAAGTTATCCGGGTTCGGACTATTACGAGATCGAACTTCAGGAATACGACGAGCAGATGCACTCCGACCTGCCGCCCACCCGTATGCGGGGCTACGTGCAGACCAATAACGGTACCGATCAGCAGAACGCCAATACCATCCCGCCGGCACCTATTCATTACATGGGGCCGTTAATCGTTGCCCACCGGGATTGTGCAGTACGCATACGGTTTACTAATGCCCTGCCGACGGGTGCCGGAGGAAACCTGTTTATCCCCGTCGATTCCGAAATGATGGGAGCCGGCCTCGGCCCGATGGGCGGAACTGAAAAATACACCCATAACCGGGCAGTCATACATTTACATGGAGCCGACGCTCCCTGGATAAGCGATGGAACGCCGCACCAGTGGATAACCCCCGCCGGTGAAACCACCAGCTATCCTGAAGGCGCCAGCGTGTTTTATTCAGGCGTGCCGGATATGCCGGTTCCGGGCCCGGGCCAGTACAATTATTATTACCCCAACCAGATGAGTGCCCGATTCATGTTCTACCATGACCATGCGCTGGGTATTACCCGGCTTAACGTATATGCCGGCATGGCGGCGGGTTACCTGATCCAGGATGACGTCGAACAGGAACTGGTGGATGCCGGCCTCATACCTGCCGACCAGATACCGCTGGTTATCCAGGACAGGACATATGTGGATGCCGATATGCTCCCCGACACCGATCCCACCTGGGAATGGGGGGTAACCCCTCCCGTACCCCATACCGGAGACCTGTGGATGGGGCATGTGTATGTTCCCGCGCAGCACCCGTGGGCGCCGGATGGCTCCGGGGTCAATCCCATGGGACGCTGGCATTACGCTGCCTGGTTCTGGCCGCCCGCGACCGACCTGGAAGTAGGCCCCCAGCCCAATCCGTACTACGATCCCATTAACGAACCATGGCAGGGGCCGGAAATCCCCGGAACTCCCCACCCGGCCATGCAGATGGAATCCTTTCAGGACACCATGATAGTAAACGGTACAGCCTTTCCTTATGTGGAAGTTGATCCCAAAGCCTACCGCTTCCGCATCCTGAACGCTTCAAATGACCGTTTTATCAATCTCCAGATATATGAAGCCGATCCGGCTGGATATGCCATTGATGCCAACGGCGACCCGGTAGCCGCCGGCACCGGATTCGGTACCGAGGTAAAGATGGTCAGCGCCGCCAACTATCCGGATGATCCTACCTGGCCCCAGGACTTCGAAGAAGGCAACGGCACCTGGCCTGTCGACGGGCGTGAAGGCGGTGTGCCGGATTGGAATCTTGCCGGTCCGGACTGGATAGCCATCGGCTCGGAAGGCGGCTTCCTGCCGGCTCCGGCGGTAGTGCGCCAGCGGCCTATCGACTGGAATGTGGACGTAACCACCTTCAATGCAGGCCTGGTGAATTCGTTCAGCCTGCTGCTCGGCCCGGCCGAACGCAGCGATGTGATTGTCGATTTCTCGGCTTATGCAGGGAAAACCCTCATTATTTATAACGATGCTCCGGCACCGTTCCCTGCGCCGGATCCTCGCTTCGATTTCTATACGGGTTCACCCGATATGGCCGAAATCGGCGGTTATACCTATCCGGCCAATAGCCATACTACCCTGCCCGGACACGGGCCCAATACCCGCACCGTGATGCAAATCAGGGTGGCTGACATCCAGCCGGCAGCTCCGTTCGACCTGCCGGCACTTGAGGAGGCCTGGGCTTCGAACCAGAATCATCAGGGCGTTTTCGAACGTTCTCAGCCGCCGGTCATTGTACCGCAGGCCCGCTACAACAGCGCCTACAACGCCAATTTCCCCACTGATGCTTTTGTGCGCATATTCCAGACTTCATTCACCTTCCAGACCATAAGCGGCGCCACCATGACCATTCCGCTCCAGCCCAAAGCTATCCAGGATGAAATGGGTGAGGCTTACGACCCGATTTTTGGACGGATGAGTGGTATGCTGGGTCTGGAACTGCCGCAGACCCAGGCGGGCGCGCAGAACTTCATGCTGTATCCATATGCATCTCCACCGGTCGAACTTCTGCGCGGCTCCATGGTGCCGCTTAGCGAACCATTGCCGGGAGACGGTACGCAGATATGGAAAATTACCCATAACGGCGTAGATACCCACCCGATTCATTTCCACCTGTTCAACGTGCAGGTGATCAACCGGGTCGCCTGGGACGGCTTCCTGTCCTTCCCGCACGCTACCGAGCTTGGCTGGAAGGAAACCGTCAGGATCAGCCCGCTGGAGGACACTATTGTCGCCCTGCGGCCAGTAGCCCCTCAATTGCCCTTCAAGGTACCCAACAGCATTCGCCCGATCGATGCCACCATGCCCCTGGGAGAGGTTCTCACCGGGCCGCCCGGTGGTTTTGCCGATCCCGCCGGCAACCCGGTAACCGTTGTCAACCAGATGGTCAACTTCGGCTGGGAGTATGTAATTCACTGCCATATCCTCGGGCACGAGGAAATGGATATGATGCACGGTGTAGCTTTCCTGGTACCGCCGGATGCGCCTATCAACCTGATAGCCACCACTCTGTCAAATCCGACGCGGATAAGCCTGGTCTGGACAGATGATTCGGCCAATGCCACCGGTTTCCGCCTGGAAAGGGCCACCGATCAGGATTTCACCACCAACGTTACCAGCCTGACCCTGGGTTATACCACCAGCTATGAAGACACAACGGTAAGTGAAGCGGTAACCTACTACTACCGTGTATTTGCCCGCAATACCGTCGGTTCCACCGTGCCGGGTTTCCCGCAGGCGACAGCCGAATCGTTACCTTCCAATGTGGCTACCCAGAGCTCGGGTGTTGCCCAGACCCGGGTGGTTACTTCAGCGCCGAATTCGCTCAGCCCGGCGGAAACCCTCAGTATGACGGCGGTAATCCACCTTTTGCCCGGCGTGACTCCGGTTGCTTCTGCCGGGCTTCCGGTAGTTTTCAGCTACGTTTTTTACAAGCTCGATTCCGCCACTACCCAGTACGGCACCGTCAACGCGGTAACCAACGGTTCCGGGGTGGCCACTCTTGCCCTGCCGGTTCCCAACGAAAAAACCACCGTGGTGGTGGATGCCATATTCAACGGTGATGCCAACCTGCTGGCGTCCTCCAACATGGTTACCATAGCCGTGGTTCCCTTTATCGAATCTCGAATAACAGCCTCCAGCTCCGGCGGCCTGATAAACTTTCATCTTGCAGACCAGTACGGCGTGCCGATGTTCGGGCGAGCTATCAGTTTTCTCACCACCTCCGGTTCGCTGTCTGCTCCGAGCGCCATTACCGATGTCAACGGGGACGTTTCGGTTACCCTGAGCGGCACCGGCGCCGGGGTGGTATCGGCCAGCTTCGGTGGGTGGGTAAGCCCGGCCGGCTGGTCATATCAACCCGCCCAGGTAAGGATTACAGCCGAACTGGTAGCTTCGGGCCTTGGCCAGACACGCGTCATTATCTCGGCTCCCAACTCCGTCAGCCCTTCCGAAACCCTGACAGTGACGGCATCGGTAAGCCAGCTGCCGGGTCCGGTACCCGTGATCGCTGCCGGCCTTGCCATTGTTTTCAACTACGTTATACACAAACTGGATTCGGCCACTACCGAAACGGGTTCGCTCAACGCCCTTACCGATGGTTCGGGTATAGCCGTGATTAACGTACCGGCGCCCGCCGAAAAAGCCACCTTTGTCATCGATGCCGTATTCAACGGTAACGGCAGCCTGCTGCCATCTTCCAGCATGAAGATCGTGGCCGTCGTGCCGTTTATAGAATGCCTTATTACCGCATCCAGTTCCGGTGGGCTGATTACCTTCCATCTCGAAGACCAGTACGGCAATCCGCTGTCCGGGCATAACCTCACCTTCCTGACTACCAGCGGCACCCTGTCTGCTGCGAGCGGAGTGACTACGGGCAGTGGTGACGCCGCCGTAACGCTCAGCGGTACTACCGCCGGTGTGGTTTCCGGAAGTTTCGGAGGTTATGTAAACCCGTCCGGCTGGTCCTACCAACCCGCCCAGGCCAGGATTACGGTCCTGATATAGCAGCCGGGGAAAAGTAGTAGAAAAAAGGTGGTTAAGATTTTTTACGGATTCGGTCCGTTTGAAAGGATTGAGATATGATCGATACCAAAGTGCCGGAAATCGACCTTAAAATGTTCCAGGCCAGGGACTGGAAACTGGAAATCTTCGGCTGCCCCGCCTGCAAGGAAGCGCTTGTTGCCGAAGGAGACATCATGTACTGCCCGTCTTGCCGCACGGTTTACCAGGTGGATAACGGAGTACCGGTTCTGCTCAGCGACCAGCTCAAGGCTCCTCTGTTCCGGCAGGAACTCCCGGTGAAGAGTTATTACCTCAATGAGCGTTACGACTGGACCCGCGACCCCAAGGGCTTGGAGTACTGTTATCATCATTACCGCAAATGGGAAACGTGGAGTGCCTTGAAAAAGTTTCTCGAGCCGGAAAGCCTGGTTCTGGATGTAGGCTGCGGAACCGGTTTGATAACCGGCATTCTTTCCCGCAACCGGTACCGGACCGTAGCGCTGGATCTTAACCGCTGGGCGCTGTTTCAAATGAACGGCAAGCCTTATGTCGCCAAAGCCCAGGCGGATGCCGAATCTCTGCCGGTTCAGGATGAATCGGTGGACCTGGTGATTGCTACCGAGGTAATCGAACACCTGGAAGAACCCGGCAAGACAGCTGAAGAAATGCTCCGGGTTACCCGTCCCGGTGGCCGTATTATCGGTTCGGTGCCCAACCGGCACCCGCTGTGGAACATGCGCCGCCAGCTTTCCATCAGCTGCCCCGGCAACGAACCATTTCATCGCAACTTCAACCGGCGGGAGATCGCCGAATTATGGCAGAAGGCGGGCCGCAAGGCGGAGATTTCCGCCATCTGCCTGGGTATGAACTGGCTCTGGATTGTGAAAAAATAGGGAGTTAAACAATGAATACCGGCTTAATCAGGTTTCTTGGTGTTGTCCTGGTGGTACTGGCGGTGGCGCTGGCGGTTATCCCCCAGTATACCGATTGCCAGTCTCAGGGCAGCATGATCACACTGGCCAACGGCAAGGTTATACCAATGAAATGCCACTGGACCGCGCTCAGCCAGATAGCCCTGGCGATTCCCATAGCTTTTGTCGGTATTGCCATGGCGGTCAGACCCCGCAAGGTGAGCGGTTTCTGGCTGGGTGTTTTCATACTGGTTCTGGGAACCTTGCCCATACTGGTGACCGGCTGCCTGATAGGAACATGCGTCACGCCCACCATGTACTGCAATGTGGCCATGAAGCCGGTCATATTCGTGCTGGGTGGGATGGTAATGCTTGTCGGGCTGGTTGTGATGATTGCCTCCCTGGTCAAAAGCCGGGAACAAGTTTAGCAGAAAGGCGTATCGAAGCCGTTGAGGATTAAACATACAATTGTTTTTTATGCAGTTAAAACAGCACTTCTGATATTTGTCACAGCAGTATTCCTCCTTTCGGCTTGTTCGAGCCCGGCGGCCTCTGGGGTGTCGCCGGGTTTCGAACTGCTGGAGGGCAGTACCACTATTTCGGTACGGCTGTACGGTATAATGGAGTATGCCACTTACGGCATCAGGTTCACCCATCCCACCACCCTGGAAGTGCTTACGGTGCCTACCGGCTGGATGAATTATTCCTTCAGGGGTTTCGACTTGCGCCAGGAAGCCACCCAGACCATTACCGACCAGGTTCACGGGACCGTGTCAGCCGACGCCGCCTGGATTACCAACCTGGTCTATACCCGCTACCTGACCAGGTCTTCAGCCAACGACGGGGTGTTTTACAAGGTGGTTATGAACAACATTCCTATCGTTGAAATCAAGGAAGGCATGGCTCGGGCATATGTGCTGGGGGCCGATATCCGCAAGTACGTGGAATCGGTAGAATATTACGAACAGTCGGTTGTCGACGGCCAACTGGTTATCACCACTACTTATCTGTCTACCGACTGGCAGCAGGATATCGGGGGGCAGGCTCCGTACATACTGGTACTTTTCGAAGAAGGAGAGGGAGCCGGCCTGCCGCCGTGCTAATACTTGAACAACAGTAAGCATGAACATTTTCAGACTTGCCATAAGAAACATCCACTGGAACGCATTTCGCAGCCTGGCAATCTACCTGGCTGTGGTAGGCGTAACCGGCATGCTGCTTTCCACCACGCTTATCATCCGGGGCGCCGAATATTCTTTGAATTCAGGTTTGCAGAGGATGGGCGCCGATATCCTGGTGGTGCCGGCAGGCGCCGAAACCAAACTGGAAACCGCCCTGCTGATGGGCAAACCCACCAATATCTGGATGCCGCGCGAGAAGGTGGATTCGGTGGCTGCGGTTGCAGGGGTCGAAACCGCCTCGCCGCAGGTATACCTGGCTTCGCTTTACGGCGCCGCCTGCTGTGCGGTGTGGGAAATGTTTATAGTGGTGTATGACCCGGCTACCGATTTTACCGTTACACCATGGCTCAGGGACCACCTGGGCCGGGAACTGGAAAAAGGCGAGGTAATCGGCGGCCACTACATTTCAGTACCACCCGAGTGGGAAAACATTACGCTTTACGGTTACGGCATGGAACTGGTAGGTAACCTGGCAGCCACCGGCACCGGCCTCGACCAGACGCTGTTTATGAACATGGAAACCGCCATTGAAATGGCCGAAGTTTCCAAATCCCTGGCCGAACAGGCGCTTGTAATCGACCCCGGCCTTATTTCGACCATCATGGTCCGCGTAGTCGAGGGTGCCGATACCCACCGGGTTGCCCTGGATATCCTGAGCGGCACCACCGAAATGGTGCCCATCGAAAGCCCGAACCTGTTCGGCACCTTCCGTAGCCAGATGAACGGCTTGCTGTGGGGATTTTTTGCTATTTCCCTGCTCATCTGGGGGTTGTCGATGTTCCTGGTAGGCCTGATATTTTCCATGGCAGCCAATGAAAGAAAGCGGGAAATGGCGGTTTTAAGAGCACTTGGGGCTACACGCGGCTTTATATTCGGCACTCTGCTTTCAGAAGCCGCCCTGCTGGCGCTTGCCGGCTCCATAACCGGAATCATCGTGTCAGCCGGCGGTTTGTATATTTTCAAGGACCTGCTGGCCGGCTCGCTTAGAATGCCGTTTTTATTCCCCTCGCTGCCGGCTTTTATCGGCCTTTTCAGCGCCGGGGTTGCCCTGGCGATTCTTACTGTTACGCTGTCTGCCCTTCTGCCCGCTTACCGTTTAAGCCGCAGGGAGATGGCGGTTGCCATGAGGGAATGATATGCTTAAACTCGAAGAGGTAACTAAAACCTTTCAATTGGATGAGAATACCACCATTACACCGGTTAACCGGGTATCGCTGGATGTTGAACGCGGCGGGCTGGTAATCGTTGTCGGCCGGAGCGGTTCGGGCAAAACCACCCTGCTCAACCTGGCTGCCGGGCTGGTAAAGCCTACCGCAGGGAGGGTAACCGTAAACGGCCGCGAACTTGCCGGTTTAAGCGACCGGGAGCTTTCCCGGATGCGGAGCCGGGATATCGGATTCGTTTTTCAGTTCCCCTCGCTTCTGCCGGCCCTGACTATCCTGGAAAACGTATCTCTGCCGTCAATTTTCAATCCCGTTGCAGCGATGAATCACCGCCGGGAACGCGCTGCCGAACTGCTGGGCACCGTGGGGCTCTCGACCAAGCTCAATGTCCACCCGGCACAGCTATCGGCCGGCGAACAAAAAAGGGTGGTTATTGCCAGGGCTCTGATCAACAACCCGGGCCTGGTGCTGGCGGACGAACCCACCAGTGACCTTGACCAGTATACAGAAACCCAGATTATGGATATGATATGTAGTATTAATGCAACCGGGGTTACTTTTCTGGTGGTAACTCACAACCGTAAACTCCTGCCGCTGGCCGGCGCGGCCTACGAAATGGAGAACGGTATCTTGAAACCGGTTCAACCAGACTAGAGCGGCTCCGGCCCCGGGGGAAAGGTAGGAAGATGTTAGACGTTAAGAATTCCCGCATGTCCCGTTATTTCCACTTGAGCATAATCATTTCAGCCGTCGTGGTGCTGGGCATCATGTTTTTTCCCGCCGCACCCCTGCCTTCGGCACAGGACGACAACCCTTACCTGGCAGCCACGTTCCTGGATGATCAGGGCCGTCAGGTTGCACAGGTGGCCTTTCCGGGCAAGCCCCCGGATGTGCTGGTCAAATCCGCCGTAAACCCGCAACCCAATTCTCTGGCGGGCGTCAGCGTTATTGCCGAAGTACCTGCCTTTTCCTGGAGCTATGGCTGCTCTCCGACCTCGGCCGCCATGCTGTTCGGTTACTACGACAGGACCGGCTATTCCAATATGTACGACGGGCCCGCCGGCGACGGCCTGTGCCCCCTGGACAACACAATCTGGGGGGAAACCGTATACCCGGACGGCGCAGTCGCCGAATGCCCGCTCAGCGCCACCCATGAAGGTGTTGACGGGCGGGCAACAAATGGTCACGTCGACGATTACTGGATAGATTACCTGGAACCCGGCCCCGACCCGTTCGAAGGTAACTGGGCCGAGCATGACCTGGGCGAATGCACCGCTGATTTCATGGGCACCAACCAGGCAAAGTATGATAACGTCGACGGCTCCACCTGGTTTTTCTGGCTGACAAGCGGTGATCCGCTTTACGATTACACCGGCTCCGAACCGGAAACCCGGGACGGATGCCACGGCATGCGCCTTTTTGCCGAATCACGCGGCTATACAGTAGCTGAAAACTACACCCAGTTGATTCTGGGCAATGGAACTGACCCTGCCAAAGGTTTCAGCTTCGACGATTTCATGGCTGAAATAGATGCCGGGCGGCTGGTACTTATTCATGTTACCGGCCATACCATGCTGGGGCTCGGATATGATTCGGCTACCCAGGCAGTTTACATTCACGATACCTGGGACCACTCCGTTCACCAGATGACCTGGGGTTCCAGCTATTACGGCATGGCCCACCAGGCGGTTTCGGTCATAGCCCTGGAAGAGCCTGCTCCGCCCGCGATCTCCACCGGTCAGGCAAACCAGATAAACTCATTCCAGGCCGTGTTGAACGGCTCGCTCGAAGCAACGGGTACAGCTTCCTCGGTGGATGTCTACTTCGAGTGGGGGCAGACCCAGTCCGGCCCCTACCCCAATCAGACAGCCGCCGCGCAACTGGATGCCGCCGGACCGTTTTCAGTGCTGTTAACCGGGCTGGCGCCGGAAACCACCTGTTACTTCCGTGCAGCAGCAGCGGGGGATGGCACCGTACACGGGGTGGAGCAGAGTTTTACCACCCTGGCGGACGGGCCTCCGACCATGGAACCTTTAATTGAACCCGAGGGCAGTTATTACAGAACCGCGCCGGTGTTTTCCGGCCTGGGATTTAACGACGATTACGGCCTGGATGACGGCTGGTACCAGGTGGACGGCTTCGAAGGCGCCTGGACGGCGCTTTTTGCCGATGCGGAGGGGTTGTCCTGGGACTCCGCTGACTGGGTTCTACCCGGTTTTGACGAACTGGCAGAAGGCAGCCACGTTTTGTATTTTTCAGCCTCGGATGACGAAGGCCAGGTCAGCGGTGCCGCCGGGGAATGGAATTGGCAGTTTTACAAGGATGTAACCCCTCCCCCCGGTCCTGCCGGCCTTACCAGCCCGTCCCACCAACCGGGTGAGTGGTCAGCCGACAGCACCATCGAAATTGCCTGGACGGACGGTGTCGACAATCTTAGCGGCCTTGACGGTTACTCCGTCCTCTGGGATGCGACACCGGATACCGTTCCCGATCAGGTCAAAGATATCCAAGAAGCCGTCGAAACCCTGACCAGCCCGGAGCTTGCCGATGGCGATTCGCACTATTTCCATATCGCCGGTGTGGACACTGCCGGCAACTGGGCTGCCGCCCTGCACCTGGGGCCGTTTTATATCGACACCAGCGTTTCGCAGACGCAAGTGTCTGTTACTGCTCCCAATTCGGTGAGCCCTGAGGAAACCATTTCGATTTCCGCGCTCATAAACCGGCTGCCCGGAGTGACGCCGGTAACCTTTGCCGGTATTCCCGTTACATTCAATTACGTCTTCCACAAGCTCGAATCGGCAACGGTGGAATATGGTTCGGCTACAGTGGATACCAATGAGAATGGCCTGGCGGTGCTCAACCTACCGGCGCCGGGTGAAAGCGCAACCGTGGTTATCGACGCCGTCTTTAACGGCAACGATAACCTGCTGCCATCATCCAGTATGAAAATCGTTGCCGTGGTGCCCTTTATCGAAACACGCATAACCGCATCCAGTTCCGCCGGCGAAATTACCTTTTACCTGACAGACCAGTACGGCAACCCGCTGTCCGGCCACCTGCTGAGCTTTTTGACCACCGGCGGGTCGTTGTCTGCGGCAACGGCTGCGACGGATGAAAACGGGGAAGCAGTAGTAACCTTGAGTGAAACCACCGGTGCGGTGGTGTCGGCCAGTTTCGGAGGTTATGTAAATCCATCCGGGTGGTCCTACCAGCCCGCCCAGGCGCGTGTTACCGTGATGCTTTAACCTACCAGCAGCACCGCCAGCCAGGAAACCGGCGCGTTGCCGGAAAAATCCAAGTCGATGCCGGCGAGTCTGGCGGTGGCAATCACATTCACTCCCAGCCCCTCCGCCGCCGGACGGGCGCGAAACGGATGCAGACAGGCCGAACCCGGTCCTACACATTCGCTGCACAGGTGGCAGCCGCCGGCGGCCAGCCCGGCTGCCAGTGGAAAACCTCTGGCAGCACACTCGCTCTCGAGTTGTGCAAGGATGTCGTAAACCTTTTCCTGGCTGGTTTTAAGTTCGCGCAGGTATCCCCGTGCCGGATTGGCTTCACCCTCGGTATTGTGCTGAGAGGCTGCCCAGGCATCGGCCAGGTTTTCCTGCCCGGTCAGTTCTTCCGGAGGTTGGCCGGCTGCCGCCGTCACCTGGATCAGCAGCGCGAATTTGTAGCTGGCCAGCACGTTCCTGAATTCGTCGACGCTGATGATGTTGGGCGGGCACATGAGGTTGACCCCGTAATTGGCACACAGTGGCACCAGGCACTTGAAACGCACCCTGTCATCCACCACCACCTGCCATGCCGGAATGGCCACAGCCCTGTTCGAACCCAGTTCCACTGCCCGCTTGCTGAGGTATTCGAGCAGTTGTCCGGTTTCGTTTGCTTCCATGCCGTCACCTCCGATCTTTCACCGCGGGTAAATCCACCGCTTAATTCTTATTCAAGCGGTGGCGGAAATACGGGACGGGTTTTGCCTTCCAGCAGTTTCAACGCCGTTGCCTGCAGCCTTTCCAGCATACAGCATATGGTGCGGCGTTCTTCGATAGAAAGCTGGCTGAGTATATCGGATATCACCTTGCGCCGGGTAGTGAATTCGAAAGCCCTCTGGCCTTTTTCGGTCAGGGAAATGCGGATAAGGTTGCGCCGGTTGAGGTCCTTGGTGCGGGTGATGAGCCCCTTGGCTGACATCCTCTCTATAAGTCCGGAAATGGTATGCGGTTCGCGCAGGGTAGAGCGTGAAATTGCCGCCGGGGTGGCCTTGGGGCCTAACGCCTGGGCAGCCAGCAGTACTTCAGCCTGTTCAGGTGTGATGTCATAGGCGGCCAGCTCTTTTTCCCTGGCTTTGAACATTGCCCGCCAGGTATGGGAAAAAAGCAGCCACAGATTGTAGTCCTGGTCGCAGAAAAAGGAGGAATCGATTTCCTCTTTTGCCATTGTTCTTACCTTTCTCTTATTAATATTCATATAAGATAGGAATTATATCATAACTGAATATTTCTGCACTAACCACGAGAGGACCGGGCATATTTTGTTGAACGCATATGAAAAGGTCCTCCTGATTATTGACAGCATCTGTCTCCCTCTTGTGTTACAATACCCCCAACAACCGCTGAAACGCGCATTAATGAAACTTGCAGTAGTATTTATTTTCCTGATTGGCGCAGCCGAAGCCGTCACGCTTTTTGTAGATCCGGTGGGCGGAATCGTTGCCTTCGGGCTTATTCTGCTGTTTGCGCTGCTGATTCCGGCTTTAAAAAACGATTATTATCCTTCCCGCCTCATTCTTTCGCTTTCACTTGTGCCCATGGTGCGCATCGTCAGCCTGTCCATGCCGCTGGAAGATGTACCCCGGATATGGTGGTTTCCCATTATGTATGCACCGCTAATGCTGGCTGCCGTAATAGCCGCGCTCATGCTGGGCCTCAGCCTCAGGGAAACCGGTTTCAACCTGCGGCGCCCCTTTACAAACCTTATGGTGGGAATCAGCGGTATCGGCCTGGGACTGGTGGAATATTTTATTCTAAAGCCGGAACCCCTGGTAACCGAACTCACCTGGCAGGCGGCGCTGGTTCCGGCGCTCATACTGCTGCTGACCACCGGGCTGGTGGAAGAGTTTATATTCCGGGGTGTATTGCAACAGACGGCAGTTGAGTTGTTGGGCAAACCGGGCATAGTATATGTGAGCCTGATATTTGCCGTACTGCATATGGGTTTTCTCTCTGTGCTGGATATAATTTTTGTACTGGGCGCCGGGCTTTACTTCGGCTGGGTAGTTTATAAAACCGGCTCGCTTACCGGGGTGATCCTGGCTCACGGATTGACCAACATTGTCCTGTTTATAGTTGCCCCGTTGATTTTCTAAACAAGCGCACTAGTACCAAAGTAACAGGCAGGCAAAATAATTATTAATAAATTATATTGGGCTATTGTTAGTTATAGTAATGTTAGTACTATCATATAGCCAAAAATACTCTTGACAACAGGTAAAACGTGTAATACCATATGAGCTAATTCGAAGGCGCACCAGGTAGGATACAAGTTCTCTCAGGCCCTGAGACTGCTAAACCTTCCTGCCGGGAAATTAACAGCATCAGCTGGAAGAAGTAAATTCATGTGCGGCATCGTTGGTTACAGCGGCAAGCGCCCGGCGGCTCCGGTCTTGCTTTCGGCCCTGACCCGGCTTGAGTACCGTGGTTACGATTCGGCAGGTATCGCTACCGTTTTCGGTGGGGATCTGCATATAAGAAAAGGCACCGGCAAGCTGGAACAGGTCGAAGAAAACTGCAGCCTGTCCCACCTGCCCGGCACCAGCGGCATCGGTCATGTGCGCTGGGCTACCCATGGCGGTGTCACCACCGGTAATGCCCACCCCCACTGTGATTGCGAGCATTACATCGCCGTGGCTCATAACGGCATTATCGATAATTACGAAGCCCTCAAGAAGCGGCTTTCCAAAAACCATACCTTCGTATCCCAGACCGATACGGAAGTAATCGCCCACCTGGTGGAAGAATACCTGGAGCCCGGCGCTCCCCTGGAACAGGCGGTAAGCCGGGCTGTCAAAGACCTCAAGGGCACCTACGCGGTGGTGGTTGCTTCCCCGGTCGAACCGGGGAAGCTGGTTGCCTGCCGGCAGGGTTCTCCGCTGGTGATAGGCATCGGCAAAGGCGAAGCTTACGTCGCCAGCGATTTCCAGGCGTTTCTGGACTCCACCCGTGAAGTCGTTTTTGTAGAAGACGGGGAAATGGTGGTTCTGACCCACAACCTGTTCCATCTCTACGGGCGTGACGGCAAGCGTCTGCGGCGGCCTCCGGTAACGCTGGACAATTCACTGGTAAAAGCCGAAAAAGAAGGCTATGATTACTTCATGCTCAAGGAAATCATGGAGCAGCCCAATGCCATTCTAGCAGCCCTCAGGCAGGACCGGCAAACCCTGCAGAAGGCGGCGGCTCTAATCGGCAGAAGCCGCAACGTGGTATTTACCGCCTGCGGCACTTCCCGGCACGCCGCCCTCATTGGCCGCTACCTCTTTTCGCGGGTTGCCCACCGCATGAGCGATGTTATCATCGCCTCGGAATTCGGTTATTTCGGAGATGCGGTGGATAGTGACACGGTGGTGATCGCCGTTTCCCAGAGCGGTGAAACGGCCGACGTGCTGGAAGGCGTCAGGGAAGCCAAAGCCCGCGGTGCCAAAGTTCTTTCCATTATCAATACTGTAGGCTCAAGCCTGGCTCGCATGAGTGACAGAGTGCTGTATCTGGGTTGCGGCCCGGAAATCAGCGTTGCAGCCACCAAATCATTCATTTCCCAGCTGGTAATTTTTTACCTTCTGGCCTTTGCCATGGCCGGCCGGCTGGAAGAAGTCAACGCAGACCTTGCCCGGCTGGCAGCCGAAATAGAAACAAACCTGGTTACCAACAACTACGCCGTGCCGGAAGTTGCCGCGCTGCTTTATCGCAAGGATAAGTTTTATTACATCGCCCGCGGCATCAACTACGCAGTCGCCGGGGAAGCCGCCCTCAAGCTGAAAGAAGTGGCTTACGTGCATGCCGAAAGCATGCCTGCCGGCGAACTCAAGCATGGCACGCTGGCGCTGATCGAGGAAGGCACCCCGGTAGTAGCTATCGCCACCTGCGATATTACCCGGGAGCATATGCTGGCCAATGTCGCCGAAGTCAAGGCACGCGGCGCTTTCGTTATCGGTGTTTCCGATTTACCCAACACCCTGTTTGACGCTTTTATCGAAGTACCCCAGGTTGCTGAGGTCTACTATCCACTGGTTTCCATCATCCCCCTTCAGTTGTTTGCTTTTCACTCGGCCATCGCCCGCGGCCTCGACCCGGACCGGCCGCGCAACCTGGCCAAATCGGTAACGGTTAAATAACAGGCGCTAAACTGTTATAATAACAGCCAGTACATTATTTCAGGGGGATTAAAGCATGCAATACGTTCTTCTAACCGGCGGCGCCGGTTTCATCGGCTCGCACATGATGGACGGCCTGGTGGAAAACGGCTACCGCGCCATTATTATTGACGATATGTCCACCGGCACGTTGAGAAACATCCGCCACCAGTCAGCCAACATTTTCGTGGAATTCTATCCGGGTTCAGTCAACGATATGGCTCACCTGGAAGAGAACATGGATAATGTCGAATATATTATCCACCTGGCAGCCCTGCCCTCGGTGACCCGGAGTATCGAAATGCCGCTGCGCACCCACGAGGTCAATGTCGAAGGCACGCTTAATATTCTTGAAATCGCCAGCAAATACAATATCAAAAAGGTGGTGTTTGCCTCTTCCTCTTCCGTCTATGGCAATACTCCCACTCTTCCCAAGCACGAAGGCATGGTGCCCTCCCCGCTTTCGCCTTATGCTGCCTCCAAAGCCGCCGGGGAAAGCTATATGGCGGCTTACTGTGCCGCCTACGGTGTGCCCACGATCAGCCTGCGCTATTTCAACGTTTACGGTCCGCGGGCTTCAGCCAATTCTGAATACGGGGCTGTTATCCCCAAGTTTATCAAAGCCGCCCGTGAAGGTGTTGCTCCCTGTATTTACGGGGACGGCACCCAGACGCGGGATTTCACTTATGTAAAGGATGTGGTCAAAGCCACCATCACGGCCATGCAAAGCGATGCCACCGGCGCTTACAACATCGGCACCGGCCGGTCCGTCAGCCTTAACGAACTTGCCCGGACCGTGCTCGAACTTACCGGTCGGCAGGACTTGCAGCCGGAATACGGTGAGCCTCGCCCGGGAGATGTGGCTCATTCACTGGCCGATATCAGCCGGGCCAGGGAAGCCTTCGGCTGGGAACCCGGCTACACGCTGGAACAGGGCCTGAAAGCTACCATAGACGCCTGTTAGGGGTTAGAAAGGTCATGGCGAAGCCGCCACACACCTACATCCGTTATCGCGAAGCCGCCGGCAGGTGGCTGTGGCGATCTCATACAAACCGGCGGTATCGACAACCTAATATTCGGAGGCGGCGGGCAGGTTGCCGCCCTTGACAATGTTGAACGTACAGCCACTTATATAAAAGGTGTCGTTCATCCAGCCGGTAACGGTACCGATGACATCCACCACATAATCCGGCCCTATGGGGTCCAGGTCGTAAACATACGCCGGCAGAAACATAACCTGCTTTGATTCCAGGTACATCTGCTCACCCATTTCGAACGCGTAATGGTCGGTGTAATCACTGAGGATATCATCGACAACGATACCGGCGAAGAAGTAGGTTTGCCCGGTATGAACCCGCTCCGCCATGTCGGGATCGGATTCGTAATCGCTAAGCAGTGCATTCAGCGTCATTGCATCCGGCGCTTTCATGAACACCGGCGTCGGGTAACTTTGTTTGCCGCAGGCCAAACTCCCGATAATCATGGAAATTACCAGTGTACTGGTTAACAGGTATTTAAATATTGATGTTCTATTCATGCCGTTTATCCTTATAGAGATTAACGGCAACTCTTTTTCCGGTTGCCTGGCTTAAATATATCCTGTATAAGCCAGGTTATCAGTAACATATGTTACACTTCAACGAAGATGGATCGTCTTGGATATTGGTATTAAAAAGTGTTGCTAGTAAACGAATAGGGCACGGATAACCAAGTTTTCGTGCCCTATTCGAGTTGAGTTAAAAGGTAGAAATGGCTTTAATTCACTAATTTGAGATAATCGATATAATGACCGTTATTATCTCCCCCGCCTTCATAGGCGATAGTTAGGAAATGAGCCCCTGCCTCTACCGCAGGGAAGGAAATTTGGAATTGTTGCCAACCACCTTCCGTTGCTGAAACTGTTGCTATGATGTCGCCATCCAGCCTGATAGTATCCACTTCTGAACCATACCTATCATAGTAGAGAGTGAGTGCGTTGGCTGCATAGTCACATTGTAAATCAAAGAATATGTTGAGTTCTTGAGTGGTATCCGTTGGGGGCCGGGTATCCGTTACGGGAACGAACTCGCGCACATTATCGGTACCAATATATCCCGGAGCCGAAGGATCGGCAATGGGATCTACGTCACTTCCGACATAGTAATCATAAGATGCATACCACACCCAAGAACCTGGGTCACCCACCGTCCCGGTTACTGGAAATTCTGCAGAGCCGGCTACTGGGCCAGCGTTTCCATCAGGTGTTCCAATCTGCCACAATGTACCACTTACACAGTAACAGAAACACATGGACCAGTTGCCATTAACGTCAATTGGATCACCCTCACCCCAGGCGGTTTCCCACTGCTCACAGGGTTTTTCAAGCCTTATCCAGTCCCAGAAGGTGCCATCTCCCTGAGTATGCTGGAAATTGATCGTATGTGTTCCATATGCAACCGGACCCATGGCGAAAGTATCTTCTACGAGAGGATACTTATTTTCGAACCAGCCCTGTCCGGGGGTTGAAGCACCGACTGCTGAAAAGCTGTCCGAATCGATGCCATCATAGACTATTTTCGTCTCACTGGCACTTATTCCGGGACTCCACGAGATTGTCAGGTTGCCACCAAACAATAAACCGCCATCCCATTGGACATCGAAATCAGTGGCATAATCACGAACAAAGTTGGAATTATAAGGGAACTCAAGGGTTGGTGTTGTTCCAACAATAAACGGATCGGTAAAAGGTGGTTCCACAACCGCTAGAGTTGGGCCTGAAGCAGTCGGCGTAGCACCGACTGGCCCCCAGTTGAACTCATCGGCATAGTTGTACAATAACCCGCTGGAGGGGTCGGCTGTCTCAACATCACCTATTTGCCATACGGTTTCCCAGCAGCCTTCAACCGGACTCACCACAACCGCATGCGCAGCTATACAAACACAGTCACCGGGATCAACTCCAACATTTTCGCCCGGGAGCAGGTTGCCAGTCGGTTTGCCCTTTTTATTCGTTTCCATGACATAGTCGGAGATCGATGCCAGCGGTATTACATATTCCACTGCTGTATCCGAAATAGAAGATGCATCTGCATCATCGTAGGGAAACTGACCGGGAGCTGATGTAAGAGGACAACCAATTCCCACATAAAGGTGTGTTTCGGTAATGATCCAGTCAAGGTCTTCGATCACGTACTTCACATGAAGGTCAGTGCCGTCGTCCCAGACTTCAACATCGCCCACATCGATATCTTGCCCGGCCAGCAAATCAGTCACAAAAGGATCTGATTCAGTCTCTGCCATAGCTGTTGCAGGTATTAGCAGCGCAACAGCCAGAAGTGCCGTAAAAATACTGAAAATTATTCTTTTCACTTAATTTCTCCTTCCCATTTTAGTTAACCGGAATTCGTAATAACTTGTTCTATCGAGCTTCACCTCCTTGACTTAATATCAGTTGTTTAATAAAAACAAAAAACCGGCGCATCAGGCCGGTTTCACTACTCGCTCCTCACCATCCAAGTGACCATTTAAAGGTGGTGGTTCATCGCTTCCCTATTTGCACGTAAAATATACAGCTACCCTGTATAACCCTCCTGTCCGTATTCATCGATTATGGACAATATATAGATTTACATCAATTTTATGCTATAAGAAGCGCGAATTCAACCTTACTAAACATTACTATACCCACATATTTGAATGCCGTTAATAGAATAACGTATCATTAAATATCAGATTTGATACACGGGTTTTTATTGGTATTGACTGTCCCCGTTTGCGGGCAGATATTCCAATATCGCTGGACGAAATATTATCGGAAATTCCTTGAATCCGGACCTTGCAGATTGTATATTTAGACGTTATATACTATTGAAAACGTATTAAGGCCGCGTTTGCAAGCCGGGGAATGCCGCATGAAAAAACTGTCAGTTTGCCTTGTCTTCGCAATTTTAATATCTCTGGTTATAACCGGGTGCTACGGCAATGTTGACGACCCGGATCCGAATTTAACGACCCTGCCGGTTCAAACAACCAGCTGTTTGCCAACCGTTTCGCCGGACCATCTGACTGCTCTGGCAACAATCGACCTGGCACAAAAACTGGATATCGCCGGCAGCGGCATCGAAACGCTTTTCATCAAGCCCGTCTTATGGCCGGATACCAGTCTGGGGTGTCCGGAAGAAGGCAAGCAATACGCTCAGGTTATTACTCCTGGTTATCAAATCCTCCTGCAGGCCGGTGAATATGTGTATGAGTACCATACAGATGAGCAAAACCAGGTTGTTCTGTGTGGCTGGGCGCTTGCTGCTGAGGTCGAGGTTCCTAGCCAGGAAGCCACGTTGGAAGACGGTGGACCTGACCAGCCCATTGGTGGCGATGTAATCATCACTTACAAACCCCAGACCGATTTGGACGGAATGTTCGTAGATGGTGGGCCTAACCAACCGATTGGCACTGACGTGGTGATAACAACAAAAATCGATCTGCCCTAATGGGAAGCGAAGGTATAAAATAGAGGCGGTAAGTACCGCCTCTATTTTATACGAACATAAGATAGCTAGTTGGTAAACTGTACCCAGTAATCCGAATTGAGAATGTGGTCAGCCCGGTTGCTGACGATTAACACCTGGGTGCGCCGTGATTTGGCGGGGGTAGGATTGATATCGTCTATCACGCCGGATTGTGTTTCTGAGTCCATTACCATGTGGGTTTCATCAATAAGCTTCCTCGCATGCCAGTTTTCAGCTTTTGGATAGCGGGTAGTAGGCTGCCAGAGTGTTTCCAGCAGGGTTGCCTGCCAGTTGTTTGCCAGTATACCGTCGGTAACGTTCCATCCCGCCGATGTCCAGCCATCTGCTCCGGCTTCGACATCATCGGAAAAACCGATTTCTGTTATGGAAATGTCATCGACATACATCATCTGAAGGGTGTAAGCGCCATCCTGCCAGGTAGTGAAGTACAGGTCTATAGTATGGCCGGCGAAAGGACTGAGGTCCATTGTAACAGGAATCCAGCCACCGCTGTCTCCGGTAAAAGCATGCCATCTGCCTGCGGTTTCATAAGTCGTAGGTTCACGTTCAGCTGGACAGTTAGGGTTGTCCTGAGGGAAGTCTACGGTATTAACGGTCCCATTCGCATATAAGGTGTACCATTCGTCTGTATCCCGATCATAAACCTCAACATACCCGTAATCCCAGGCTTCCTCGATCTCGTAATACGTCATGAAATTGAGGGTTGCTACACCGGCTGGGATGGTAAAACTCTGGTAGAAGCTTCGCCATGCCCAGGTTTCCGCGCCAGAATACCATTCATAAGTTCCGCTGTAAGCCGGTACTCCGGCAGCATTATCACCATCAAAGGCAGTACTCAAGCTAGGTTGCCCGCCAAATTGGTAATATTGCGCAGTGTAAGGTTGCGGCGCTCCGAAGAATTCGCTGGAATAGAACCCAACAGGTGCACCGAGAGGATCGCCGACCCAGAAGTTCTGGAGCGCATAATCTATAGAATATCCCCAGGTATCTTCGGAACCAACCTCTAGAAAATCATATCCATACAATGGATCGATTGTTGTATCGTCTATATAGTTGGCTATGGTCCAGTCATCGAATATTTCTTCGAAACTTATAGAGTAGCCAAAATCAGCCAGTGTATTTTCGATTCCATCGATGCCGTTCGCCTGTTCATCAACCAGGGCACTAGTAAAATCGGCTCCGCCGTAATGTTCGAAGAGGTACAGTTGAAAGAGGTAGCTTGCTCCGTAGTCTTCCAGGCCAGAGCCCCAGAAGGTCAGGGAGGTAAGGGGGTGATAAACCATATAGTACGCGATGTGTCCTGAGGAGTGTCCATAGCCGCAGAAAAATCCGGCAAGGTCGGCCATGCCTTCGTCCACCCAGGATTCTTCATCGGGATCCGTGTCGAAATGTACAAGGTGTTCGAACTCATGGGCAAAGGTACCTTCGTAAAGATACGGGCGGGCTGTGTCAGGGCCGGTGCGGTTTGCCCAGTCGTAGGTATCGATATGCATCATGTTTTTATTGTTTTCAGCACTGGTCGAGGCAGAAAAGTAGCCCGCGATATAAGATTCAGCATTCGGGTCATAGTAGGCGTCATCGCGGATATTGAAAATCAGCGTCCATATTTTTTGGCCTTCGTCACCTCTGGCCAATGGTTCACCGTAAATTTCTGTAACGGTCGGATATATATTGTTATCGAATTCAGATACCATATAATCCAGTTGGGCTTCACTTATCAGGTCTTCTGAACGCAGCCAGGGTTCGCTGTCATCGCCGATCGGATTGGCAAAGTAATAATAGGTGCCGTCAAAAGAGCCAGCTGCATCCTTGGTTACCAGCAGTAAGCAGTGATCACCCTCTTTAACCACCACGAAGTCTTCATCATACTCGATACCCGCACCATCATCTGTAACTGAGAAAGTGAATTCATCTCCAACTGCAGCCGGCTGTCCGGATGGAGAACCAACTGTGACTGCCGAAGAGCCCAATTCAGCCGCCAGCTTTCTTACAGCTGCTTCTTTAGCTCCAAGGTCTTCAATCGTTAAGTCCATTGGATCTAGGCCTTCCGGTGCCATATTGTTGCGCGGGAATTTTTCAAGGAAGCTGCCGGAACCAGCCGAACCCGCAGCCATAACCGGAGCGATGCCGAATAAACTCGAAACCAGAATCACCACCAGACCGGTATAAACAATCTTCCAGGTATTTTTCATGTTCTCCTTCTTTCTTGTTAGAAATTCCACAGTTATAATTGCAAGATGATATAGTTTTTCTATCTCACCCCCTTTCCGAAATTCAAAGTAACTATCAAAAACAAAAACCGGCCCTTCCAGGCCGGTTTCACTATTGGCTCCCTGCTGTCCAAGTGACCATATCCAGGCAGCAGTTCAAAGCCCCTGCCCCGTGTTGATAATATAAATTATCAGTAGTTTACCACCGGGACAGGGGCCTTACAAGATGTATTTACCTCATTTTATGTAACTAATCCTAAATCACCGCCTGCCGGGCATAAAATGTCATTATTATGTCAACTCCACCAGGTACAAGGTGCCGTCCAGGACTATTTCAATGCCTTTCACGTAAGCCTCGCTTTGCAGCACCCAGTTGTCGATTTCGATTTCCAGCCGCAGCACCTCGGCATCATGGGCGATGCTGCCGGTCAGGGTATCGCCGTTTTCCGGCGGGTTGGTAACACCGGCGCCGCCGGCCTTCCACTGGAAAAGGGTGCCCCAGGGGGCATCGTCGTTGCCGGCTCCCAGCCGCGTCACCCACAGCATGGTGCCGTTGTTTATGTCGCCGTAACCGTCGCCGGAAGTCAGTTCGAACGTCTGCAGCCATTCATCCAGCGCCGGCGAAAGAGGCGGGATGGAATCGAGTTCCGAACCGGCAAAGTTGTTGTAAGCCATTTCGGCGGTGAGCATATCTTCCTCGTCCACCTCGCCGTCGCTGTCGTGGTCCATCACGATATCCAGATGGGGCGGGTATCCGGCAGACGTCCAGATCCACCAGGAAACGGATTCGATGTCTTCCAGTGTAGTGCCCTCGGGCAGTTCGATGACGATTCCGGCTTCACTGCCGCTGCCGGGCTCGCCGGTGGTTTCCAGGTGTACTGCCGGGATACCGGGACCTTCCGGGTCGGCAGACAGCTCGGCAACCGCTCCTTCGGCCGACTGGGTGGTAACTGCCGCAAGGGTCTGGGCTTCATCGCCGTTATCGTCGTCGTCTCCATCGCCCCCCGAGGGTTTGGCGGAATCGGGGATGAGCAGCTTGACTACCGGTTTGAAGATATATTTATCGTTGCCGGTAACATTGAGGGATTTTTCGCCGTTGAAGTCGATGGTAATCTGGGTTTCCCCGCCTTCGATAACCTCGAAAGCGCCCACCAGCCGTATCTTGCCGCTGGGGACTTCAGCCTGGTGGATTTCATAGGGTTCCTGGGTCCCGGTTTCCACTATAACGCTGGCTACGTCCAGCCTTATCTGGGTGTATATGCCTGCTTCGACGATGTTGTCAGCCAGAAAAGCCGGCAGGTCCACGATAGCCTTGAGGTCGAACGGTTCCATGTCGAGCTGTATGGTCTGCCAGGTCCCGCCCGCTTTGTGGACTTCAAGATTGGCCACGTCCACCCAGATGCGGGCCACCTCCGGCGCCGGCGGGTCCTTTACCAGTACGGTGAGTTTGCCGGTGCCCGGTGTAGCGGTGGCATCTACCGGTGCAGTGGTCGGGCTGGTCGCGCCGGTAGTGTAAACCGGCAGGCTGGTGTCTGCTGGCCGGGTTTGGGTGCCGTCCGGGTTGGAACTGGTAGCCGCCGGGGAAAGGCCGGGCTGGCCGGCACAACCGGCAACCAGCGCCAAGACCAGGATAAGCCCGCTGAGTAAAGCAACTGTCTTTTTCATAATTTTCGCCTCCATGGAAGTCTACATCCTGTATAACGGCCCGGTGTAAAATTTGTCAGCAACAATTTTATCGGCATCTCAATTTTCGGGCAGCCCCGTTCTTTTAATCCGGCTTGTGGCCGGTTACTACCGCCCCGCTCTCCCCTGCCTGTGGCTTGAGGATGTACTTGCCGCTGCCGTGCCCGCCGCCGGTGGAAAAAACCGTAATGTCGTAGGTGAAGCTGGTTATCGTGCCGGCAGTCACGCGGAAAGGCAAGTGCAATTGAAGTTTGCTCGATGGCAGTTTTATGTCAATTGTTTCGCCGGTTGCTTTGAGCACACCCCGGACGCTTTGCACGTTAATAACTACCTTGGTGTATTCGTCTTCCGGCAGTTCCCCCCGCCAAATCTGGATGGAGTCATCCCCCTGCACGCTGGCAAGGTCCACCTGTTTGATTTCAGGTTCTATCTCCAGCCATTTGCCGGCTCCGCTGGCAAAAAGCATTACCGTATCGATGGTGACGTCCACACTTTCGAAATCGGCGATAGCGTTGACATCGTCGCTGACAAGCAGCACGAAATTGCCTTCCGGGTGGGGTTCGGGGCCGGGTATTACCGGGTAGTAGGGCTGGTCCGAACCGAAGTAAAGCACCGCTACGACCACGGCGGCAACCACCGCCCCGGCAAGGATAAGCGGTTTGCCCAGCAGCCTGGAAAACCAGCCGGCAGTTTCTCCGCCCTTGGCTCGCGCGGCTTCAAAGCGTTCCCTGGCAGCCGACTTGGTATGCGGCAGGGGGCTGAACATCAAGGCTTGCCTGGACCTCACGGCGGCATTCAGCAGGGGCTTCAGCCTTTCGGCATGCGCGGGGTAGTCCGCCAGGCATGCACCAGGGCTCTCGCCGGCATTGATCCGGTCGATGCACTTGTCCAGAATATTGTCCAAATTATCCATCGGCTGCATGTTATTCATCGCCAAGTATCGCTCTCAGTTTGGCCAGCGCCGCCCGCTGCATTTCGCGGACAGCCCCGTCGGTTTTGCCCATGACCTGGGCTGTTTCTTTGGAGGAAAGCTCCCCCAGGAAGCGCAGTGTCAGCACTTGCTTCTGGTCGCCGGTCAGGCGGCTCATGGCCATGGTTACCCTTTCCATCTCGATGTCCCTTTCGGCAGCTGCTGCCGGGTTGGCGGGTGATTCGAGTATGACGCTTTCGATATCCACCGTCCGGCGCCGGTTCTTCTGGCGGAGGCAGTCAACCACCAGGTTGTGGGCGATTTTGAACAGCCAGGCCTGCATCGGGACGCCCTGCTTCCGGTAAGAGCCCAGGGATTTCAGCGCCCGGAGAAATACCTCCCCGGCGATATCCTCCCCGTCCAGCCGGTTGCCTGTATGGGCGGCTGCATAGCGGGCTATCCGGTCGTAGTATTCGGGGTAGAGGCCGGCGAGTTCCGCCTCGTGAGCGCTGCGGGCATCACCGCTTCCCGGCCGGTCCGCACCCGTTCTCATACCGCATCAACCTGTGAGTTCATACCTCCCGAGTATACTTTATCCGCCCCCAAAAGGGTAGACTCTATTTATGATTAACGAACCGGAGGTTTTTTTGTCAGGATGATATGCCGATCTCCTGCAATAAAAACCTTGCTTCAGCGCCCGGCAAGTATTATATTAAGCTGTCAGCCGGCTCTTGAACCGGTACAAATGCATGAAAATATTGATTCCGGCGTTGTTTATAATGATGGGGGCAGTATTCCTGCTGGCAGGCACTGTTTTCTACCAGCCGCTGGCAGCGTGGCTGCTCAACCTGCAGCAGCAATCCGGCTCGCTCCAGCCCCCCGGCTGGAATCTTGAAATGGTACTTAAATTCGTCCGGGTGATATTCATATTCACGGGAATATTCCTGTGCGGCTTCGGGGCAGCCCTTTTCTGGCTTGAAAAAGTTAAGGGCTATTCGCTTTTCGGTGCCTGAGAGGCACCGTATGTGCCCAGCCGAATATGCTCTCTGGAGTGGGCAAACAAGTCGAAGCCTATCTTGAACAGTACCAGGATAATCATGCACACCGACGAGGCTCCCAGCAGGCTGATAAGAAAGCCCAGCGCGATGATGGTGATGTGCATTACCATGATTCGCCCGTAGGGGGCTATCATCTGTTCGGAAAGAGTCGTGTTTAAGTATTCTTTGTGCCCTACGTAGTTGACGGTAAAGGAAATGCCGTGGCTGATCCCTAGGGAGGCAATCCCCAGCAATACCGTGCTCAATTCGATCGAGACAGGCTCGAAAAGGGCAAAGATGAAAAACCCGTGCCCTGCCATGAAGCCGGAATAATGCACCAGGAAGAAGATAACCCCGGCAAGCTGATGTTTGCCGCCGCCGGAAGTGTTCTGCCCCCTGGAACCTGCCAGCAGCATCCTGGGGATGTTGAATATTCCAACCACCGCCGATTCCAGCCAGTAAAAAAACAGGACGGAAAACAGGCTCCAGTCCAGCAGAAGGATACCCAGTACCGGCACCAGGTTGGATACAACCAGGGAGGAGAGTACGTATTTCTTCATTTCAGGCTGGAGGCCTCAGGCGGCATATTCCCGGCATCTCCTCTTGGCATATTCCCAGGCTGAAAAATGCTCCCCCTCGTCGTCGTTGGAGATGAAGGGATCCTCACCGTACATCATGTAACCTTCCCAGAGCTCTTCGAAACTATATTTACCTTTCTCAATTTCATCGAAATATTCTTCGACCTTCATCTTGCAGGCGGCAACCGCCGTTTCACGCGTGTCGAAGTCTCCCAGGTGGTAGCGCTCCTTCTCGTCCCCGTTGTGGAAGTTGTCGTCAACATAAACACTATACCTTTTCATTACGGGACCGCCTTCGCCGGGCAGCCGGCTGCAAACAGCCGCCTGTTCAGCCTACGGGTTTTCATCGCCATCCCAAATCGGGTAAACCCGGTCCGGTTCGTTTATAAGGTAGAAACCGTCCACCGACACTTTTTTGCCGGCCCGGGTCAGCACCACGACCTTCAGTATCTCGTCCAGCTGACTACGGAACAGCTCGGCAAACGCGTTATCCCCGATAACAGCGCGGTTCTTGCCGGTTTCCAGCTTGAAACGCCAGATATAATCCCCGTTTGCATCGACAACGGGCAGCTTGCCCTCTTTGTTTTTAGCCATTTTTTCTACCTGGTCTCCTTTCGCCGGGCCGGCTTCAAGGCTTTGCCGGAGGCAGAAAGCGGAAATCTCCGTTCGCCGCCTCCGGCTTGCCCCTTATACCGTTAATAGCCATTAACCGTATTACCCGATTTCCCCCGCCGGCAAAACGGAGCCGGCAAGTAGTTTATCCCCATGAAATGGAAAGGTGCAAAGAGGCTACGTTGCCTGCCTTGCTCAACTCGGACCCCAGTACATCTGCCGTTGTTGCTTTGCGGGCTGCTCCGGCCAGCTGGTCGGATACATAGCGCTGCAGGTCGTTCAGCTTGGCGTTTGGCCCCAGCTGCCGGCTTAACTGGGCGCCGGAGAGTTTCAGCATCTGCTTGTTTACCTTGGCAGAAGCTGCGCCCATGGTCCGTCTTTCGGGCTGTTTTTTCATTGGTTCCATTTTAGCTCACCTCCTTTCGTCGATAATCTTATCTTCAGGCACAAGAGCCAGTTGACCCAGGTTTTCTTCGATTCTTGTTTTCAGCCGCACCAGTTTCCTCAGCGTTGCCTCATCCTCCATCCAGCCGTCCTGAAAAGCCAGGAAGGTCGTCTGGAAAACCGGGTTTTGAAAGTTGCGGAATTGTTTCGGGGCAAGCCGCGCCACCTGGTCACGGGCTATGCCGGTTACCGGTTCCAGTTCCGCCGTGCCGTAAAGCTCGGCGTATCCCGGATCGAGGCCCGGGCACCAGCCGGAAACGAGGCACCTGCCGCAGGCGCCCGCCCGGTCGAAAACCCGCCCGTCCGGGGCTATCACCCTTTCGCAGGCAAATGAAGCTATGTACTGCGGTGCGGCGCACATGGGCGCTTTTTCGATGGTCAGCTTCATGTTGCGTTTCAGGGCATATCTGCCGCCTTCCGCCAGCAGTTCCCTCACTTTCCGGAGGCTGATGGTGTGCTCCCGGTTCCTGACCGAATCGATAAGCATGCTGAGTTTGATGCGGGGCACGCCCTTGCCAGCCACCAGGCCTATCATTTCCAGGAGGCGGCCGGCATTGCTCCGCATCAATATTATGTTAACCTGCGTGGTGAAGCCGCCGCGCACCAGGTTTACGATGCCTTCCAGCGTCTGGTTGAAACTGCCCGGGCGGCGGGTGTAGTAATCGTGAATCTCCGCATCCGGCCCGTAGAGGGAAGTGCGCACGTAAATCCTGGAAGGGTTCAGCCTCGCCACTTTGGCGGTAAACTTTTCGGAGGCAAAAGCGCGGGCGTTGGTGGCGATGGAGCAGGAAAGGCCCTGGTCGACGGCCAGTTTCAAGAGTTCCAGGAAATAAGGGTATATCAGCGGTTCACCGCCGAAAAACTCCACCCGGGAGCCCATTTTCTGCTTCAGGATAAGCCGGCGTGCTTCATCACGCATCATGTCCTGGCTGTTGTCGATCTCGTCCTGGACCATGCAGAAGCGGCACCGGTTGTTGCAGCGGCTGAACATCAAAAGCACCAAAAGCCGCGGCGTCCGCACAGCATAAGGCACCGGCTGACCGCCGGCACCGTTCGAACCCGCATCTTTCATCACATATATATGCGGCTGCATTCCACCATCTCCACCGGTATTTTGAACGCGCGTTCCATGGCGGTGAAAGACTGCCCGGCCAGGTCGCAGCCGAACTCGTTGGCAAACGAACCTGGCAGCAGCACCAGGTCGGGCCTCCGGCCGGTTGCCGCGATAAACTCGCGTACGGCGCCCAGATAGTCGCTCACCAGGTACAGGTCGCCGATTAAAATATTGCCTCCCCAGAAGGCGTGCTCCGGCACGTAAATATCGAAGTTTATACCGGAAAAATAGTCGCGGTATTCCGGGATCGAGGCGATTATGGTCTCCACATTGGGCTTCATGATGGCCGAACTCAAAAGCAGCACATTCCGGGCGCCGTAGCCGTTTATAAGCTCCATCATCTTCGGGATGGCGCCTATCTCGAAATCCCCGGCCAGGAAGATGCCGAACCGGGAGCCGAAGTTGGCATCCGGGTCCTGCTCGGCAGCCTCGCCGCCGTTCTGGTGCAGGGTCACCTTGTAGGGGTAAAGGCTGGCGTGTTCATCGTCGGCTTCGCCGAGCCTGAATGCCAGCTTGCTGCCGTTGCGCTGTACCTCCAGTTCCAGCAGGCTGTCGGGCCCTTCCGCCATCTTCAGCCAGGCGCGTGCCTGCCCCTTGGTGAGCACCTGCTTGTCGTTGATGCGGGTAATAACGTCGCCGTAGCGTACTCCAGCCAGCTGGGCCGGCGAGTTTTTGACCACGCCGTCTATCCTGGGGATCAGCGGAGGGTTGGCAAACAGGTGCGGCAGTACCATCACCGGGGTGCTTATCTCGGCACGGATCGATTCGACGGCTTCGCAGAACGCCAGCCAGGTTGATGGGGTGTCGAACAGTTCATCCTCGGAAAAGTAGCGGGAATATCCCGGCAGGGTGACCCGGATGGAATACGGGGAGAACCGGTCGATGAACCGGATGGTCTCCAGCAGTTCTTCCGGCGGAATGGTATGCCAGGCTACGATGGTGCCGACGAAGCGTATACCCTTTTCCTCCAGCAGCTTGAGGGCACCCAGCGCGGTTTCGGCGCTTTTATCGCCCATCATGCGCTGCCTGGTTCCTGCAGAACAACAGTTGACCGAAACGGAAAGCACCACCGGCTGGAGCCCGGCTATCTGCTCTATCATCTCCGGGGTTAAAAAAGACCCGTTGGTGGTGAGGATTATCAGTTCGCCGGGCGATTTCCGGCGGACGTTTTGTATTATGTCAATCAGGTTGGGGTTGGTGAACGGCTCCAGGGAGAGCCGCAGCGCCGGGTGCAGGATGCCCATGCCTGTTTCCGGGTCGAAATACCTGGCCCGGGTGGCAACTTCTTCCAGGCTCAGCATAGAGCGCTCGTACGGCAGTGGGTTGCCCAGTTCGTAGCAGAACTCGCACCTGGCGTTGCAGTAGGAGGATATGGAATCCAGGTTGCGGAACAGTCCGCCGTCCTTTTCCAGGCACCACTTCTCCAGGTTCTTCAGCCGGAAGCCGGTCGCCTCGACCGCTTGCCCGTCCGATTCGAGCTGGACGAACTCGAGCAGGGCTTCCAGCCGGTGCTTTATATAGCTCACGTATGGGTGGAGTATGGGTTCGTTCAAGTCTTCGGCCATTACACGTCCTTTCCGTAAAGTATCGGCCATTCCACCAGTTCCACCGGAATTTTGAAGCGGCGCTCTATCTCGGTAAACGAGCGGCCCGTAAGGTCAACCCCCCACGGGTTGCCGAAGGCGTTGGGTATCATTACCAGGTCCGGCAGGCGTCCCTGGCTGCGCCCGTAGCGCTCGATATAACCTGTAAAATCGGCAACGAAGCGACCGTCCAGGAGTCGCATGTTGCCGCCCGGCAGTGTGCGGTCGAGCGTTCGGATGGCCAGCGGCCGGCCTTTGAAGAATTCCCGGTAGTGGGGAATGCCTTGAATCAGCGTCCGGGCTATCGGCGCTACTACGGGCGATGAAAACAACAGGGGGTGGATGGAATTGTGGCGTTCGGTCAGCTTCATTATGTTTTCTATATCGCCAAATGGCAGGTCCGGCAGCAGCAGAATGCCCCAGCGTTCCCAGGGGGAACACGCTCTGCCGTCCCACGGATAGCTGCCTGCATCGGCCGAAAGGGTGCCGCTGAGGGTTTCGCGGGAGCCGGCATGGCTGAAGCTGATGGCAGCTTCGCCCCTGCCGCATCGCCAGGCCGCATCCAGCAAACCCAGCGCGTGGGTGCGGGTGTATACCCGTTCGCCGCCGATGGAAAGGATGCGGTCCCCGGTTGTTATACCGGCAGATTCTGCCGGGGAATGGCGGATCACCCCGTCCACTTCCGGGATAACCGGGCTTATCCAGTAGAATGAAGGCTCGATAAACAGCGGGCTTTTCATCCCGGGGCGCAGTTCCCGGCATGCCTCTATGACCCTGCCCCAGAAATCCCGCCCGAAAGGCGGCTTCGGGTGCAGGAAGCGGTGGTAAACCGGCAGGCGCACCTTGAGGGTGTAGGGCTCGAACCGGTCCAGGTAGTTCAGGGTAGCTGCCATATCGTCCGGGAAGGTATCCGGCCAGGCCACGATACTGCCCATGAAGGGTATGGCGTATTTCTGCAGCAGTTCCGGCGCCCGGATGGCGGTACCGTCCTCACGTTTGCGCCCGGTCAGAACCCGGCGGCAGGCAGAGTCGGCGGAGTTCAATGAAAGCTTTATTACCAGGGGTTTGAGTTCGGCCAGCGCAGCCACCGTCGCTTCGTCCAGGCAGGAGCCGTTGGAGGTTATCCACAGGGTGGCCTCCGGCTGGGCGCGCCGGGCGGCGCTCAGGATAGCCAGCGCGTCCGGGTTTGCGAACGTTTCCTTGTAGGGCCGGGAAGCTGGGAAAAGGGCCCTTTTCGAGAGCGGGTCATAATACTTCAGCCGGGTGGCGGCTTCAGCCGGGGAAAGCATCGATTTATCCTGGACGAACGGGTGCCCCCGCTCGAAGCAGAAGCAGCACTCGTAGTTGCACACGCCGGAAAGGGCTCCCAGCGTATCCAGCGGGTTGGCCGAAGCCATCGTCTGCCAGGCGGGCAGGTTTTTCAGCCGGAAGCCGGTGATGTTCACCGCCTGTCCTTCCGACTCGATGTCCACCAGCCCCAGCAGGGATTCCAGTTCACGGCGCACCGCCTCGAGCCGGGGTTCGACCCCGGTGATCAGCTGGTAGCCGGCCGGTGCTTCTTCATTCATAAACTACCTCATTATGCTGTCCATGGTAGTGGTATCAATGGGCGCCTTGACGATGGGGATGCCTTCTCCCAGGTTGACGGCGCCCGGCAGTTTGAAGGAACGCGTTTCCTTTTCCAGGAGCAGGCGGTTTTCGCAGTACAGGCTGCCTCTGCCCAGACAGTCGCCGGCGGTGATGCCCTTGATACGCCCGTCCTGAATTCTCAAAACCAGCCCTTTCAGGTTGAGGGCCAGCACGATGTAGAAGTGGATGGTGGTAACCACCTGGCCGTTGACCGTCACGTCTATCTGCGGATAGTGCTCCGAGTTAATGGTGTGGTCGGCCAGTTCCACGAAATAGGTTTCCTCCGGCGGGTAATAGTCCCTGTCGGTATATTGCTGCAGTACGGCGTACTTGCTCCAGGCATTGGTCATGACATCGGGGATATCGATGTTCAGGAGTTCCTTTATTTTTTCGATCATGATTTCCTTCATGACCGGCCAGGTCGATTTCACCTGCTCGGCGGTCTGCTCGGTGGCCGTCTTGAGTTCTTCCAGCAGTTTTTCCCTGGTGGAGGTGTCGTCGAGTTCATCCTCGGAGGCAAGCAGCACCTGTTCTATGGTCAACTGTTCTTCGCTCATAAACTTATCCTTTGCGCTCCACCGTTACCAGCTTCTTTTTCCTGCCGGGTATGGACTGTTTCCCGGAGTCCTTTACCGCTTTCAGGTTCATCTCGAAGCGGATCTTTTTTCGCCCGTCCCATTTGACCGTTTGTTTGCCTGGGTCGGGTTTGGAGCGCATGTCGAACCCCCGGGCGGGTTCGGTTTTTTGCTTTTTCAGCTTTGAATTGCGCACGTACCGGGCAGCGGCCAGGCCGCCGCCAGCCGCTGCGGGTGCTGCGATCAACCACAGCCAAGGCGAAGCCCCCGCCCCGCCGGCTGCCGGCACGGCAAAGATCATCAGGGCGCCGGGTGCGCCGCCTTCGGCTGCCGACCGGTAGTAGCAGGTCGAGCCGGGTTCCAGCCCGCTGACGGCGGCGCTGAAAGAGCCGGCGGCTGTCATGGTCTGCGGCGGCGTCCTGGAGCCGAGCGCCGGCGTGCCGCCGTATTCGAAATAGACCTCTGCAACCGGGGCTCCACCCGGGGAAAGCAGTTCCCCGTTGAGAACGGCCGTTTCCCCTTCGATTGAGGTGGCAGCACCGGTGACGACTTCGGGTGCGCCGTCCACCGCCAGCGCGAAGGCGGTATCCAGCCCGGCAGCGGCAGCAGCGCCGGGGATTTCGGCCACGGCGCGGAAGTGGTAGGTGGTTCCGGGTTCCAGCCCGGTTACAGCGGCGCTGAAAGAACCGGGTGAAGTCATTGTCTGCGGGGTGGTTTTGAACCCGTAAGCCGCAGTGGCGCCGTATTCAAAATATACGCTGGCCGCACCGGCGTTTCCCAGCGATACCAGCGTGCCGTTGAGAGTCGCCGAGCCGCCCCCATCCAGGCCGGTGGCCGGGCTGGTGGCAACGGTTATGCCAGGCTGGGCCGAAGTTGTCGGTTGAGTGGTTGTCGTTGGCTGGGTGGTCGCCGCCGGCAGGGTAAAGGCCATATCGAGCCCGGCGGCGCTCGCGGCACCGTCGGCATGTTCGGCCACGGCGCGGAAGTGGTAGGCGGTTCCGGCTTCCAGGCCGGTAACGGCAGCGCTGAACGGTCCGGCTGAGGTCATGGTTTGCGGATCGGTACGGAACCCGTAATTCGATGTAGCGCCGTATTCGAAGTAAACCAGCACCGCCCCGGCACTGCCCGGAGAATCGAGCACGCCGTTGAACGTTGCCTGCCCGGTTTCGATGCCGGTTGCCGTGCCGGTGCTTACCGTTGGAGGTACGGGTTCGACCAGGGGGGTGGTGAACTCGGCTACCGGGTAGGCAAAGCTGGAAACCGGTGAAGAAGCCCAGACGGTGACCCAGTAGCGGGTGTTGGGCCTGAGCTTGCTGACCGATGCCAGGGTATCGCCTGCCTTGTATTCGATTATTATATCTTCGGCGCTGGCAGCCGTATAATAGCTGGCCTGCGCCGGCAGGTAGGCGGATTCGTCGCTTACTACAATTTTATAGTTTTCGGCCCCGTCCAGCGCCTGCCAGGATATTTCCGCTGTGCCTTCGGCTGTGGGTTCGGAAACCTGCAGCCCGGCGCCGGGGCGGTTGAGTATGTCGGTGTAGCGGTAGATGCTGTAGTCGGAAGCCAGCGCAAACAGTTCTCCTGTCTGCCCCAGGCGCCATAAACCGGTGAAATGGCCTTTGGGTATGCCGGGGATGCTGTCTGCCTGCAAGGCATTGCCGCGCACGCGGCTTACAGCCCCGTCCAGGTAGTCGGCAGCGTAAAACACACCGGAACCTTCGTCAGGGTTGCCCTGTATGCCTTCGCCGGGCCCGGCCACCAGGCCGTAGCCCTTCTCTACCGTAGCCGTTCCCCCGGTGCCGTCCCGGCGCTGCCAGGCGTTCGAAGTGACCGCTGCCCACTCCCATATACCGGAGTCGGCGGCTTCGTCTGCGTCAACCCCGGTAACCGCAATCCGTCCGGAAACGGCGTAATCGGCGGATGCGGCAGCATATATTTCAACGGCATGTTCGAAAGGCACCGGAGTGCCGATAACTTCCCAGGTGCCGGCTATATTCGAGGAAACCGCGATTCGGGCGGTACCTGTTTGGGCATCGATACCGGCGGCAATCAAGTCACCGCCGGGTGCCGCTTCCAGGTCTTTGACCGTGCCTATGGGGCAGTCCGAGTTCATCCAGCTGACACCGGCATCGAAAGTCACGGCAAGGGTATCCCGGCTGGCGGCCGCCAGTACCAGCGTGCCGGCATCAAGAACCAGCATTCCCCCGGCAGAGGAACCGGAAGCCTGGTGGGGCGCCGTGGGCAGCCTGAACCAGTTGGTTCCCGAATCCAGCGAGCGCCAGACCTCGGTGCTGTTGTGGTTGAAAAGGAAAAGCGCATCCCCTTCCGGAGAAGCTTCGATGCCGCATTTGCGCAAAGCCGGGTCGTGCTGGGTGATGGGCAGGCCGGCAACTATAGAGGTTTTCGAATCGAAAACTGCCTGCCACTTGGCGGAGTCGGTATACCGCCACACACGGTAGGTTTGATCGCTGTCGAAGCTGGTGAGGTAAACCGCCCCGGGCACGGGCTGGATATCGTAGATTTCAAGAACCGAAGGGGGCGGGCCCAGTATGGACCAGTCCTGTTCGGCGGCGCTGACGCCCGCACAGCAGGCAGGAAGGGAAAGAAAAACTACAAGGGAAGCCAGGGCGGCAGCTGCCGCTTCTATCAGGACCTGAGGCCAAAAACCCCTGGCTTTAATCACGTTTTAACTCCGGTTTATTCTAACCTTTCAATAACCACCATCGAGTTCCTTGCTACAGGCGAAAATGCTGCTCCGGAGTTGAAGTCGTGCATGAATAATAGTCTTTTCCTGCCTGAAGGTCAATAGATTTCGGCTGTTTTGAAACTAAATTACCAACCACACATGCGTCATGGCGCAATACCAATCATACGTCATGGCGAGGAGGGGGCCAGTCCTATCTTCCCGTCATCGCGAAGCCGCCGTTAGGCGGCTGTGGCGATCTCTCGCGTCTCGGCGATATCGCAGATTGCCACAGGCGCTTGCGCGCCTTCGCAATGACATCATGTAAGGTCATCGCGAGGAGGCCGCAACCACACATCCGTCATCGCGAGGAGAGCTTCAGTCCTACCCTCCCGTCATCGCGGGTATAAATATCAAAAAGTGTTGCTGGCTTATGAAAGAAACTGCCTGTATTTGTAGCTAAATTTGG
>ENA-OSEO01000960-OSEO01000960.1-sediment-metagenome-genome-assembly--contig:-NODE-960-length-60990-cov-6.613892_pt1 | contig 60990 bp, 49 predicted proteins | sample MGYA00237883_ERZ534232 | MGnify/ENA metagenome assembly ERZ534232
GAGGGGCTGATAGGAAAGCTCATAAGTGAAATTAATGGACAACTAAAACCCAAAATCGAGTTTTTCAGGACCGACTAACTAAAAAGGCCGGCAACAAAGTGACCGGCCTTTTTAATTTTTGTGGGAATAAAAGGTCAGGGGGCAACGTCGAAGTCCGCAACATAGGGCCTGATGTCGAGAACCGCTTCGCCGTCTATCATATCGATGCCACGAACATGAATAACCGCACCTTCGATCCTGAGCACTTCGAGAAGGCTGGAGGCAATGGCATTGGGGCGGCAGTTGAAACGGGTGGCGAAAATGCCGAACTCCTCGCTCTGAAAAGGCGGCTTGACCAGAATGTGCGGCTGTTGCGGGTGGTGGAGATGGTAGATGACCTGAATGTACTTGAAATCTTCCAGTTTTTTAAGCCCCATAATAAATTGGGGCAGGACCTCGATAGATCCTTCGGTGTCGTTGAGGGCGAGGGGTATCATAGGAATCTGAGAAGGGTCCATGTGAGGACTGGTCACATAACCTATAGCGTTGTAACGTATATTTCCTCCGCCGTCATGTTTTTCCTGATGACGAATGGACATATCGGTATCCGGCCTTTCCCATCCTGAACTGAACTTGCCCATAATTCACCTGCTTTCTGACACCCACCTTCCCGGGAGGGTCGTTTAAGTTGATATTTACATCCAGATTGGCAGCCAATTTTTGAACGGCGGTATTGTTACACATCCAAACCCATAGAATCAAGCATGTGTGACCCCGGAAACTTGAATGGCCGGGGTCCGGGACATATCAGCCGCCCAGGTAGGCTTTTTTCACTTGGGGGTCATCGAGCAGATCGGCGGCAGGACCCTGCAGAACAAGGTGGCCATTTTCGAGCACGTAGCCCCGCTGGGCGAATTTCAGCGCCAGACGGGCGTTTTGCTCGACGAGCAGAATGGTGGTACCCTGGCGATTGATCTCCTTCAGGGCCTCGAACATGTCGAGCATCAACAGCGGCGCCAGGCCCATCGAGGGCTCGTCGAGAATCATGATCTTGCGACCGCTCATGTAGGCGCGGCCAACGGCGAGCATCTGCTGTTCGCCGCCGCTCAGGGTGTCGCCCAACTGGTCTTTTCGCTCGTCCAGGCGGGGGAAAAGGTCGAGGACCCATTTCAGGTCTTGAGCTACGTTGTCATGGTCTTTGCGGGCGAAAGTGGCCAGGGTCAGGTTTTCGGAGACGGTCAGATTGCCGAAAATCATCCGCCCTTCGGGAACGTGGCAGATACCGAATTTGGAGACAACCTTATCGGTGTTGTACTTGAGGAGGTTGTGTCCCATGAATTCGATTTTTGATCCCGGCTCGGAGGGGATCATACGCGAGATGGCCCGCAGGGTTGTGCTCTTGCCGGCACCGTTGGCCCCGATGATGGTAACGATCTCTCCCTCCTCGACAGAGAAAGTGATCCCGTGCAATGCCTTGATTTTGCCGTAGGAAACGGACAGATTTTCGACCACCAGTTGCATCAGTGAAGGTCCTCCTTACCCAGGTATGCTTCAATGACTTTCGGGTTCTGCTGGATTTCTTCCGGCGTGCCTTCGGCGATGACTTCCCCGAAAACCAGAGTCTGGATCGATTCACACAGGTCCATGACGAACTTCATCCGGTGTTCGATCAGAAAAATCGCCACGCCGAAATCACGGTGCACCTGGCGGATGATTCCGATCATCTGGTTCAGTTCGTCGGGAGTCATGCCGGCCGTCGGTTCATCAAGAAAAAGAATTTTAGGTTTGGTCGCCATGGCCCGCGCCATTTCGACGCGACGCTGGGCACCGTAGGGCAGGTTGCCGACCAGATGCTTGGCGTACTTGGCGACCCCGAAAAGTTCCAGGAGCTTTTCCGAGTTTTCAATCACCTCACGTTCCTGTCGTCTGCAGGCCGGGGTGCCGAAAAAGGCGCCGAAGAGACCGTAGCTGAGCTGAGCATAATGGGCCATGCGGATATGATCGATCACATTCATATGGCGCCACAGGGCAAGATTCTGGAAGGTTCTGCCCAGGCCCATGGCTGCGATGCGATGGGTTTCCAGTCCCTTGATATTTTTGCCTTCCAGTTCAATTGTCCCGTCGGTCGGGGTGTAGACACCCGTGATCAGGTTGAATACGGTCGTTTTGCCGGCCCCGTTCGGGCCGATCAGGCCTCGAATATGACCGGGTTCAATCTCCAGGTTGAAGTCGTTCACGGCACGAAGTCCCCCGAAAAAATGGGTCATCTTTGCAACCTTGAGCAACGGTGCCATCAGTCAGCTCCTTCCGGTCTGGGTTTATTCCTGGGGCGCATTATCTCCTTGACGTTGAACTCAGTGAAGGAGATCAGCCCGTGAGGTCGGAAGATCATGACCAGGATCAGGATCAATGGAATAATGATCCACTTGAACAGTTCGAGCGGACGCAGGGCTTCGCCGAGAACGCTGATACTGACAGCGCCGACGATCGATCCGTAGATTGAATTGAGTCCGCCGAAATAAACCATGGCGAGGATCTCCGCCAGTTTCTGAATGCCGAAAGTCCCGGGATTGACGTAACGCAACACATGGGCGAAAAGACCGCCGGCAACCCCGGCCCAGAAAGCACCGAACATGAAAGCGGTCATCTTGGTTTTACGTGTATTGACCGTCATCGAATTCGCGGCCGGTTCATTGTCGCGAACCGCATTGAGTGCTTTGCCCATAACCGAGGTGATGAAATTGTGGATGATCCAGATACAGAGCGCCGTCCAGATGAAGATGACCGGCAGTGAAGCGTAGTTTGGTTGGCTGCTCAGACCGCGCGGCCCGCCCAGGACTTCCAGGTTTTCGATAGCGCTCTTGACGATGAACATGAATGCCAGGGAGATGATCGCCAGATAGTCCCCGCGGGTTCGGAACGAAGGGATTGCCACGGCCAAAGAGCCGATCGCGGCCACTGCCCCGCCAATGATCAGGATCAGCGGAAACATCCAGGGACCCATTGATGCAGGGAGGAGTGCCGGGCCGAACATCTTGTCATCCGCGAACAGGATCAGGGTCAGGGTTGACGAGGCGTAGGCGCCGAGGGCCATGAACCCCGGATGTGAGCAGGAAAATTCCCCCTGATAACCGTTGATGATATTGAGGCTGATTGTGAGAATGATTGCGATCATGGTCAGCTTGACCACCAGGACCCGGTAATCGTTGATGCTGGACCAGAGATGGAGGACACCGTAGAAAGCCGCAAGGTGAATCAGTGAAGCGAACAGCAGGGGCATTTTCTCAAGCAGGGTCGCGATGCCGTTGGCGGGCGCTGCGCAGAGCCGTGCAATCAGCAGGGTCGGCAGGATATAGATGATCAGGTCGTAAGCCAGGACGCTCGGAATCAGCACCGGATCCTTGAGCATCGTCAGGGCTCCGAACAGAACCGGTATCTTGGGCAGATAGAGATAATAGGAAATCCCATCGCCCAGATAGTATTCACACAATACAGCAACAAAAGCTCCCATCAGCCAGCCGGCAAAGGGCACGATGCTAAAAAGCCTGAAGAATTTTTTAATCGTTTCCATGAAATATTCCTGCTTGGGTTGGGCAGTAACTGAAACTCAACCGGAAGCTTAGAGCCTGAGTTGGGAACTGTGAGCCATGCCGAAGAAGCCCCGCGGGCGGAAGGTCAGGATAACGAGGATAATCGAGTAGGCAATCAGGTCGCGGAAGGTTGAGGGAAACACCATGGCGATGAAAATCTCAATGAATCCGAGCAGGTAACCGGCCAGAGCCGCTCCCATGATCGAGCCGCGACCACCGAGGATCGCGGCGACGAAGGCCTTCCAGCCGAGCAGAACACCCATGTAGGGATCGAGGACCGGATAGGCCTGGCCGTAGAGAATCCCGGCAACCGAAGCCAGGCCGGCTCCGATCGCGAAGGTCAGCGGGGCAATGACGTTGATCGATACGCCCATCAGCGGGACGGCCAGGAAGTTGTACGACATGGCGCGCATCGCCATACCCCATTTGCTCTTCTGAATGAAGGTATGGAGGCCGAGCATGAGAATCAGTGACACGACGATGATCAGAACCTTGACGTTGGTAAAATAGATACCGCCGATGTTGTAGCTGGCCGATTCGATCAGGGAGGGGAAGCTGAAGCGCTTGGCACCAAGGATGATCAGATTGCCGGTCTCAAAGATGATGCCGATCATCAGGCCGGTGATCGCCGCTGAGGCGCGGGGAGCTCCGCGCAACGGCCGGTAGCCGACCAGTTCGACGAAGGCGCCGACAAAAGCGGCCAGGAACATGGTGATCACCACGGTCAGAATAAAAATGACCCAGCCGGGCAGGGCCGCGGAGAAAAGCGTCAACAGCAGCGTGGCAATGCCTAAACCGATATAGGTTCCGACCATGAAAATGTCGCCGTGAGCGAAGTTAAACAGCATGAGCACGCCATACACCATGGAGTAGCCGATCGAGATGACGGCGTAGAAGCTGCCCCACTGCAATGCGTTAATCAGGTTCTGAATGAAATAGTCCACGAAACAACTCCCATTCGATCAACTGTGGCTATGACCAATAAAACGGACAGTCCTGCCTAGCAGATTAAGGTTATCACATGCCGAGAAACACATCCCGCCCACTTCCGTGCGCGGGAAGCTTGCACAAGATGTGCAATATTAGTCAAAAAAAGTCTGGTGTGCAATGATTCTTCTGCACACCAGACTGGATCTCTTATAATCAGAGAGTTGATTTATCTGGCCATGGATTCATCAGGGACAGATCTGCTTGTAGAATTCGTATTCACCCTTGTCGCTGATCTTGACGATGACCGCGCATTTCTTGGGGTCACCCTCTTCGGTAAAAGTCATTTTGCCGGTAATCCCTTCAAAATCCTTGATCTTGGCGAGGGCATCCCGGACCGCCTTGCGGTCTTTCTTGATATTGCCGGTGAGCTTACCGGTGTTTTCGATCGCGGTCTGGGCGAGACGCAGGGCATCCCAGGTCAGGGCGGCGACATCATCCGGGATATAGCCGTATTTTTTATTGTAACGGTCGATAAATTCTTTGGTCGCACCGACGGCGCCGGCCGCAGCATAGTGGGTGCTGAAGAACTGGCCGTAGCAGGCTGGGCCACAAAGTTCAATGGTTTCAGCGGAGCCCCAGCTGTCGCTGCCGACGATCGGCCCCTTCCAGCCCAGGTCTTTCGCCTGCTGTACGATCAACGCCACCTCGTTGTAGTACTGGGGCGTGAACAGGACTTGAGCCCCGGAACGGATAATCTTGGTCAACTGTGAGCTGAAATCGGTGTCCTTGGTGGTGAAGCTTTCATAGGCGACGACCGATCCCGGGCCATGTTTTGATTCCCAGGCGGCCTTGAAGAACTCGGCGAGCCCTTTGGGGTAGTCGCTGGCGACGTCATAGAGAACCGCGGCCTTGGTGAAACCGAATTCCTCGGTGATGAAGTTGGCCACTACCGGCCCCTGGAAGGGGTCGAGGAAGCAGCCGCGAAACACGTAAGGGCGATTTGCGGTGGTGTCAGGATTGGTCGACCAGGGACTGATCATCGGGGTTTCGTTGTTGTTGGCCACGTCACCCGCCGGTACCGCCTGCTTGGAGGACTGTGGGCCGATGATCACCAGCACGTCGTCCTGGGTGATCAGTTTGGTGTTGGCCTTGACCGCCGATTCCGCTTTCGATTCGTTGTCCTCGACAATGATTTCGACCGGGTATTTCTTGCCGCCGACTTCTATGCCGCCGGCTTTCTTGACATCCTCGAGCCACATTTCCGCGGCATACTTGGTGCCTTCACCTACTTTGGGGATATCGCCGGTCATCGGGGCGTTGATCCCCACCTTGATGGTTGTTTTCCTGCCGAAGCTCCAGGCGTTGCTGGAAAAGCAGAGTGGCAGGGCACAGAACAGCATGACAAGATAACCTAACTTTCTCATGTTAACGCCTCCTTGATAGGGAATGAGAGAGACATTGGAATTTCCTTGTCTCGGGTTTATGTCGCAGTCGTGAATGGGGCGGCCGGGCGGGTTTGTCGGCCTGGGGGATCGAGAAGCGAGCGTTTCGGTTTTGCAACGGGTTGCCCTTTCCGGTCTGAAAGCAGCATCTAAATCATTAAAGTTCATAAAAAATTGCCGAATGTACTCGTTGACACTATATACCACAGTCAAGTTTTTTTTGACAAGTATTCTGGATATGTTTTTAATTAATCCATAAAAACATCTGCCCTGCTTGGCGGGCGGGTTTGTGATTTACGAAAAAGAATGCCTTCTTAATGAATGTGGGTTTGTGGTGACCCTGAAATTCAGAAAAAGGTATTAATAAGTCAAACCGGGAAATCTGCACCCGCAGTACGGCAATACCAACAACACGGGGTAGGGTGCCCAAAATATCGATTCAGAGTACGGAAAGGCCGCCTGGGAATAGCAGTTCGAGATATTATACGGCAGTTTTCAGGATGGCGTCGAACAGAGATACGGGAAGGCGGCGTGCAAAAGTCCCCTATCCATTTGGCTCTTTCCATGCCCCATAACTATTCGATATCCGAGGCGATCGGCTTTTGAAAGGAAACAGCGCCATAAAACTCTGCCCATTCGTTAAGCATCATGATTTGAAACGCCGATATTGGAGTTGTCATTTTGGGGCAAATAAACATTTCGTCAGCGAATTTGGCTTGGATGAAGAAAAAATCAGAAGGTTTTCTGCGCAAAAAATTCGCTGCCGCAGGGATCATTCTCTGCAACAATGTTCAATAGCCGTTTTTTGAGGTTAAGTTGGGGTTCTGCTGACCTCGAAGGAAACGGAAATAGTCCCCGGCGGCTGAGATGGGAGGTGGTTAATGGCCCGTCGCGCCGGATGGGGAATATTTTTTCCCGATCTCGGGAATTTCCGGGAAGGACGGGTTTTTTTCGACCACCGACTCCCAATTTCGAATATCGTAGACACCACCCTCGCAATCCGGGAAATGGCATTGCTCGGGGTGGGTTTCCACGGAACCAAAGGCCCGATGACAATAAGTACACCAGAAATACATAATTCCTCCCGATTAAAGAAAATAAAAATTTATTTACATGTTAAAATGTACCATTCAGTTAATAAAATTTCACCTTTTGCTTCATTTCTTCCCTCATGCGGACCAACTCTGGGCCGTCATTTCAATGGATTTAATGAAAGGAGAGAATCGATGGGCTTCAATTTTAATTGGCTTCCCGGCCGTAAAAATAAGCTGAACCGGAATCTGATCGATGCCGCCGAATCGGGTGACGCGGTAAAACTTCAAAAGCTGCTTTCCAAGGGGGCGGATATCGACACCAGAAACAGTGCCGGGGAAACTCCCCTGCGGATCGCCTGCCGGGAAAACCATATGGAGACCATCCGGGTTCTTCTGGATAGTGGCGCTGATGCCAATACCCGCACCGATGACGGCTGGACCCCTCTCATGTCGGCTGCCCATAACGGCAACCCCGAATTGGTTTCAGTTCTGTTAGGCGCCGGCGCCCAGGTAAATGCGCGCTTTAAAGATGGTTGGACGCCGCTGATGATTTGCGCCTGGGGCGGCCATTATGAGGTCGTCGAATGCCTCCTGGAGGCTGGTGCCGATCCCGATTGCCGGGCCGAAGACGGTTGGACCGCCTTGATGTACGCCGCTTTTAAAGATCATCGCCAGGTGACGGAATCCCTTCTGGCCAGAGGCGCCGATGTCAACGGTAAAAACGCGGCCGGCTGGTGCGCCCTTCTCTACGCTGCGGATAAAGGGCACAACGAAATCGTCAAGGCCCTTCTCGCCAACGGGGTCGACGTCAACGCGCGCAACTATAATTTTGAAACGGCCCTGATGCGGTCCGCCGACAGCGGCAACCTGGAAATGGTCTCCACTCTGATCGAAAACGGTGCCGACGTCAATGCTCTCTGCTCTTATGGCATGAGTGCCCTGGTAAGGGCCGTTTCCAGGGGGCATGTGGAAACTGTAAACCTGCTTCTTGAACACGGGGCGGACCCCCGTCAGGAACTTAAAGGGGGAACAACCGCACTGATGGTGGCCGCCCGCGAAGGGCGTGACGAAATAGTAAAAATCCTTCTGGACAAGGGCGCAGATATAAACGGGGCCGACCACGGGGATAACACGCCTTTGATGTTTGCCGCCATGAACGGTCATCTTCAGACGGTTCGGTTGTTGCTGGAAAAGGGCGCCCGGAGTGATGGCGCCAATCACGGTGGGGAGAGTGCGCTGATGCTTGCCTCGGCCAACGGTTATCGCGAAGTCGAGGAACTGTTGATTCAAGCCCAGCAGCCCGCCGGCATTCTGCACCGGATTTACCGGACCGGTGCAAGAGGCGATGCCGAACTTCACTGAAGGCTTTTCGGGGAACAAAAAAAGCGGAGATGGAATTTATTTCATCTCCGCTTTTTTATTGCCGGAGGATGTCCCGGAAGGGCGTCAATTCTGAGGGTTTAAAAAAGGGCAGGCTGGCCGATCTGGGGCGAAATTTCTATGCCGCGGCGCTGGAGAAGGCTTCCTTCGGCCAGGTAGAGTTTGACCAGGGCCATGCGGTAATTGACCACAGCCCGGACTTCGGCGATCTGGCTGGCGAGAAGATCCCTTTGGGCCTGGGCAACCAGAAGGGCGGTACTGGCGCCGACATCGAAACGCTCCTGTTCAGCCTTCAAGGTTTCCTCCTCATAAATGCGGGTGGTTTTGGAGGCGGCGATCTGGCGGCGGTTGCGTTCGACCTCGTTGGCTGCCAGGCGGACATCAAGTTCTACGACCTGACGAAGGTTGGCAAAGGCCTCGGCCGCCTGACGGCTGGTGGCCCTGGCTGCCAGGTCCTGGCCCCGAGCCGTGCGGTTACCGATAAAATGGCTGAGGCGGACGCCGACGGAAAGATCACCGGTGTTGCCGTCCATTTCACGGAAAGAATCGGAAAAATTATCGGCATAACCGGTCATTCCGAGGGCGACAAAAAAATCGAGGCGCGGAAGAAGGCCGTTACGGGTGACAATGGTTTCGAGGCGGTTCTGTTTAAGGAGAAGGTCGGCTTCCTTCAAATCAGGCCGGGATTGCCAGGCCAGACGAATGCGGTCATCCAGGTCATCCAATGGTTTTCCTTCGATATCGGCTTTGCTGGTGGCGACCACGGGTTTTTCAAGACTGCCGGCAGGGCCGTTGTTGAGAAGCCGCAGCAAACGCAGTCGCCGTTCCAAAAAAGTAGATCGAGCTTCGATCAGAGCCTGCTCGCGACGGCCGATTTCAGCCCGTGCCGCTGCAATCTCGATTTCCGGAAGAATCCCTACTTCGATGCGCAACATGATTTCATCGTGCTGTTTGCGGGCAATGGCCAGGGACTCCTCAAAGATGGCGATTTCCTGCTCGGCGAGAACATAATTCCAATAGGCGGTTTCGGTCTCCGCAAGCAGAGCTTCGGTGAAGCCGCGCAGTTGATATTCGCTGGCCAGGGTGTTCAACTCCGCCTGGCGTACGCGCGCCAGGTTGACCGCCGGACCGAAGCCGCGCAACAGGGCCTGGGTCAGGCTGAGGCCGATTCGGGCGGTCTGCTGCTCAGGTTCGCGGTCGGAATAATCGCGGGTCTGCCCCACCGTGGCTTCGACTTCCGTGCCGGTCGGCAGCTTCTGGCGCAACCCCCCAATGCCCATAGTCTCGACGGCATCCACGCTGTAACTGGTGCCGCTGCTGCGTGAGGTCTCAAAGGCTTTTTCCTCAAACCATTCGGCCTCGAAAAACAGTTCCGGGTCGAAGCTGCCCCGTTCAATTTTTTCGAAAGCTCCGCTGATGACAGGCTGGAGTTGCCGGACCTGAAGGTCCTGGTTATTGCGCAGCGCCATAACAATCGCATCTTCAAGAGAGAGAACCAGGGAGCCATCCTCGCGGAGCAGCTGGTTTGCTTCCGCCGGTTCCTCCAGGGGGGCGCTGATCCGGACCTCCTCGGGAATCGGCTTGTCAACCGGCGGGGGAGGAGCGACTTGGAAAATGGGAAGGCGGTCAGGAGCGCATCCGAAAAAACCGAACAGAATAATGACCAGCCAGACTGCACAAGACCTGAAAATTGATCTCATGAATGATCCCCTTTCGGCTCCGGATGAAAAAGGGAATAGACCGCCGGAATCAAGACCAGCGTAATCAGGGTCGAGCCGGTTAATCCTCCCACCACGGCACGGGCCAGGGGCGCCTGGGCATCGGCCCCTTCACCAATGCCGAGGGCCAACGGCAAGAGGGCCAGGATGGTTGTAAGAGTCGTCATAAGAATGGGACGCAGGCGGCGCCGTCCGGCTTCGGCGACCGCCTCGGCAACCGGCATTCCGGTTCGGACGAGTTGACCTGCCTGATCAACCAGAAGAATGGCGTTATTGACCACGATACCGCCAAGCATGATACAGCCGATGAACGATTGCAGGTTCAGGGTGGTTCGGGTCAGGAGCAGAATTGCGATCACCCCGACGGCTGTGACCGGCACCGAGGCCATGACGACGACCGGATCGCGTAGTGATTCATACTGGCAGGCCAATACCATGTAGACCAGAATCAAAGCCAGAAAGAGTGACGCCAACAGTTCGCCGAAAGCTTTTTGCTGCTCTTCGAAATTGCCGGCCACCGACAGGGTCACGCCGGCAGGAAGGGGTATCCGGTCGAGCACCGTTTGGACCTCCTTGGCAACCGTTCCGACATCCCGATCGACAATGTTGGCCTTGACCGTAACCAGGCGCTGTTGATCCTTGCGGTCGATCAAAATCGGGCCAAGCCCGGCCTGGGTGGAAACCAGATTACGCAGTGCCACCTGGCCGCCGTTTTTGGTGGCCAGGGTCAGGTCGAGAATTTCGTCCAAGCTGCGCTTCTCGACATTTTCCAGTTGAACGAAGATGCGGTAGGAGTTGCCCTGGGCCCTGAACTCGCCGACCTTGGTTCCGGCCACAGCGGTTTCCAGGACTTCGGTAACGTCCCGGACACTTAGGCCAAGATCAGCAACCTTGTCGCGGTCGACGCGAATCTCCTGTTGAGGAATACCGGCCTTTTGACTGGTCTCGACATCGGTAATGCCGGGAACATTGGTGATGAGCTGGGCGACCTGTCCCCCAAGGCTCTCCAGGCCAGGCAGGTCGAAGCCGCGGATCTCCACGGTCAGTCCTTCGTCGCCACCTAAAATCCGCTCCAGAAGAAACTGCCCCTGGGGAGCACGGGTCCGGATCGTCATGCCGGGGATCTTTCCGGCCAGGCGTTTGCGGAGGTCGTTGGCAATGTCGATATTGGACCGCTTCCGTTGGGAAACGGGGACCAGCGAGAGGCTGATATCGGTTTTTGAGGCATCGCTGGGGCGCCAGCTTGAGGAACCGACACTGATAACGGAAGACACCTTTTCCGGCACGGAGGGATAGACGATCCCCTCCATGAGCCGGGCCTGCTGGTCGAGCAGGTCAAGGCGGGTTCCGATTTCCATCTCGCCGGTGACCCGCACCTCGCCTTCATCGCTGGGCGGCAGAAATTCGGTCCCGATCAAGGGCAGGAACAGAAGGCTGGTTCCTAAAAGGGCAAATGCTGAAAATACCGTCAGCAGCCTGTGACGTAACACCTTGCGGAGAAAATCGCGATAACCGTTGTCGAGTTTCCTGAACCAGCCCCCTGCCCAGGTAATCAGACGTTCAACCTGGGCGGTACGACGGGTTTCCAGATGATCAGGGGTTTCGATGAGGCGCGAGGCCAGCATCGGCAGCAGGCTGAGGGAAACCAGCAGCGAACAGACCAGCGAAAAGATGATGACGTAGGAAAGCTCCTGGAAGAGGATTCCGGCCACTCCCCGCACGAAAACCAGAGGCAAAAAAATCACCAGGGTGGTGATGGTGCTGGCAATAATGGCCTTGCTGACTTCCTGGGCACCTTCGACGGCCGCGACAGCAGGCTTTTCGCCATTTTCGTCGCGGCGGCGGAAGATGTTTTCAAGCACCACCACGGAGCTGTCGACCATCATTCCCACCCCGAGGGCCAGACCGCCGAGGGTCATGAGGTTCAGGGTAAAACCGCCGAAAAAAATGAGCGCGAAGGTGGCAATCACCGAGATCGGGATGGACAGTGAAATCACCAGGGTCGAGCGGATATTGCGCAGGAAGAAAAGGAGCACGAGAATGGAGAGGCCGCCGCCGTAGAGGACCGATTGTGCCACATTGGCAATGGAACGTTCGATAAAGTTGCCTTGGTTGATCACGGGAATGATGCGGATCTGGGGATAGGCCTTGTTGACGGCGTCAATCTCGTGAAGGATGCCTTTGGCCACTTCCACGGTGTTGGCATCGGCCTGTTTGCGCAGGGCAATACGAATACCGCGTTCTCCGTTGACCCGCACAATACGCGTCGGTTTTTCATAGGTATCGCGCACCCGTGCCACCTGGCCGAGGGTAACTGCCGCACCTCCGCTCTGAAAAATCACCGTATTGCGGATCTGGTCGAGGTTGACGAATTCGGCCGGGGCCCGCAGGGTGACCTCGTAGCTCCCCTGCTCGATTTTCCCGGCCGGCAGATCGAGGTTGGCGTTGCGGATGGTTTCAAGGACCTGATTGAGGGGGAGGCCGAGGGCCTTGACCCTGTCGGGATCGAGTTCGACCCGCACCTCCCGTTTGAATTCGCCCCACATATCGGCCTGGGCCACCCCCGGCAGGCGGGCAAAACGATAGCGCACATGGTCCTCGATGAGCTGAGTCAATTCCACCGGATCGAGGTTGCTGGAGATGCCCAGCACCACAACCGGGTAGCTGGCCACGTCGAATTTGCTGATGCGGGGACGGACGATATCCTCCGGGAGTTCGCTGATCTCGTCCTGAAGCTTGGACTGGACGTCGAGGGCGGCGGTGTCGATGTCCGTTCCCCAGCCGAAGGTGACCCGCACAATACTGGCCCCCTCGGAGGACTGGGAGGTCATCTCCTCAACGCCGGGAACCGTGCCGACGATCTCCTCGACGATCTGGGTGACCAGACGCTCCATGACTTCCGGGCTGGCGCCTTCGTATTCGGTGCGGACCGTGACGGTCGGCAGTTCGATGTTGGGCAGGAGGTCGATCTGCAGGCGGGTCAGGGAAAAGGCGCCGAGAATAACCACAATCAAGGTGACCATGGTGGTGAAAACGGGGCGGCGGACGCTGAAATCGGGAAGGTTCATCGGCTGTTCGTCTGCTTATCTTCTGCCGGGGGCATAGGATCAGCGGATATAAGGATGGCGGAACCGTCTTTGAGCAATTGCTGCCCCAAAGTAACCACCTTACCGGAAAGGCCCTGGCCTTCGACCTCGATGCGGCCTTCACTGCGGATGCCGATACTCACCGGCCGCCAGGAGACGGATTGGCCGTCCGGGTTGACCAGGAAAACCCCATAGCGGTCTTCTCTGAGGGTCAGGGCCCGCTCAGGTACGATAGTGGCCTGGCTTTGTTGGGCAAGGACAACAGTGGCCCGGATAAACATGCCGGGCTTGAGGCGTTGATTGGGATTGGCGACAGACAGTTCGACACGGGCCTGACGGGTGGCTTCTTTGAACACCGGGGCGATTCGTGCGATACTTCCCTGGAATTCCCGGTCGGGGAAGGCATCGGTGGTCAGGTGGACGCTCTGACCGGGCCGGAGGCGGGCATAATCCCGCTCGGTGACGAAAACCACGCCGATGATGGGATCGAGTTCGACGATGCGCACCAGTGGTGCATTTGCAGAAACGGTCTCCCCCTCGTCCACATAGCGTTCGGCCACGACCCGCTGATCGTCACCTCCGCTCCAGTCGGCCGTAATGTGGGTATACCTGAGGTGGATTTTTGCCGTTTCAAGAGCGGCTTCTGCTCTGGCCACCTGCGCCCCGGCCACCTCCAGGGCACCCGCCTTGGCTGATAACGAGGCTTTGAAGGTATCGAGCTGAGACTCCGAGGCCACTCCGCGCTGGCGCAGAAGCTGAATTCTTTTCAGTTCACGGGCGGCAATCTCAAGGGCGTTTTTGGCTTCCGTCAGGTTGGCCTGACTGACTTTGAGTTCGGCCTCGGCCTGATTGACGGCTTGAACGTATTCATCGTTGTCAAGTTCAGCTACGGCCTGACCTCGCTTTACCGGGTCAGCTATGTTGACAAACAGCTTTTCCACCCGGCCGCTGATTTTGGGTGCGGCAACGAATTCCGCCTGGGCTTCCAAGGAACCGCTGAAAGTCCGGCGCAATTCAATGGGACCGATCTGAACAGCAGCCGTTTCGACCGGAACGGGACGGTTGGAAGCGTTGCGGGCCTGGTCTTTGGCCTGTTTCAGAAGAGGGGTCCGGAACAACCATTTCCCAATCAGGCCGAGGCAGATAAGGGCCAGAAGCAAAATTAGAATCTTGGAAATCGAAAACCTTTTAATCATTACTTTCGAACCTGCCGCACCTCGGGCCTGAAATTGAAACGGTCGTTTCCTGGAAAAAAAGTAAAAACAACAATAAATTACATCAGTGCTGCCGGCCGTCAAGGTAAATTTCTTCAGTTTCTCTTTTCTTTCGCTTTTTTTGCCCGTCTTGCCTTTTGACGGCGGATACGATCGATCTCCTGTTGTTTCCGGGCGGCTTTCCCCAAAACCCTGTCCTCGATTTTTTCGCAAAGAATCCGGCGGGCAAAAAAGCGGTTCATTTCCCGGGAACGCTCCTGCTGGCATTTGACTTCAATGCCGGTAGGCGTATGTTTGAGCCTAACGCAGGTTGCCGATTTATTGATCTTCTGTCCTCCCCGTCCCGAGCCCAGGACAAAACTTTCAAGGATATCCTCCTCGCGGATATGGAGTGCGCTCATGCGCCGTTTGAGCTCATCCTGTTTGGCCTGGGTAATCATGCTTTTGACTTTTCAGTTAATTTCAGTCCAAAAAAGGTTTAAGGGGCCGTCTCTGCTGACGCCTGGCGTACTGAAATGCCAGGGCACCCAAGGTAAAGAGGCAGCCGGCGACGGCCAGAATAGCGATCTCCCGGATGTTCAGGGGGGCAATTTTAAATGCCTCAGCAAGCGGTGTGTACATGAGCAATGCCTGCAGGCCGACGGCCAGGCCCGCTGCCCCCCATATCCACTTGTTGGCGAAAAAGGAGACCTGATAATCGAAACGAATGACGAAGGATAGAATTATCTCATAGAGAACCACGAAATTGAATACCAGGGTTTGGGCCCGGACAAGAACCGGCTGGGAAGGGGAGGTGCCGCCAAAAAGATAAAATACGGTCAGCGCGATGCCGGTCCCGAGAACCCCCAGGACAATCAGGAAAAGCAGTTTGGGGCCGGGCAGAATTCCCTCGCTTCGGGGTTTGGGGGGCCGCTGCATGATATCCCGGCCGTAGGGGTCGACACTGTAGGCCAGGGCCGGAGCACCGTCCGTGACCAGGTTGATCCAGAGGAGGAGGATGGCCGTCAGGGGCAGGTTCATTCCAAAAACCGCGGCCAGGAATATGATCAGGACTTCCCCAAGGTTGCCGGAAAGAAGCAGCATGATCGACTTCTGGATATTCTCGTAGATGCCGCGCCCCTCTTCGACAGCATTGACGATGTGGGTGAAGCTGTCGTCCAGAAGAACAAAGTCCGCCGCCTCTTTGGCCACGTCGGTGCCGCTGCCCACGGCTACGCCGATATTGGCCTTTTTCAAGGCCGGTGCGTCATTGACGCCGTCTCCTGTCATGGCCACGGTAAAGCCGCTTTGCTGGAGAACGTGGACAATGCGGAGTTTATGTTCCGGCGAGACCCGGGCAAAAATGTTAGTGCCCTCGTTGAGGGTGTGTTCGAGGGCGGCATCATCCATCTGTTCCAACTCAGCACTGCCCACCGCCCGGCTATGAATGCCGATCTCCGCGCCAACGGCCTGGGCTGTCAGGGTATAATCACCGGTTATCATAATGACCCGGATACCGGCGGCGCGGGTCTTGCGGATTGCGGCAATGACGTCGGCCCTGGGCGGATCGATCATGGCCTGGAGGCCAATGAAGGTCAGCTTTTCTTCGGCCGCTGTTTCGTTAAAAGGGGCCTTTTTCATGGCAAATGCCAGGACCCGCATGGCCTTGGTTGCGTAGGCTGAATTCTGTTGTTCAATCCGTTCCCGCAGGTCGGGGGTTAACGGCCGTTCCCCGTTTGGGTCGAGAATGTGACTGCAGCAGGCCAGAATGCGGTCAGGGGCGCCCTTGGAATAGAGCAGCCTCCCCTCTTGGGATTCGACGAGGACGCTCATCATTTTTCGCTGGGAATCGAAAGGGAGTTCGTCCAGGCGCCGGGCGTCGCTGGTCACGCCGGCTTTGGCGGCGCTGACCAGGAGGGCCGCTTCGGTGGGATCGCCGCTGATCCGGCCGGTATTATTCCTCTGCCCGATTGAAGCGTTGTTGCAGAGCAGACCGCATAAAAAAAGTTGTTTGGGAACATCACCCTGGACCTTCCCGTCAAGGTCATAGCCCTGGCCGGACAATGTCGCCGCCCCTTCCAGGGTCCAGACATTGCGGACGGTCATTTGATTTTCCGTGAGGGTTCCGGTTTTGTCCGTGCAGATGACGTCGCAGCTGCCCAGGGTTTCAACCGCGGAGAGATTGCGAACCAGGGCTTTGCGTTTAAGCAGGCGTTTGACACCAATACTGAGGGCGATAGTCACGACTGCCGGCAGAGCTGTCGGTACCGCGGCTACAGCGAGACTGATGGCGACGAAAGCAAACCCGACCAGGGTTTCAGGTGAGAGCACGGCGGCTTGATAAGCGCGGAAAAAGGACAGAAAAAAAACCACCAGACAGATCAAGATAATGGCATAGCCGAGTTTTTTTCCAAACCGGTCCAGGCGCCTCTGAAGTGGAGTCATCTCTTCGCCGGCTTCCTGGATGAGGGTTGTGATTTTCCCGAGCTCCGTTTCCATTGCCGTGGCCACTACGACGCCCAGGGCATGGCCCGTCACGATGGTGGTGGAGGAAAAGAGCATATTTCGGCGATTGCCGAGGGGGGCCTCGTCCTTTATCGGTGCGGGATCCTTTTCCGTGGGGAGACTTTCACCCGTTAAAACCGATTCGTCCGCTTTAAGGCGGACGGCCTCGAGGATTCGGGCATCGGCGGGGACCTTGTCACCGGCCTCCAGGCTGATAATATCTCCGGGCACCAGATACCTTGAATCAAGGGCCTCTTTTTCGCCGTTGCGTAAAACCGTTGCTTTAACGACACTCAATTTCTTCAGGGCTTCCAGGGAGCGGTTGGCGCTGAGTTCCTGAAAGAAGCCGATCAGAGCATTGGCAATAAGGATGGCAAGAATGATGGCGGTATCGACATATTCACCGATCAGAACCGAAAAAAACACGGCGAAGAGAAGAATATAGATGATGAAGCTTTTGAACTGGTTGACAAAAATCAGGAAGGGATTGATCCCGGGTCCGCTCTCCAGCTCGTTGTAGCCGTGAACGGCAAGGCGCAACCGGGCTTCTTCGGAAGTCAACCCGGCGGAAGATGATTTCAGGGCCGTCAGTACCTGATCGACCGTTTTGCGGTAGTAACTCACAACCGGGGTCCTCCGAAGCCTTCGATTACAGCATAATGAGGAAATTATACATGGTATCGGGGTGGTCTTCACAAGAACGAACACCAGGGCCGGCAAAAAACGAAAACCCCCGGTCAACTGATCCGGGGGCCGAATAGGTTAATTCTTCGTGGAGACGTCATCCCTCAGGCTGCAGGACGGCCATGGCGTTTTTCAAACGCCGCAGGGTTTCCTCCCGGCCGATCAGGGGAAGTAACTCAAAAACGCTGGGGCTGACCGTGCCGCCGGTCAGGGCGACCCGGATCGGCTGGGCGATCTTCCCCATTTTCAGGCCGGTTTCTGCCATGAGGGCATTAACCTGGTTTTCGATTTCATCGTGGCTGAAGGGTTCACAGGTTCCCAGATGGGAAATGATTTTCTCTAAAAGAGGACGCTGGCTTTCGGTCAGGAATTTTGCCGCTGCTGTTTGGTCGAATTGGACCTCATCGACAAAAATCCACATCAGACTTTCCGCCATTTCCTCCAGGGTTTTAGCCCGCTCCTGATAAAGCTTGATAAGCCCTTCAAGGTTTTTCCCGGGATCGACGGCAAGCCCCTTTTTCTCCAGCTGTTCTCTTGCCAGAGGGGCAAGGGTGACGGGATCAGCCTCTTTTATGTAATGGGAGTTGAGCCACAGCAATTTTTCCGGATTGAAAACCCCGGCCGACCTGCCGACATTGGCGAGGGAAAATTTTTGGACCAGTTCGGGAAGTGAAAAAATCTCTTCATCACCGCAGGACCAGCCCAGGCGAACCAGATAATTGACCATGGCTTCGGGAAGATAGCCCATGTCCCGGTAGGCCATGACCGAGGTTGCGCCATGGCGTTTTGAAAGCCGGGTTTTATCTGAACCGAGGATCATGGGAACGTGGGCAAAAGCCGGCACGGGACTGCCGAGTGCCCGGTAGAGAAGAATCTGGCGGGGTGTGTTGTTGATATGATCATCGCCGCGGATCACATGGCTGATGGCCATATCGGCGTCGTCAACCACGACGACAAAGTTATAGGTCGGGGTGCCGTCGCTGCGCTGAATAATGACATCGTCGAGTTCTTCGTTGTTGATGGAGATCGGGCCCTTGATCAGATCGTCGAAAGTCGTCATGCCGTCATCAGGTGCCCGGAAGCGGATGACACAAGGCGCCCCTTGCGGATGACAGGCACGCTCCCGGCAGGTGCCGTCGTATTTGGGTTTTCTGCCCTCGGCCATGGCCCGGTTGCGTTTTTCCTCCAGTTCCTCCGGCGTGCAGTAACAGCGATAGGCTTTGCCTGCGGCCAGCAGTTGGTGAACCTTTTCCTGATACAGATCGAAGCGTTGACTTTGAAAGTAGGGACCTTCATCCCAGCTGAGGCCGAGCCACTTCATGGCCTTGAGAATTTCATCGACCGATTCCTGGGTGGAACGGACGGTGTCGGTATCCTCAATGCGAAGAACGAAGGTACCGCCCTGATTGCGGGCAAAAAGGTAATTGAACAAGGCCGTGCGGGCTCCTCCGATGTGGAGAAATCCGGTGGGACTCGGGGCAAAACGGACGCGGATTTGTGACATGGTCGGACTCCCGTTCAGGATATGGCAAAAAAAGGAGCCGCCGAAAGGCGGCTGGCATTTTTATACTGCAAGGTTCTGGAACTGACAAGCGTTTTTATTTTATCCCGGTGCGCCAAGAGGGCGCGGCAGGTCATTAAAAGAACGTTTTCTGTAGTCTTTTAAGTGTATCATTCGACGAGAATTCCTGCGTAACCCACCACTTGGGAAAAATCCTGGGTTGTGTCGCCGGAACTGCCGTAATGGACGAGAGTGGCCTTGGTCGCGCCCAGGGTCCTGGCCGCGGAAAGCATGACCACGACCGGCAGAACGCCGCACATGCTGATCTTGTTTTTGCGCACGGTTTCCCATAAACCGGCAGGATCCAGGGCGAGAATGCGCTCAATGGCCTTCATATCCTTTTTCCTGGCGATGACATCGGGTTCGTAATGGGTCATGTCGGAACTGGCCACCATCAGAATGGATTCGGAAAAATCCCGGATGACCCGACCCAGGTGGCGTCCGAATTCCAGGAGATCCTGGAGATTGCCGCCCCCGAGACAGATGGGAACAATCTTGAGCTCCGGGGCAAGGGTCTGAAGAAAGGGGAGTTGAACCTCCAGGGAATGCTCAAATTTGTGGGCCAGTTTATCCTTGCCGGTACCGGGGCAGTTTTGAATGATGAGGTCCACCAGTTTTTCATCGACCGGGCATTCGCCCAGAGGTGTCAGCCAGGCGCCCTGAGGGTAAACGGCCCAGGGGTGGCCGTAGCCGTGATGATTGGGGCCGAGAATTATGGCCCGGTCGGGAACCTTGATTTGGGAAAAGGTCTGGCCGGCGATGGCGCCCGAATAAAGGTAACCCGCATGCGGGGAAATAATGCCCAAGGGTTCAGAGGAGGCTTCGCTGGCGGGCATGAACTCGCTGAGCATGGCTTTCAGTTCTGCGGGATCGGACGGATAGAACTGTCCCGAAACGGCAGGGTTGCGCTGCATGGGGACCCCCTTGGAAATATGGGCGAGAATCACTAAAAAAAGAAGGTTTTGATAAGCATTCGGAGGCCGACGATAATCAGGACGACGGCGAATATTTTTACCAGTCTATCATGGCTGAAGCGGTGCGCAACCTTGGCGCCGAGCCGGGCAAAAATGGTGGTGAAGGGAGTGCAGATGGCCACGACCAGAATGTTGACGTAGCCGATTGAAAAAGGTGGAAGAATGTTCAGGTTCCACCCGTGATACATATAGGAAAGCGTACCGACGAGGCAGGATATGACGATGAGGGCGCTTGAGTTGGCGATAGCGGAATGCATGGGGAGCTTGAGAAGGAGGATTAGCAGGGGGAGAACGACAACTGCACCGCTGACCCCGAAAAAGGCGGCAAAAGAGCCCCCTGCCATGCCGACGAGAACCAAATGAAGCGTCGCTATCCTTTCGCTTCTTTCAGGGGGGAGGTGGGGGTGTTGGGATAAAATGTGGATCGCGACACTGGTCAGCATGAGCCCAAAAAGGGCTTTTAGCCAGATGCCGGGAGTCCAGGCGGCGGCCTGGGCGCCCATTACCGCCCCCAGGGCGCTGCCCATGGCAAGGCGGTGAACCTGGTACCACTCGATGTTGCCTTTCTGAAGGTGGACCAGGGAACTGCTGATAGCGGTGAAAAAGATAATGGCGAGGCTGGTGCCGAAAGCGGTATGGACAATGACCTCGGGATTGAAACCGACAACCTCGAAAACAACCAGGAACAGCGGGATGTAAATAATCCCGCCGCCGAGACCCAGCAACCCGGCGAGAAAACCGGCAAAGGAGCCGAGGAGGCCGAAAGCCAAAATAATGGGAAAGGAAAATTCCTGTATCATTAAATAAAAAAATCAGCCCGTAGGGCTGACTGACAGGTTGTGCTTGATTAAATTGGAGGCCCCGACCCGATTCGAACGGGTGATGGAGGTTTTGCAGACCTCTGCCTTACCACTTGGCGACGGGGCCGTTTTCACAGCAAAAAGCGTTCTGGAAAAAACTCGGCTATTGATATCAGACATGCCTCTCCAGTGTCAAGGGGAAAAATAATGCTAAGCTCCGGTTATGTCAGAAAATCATCAGGTTAGTTTGTGAACCATGAGGTTGTTTCTAGGGTTTTAAAGTCACTGCGTCGGGTTTTGAGAAGAGGGCAGTTGAATTCTAATCAGGATGCTGCTGTTTTGGACGTTCCGGCCGGTGCTCCAGCGGACCGTTCCCAGGTCATCCTGCTCCCGGTTGGATGTTGCTCCGCCCACGTCAAACCAGGAATTCAGGGGAACGCGAAGCCGGGTTGCCGCCTCCTGATAATCGATGACGGGTGGGTTATCGACCTGGGGGGCGCTCGTTTGGTTCCTGACATTTTCCCTGAAAGGGATGATGGTCACGTCCACCGTCTTACCCTGGAGAACGGGCCGGACCCGAAAGCCGGTTCGAATTTTTTTGTAGTCCGTTTGCCGGAACATACCCTGGTGGCGGCCGTTGATCATGGCCAGTTCGCTGGCATAGGGGATATCCTCTCCATAGACCACAAAGGCATCTTCACCGTCCCCGACCAGGATGCGCTGGGTTACGGCGTTGCGGGAATTGCCCAGGTGGGTCGAAAGCTGTCCGGACTTGGAGGCAAATGAGCCGGCACGCGCCGCATTGGTCATTCCGGCCTGGATCTGCTTGACCTCCACCGCCAGGGTGGGTTTCGGAATGTCGAATTTTTCGAGGAACCGGGCGATTTGTTTGTGACTTTCGGGTCCTGCTTTGATGATAAGACGTTGGCCGAGGCCTTGCGCAGTTTCGCCATCCTCCAGAAGATTTTTCACAACCGGGAGAACGGTGTCGATGTTCGCATGGCGGAGTTCATAGATCTCCAAAACCGTTGCGGTCCCGGCCGCGACATTACCGCACCAAAAAAGAAAAGTCGAAAAGATTAAAAAGCGGGACAGAGTTGTCATTGCGGCCTTGGGGAATATATGTTTTTATAGATACGGCGGAAGATGCGCCGGGGGTGCAAAAAAGCCTCAACCCGAATTGTTATCTATCCATATCGTCAGACTTTTCAGAAACATTAGCAGGGGCCTTGAAAACGTTTCAAGTAAAAACCTTGAGGCTCCTTTAAAAGATTCAACCCAATTGAAGAATATTACTAAGAAGAAACCTGACTACTCGACCTGGATTGACTGGAAACCACCGGGCTTTAAATGGGCTTGGGTTGCCCATGAAACGGGCATCCGACGCCTGGATGGCGGCAGTTAAGCGCCCGGGGATGGGGTTTTGCGGCCCTTGGAATGGGCGGCCCTGTCCCCTCCGCCCGCCTGCAAACAACGAGAATAATTTTCCTGCAGTCAAGATTTGAGATTTTGTCTGGTATTTAACGTTCCCCTTAAGTCAAAGAATTTTCCAAGGAGTTTAAAGGATGGCATTCAAAAAACAAAAAGCAGGGAAGCTTTTTTCCGGGTTCCTGATTCTCCTGGTCGCCGGTGGCGTGCTCTTTTTCCTTTTCCGGGATAAAGACGGGCCTGATCTTCGACTTGTTCCGGAGTCCGGGCCCATTTCACTCAATCCTCTGTCCCTGACCCTGAAAGACGAAAACTCCGGCTTGAAAAACCTCACCGTCACGGTAATACAAGGTGAAACCCGGATCCCGGTGCTGGCAAAAACATATCCTGCCAAACCCCGTGAAGGTTCCGAAACCTTTCAGATTCCCCAACTCAAAGAGGGGCCTTTCAAGGTTGAGGTCGCGGCCCGGGACGGTTCCTTTCTGGGCGGCAATCTGGCCAGGATCAGCTATGACTTTTTTTACGACCGCACTCCGCCGGCAATTGCCGCTGAAAGCCGTGCTCACAACATTCGCCAGGGTGGTAGCTGCCTTGTTGTTTACTCCCTTTCCGAGCAAGCCGTCAAAACCGGCGTCAAAGTCGGAGACCGGTTTTTCCCGGCCTACCTGCAGCCGTCCGGAAAATATTACGGGGTTTTCGCCTTTCCTTACGATCTTGACCGGAAAAAATTTCAACCGCTGATTTTCGCCGAGGACCAGGCCGGAAATATCAGCGAAGTGGGGTTTTATTATCATGTAATAACCAAGAAGTTTCGCCGTGACCGGATAAACATTTCCGACGCTTTCCTCGATGCCAAAATGCCCCAATTCAAGAATGATTTTCCGCAGGCGGGTAATAATCTTGAAATATTTCTTATGGTAAATCGGGAACTGCGCAAGGAAAACCGCCGGGAGCTCTATGGATATGGAGAAGATACCGCCTTATTGCCCCTTTGGGACGGACCGTTTTTACGCCAAACGGGGTCGACCATGGCGACTTTTGGGGACATTCGATCTTACTATTACAAAGGGAAAAAGATCGATACCCAAACCCATCTGGGAGTTGACCTGGCCTCAACTGCCCAGGCCCCGGTTCTGGCCGCCAATTCCGGAACGGTTGTTTTTTCCGGTTTCTTCGGAATTTACGGTAATTGTGTCATTCTCGACCATGGTTTGGGTTTGCAGAGCCTTTATGGGCATTTGACCCGGCTTGACGTCAAAAAGGGACAGCATGTCAAAAAAGGGGACGTATTGGGCTCGACCGGTACCACCGGCATGGCGGGAGGAGACCATCTCCATTTTGGTATTCTGGTCGCGGGCCTTCCGGTCGAACCGGTTGAGTGGTGGGATCCCCACTGGCTCCAGGACAACATTAGCGGGAAGTTACCTGCTCCAAAATAGGATGGCTGAAAAGCCGTTGCCGACATAAAAAAACTCCACAATATTCTTGTGGAGTTTTTTTATGTGTTGGGTTGGTGTGTCTAAAGTTTGGCAACCTTGGCAGCTGCCGGCCCCTTATCACCATTTTCCACTTCGAATGAGACCCGTTGCCCTTCCGCCAAAGTTTTAAAGCCATCCCCTGTTATCGAGGAAAAATGAACAAAAACATCGGGGCCGTCATCCTGTTGAATAAAACCGAAACCTTTTGCATTGTTGAACCATTTCACCGTACCCTTGGCCATTTTTTGCTCCTTTTGTCGCGGAATAACCGAAAATGAATACTGCGGCTTATGATCCTCCGGAATCATGCCCTACTCTTTGCGTGGGTATCCGAATGGAAAATGAAATTCGGGGCGGTTGAATAGAAGGTCACTGCACTTGCGGCAGGCTGCTTAATGTCGTTTGCAGGCGTCATTTTGCAGCTTTGGACCCTGAGGGCTGAAATTTAAAAAAACTTTACCATAAAAAAATAATATTTCCTTTGGGGACCGGAAAAAAAAATTCATTAGCTTAGTTCAAAACGGGCATAAGCATTTAAAATTACTAATGTAAAAAAATGCCCAAAAGTGAATTGCCTATTGAACTTTTGCTCCAGTTATGTTCATTATACAAAAATTTCCTATTCCGATTTTGGGCAGAAATCAGAGACTGGGTATGCCTCCTGTTTTTGGAAATGGATTGAAGAAGACAGGGCTGGCGGGTTAGCCGCCTCTTTTGAATGGGAACGCTTCTTGCTCTTTGGTTGGAAAACTTTTTTACCAAAGAGGAAAATGATTAATAAAATGCCCGATAATGTCAAAACCTCACGAAGAGGTTTTCTCAAAATAGGTCTTCTGGCTACAGCCGGTCTGGCTGTGCCGTCGTTTTCCCTCGCCAGCATCTCGCCTGCTGCCGGACCCCGCGAGAAATCGCTGACCCTCCTTAACCAGCATACCGGGGAAAGCCTTGAAAATATTGTTTACTGGGAAAATGGTAATTATTTAACGGAAAGTCTTGATGCTATTGACTACCTCTGCCGGGATTATCGAACCGGCGAGATTATGGCCATTGACCGGCAACTGCTTGACCTTCTTTTTGAAATCAACCGCAGGCTCCCCGCTTCCAAGACCGAGAACATTATCATTTCCGGATACCGTTCGCCCGAGACCAACGCCCAGCTTCGCAGTAAAAGTCGGAGAGTCGCCAAGAAGAGTTACCATCTCAAAGGCCAGGCTCTGGATATTAGAATTCCCGGTTGTGATCTCCGAAACGTTAAAAAACTTGCCTTGAAACTCCACAAGGGTGGAGTTGGCTATTACCCGAGATCACAATTTGTTCATATCGATACCGGCCCGGTTCGTGCCTGGTAAGACAAAACCGTAAGTAGTGCCTCCTATAAAAAAAGGCCGCCTGAACAGGCGGCCTTTTTTGTTTTTGGATTGAAGCCCCATTAACCCGGGCTATTATGTCAGCGAGAGGAGGGTTCCAACCAGCAATTTTTCATCGATGAAGGGGCTGCTTTTGCGGCCCATGAGTTTGCATTTGATGATTTCAATGCCGCTTCCTGCAAGCGTTTCCGGTTCCAGGCTGCCGGGATATTGGGAAAAAGTCTCGTCCATTAAAACGTAGTTGAGAAGCTGACTGTCGCTGAAGGTTCCGGTCTCCCCCTGCCTGAGATAGAAAAGGAGCTCCCGCACCTGGTTCGAAAGGGATTTTCCAACCAGTTCGGGGTCGGAAGCCGTATTCGGGACAAAAACCTTAGGGCAGGGATTGCTGCTGATGGCTTCACCCATTCCCTTTGGCAGGCAATTGGCGATCAGGCTGGTGTAAAAACTACCCATTGGGTAACATATCAGGTCGGCCTGGGAAATCAATTCAGGGATAATGGGCCGGATCTTAACCTCGGTCTCGGCAATGCTTTCCAGGGATTGAGTGAAAAAGAAGCGTTTGATGGGTTTGGAAAGGGGTGGGGCCTCTTTCCCGGTCAGATTGTGTTGACCGACAACGACATCTCCCCCTTCGAGTTCCGCGGCAAGATGAAGATATTCGTTGGTAATGGGTTTAACCGTTCCCCGCACGTGGGCCAGGTTTGAAAAAAGGAAAATAATTGGATCGAGCTGTCTCTGCTGGCTGAGATATCCGCCGGCAATGACCAGGTTGCCGATACAGGCGTTGCAAAGATCGAAATCGTCGGGCATTTGCTCGACGAAATGGGAGAGAAAATCCTGAATAATGGTGCGCATCGGCGGGGGAATTTCCCTGACCAGGTGGTGGCGGCCTTCGACCATGGAAGCCAGGACCTTTTTCAGGTCGGCGGTCCTTTTTTCTTTGGGAAGACGGTGGGAAAACAACTGGTAAACGCTCGGGTTGCCGGTAACGCTTCGGTCCGCCAGGGCCATCAGGCGATGTCTGAGATCTCCGACAGCCGGCATATGAAAAGCTTTTCTCAGGATGGCGGAGCTGCCTCCCGAATCCATGGAGGTGATGATGTGAATGGAATTGTGGGTATACTGAACAAGTTCCTGACTGACCCTCCGGAGAGAACTGCCGCCACTCAAGAAAAGAATTTTCGGCCCGAGTTCAGGGGCTCTGCGGTAAATTTCGATGCGACGGGGATCGGGAAGATCAATGCTGCGATGAATAGTGATGCGCATTTCGTCAGACCCAAAAGGGTTGGCAGGCAGGTGTGGTTGTCTGTGGCCTTGATGCCTTTGCATGGGTTCCTGGCCATGCAAATACCATGCATAAAAATATGGAAAATCCGGTTAAAATCTCAGCATATACGGGGAAGCTGTTCTCCGGACAGCATGTCAACAATTCTTCTGCCACCGATGCTGGTACGTAAGGCTACCCGGCCCGTTGTTTTTTCAGGGTTTCTGACCTCACCGATAATGGCGGCTTCCCGACCCTGGGGATGTTGGCGCAAGAGGTGAACGATATCCTCTGCCACCCCCTGGTCGACCACCAGGAGAACCTTTCCTTCGTTGGCGACATAGAGGGGGTCGAGACCGAGGATGGAGCAGGCGCCATCCACGGCTTCCCGGACCGGAAGGGCGGTTTCCTCGAGATCGATGTCGACTCCCGACTGGAGTGCTATCTCTTTGAGGGTGGTGGCCACCCCGCCGCGGGTCGGGTCCCGTAACGCATGAATCTTGTCGCCGAATTTTTCGATGGCATCGAGGACCAGCCCATTGAGAGGGGCGCTGTCGGAAAGGATATCCACGCCGAGTTCCAGCCCCTCGCGGCTGGCGAGAATGGCAATGCCGTGGTCCCCGATTGTGCCGTTGATGATTATTTTGTCCCCCGGCGCAGCCAGGCTTCCCTCTATTCGCAGGGAGTGCTCAAAGACCCCGATGCCCGAGGTATTGATGAATATCTTGTCGGCTGCGCCACGGCTGACGACCTTGGTGTCGCCGGTGACAATGGAAACATTGGCCTGAAGGGCTGCCTTGTGCATGGACTCGACGATAAGACGAAGGTCTGCCATGGGCAGCCCTTCCTCAAGAATGAGTCCCACGCTGATAGCCAGGGGGCGGGCTCCGCTCATGACCAGATCGTTGACCGTGCCGTTGATGGCGAGATCACCTATGTTCCCCCCCGGGAAAAAAATCGGATCCACGACATAGGAATCGGTGGTAAAAGCCAGCCTGTCACCCGAAAAAGGGAGAACGGCGGCATCGTTCTGGTTTTTTTGAGAAATTCCGGAGAGGGTCGGAATGATGATCTCATCGAGCAGCTGGTGGCTGAGTTTGCCGCCGCTGCCGTGACCCAGAAGGACAATATCTGATTTCAAGCGGGACTCCTTTGCAGATGATTACAGCACGCCCTGATAAGGCGCGGGTATTTAGGACCGGGAGGTCTCCCCGTATTTGTAGGCTGCGGAACAAACCCCCTCGCTGGAAACCATGCAGGCCCCGACCGGTTCCTCGGGGGTGCAGGCCGTGCCGAAAAGGGGGCAGTCAAGGGGCGTAATCTTGCCCATGAGAATTTCCCCGCAGCGGCAACCGGGTGGCTCGTGGGGGACTTCGGTTTTTATATCCAGCCTTTTTTCAATATCGAAACGGGAGAATTTTTCGCGTATTATCAAGCCGCTGCCGGGGATCACCCCGAGCCCGCGCCAGCGGGCATCGCAAGGCCCGAAAACCTGGTCAAGGATTTTCAGGGCCTGGGGGTTTCCGGCGGGACGGACAAAGCGGCTGTACTGGTTTTCCACCCGGGCTTCCCCGGCCACGATCTGACCAACCAGCATTGCTATTCCCTGAAGAATGTCAACAGGTTCGAAACCGGTAATGACGCAGGGGATGTTTCGCGCCGTGGCCAGGGGGAGGTAGGCGTCAGCGCCGATTATGGTGCTGACGTGGGCCGGGCAAAGGTAGCCGTCAATTTTGAGGTCGGGATCCGAGGTCAGGGCGCTCATGGCCTGGGGCATGGTTTTATGGGCGCAAAGGACGAAAAAATTATTGACTTCCCGTTTGGCCGCGTCAAGGATGGACGCTGCAACCGTGGGAGCGGTTGTTTCAAAGCCGACACCGAGGAATACTATCTGGTTCCGGGGATTTTTTTCGGCGATGGCAACGGCGTCCAAAGGCGAGTAGACAATCCTTACGTCGGCACCGCAGGCTTTTTCCCTTAATAGGCTGGAGGAGGAGCCGGGCACCCGCATCATATCCCCGAAAGTCGTGACGATAACCTCCGGAAGGCGGGCCAGGGCAACGGCCTTATCGACGAATTCGACGGGGGTCACGCAGACCGGACAGCCGGGTCCCGAAGTCAGCCGCACCGGGTCCGGAAGCAGCGGCCGAATGCCATGCCGGTATATCGCCATGGTATGGGTACCGCAGACCTCCATCAGGGAAATGGACTTTTCCAGCCTCTCGCTGAGAGAGCGGATGATATGAAGAAAACCGGCGGCAACCCTTGGGTCGCGGAACTCGGTGCTATACTTCACAGGACCAAATCTCCCCTGGCGATCATGTCGCGGAAAAGAACCAGGTTCTCCCGGACTTCTTCCTCGTTGAGTTTTTCAATAGCGAAACCGGCGTGGATCAAAACGAAATCCCCGACCCGAGGATTGTCGATCATTGCCATACTCGCTTCGCGGCGAACGTTGTCCAGTTCACAGACGGCCATATCGCCGTCGATGCTGACCACCTGCATGGGAACGGCTAAGCACACGGTAAGCTCCTTGAAGGTGAAAATAAAAACACCCCGAAGGGTGCCGTTATTTTCGGTTAGGAATTGCGGAAAAACTTTAACTGCTGCCTGCAATAATAGATTAGTTCGCCAAAAAAAATCAAGGTGTGATCGCTTTCCTGGTAATTGTAGCCTTCTTTTCCTCTGAAGACGGCTGGCGGCCATTCCCTGCCAAGGGTGAAAAACAATGGGAACTCCTTCTATGGCACCTCTGTTTGAGCCTCAAATAAGCCTGATTGTCCCGGTTCTTAATGAAGAAAGTTGTCTTTCCGCTTTTCTCGAAAGCCTGACAAAACAGCGGGACATCAATTTTGAGGTCATCTTTTGCGATGGCGGCTCCAATGATGGCACCTTGTCTCTTTTAAGTTCCGTAAAGCCTGATTTCAGCCTGCGAATTTTCCGTGGTGAAAAAGGGCGCGGTTGTCAGATGAACCGTGGTGCCCGTAATGCCAGAGGGAAAAATCTTCTTTTTCTTCATGTTGATTCACTTTTTGGCGAACCGGATTTTCTTCGCAAGGCTTTGCAGGCGTTTGAATCGTGTATTGGTGAAGGCGGCTCCGAAAGGATAGCCGGACATTTCCCTCTGCGTTTCCTGCGCTCCGACGGCAGCCCCTCCCTGGGCTATTATTTCTACGAGTGCAAGACCTACCTGAATCGTCCGGGTTCTATAAACGGCGACCAGGGGATGCTGATGCGGCGCGCCTTTTTTCAGGAACTTGGGGGGTTTGACGAATCGCTCGGTTTTCTGGAAGACGAACGCATGTCCCGGGCAATATCTGCCTGTGGCCGCTGGATTCTTCTGCCCGGAGAAATACTGACCTCGGCCCGCCGTTTCGAAACCGAGGGCCTTTATGAGCGCCAGCTTTTGAACGCCCTCATTATGAACTTTTCGGCGCTTGGCTGGGATGTCTTTTTTGGTGAAGCAGTGGGAATCTACCGCCATCAGCATGATAGCGGCCGGCTTGAGCTTTTGCCCTTTTTTAACATGATCGTAACCTTGCTGCGCCGGGAAAGATGGAAAAAACGCTTGTCCCTCTGGTATGGAACCGGAGCCTATGTCAATGAAAATGCCTGGCAGTTGGCTTTTTTTCAGGATGTCCGGCATTCTTTCCGGAAGATGCCTTGGCCAGGGGCTATCCCCACGCCGCGTCTGAAATTCTTTGATTCCCACTTGAAAGTATGGGTCCATCATCCGGTCGGGTTCGCCATTACCGCCTTTCTGACCTGGTGCTGGTTTCACGGCTATCGGGCCTTGCTGGGTTTTGAATTTTTTGGGCGCCGATGATGCCTCTTCTGTATACAAAAAATTCCAATTTTTCACCCCTATATCACTGTATACTTTATGAGGTTAGGGTTAATTTGCTACGGCGAATTTTCTTTCCATTTCGATTTTGACAGGGTCGACGCGGAAGATGTTCCGGCCAAGTCCGCAGAAGGAGGTTTTTATGCTGAGAGGTGGGAAAAAACTTTGTTTTATTCTGGTATTGGTGGTGACTCTGGGAGGACCCGGCTGCACGACCTATAAAAGCCATGAGGTTCCATTCAGACCCCCGGCCAGCTTTGGAAACATGCAGGTTATCAATGGATTGCAGATAGCGGCCAAGTCTTATTTTGAGGAGAAGGAAGCCCGGGATGCCTTCGGTTTCAATATCCGCAAGGCCGGACTGCTCCCGGTCCAGGTTGTGATGGACAACGGCAGCAGCGAGGAAATCCGAATCGTTCCGGAACAGTCCTTCCTCATCGATGATCAAGGAAACCTCTGGAATCTCCTCCAGAGCTGGAGTGCCTATGAACGCCTGGAAAAAAGCACCGAGTTTTCAAGGATAGCCCAGGGCAGCGGCAAGGGTGCGATGTTGGGGGCTGCAGGTGGCGCTCTTCTGGGCGCGGCCATAGGAATCCTGTCCGGGGAAAATGTCGGTACGGCAACTCTCGGCGGGGCAGCTCTGGGGGGTGCCGGCGGGGCAGCCCTGGGAGGCATAGGCGGAGCCGTGGATGAGGAGCCGGAGCGCCTGATTTCCCGGGATCTTTCAAACCGTTCTTTACAGAATGAAAGCATAAGCCCCGGCTCTCTGGCTCACGGATTTCTTTTCTTTCCCGGGGAGTCCCCTTCTGCCAAAACCTTGCGGCTCCAGATCATCGAAATGGGGCGCGGGCAAAAACACACCCTGTTTTTTAACCTGAAATGATTCTCCCACAGGGGGTGTTCAAAAACAGGATCAAAGGCACTTTTCGCTTGATCAAATTCTGCAGATATTATATATCGATGTATCTCGATTAAAAGTATCGAATTCTGATGATCAATTTCTTCAAGGCACTTGCCGATCATACGCGCTTGCGGATTCTCGCGCTTTTGGATTTCGGGGAACTGACGGTTCAGGAACTGACTCATGTCCTGAATCTTGGTCAATCGACGATTTCGCATCACCTCAAAGTGCTGATCGACGCCCAAATCCTTAGGGTCAGGCGCCAGGGGACCTGGGGCTATTATCGTCTTAATTTCGAGAATAAAATTTTTTCAGATATTTTCCCCTGCATGCAAGGTCTTCTCAAGGAAGATCCTCAGTATATGGCTGATTCCGTCAGGGTGCTTGATCTTTTTGAGGAACACCGCCGCTCGACCAGGCGTTTTTTCGACCGGGAAGCGCCCCAATGGGATCGTGTTGCCCGCAACCTTTTGCCCCTTCCCCCGTATTTGCAAAGTTTTCTTGAAACGGTGCCCGCCGTTTCCCTCGGAGTGGAAGTCGGGTGTGGTACCGGGAATCTCCTGGAACGCCTGCGTCGCAAGGCCGCATTCCTGATTGGGGTTGATCAATCCCCTGAGATGATAGAGGAGGCCCAGAAAAAGGTACAATCCGACAACCTTCAAGGGGTTGAACTGCGCCTGGGCGATATGATGCATCTTCCTCTCGAAAGCAATCAGGTCGATCTGGTTATTATGAATATGGCTCTACATCACGCGGCCCAGCCTTTGCAAGCCCTTCGGGAGGTTTCCAGGGTGTTGAGAAAAGGCGGTCATTTTCTGGTGGCCGACATGCTCCCCCATGACCGAGAGTGGGTGCGGGTCAAACTTGCCGATCAGTGGCTGGGATTTTCCCGCACAGATCTTCAGGAATGGTTGACCGCATGCGGCATGGCAATACAATCCTGGCAGGAAATCGAAGGGCAGGGCCGGGAGATGGACGTCTTTTTTCTTAAAGGTGAAAAGCTGGCAAATAAAACCAAGGGCCATAACATGTCCCTGTTTGAGGAGTGATTAACTATGAAAAAACAACTTGAGCTCGATTATCACGTAAAAGATTTAAGCCTGGCCGACTGGGGTCGGAAAGAAATCCGCATGGCTGAAATGGAAATGCCCGGACTGATGGCAACCCGCTCGGAATTCGCAGCCGCTAAACCTCTAAAAGGGGCACGCATCACCGGTTCCCTGCACATGACCATTCAAACGGCGGTTCTGATCGAAACCCTGGTTGAGCTTGGTGCCGAGGTACGCTGGGCGAGCTGCAATATCTTTTCAACCCAGGACCATGCCGCTTCCGCCATTGCCGCCGAAGGTATTCCCGTGTTTGCCTATAAAGGCGAATCCCTTGAAGAATATTGGCAGTTCACAAAAAAAGCGCTGGCCCATCCGCAAGGCCCGACCATGATTGTCGATGATGGAGGTGATGCCACTCTTCTCGTCCATCGTGGCTGCGAACGGGAAATCGAGTTTGAAAAAAGCGGCCGGAAGCCTGAAATCTGCAGCGACAATGCCGAGATCGAAATTGTTGACCGGCTTCTCAACGCCACCCTCGATGAAGACCCCAACTACTGGCGCCATATGGCCAAAGGCCTGGTCGGGGTCAGCGAGGAAACCACTACCGGCGTTCATCGCCTCTACCATATGGCGAAAACCGGGGCTCTGTTGTTTCCGGCCTTCAATGTCAACGATTCGGTCACCAAAAGCAAATTCGACAATCTTTACGGCTGCCGGGAATCGCTCATTGACGGCATCAAGCGCGCTACCGACGTTATGATAGCGGGAAAAAAATGCGTGGTGCTCGGCTATGGCGACGTCGGAAAGGGCTGTGCCCAGGCTTTCCAGGGAATGGGAGCCATGGTTTTTGTGACGGAAATCGACCCCATCTGCGCCCTGCAGGCCTCCATGGAAGGTTATCCCGTTGTCCATATGGACGATGCCTGTGACTGGGGGGATATTTTTGTTACGACCACCGGAAATGTCGACGTCATTACCCGGGAGCATATGGATCGCATGAGAAACGAGGCCATCGTCTGCAATATCGGACATTTTGACTCGGAAATTCAGGTCGATTCCCTTTTCAAGGACCCGACCCTCAAGGTTCACGAAATCAAACCCCAGGTAGACCAGATTGAATGGCCTGACGGCAAAAGGATTACCCTCCTGGCCAAGGGGCGCCTTGTCAATCTCGGTTGTGCAACCGGGCATCCTTCTTTTGTCATGTCGGCTTCCTTCACCAACCAGGTCCTTGCCCAGATGGAATTGTGGCAGAATGTCGGAAAATACGAACGGAAAGTTTATGTTCTGCCGAAAATTCTGGATGAAAAAGTGGCCGCTCTTCACCTTTCCAAGCTTGGGGTGCGGCTGACCACCCTAAACGAGAAACAGGCCGAATATATCGGAGTCCCTGTTGGTGGGCCCTACAAGCCGGATTATTACAGGTACTGAACAATTAGTCAGGAAAACCTCTCCCAATTTTTTGCCCGTTTTTTGTCGATCCGGTGCCTTTGTAAAAGGTGCTATGTGGCGAATTGTTTTCTTTGCAGAATGGTTTGTTGACTGGAGGAAAAAGTTAAGGTAAACAATAAGACCTGCTTCAATTCCCAGCCCATTGTTTTAAAAATTATAAGTTGTTTTGTTCTTATTTGAATTTTTTTGTCGGTGGGCAACCCCCGAAAAGGCGACCTGTTTTATCATTTTAAGGTCTGCGCCATTTGAAAAAGTATTTTCGCTTCCATAATTTCATTATGCTTGCGGGGTGGGATGTTTTAACCACCCTTTGTGCATTTGTCAAATGGGAGCGAAAATGCCGTAAATATCATAAATCCCTACCCTCCTTTCATATCCCTGACGATTTCTTTGGCGTCAATGTGGCCACTTCCGAAGACCAACGTTGTGATGACTACATCATCGCCCGTCTTAGTGAACTTGGGATCAAAAATGTTCGATTGGCTTTCAGCTATGGCAGCTTTGATGGTCCTGCCGGAAGGTTTCTCGGCAAATTACTTGAAAAACGTTTTGTTGTTACGCTTGTGGTGTTGCCTCCGCTTTTAGAGGCAAAAAAAATGCTGAAAGACCCTTTGGCACAGGAAAAATGGGGGCGTTTTATTGCCGAAGTATTCAACTGCTATGCATCCCGGGTGGCGGTATTTGAAATCGGCTGCACCCCCAACCGCAAAAAATGGTCGGGGTTCAAGCTGCGCGGCTATTTGCAGGCATGGAGAATCGCCCACCAAATAGCGAAACCCCATGGTGTTACCCTGGGCGGACCAAATGTCCAGGACTTTGAAAGCTACCATAACGCCATCCTTCTGTTTTCCATGCGGCGCATGGCAAGTGTTCCCGAAATTCATACCGACAATCTTTTTGTTGAACGGGTGATTGAACCGGAAGCTTACGATCATCGGGTTGCCGGATATCTGATGAGCTTTGTTCTTAAGCTCAACCTGATTAAAAAGGCCCGGATTTTAAAATTCCTGGGGAAAAAGGCCGGCTGCAGTAAAACATTTTCAACCTGCAGTTTCTGGTCGACAAAACGCCTTTATCGCTGGTCTGTTTTTCCCCACGTTAAAAACGTGGATTACCTGGTGCGGTATCTGGTTCTTGCCGCCAGCAGTGGCGCCTTGGACAGGGTCTACTGGGGGCCTTTGATCTGCTGGCGGGACGGGCTGATCAATGACGGCAATAGGGACTATCCGGATGTTGACCATTCATCCTTTTACCAGAGGGTGCGGGGTTGTGTTGAAAACTTTTCGATTTATCCGGCTTTTTTTGCCTTAGGTTATTTTTCACGGCGTCTCCGCAATGCCTCTTGCGACCAGGCCCGGCACAAAGTTAACGGGCTCAGCCATTTTGCTTTTACCGGGGGCAATAACGACGTGTTTCATGTTTGTTGGTGCCGGGACGGACAGGTTTTCAAGCTGACCGATATCTACAGCGATGAAGAGCTGGCCGCCGCTGTTTTCAGCGATGCCTGTGGCAGTCCTGTAAATTCTCAGTTGGTTGTCAATGAACATCCCCTGGTTATCGATTTTCCCGAATTAAAAAGTCAGAAGTTGCCGAAAAGCCTGCCCAAAAAAAGTGAATGCCATTCCCATATCGTCTATGCCAGCCAGCCCGGACTCCAGAGTGTCCCCTGGGAAGACCAGCACTGGCGGGGTGCATTCAGTATTACCGGGAACTTGTCATCCCTGTCCCTTGGCGATATTTTGAAACCGCAAATAATGGCTTCTCGTCCCGAGGTTCCTGGCCCACAGGTGGGGCCCGACCGATCATGGAATATCGCTAACCCTTTAAACCCCGGACAGCAATTAACGGTAAAATTAAATCGTCCTGGTTGGATTAGACGTCTGGTTTATCCTTTCAAACCGAGTGAAGGGCGCCGGCATTGGAATACAGCCTTAGGTATGCTTAAAAAGGGAATCTGCATGCCGGCACCTATTGCTTTCTATGAGAGACGTCAATGTAGCGGTGGCAGGGAAAGCTATTTTATTTTTGAACATATTCCTGATACTTTTTCTGCCCTGGAAGTGTGTGGTGCTTTTAATCAGGGATTAAATAAATTTCTCGGAATCGATAAAAATGAGTGGTTTGATGTTTTGGCTGGTTTTATTTTTAAAACGCATAATTTTGGGATTTCGCACGGGAACTTTGGGTTCGGTAATTTGATGTTCAAACAAGAGAATGGAGGCAGCATAAAGTCCTATCTGATCGATATCGGCCGCTCAAAAGTGGCAGTAAAAAGGCTTAAAGGGCCGGCTCGGATGCGGGATATTATGAGGATCTGCCATGCATTGGACTGGCCGGATCGTAGACTTTTCATTAACAGTTACAGTCGGCACTCGGGCAGAAAAATGCCCTCTCTTTGGCGGCTGGCTCTTCGGTATTACGATCTCAAACAGGGAAGCAAGAAATACTTTAAAGAAAAGTTTTTTAAAAAACCGAAATAACCCTAACCGCAGCCTCGGACAGTTCGTCGCAGCGCCAAGCCCATGAACGGCATCTTTTGAAGGTTCCAGGTTCATCTTTTATTTAAGATGAACCTTTTTTTTAAAAGGCAATGGTCGGAAAATCCAGGGCTTTTTTAAAAAACAGATTGCTCCAAAGGTTTCTGGCCACTACGAACACCGGGGTCCGGTGAAAAAAGTTCCGGGGTAAATTAAAGACTCCAGACAGTGACATCCGGACCGGTTCAATTTAATAAAATTTCAAAAAATCCTCAGAAACAGGGCGCGGTTGCCACGAATAATCCCTGTCCCCGGCTGAAAAATTTTGCAAGGGCTTTATATTAAAAACAGGCGGGTACAATTTTCGATATCCGGATACCCATAAAAGCGAGATTTTCATGGCCGACTATCTTAAAGCCTTTTTAGATTTTGTGGGTCAGTATCCAAATCTCTCCTATGTAGCCATTTTTTTTGTGGCCTTGTCCGAGTCACTGGCTTTTGTCGGTTTGTTGATGCCCGGGGCCGTTCTTATGGTTGCTATCGGAGCGATTATTTCGACCGGTGCCCTTTCCTTGCAGACGGCGTTAATATCTGCTATTGCCGGTGCCATTGTCGGAGACGGTATCAGTTACTGGCTGGGGCGTTATTATAAAGATAAACTGGGTTCAGCTTGGCCTTTTAAAAAACATCCCCAACTTCTCGCAAGAGGGAAGACCTTTTTTCACCACTATGGCGGCAAAAGCGTGTTCCTGGCTCGTTTCGTAGGCCCCGTCCGGCCAATCGTTCCGTTGGTTGCCGGAATGCTTCAGATGCCCCCCGGGAAATTTACCCTTATCAATGTCGTATCTGCATTGGGTTGGGCACCGGCTTATATTCTTCCCGGCGTGCTGTTCGGCGCATCCCTGGCTCTGGCTGCCAAAGTCAGCGTCCGCCTAGCCATTCTGGTCCTTGTGACCCTCGGCAGCCTCTGGTTTTCCCTGTGGCTTTTTCGGAAAATTGCCCGCTGGCTTGATCAGCGCATTCCCAGGGGCGAAAAACGGCTGACATTCGCCCTTACGTTCATTTTCTTTGTGGCGGGGTTGGGATGCATGGCCCTTTTATGGCATATTTTTCTTGCCGATACCTTTCTTCGAATCGACCAAGCGGTTAACTTTTTCATGGCTGCTATCCGGACTCCCGCACTTAACCGCTTTTTCCTGGGTTGGGCCGAACTGGGGGATGCGGCTGTCAACATTCCCGTCGCGGTCGTCATTCTCCTGTTTCTGGTTTGTAACCAATGTTTTCGAGGTGCGCTTTTTTGGACGCTGGCAGTCGCCGGGGGTTCGATTATAACCAAGTTCTTTCAAGTGATCCTCCAAATGCCGAAGCCGCTTCCTCTGCACGGGAGTCTGTCGGCATGGGACTTTCCTGGCGGGCACGTCGTTATAACGGTTGTCATTTATGGTTTCCTGTCCATTTTATTGACCCGGAAAACCCATAGCGGTTGGCGCTGGTTTCCTTTTTGGGGTACGTTCATTTTTTTTGGCGGCATCTCCTTTGCCCGGTTATACTTGGGAGTCCACTGGCTGACGGATATTCTTGTCGGTTTATTCCTCGGTGCTGTATGGACAACTTTGGTAGGAATCTTTTATCTTAAAAGTCCATTTGAAAATTTTCCCAGAAGGAGGCTGCTGGCCGTTGCTCTCTTGACTCTGGGATGTGCGGGGGGATGGAATATTGCCCGGCAGAACTCTTCCGAATATCAATATCTTACTCAACAGCCGGTAATCCGGGAAATTGAATTTGATAGTTGGTGGACAGCCGAATGGGTTCGCTTGCCGGCTTGGAGGATTGACCTTGGGGGAGGGAAAAAGACCCCTTTGACCATTCAATGGGTCGGCAGCAGGGAGAACCTGGTCGACGCTTTTCTCGACGAAGGATGGAGAAAACCTGAGCCTTTCAGTTTGAAAGCTTTTTTAACCATGCTTTCTCCTGATGCCGATGTGAATGAACTGCCTGTTTTTCCACGCTTTCATAAAGGCAGGATTGAAGATATTATTCTTGTCAGGAATGTGTCTCCCGAGAGGTGGGTTTTGCGTCTCTGGACTACGGATTATTTCATGCAGCCTGGCGGAGTTCCTTTACTGATCGGCACTACTGAAACAGAAGGAAACCGGAAAATTGCCAATCTGATCACTATTCCAATGGATCGAATAAAATATCAGGCTTCCCAAAAAGAAATTAAGAAGACCTTATGTGATCTTGGGGGCTGCCGTCAGGCAGTTCGCACAAATGATCGGATTGAAACCAGGGGTCCGGGCGACTGGAAAGGGGAGATCATCCTCGGATGGGAAAATAATAATGGAATTTCCAAATAAAAAGATGGGGGATTCTTTTTCAGCGGCCGATTTTCCCCAAGCCGCAAATCCAGGAAGGAAGCTGTGATGCATTTGGATGAGATTCTTGCCCCGGCGGAGATTTTTAAAATTCAAAAACTCGCCAACCCTCATCTTGAAAAGATTATCAGAACGTATGTCCACTTGTGTAAGCCGGACAGGGTTAAGGTTCTTACTGATTCCAAGGAGGATTTGCATTACGCCAGGGAACTGGCATTGACCAATGGGGAGGAAAAAAAACTGAACCTTGAGGGTCATACGGTTCATTTCGATGCTTTTCACGATCAGGCCCGTGACCTGTGCAATACCCGGATTCTCCTTCCCGAGGGGAAAACCATCAGTCGTTTCATCAATACTCTTGATCGGGCTACCGGGCTGGGTGAAATTCATGGCCTGATGGATGGGATTATGGCGGGCAGGGAAATGCTGGTGGCTTTTTTTTGCCTGGGCCCGAACCGTTCAAGATTTTCCATTCCCGCGATGCAAATTACCGACTCAGCTTATGTGATTCACTGCGAAAACATGCTTTACCGGCCGGGTTATGATGAGTTCAAAAGTCTCGCCGGGTCTGAACAATTTTTCTATTTTGTTCATTCCGCCGGGGAACTTGATGAGCGTCACAACAGCCTGAATCTCGAAAAACGAAGAACCTATATCGACCTTGAAAAAAACCGGGTTTATTCCATCAACAATCAATATGCCGGGAGCAGTGTCGGCCTCAAAAAGCTGGCTTTGCGGCTCGCCATCAGCAAAGCCTACCGGGAGGAATGGTTATGTGAACATATGTTCATTTCCGGGGTAAGAGCCGCCGGTAAAGGCAGAACCACCTTTTTTAGTGGCGCTTTTCCCAGCGGTTGCGGAAAAACTTCCACGGCCATGGTCCCGGGTCATACCATTATCGGCGACGATATCGCCTATCTTGGACCGGGTTCTGATGGAAAGGCTTATGCCGTCAATGTTGAACAGGGGATTTTCGGTATTATCGACAGCGTTAATCCCAAAGACGACCCGGTTATCTATCAGGCCCTGACCAGCCCCCGGGAAGTCATCTTTTCCAATGTGTTGATTGCCGGCGGAATTCCTTTCTGGCCTAATATGGGACAAACCATTCCTGCAGAGGGCATGAACCATTCGGGGAACTGGTTCCCCGGGAAAAAGGATGCCCAGGGGAAGGAAATTCCTTTTGCCAGCAAAAATGCCCGCTACACCATTCGCCTTAGCGAATTAGACAACGTTGACCCGAGGGTCAATGAGCCGGAAGGGGTTCCCCTGGGCGGGATAATCTACGGGGGCCGGGATTCGGATACCTCCGTACCGCTTGTCCAGGCTTTCGACTGGGGGCACGGTGTTTACCTCGGCGCCTGCCTTGAGTCGGAAACTACCGCGGCTGCGATTGGTAAAATTGGAGTATTAAAACACAATCCCATGGCCAACCTGGAATTTTTGACTATTCCCATTGGCGCCTATATTAAAAAACATCTGGATTTCGGTGCTTCTCTGCAGGATCCTCCGCTGATATTCAAGGTCAATTATTTTCTCAAGGATAAGGGCCGGTTCCTGAACGCTGTCCCTGACAAAAAAGTCTGGTTATGGTGGATGGAAGGGCGGGTCAAGGAGGAGTTCCAGGGGGTGAAAACACCGGTCGGCTTTATTCCCTGTTACCATGATCTGAAAGAGCTTTTCGGGCAGGCTTTCCAAAAAGAGTACACCGAGGATGATTACCGTTTGCAGTTTACTCTGCGCATTGACAAGCTTTTGGAAAAGATCTCTCGAATGGAGGCCGTTTTTTTGGACAAGGAAGGCGTGCCAGCCATTTTTATGAATAAATTGTCTCAGGAAAGAGCAGGGCTGGAAAAGGTTGAAAAGGAATTCGGTGGCCCCAACGTTTCACCTTTCCTTTTTACTGAAGACTATGACAAAAAATAGAAGTTCGGGAAGTTGATGTTGACATGTTCATTATATCGTTTTAAAAATCCCGTGGATGTGTGGAGTAACAAAACTTTACTGACTATCGCTGTCCCGCCGAGGAGATAACCTGATGCGGGAAATTTCATTGAGACTATTTTAAGAGGACACCATGACACCGAACGACAAAAAAATGCTTCTTTCCGCCCGCTATCACCCCTTTCACTATCTTCTCAACCGCGCCGGAAAGGATTTAAACCCCTTGATGGAGGAATTCCTGAAGCTGATGGAAGTCCCCGATGAAAACAAAATGGATAAAAAACTGTTTCGCATGTCGGGAACGGATTTTGAGCTGAGCGGCAGGTTCCTCTGGGACGTGGTTCTCCGGGAGTGCCTTATTTTTTCACGTTTTATGAGGCGTTATGTCAAAAAAACCGGGGAGTCCCTGGTCAAGCCTCCGGCCAGCTTCTTTTACCTTCACCCCCATCTTGTCGGCAAGTATTTGGAGGATGACTCGGTGGTCATGACATGTGAGGGGTTGGAGGAATCGTTTGGCCCCATTTACATCCATTTTGGTAAAAAGGCCGGCATCATGACGTCAGACGGCCAGAGAATCATAGAGGGCGCCTACGTCAACTCGGAATGGAACTCGGAAAAGAAATCTCTGGTCCTTGAGATCCTCCTGGCGCCGGAATCCCCTAAATCGTCAAGGGAATTCCTCAGCAAATCCCTGCTAAGGCGGATGGCTGAAGACAGCGGCTACATCTATTTCTGGCTTGCCTATTCCCAAGCTGAGCCAACCACCGTTTATGAGATTCTGGAACAGAATATTGCCACCAATAATCAGGGCCTTCCCGTGCAGGTTCTTCTTCATAATCAGCTTCAACTGCGTGAAGCCCTCAAGGCCTGCAGGATCCTTTTGCCTTTTCTGAAGGAAGTCACCCGCTATCTGACCTTGGCCAGGGAAGAGGGGCTGGGAAGAGATCCCGATTGCGAGACGATGGACAAAGAGGGGATCCATATCCAGCGCGCCGAAAAAAAAGGTGCGGAACTCCTTCTCGTGGATGTCGACTGATTTTCCCTTTATAAATATGTTTTTTGCGATTATTTGCCGGGCAGGGGTTCCCTGCGCCTTTTTGTCGGGTTTTTTTACATTATTGTGCTGAAAAAATTTATAGTTTTTTTTAATTACCAATAATGTTTTTTGAGTACCCATCTAACCCGGCAATAACCAATAGGAATTACCTAAATCAAAATTTCCGAAACCGTTGTCGAAAAACTTTACAACCCCCAGGCCTCTTCGGACTAACTACAAAAATTTCTATTAAAAACAGAAGGTTATGTCTGTGGCACAAAATGTGCTCTCCTTAATTTACTTAGTAATCAAGGAAAACTTCAAAAAATCTAATGTTGCTTGCTGTTGCTGAATACTGACCGCCTTAGTCCCGGACTGGTCAGGAGGGACCGGGCGCTGATTTTTTAACGGGCACCGGTAATTGTCGAAAAGATTTACACATCAAAGGCTTGGGATTATGAAAAACCAGAAAATGGAGAGGTCTCTGCTTTTTAAAAGCTTGCGGGAGGACTTCCGGGCATCCACAGACAAAACATCATTTCATCGAACCTTATCGAAAATACGTACCGATTTCTCGGATTCTTCTGGCGAAGAAGACTCATCGAAGGCTCTGCCCTTTGAGTTTCTCGCTGACTTCGGGTTGGAACACCTGTTTCCTTATTTGAATATCCGCCACGTTCAAGCCGGGGAGGTTATTTGGCAACAGGGTGATTCCTGCTCCTTTATGGTATTTGTCGACCGCGGTAAAATAAAAATCACCAAACGGACCGAGTTTGATACCAATCAGGTTGTTGTCGGCTTGATTGGCAAGGGAAGCCTTACCGGGGACTTCAGCATGTTTGAGGGTAATCGTTTCCCTACAACAGCAACGGCCCTGGAGTATTCACTCCTCGGTATTCTTGATTTGGAAAGGTTTCATGAGATTCTTGAAAAGTCCCCCGACCTGGGTGTTCTTCTCCTGAAAGAAATGCTGAGCTCTACGTCGTTGCAGCTTCGGCAGTCTCTTAACAGGCTGGTTCATCTTTTTTAATCTTTTTTGGAAAAACCATATCCTTGCCGGCCCCTTCTGGGCCGGTTTTTTTTGGAAAGGAAGGGACCGGGGGATGTGTTAAGTCAACATCTGTTGTCCACGGCTTCCCGGTTTGAGTCCAAGATTGAAAACCACACATGGAAAGGCAGTGATTCCGGGTTTTTTTGGCAGAGCTGTTGGCGCCATAAACGACCCCGGTTGCGCCCCGTTTTGAGACGGGGATTTCGAAAGATTTCAAAAAAATACATATAGTTACGGTTCCCAATTAGGTATTGAAAAGGAAACGCTAATGGCCGATGATGAATATATTGAGGGTTTATAACCTTTGAACTTCCAAGGCAGGGGAAATTGCTTCCGCAAACAACTTGCATGGCCCTGGCAAGGTTTTTTTTGAAGCCCCGGATGCTGATAATTCACAGCGGTGTTCAGGAGAAAACATGGAAAAAAAAGTTCTCATAATTCTGACTGACGGGTTTGAGGAAATTGAAACGATCACCCCGGTGGATTTACTGCGCAGGGCCGGATTTGAGGTCATCACCGCCGGGCTGGTGGAGAATTGCGTTACCGGCAGGCAGGGGGTCCGGGTAACGACCGACACCATCCTGGAACAGGTGACAGGCCTTTTTGATGCTTTGATTTTGCCCGGTGGGCCCGGCTATAAGACTTTGGCGGCCTCCGACAGGGTTCTGGATACCGTCAGGGGCTTTTACCGGGATGGCATCCTCTGTTGCGCCATCTGTGCGGCCCCCAAGGTTTTAGCGGAAGCGGGAGTGTTGCAAGGGAAAACCTATACCTGTTATCCGGGCATCAACAGAGAAATTGCCGATGCCAATTATGTCGACCGGGAGGTCGTTCGGGACAAAAATATTATTACCAGTGCCGGGCCTGGAACGGCCATCCGCTTTTCTTTGGGGATTATTTCGGCCCTGGCTGGAGAGGTAAAAGCCCATGAAATAAAAAACCAGATTATTTTCAGTGGCTGACCCCGATTGTCCTTAAAGGGGTCTTTCCGCGGGCCTAGGAAAACCAGGCTCAGCATAATGAATGAAATATCTCACGGGCTTTTACCAACTGCTGAATAGGGGACAGGTTCCCCTGAAATTCAGGGGTTCAATTAAGGCCCTTTTTCTTGCTTAGAGACCCGTTCGGGGATTGAAAAGTCCTTCGAAAAGGGTGCTGGAAAGATAACGTTCTCCTGAGTCCGGCAGGATGACGACGATCGTTTTGCCGGCAAACTCTCCTTCGTTCGCCAGGCGGGCGGCAGCGGCAACGGCGGCGCCGCAGGAAATTCCGGCCAGGATCCCTTCCTCCCGGGCCAGGCGGAGGGCAAAATCGAAAGCCTCCTCGTTGCTTACCTTTTCCACCCGGTCGACCAACCCCATATCGAGGTTCGCCGGAATAAAGCCGGCGCCGATACCCTGGATTTTGTGAGGTGCCGGGGCCAAAGCCTGCCCTTTCAAATGCTGAGATATTACCGGACTGGCAGCAGGTTCGACAGCAACGCTGCAAATCGGCCTCTTTTTTGTAAGTTTCAAAAATCGGGATATACCGGACAGGGTCCCACCCGTACCGACTCCGGCGACAATCGCATCGACCTTGCCATCGGTGTCGCGCCAGATTTCTGGGCCGGTCGTGGTTTCATGAATAGCAGGATTGGCAGGATTGGAAAATTGCTGGAGAAGAATATAACGGCCCGGGTCGGAGCGTTGAATCTCCTCGGCTTTTTCCACGGCGCCTTTCATGCCCAAAGCGCCGTCGGTGAGAATCAGGTTGGCGCCGAAAGCCTTGAGGACTTTGCGGCGTTCGATGCTCATGGTTTCGGGCATGGTGAGATTGAGGGAATAACCGCGGGCAGCGGCCACGAAAGCGAGGGCAATGCCGGTATTCCCACTGGTAGGTTCGATGATTTCCATGCCCTGGCGGAGAAGTCCTTTCTTTTCGGCGTCCCAGACCATGGCTGCGCCGATCCTGCATTTGACCGAATAAGCCGGGTTGCGCCCTTCGACCTTTCCGAGGACGAGAGCCTGATTATCCCCGGTCACCCGGTTGAGTTTCACCAGCGGGGTGTTGCCGATGGAAAGCGTGTTGTCATCAAAAAAACCGGCCATTTTCCTCTTCTCCCCTGAATAGAGTTATGGGTTTCAAAAAGGCTGGGGCCGGTGTCCGGCCCCCCCCCATAAGAAAGTATGACCTAGCCACCGAGGGCCTGGTCGATATCCGCAATAATATCGTCGACCGTCTCAATGCCGATGGATAGCCGCACCATTTCAGGAGCCAGACCGGCCGCTTTCTGCTCGGCTTCCGTCAGCTGGGAATGGGTCGTACTGGCCGGATGGATTGCCAGGCTCTTGGCATCCCCGACATTGGCGAGATGGGAGATGAGTTTCAGGTTGTTGATGAAATCCTTTCCCGCCTCATACCCGCCTTTGGTCCCGAATACGACCATGCCGCCAAAGCCCTTGTCCAAATATTTTCGGGCAATAGGGTAGGTGGGGTCGCCAGGGAGACCCGGATAGCGGACCCAGGCTACCCCGGGGTGTTTTTCGAGGTGTTGTGCCACCCGCAGGGCATTTTCGCAATGACGTTCCATGCGCAAAGGAAGGGTCTCGATGCCCTGCAGGAACATCCAGGCGTTATCCGGGGAGATGCAGGCCCCGAGATTGCGCAGGGGAACCAACCGCATGCGCAGAATGAAAGCCAGGGGGGTGAGATCCCCGAGATCATGGGCGTAGCGCAGATTATGGTAGCTTTCATCCGGTTGGTTGTAGAGGGTGAACTTTGGATCGGTCCAGTCAAACCTTCCCGAATCAACCACGATGCCGCCAATAGCGGTGCCGTGTCCCCCCAGCCACTTGGTCAGGGAATGGACGACGATGTCGGCCCCATGTTCAAGTGGGCGGAGCAGATAAGGGGTCGTGAAGGTCGAGTCGACCACCAGAGGCAGATGGTGTTTCCTGGCGATGGCGGAGACAGCCTCGATATCGGTAACCCCGAGGACCGGGTTGCCGATGGTTTCGATAAAAATCAACCTGGTTTTGTCGTTGATGGCGGCCTCGAAATCGTGGAGCCGGGCCGGATCGACAAAACGGGTTCTAATGCCGAACTGGGGGAGGATATTGTTGAACATGGTAAAGGTTCCCCCATAAAGATTGTTGGCGGAAACAATCTCCTGGCCTGTCTCAAGGATATTGATCATGGTGTAGAAAATAGCCGAGGTCCCGGAGGCGAGGGCTAGAGCCGCGCCTCCTCCCTCCAGGGCGGCGACCCTTTTTTCAAGGACATCCTGGGTGGGATTCATGAGGCGGGAGTAAATGTTGCCGGGTTCTTTCAAAGCAAAGAGGTTGGCGGCATGTTCGGTGTCGCGAAACACAAAAGAACTGCTGCGGCAAACCGGAACCGCCCTTGCCAGGGTCCCGGGATCTGGTTCCTGACCGGCATGAAGGGCCAGCGTTTCGAATCCATAAGTTTTTTCAGACATGTTCGACTCCTGTTATATCTGGTAAGTATATTCCTGAGCCATTTCCTTAAGTTTCTGCTGGCGTTTCATGATGTCGGCAAAGGTCACGTGGTCGACGATATCTGCCACCGCCGTAGCGACCTTTGCCCATATCTCCTTGAAGGCACAGATTGCGAGATCATCACAGCAAACCTGGGGCGGAATTTTTGCGCAGGGAATCGGTTCGATATCCCCCTCGATCAGGCGAATAATTTCTCCAAGGGAAATCTTCTCCGGCGGTTTCCTGAGGAAAAAACCCCCGGCAACACCTCTTTTGCTGTCAACAACCCCGGCACCCTTTAACATCTGCATGATCTGCTCGAGAAATTTTTGTGGGATGTCATTCTCCCCGGCGATTTCTGCGATGGAAACTACGGAGCCTTCTCCAAACCGGTAGGCCAGGTAGAGAATGGCTTTCATGGCATAATCCCCTTTAAAGGAAATTTTCATAAGGGCTCTCTTATTATTATTTATCCCACTTGTTTAGTATGAATTTGAATGGTGCCACAAAGAAACCTTCTTGAAAAGGAAAAAATTCAAGGTGTCGTGACAACAAAAGGAGTGCTTTGTTTGCCGTTGGGATTGGTGATGCGGAGAGAAATCTGCTTCAGTTCCCGGCTGTAAGGGTAGCGTTCGTAGACCAGGGTATTGCAGTTCAGATAGCGAACGATTTCGGTCTGGGCCGGGATTCCCGAAACCGGGAGGATGACCCGGCCGTCAACCAGAAGTTGGGAATTTTGAAAAAAGTTTTTCCCTTGGACGATAAGCTCGTAGGAATTGACGCGATCCTCGCCCTGATAGACGGAAAAGATTTCCGGTTGGTCATTGACCAGGAGGCCCTGGGGCAGGGACTGACGGCCATCTGGATTGACGACTTGCAGTTCGTGAACGCCACCCTTCAGGGCCTGGGAAGGCAATGATATGAGGCGCGTCCCCTCCCTTACGGAAGGCACAACCTTTCCGTCAAGGAGAACGATGGCTCCCGGTTGAAAATTTTCGCCCTTGACTTCGAGGGGCCCCTGCGAATCGAGGCCGCATTCATCCATTTCAATCGGGCTCAAGGCTTGAACCAGGGGCGGAGAGCTTTCAATTTCCAGGTGAAAGGGTTGCGACTCTTCTTCCTGGCTGCGCAGAAAAAGAAGGTATTCGCCTTCGTCAAGTCGGGGGACCGTGAAGCGGATCTCATTCTCTTCCACGGACAGGGGGGGGACGGGGTTGGTGCCGACGAAAACCATGATGTCGGGTGAAAAAGGGCCTCCCTTCACCTGAACGATTTCGCCCGGAGAAGCCTTGCGTGGTGCAACCGATACCATCTCCAGGGCATAAAGCCCTGGTATGGCGAGCAAAAGCCAAAAAAGAATAAAAAAAGCGGACACTTTCATGGGATCGAATACCTTAGGGTTCCCGACTATTTAACCATAAGTATGGAAAAACACAATCCATGAACGGTCCGGCTCTTATCAACCCTGCTTGGAGAGCAGCAGATAGAGGCCGAGAAGGGAAAAGAGGACATTCGCCCCCCAGGCGGCAACCAGCGGTGGGAGAACCGCGGAGTAGCCAAAGGCAACAAGAATGGCGTTTAGAAAATAATAGGTTATTCCAATCCCGACAGAAACCACTACCCCCAGGGCAAGGCCGGAGCGACGGCTTCCGCGCAGGGCGAACGGAATACCCAGAAAGGCCGTAATGAGGCAGGCAAAAGGAGTCGAGAGACGGCTGTGCATATCAACTTCATAGCTGGTCGCATCGTAGCCTTCCTTTTTGAGTTGGTGCGACAAACTCCATAACTTGGCGAAGTTCATTTCATCCCTTCTGGCGGCCACATCACGGAACTCTTCGGGGTTTTTCGAAAACCCCAGATCCATATCGGGCCCGGTTTCGGATTGGAGAAGTTCGCTTGAAAGCGGGTCAAAATGTCGCACCAGGACGGAGTCGCCGATCCAGTGTCCCTCCCGAAATACGGCTTGTTTCGCCTCAAGGGTGGAGGTGATGTGAAAAGATTCATTCACCCGATAAACATGGACGCCGCTGAGGGTTTTTATGACAGGTTCCGCGACCCTGATGTTGATAATGGCATTCCCCTCCCTGAACCACAACCCGCTGAGCTTAACGGTCAGATCCCGTTTCCCTTTGACCTGTTGTTGAAAAATGTAATTTGTCTGACGAACATGAATGGGGAGAAGGAATTCATTAAAGGCCAGGGTAGCAAAGGAAATGAACAGTGCCAGGCCTAGAATGGGACGGATGACCCCGAAGAGACTGACACCGCTGGAAAAAATGGCGGTGAGTTCTCCATGGCGGGACAGGCTGGCCATGGTCATGAAGGCTCCCATGAGGATGGCCAGTGGCATCAACTGGGAAACGATAACGGGAATTTTGTTGAGAAAATAAAGGAAATAGAGTTCCAGCGCGGCATGATTTTCCAGAAAATTGTCAACCCGTTCAAAAAACTCGATGAGGAGATAGATGCCACCGAAAGAGGCCAGGGCGAGGCAGGAAAATTTAATGAAAGACGATAAAACCATGCGGTCGAGGAGTTTCATTTTTTCCCCCGCCAAACGCGCCGAATGACTGAATAAACCCTAACGTAATTAAATTTCGGGAGGAAAAAGAAAATATCTTTTTCTCGGGAGGCACAAAAAAGAAAATAGCTTCCCGCCATCAGGAAAATAACATCGGGGACCCAGATCAGTCCATAAAAGGTTATTTCGGCATCCGCACAGAGGGTTTCCGCAAAAGAGGAAAGAACAAAATATGCCAGGAAAATCAAAAGGGCAACGGCAAAGCCCCCGAATTTTCCGGAGCGCGGACTATGAATGCCGAGAGGTACACCTACCAGGGCAAAGAGTATGGGGGCAAGAGCCAGAGCCAGCCGTTTGTGCCACTCAATTTTCAGCGAATGGTATTCGTAAGGGGATGGGTTGCTGGCCAGAGCCTTGTGAATATCAGGAACGGTTAAGGTTTTTGGCTTGAATTTGGAGGGTTTGTTGATTTGATTTTTGTCCGGGAAGCTGAGGTTGAGGTCATACTTGTCAAAGCGCAGAATTTGAACGGACGGTGGAGAAGCCTTGGCCGGTTGATTGAGGATGGTTCCGTCTTTGAGGTTGAAGGAAAAAGTCAGAGTTTTCGGGTTGGAAAAAATATGGCCCTGGTTGGCGAAAATGGTGGCGGTCGAAGCGGGGTCCCGACGATCGCAAAGGAAAATTTTTTCCATTTTGCCGGTGCGGGGGTTGACATCCTCGGCGTAAATCACCACCCCTTCGAAGTCGTGATAAAAGACCATGGGTTGCAGTGCGGAGCCGAGACGGTTGTTGATAATGTTGAAAACCTGGGTGCGGAGGGCGAGTTGACTTGTGGGTTTGGCGTAAAAAAGTAGCCAGCCCATGGCAAGGGTCACCATTAAAGCGAGAAGTAAAACGGGTTTGAACATGGTGCTGATACTGACACCGGAAGCCTTAAGGGCAATAATTTCACTGTCGGCGCTGAGGCGGCCGAACCCGACCAGGATGCCGAGAAGAAAGGCCATGGCCAGGGTGATATCCAGAAAGGAAGGGAAAATATAAAAAAAAAGCAGACCGATTTCCTTTAACGGCACACCTTTGTTGATAACCAGGTCAGTAAGTTTGAGGAGGTTGCCCATGACCAGGATGAAGGAAAGAACAAATACCCCCAGACCCATGGGGACAATTATTTCCCGAAAGATATATTTTTGAACTCTAAGCTTGATCATGCGGATTGATTTTATTACAGTAACAAAGGGTTGTAAACCGGAACCGGAGGATATCCCTCAATATCGGGTAAATATCAGAAATTAAAAAAAATATCTTCTTTCTATTGACATTCGAAACAGCCTGTATAAGCTTGTAATTTGTTACGGGAGGACTCTGACTTATAATGAGCGGAGAAGGTGCATTTTCCGGTTCATATGGACTGAAATCAGCTATGTAGAACGGAGCGGGAGAAACTTTATGAACAAATCTGAACTGGTTGAAGCATTATCAAATGTGAAAGGTCTTTCATATAAGAACTCCGAGGGCATTGTCAATCTCATTTTTGACTCCATGGCGGAAACCCTCATCGAGGGGGACCGGATTGAAATAAGAGGTTTTGGCAGTTTTGTCGTTAAAGACTACAAACCTTATACCGGAAGAAATCCCAAAACCGGCGAGCTTATCAAAGTCAAAGCCAAGAAACTCCCCTTTTTCAAGGTCGGAAAAGAACTCCGCGAGTTAGTCGACGGGCGGAAATAAGCTTGTGCTGTAGGCATCGATATCTTTGTTGATTTGTGGAAATCCGGGGGTCTCTGTGGTTCTTCGGTTTCCTCTGGCTTTCCAGGGATCTAAAACCAGTTTTTATCCAGAGCTCATGCGGCGGTTTTCATGAATCCGGCGCATTTTTTGAATTTGCCTGGCGACTATGGATCAAATTGCCAATATATTTGAAAACAGCCTTCTTTTTGAAAATTTGACCAAAAAAGAGACTGAAACTCTTGCCGGGCTTCTGACCTCCAAATCCATTCCTGAAGGCAACGTTGTGTTTCTTGAAAACATGCCTGGGGAATCCCTCTATATCGTTAAAAAAGGCGCAGTTAAAATTTCCCGGATGCTTGCCGGTGGTTGCGAGAAAACCGTAATTGTCCTCGGCGCGGATGATATCTTCGGCGAACTCGCCATATTTGATGAAGGATGCCGGTCGGTTTCAGCTTTTGTTGCCGAGGATGCCGAGCTTCTCTGCTTTCATAAAAGTGATTTTGAGCGTCTTTGCAATGAAAATCCTGTTTTGGCTCTTAAAATCAGCCGCAACATTATTAGTCTTTTTTCCCGGCGGGTCCGGGAAACCCAGTCCGATTACCTTAAGATCCTTAAATGGTGTCTCGGCAAGAGCGCTCTGCCCGAAGCCTGACTGGTTTTATCGCCATCGCCTTCCCAATTTTTTTCAAACCCGCCACCCATTTTGTCAAATCCTTTTTCTCCTTCCTTTAAGATTGAAAAAGCAGGCTTCATCGGCTATAGTCCAGACGTTTTGAAATACTGTTTAATAAAACCGCAATTTCATAAAAAGCCGCATTTTCCAATATGTCCTCCCTATTAAACCAAGCTGTCATATTCGGTGTTATCGGAGGCTTGGGGCTCTTCCTCTTCGGCATGAAAATCATGTCCGAGGGGCTCCAGAAAGTCGCTGGCGACCGGATCCGGAAGATCCTCTCCGCACTTACCTGCAATCGTTTTGTAAGTATGCTGGTCGGGATGACGGTAACGGCCATTATCCAGTCATCCAGTGCGACGACGGTGATGGTCGTCGGCTTCGTCAATGCCGGACTTCTCTCCCTGGTTCAGTCCATCGGTGTTGTTCTCGGGGCCAATATCGGTACCACCGTGACTGCTCAGTTGATCGCCTTTAAAATCACCCATTACGCTCTTCCTGCTATCGGACTGGGTGTCGGGCTCAAGCTTTTTTCAAGAAGCCGACGCTGGTCTTATATCGGTGAGGTCATTCTCGGTTTCGGAATTCTCTTCTTCGGCCTGGCGATCATGAAGGAGGCCATGGAGCCGATCAAGGATAGCGAAGCTTTCAGGTCTCTTTTCATGGGGATTGGCAACAACCATCTGCTCGGTGTCCTGATTGGTGCGGTTCTTACAGTCATTTTGCAAAGCAGCAGCGCCACTATCGGTATTACACTTGCGCTTGCCTCCAACGGTCTTTTGACATTTGAAGCGAGTGTCGCCCTGATTCTGGGAGAAAACATCGGCACCACCATTACCGCCAACCTGGCTGCCATTGGGACCAGCCTTTCTGCAAGAAGGACCGCGCTTTCTCATTTTCTTTTCAATTCCATCGGGGTCTGCTACATGCTCATACTTTTCCCCTTTTTCCTTCACCTGGTCAACTCCATGACCCCAGGCGATGCCGATCTCATAGCTCAGACCCAACAGCAGGCCGCTCTGTTCGGCGTCGCTGTCGGAGATAAACCGTTTATTGCCCGGCATATTGCCAACACCCACACCCTTTTCAACATCATCAACACCCTTATTTTTCTCCCCCTGATTGGCGGCCTTGCCAAGCTCACCACTTACTGCATTAGGGGGGAAGAAGTAGAAACCGAATTCCGGCTCAAATACATCGATATGCGGGTTCTGAACACGCCACCCATCGCCTTGGGTCAGGCCCGCTCTGAAACTGTCAGAATGGCCCGTATGGCGGAGGAATGTCTTGATGAGGTTATCCTCTATTTTGAAGATCAGGACGACAAACGTCTCAGGGGACTGGAAAAAAAGGAGGATCACATCGACCTTCTGCAAAAGGAGATCACCAATTTCCTGGTCGCACTCTCCCAGCTTTCCATAACCCAGGAGGTATCCAGGGAAATCGGTTCTCTGATGCACATGGTTAATGACCTAGAGCGGGTCGGCGATCACTGCGAAAATCTCTGGCAGCTGGCAAACCGTAAAAAAGAGGAAAAAATAGAATTTTCCGAAATAGCCAAACTGGAAATTCAGGAAATTGCCCAGAAGACCCGTGCTTTTCTCGGCTTTGTGGTCAACGCTCTGGAGCGCCGTGATGTGAAGATAAAGGAAACGGCCCAAAACATGGAAAATACCGTCGATCAGTTGGAAGAAACCCTCAAAAACAACCACATTTCCCGGTTGAATACGGGTGAATGCACTGTTTTATCCGGTCTGATTTATATCGACATGCTCCATAATTTCGAGAAAATCGGCGACCATACCTATAACCTCTCCGAAGCGGTTCGCGGCGTTAAGTAAGCCGGTTCTGAAGTTCCTCCGGTTCAAGGTTTTGTTGACTGGGAGGAAGGGGGTGGGTCAAGAAATGAATTTTCCCCTTTCTACTTTTTTGCTATGATTCGAATGCCGCTGGTTTTCAGGTAAACCGTTTCTTATTTCCCTTATAAGGAGACACTGTAGATAAATCGAAACCGAGATCGTTTTTCAATAAAAATTGAAGAGGCAAGATTATGATCTGGAATGATGAGTTTGAAACACTGCCCCGCGAAGCCATTGAGTCCCTCCAACTTAAGCGCCTACAAAACGTCGTCAACCGTGTTTACAACATGGTCCCTTTTTACCGCCAGAAATTCGATGCCGCTGGGATTAAACCGGCGCAGATAAAAAGTCTTGTGGATTTGGCGCGTCTCCCCTTTACCCTGAAACAGGATATGCGTGACAATTATCCTTACGGATTGTTTGCCGTTCCCTTAACCCAGATTGTCCGTATTCACGCATCCTCCGGGACTACCGGAAAACCTACGGTTGTCGGTTATACCCGCCGGGACATCGACGCCTGGTCGGAACTTATGGCACGCTCCTTCGTTGCCGCCGGCGCCCACCAGGGTGATGTGATTCACAATGCTTATGGTTATGGCCTTTTCACCGGCGGCCTTGGTGCCCATTACGGCGCCGAAACCCTTGGGGCTTCCGTTATTCCCATGTCCGGCGGCAACACCAAAAAGCAGATCATGATCATGCAGGACTTCGGTTCCACGGTCATCACCTGCACACCATCCTATTCCCTTTACCTGGCCGAAGTCGCCAGGGAAGAAGGGCTCGACGTACGCAACTTCAAACTCCGGATCGGCATCCTCGGGGCCGAGCCCTGGAGTGAATCGATGCGCCGGGAAATTGAGGAAAAACTCAATATCAAGGCCATTGACATTTACGGTCTATCCGAGATCCTAGGACCGGGTGTTGCCATTGAATGTATTGAAGCTCAAAACGGCCTTCATATCTGGGAGGATCATTTCCTTCCTGAAATTATCAACCCTGAAACCGGGGAAGTTCTGCCCTTGGGTGAAAAAGGCGAACTGGTCATAACCACTCTGACCAAAGAAGGAATCCCTTTGGTTCGGTATCGTACCCGTGATATCACCCGGATTATTCCCCAACCCTGTATTTGCGGAAGGACCCACGTTCGCATTGAAAGGATGAGCGGGCGTAGCGACGATATGCTTATTATTCGCGGCGTTAATGTTTTCCCATCCCAGATTGAAAGCGTCCTGTTCAATATCGAGGGTGTCGAACCTCACTACCAGCTGATTGTTGATCGGGAGGAAAACCTTGATACCCTTGAAGTACAGGTCGAGGTTAATGAAGAAACCTTCTCCGACGAGGTCAAGGTGCTTCAGGATCTTTCCGAAAAGATTCGCAAGGAAATCAAGGATCTTCTCGGTATCACCTGTAAAGTGAGACTGGTGGAACCGAAAAGCATCACCCGCAGCGAAGGTAAAGCGAAGCGGGTCATTGACAAGCGGAAACAATGACGGAATTTCTCACAGGAGGGGCCATGAAAGTCGAACAGATTTCCATTTTCATTGAGAACCAGAGCGGGAGACTGGCCGATGTCACCAGGGCGTTAGGTGAGGCCGGCGTCAATATCAGGGCCTTGTCCCTGGCGGACACCTCGGACTTTGGAATTCTCAGGCTGATAGTCGATAAAACCGACCTGGCCAATAAAGTGCTTAGAGAGCGGAGTTTTACGGTTCATAAAACCGAAGTAATCGCTGTCGGGGTTCCTGACCGGCCCCTGGGACTTAACAGTATTCTCGAACTCCTCGACAAGTGGAAAGTCAACGTCGAATATATGTATGCTTTTCCGGAACACTACAGCGAAAACGCCATCATGATCTTTCGTTTTGACAATCCTGACGAAGCGATTCGCATCCTCTTGGAGAATGGTTTTTCCGTGCTCCGGGGAGAAGATGTCTATAGTGTTTAAAATAAAATAAAAACAAGTAGTTTTAAAAAAAGAATAAAGTAATTGATTAATAATCGGCTGGTCGAAATTTCCGGTAACAAAACGTGCTAAAAAAATCAGAGAAGGTATTTTCCCTTGACAATTGGGATATAAATTCACATAATCCATTTCCGTTTGATTGTCGGGGCGTAGCGCAGCCTGGTAGCGCACTTGCATGGGGTGCAAGGGGTCGGAGGTTCAAATCCTCTCGCCCCGACCAGAATCAAAACCGAAATGAAAAAGCCTTTTGAGTCAGCTCAAAAGGCTTTTTCGTTTTTCTGGCAATCCACCTCGTTTATCGCAGTTGACAGGGCTCCTTTCTTTGTTAGAATTTTTACATAAAAGATTTATTTATTAATTAATTAAAAAATTTCAGCTGTTCTCCTGGGTTAATGTGTAACTTTGGATTGCCGGTTGATAACCTTAATGTCAGCAAACGGGGAGGTGAATAGTCATGCCAGAACAATTCAAAAAATCGGCAGAACAAGAATTGGCGGAAATGGAAGAACATATCGCCAAACTCACTAAAATTGTTGAAGAAAACAGGAGTAAAATTAAAGCGTTGTTGGAAGCCAAGGAACACGAATTCGAACATCATAAAGGGGTTTGGTCGCAGGCTGTTGAAGATTGGCGGGCCATGTTGAGGTTTTTCTCCAAGAGTTAAACCCGGAACCTGAAAGGGAAGGTTATCTGTTTTTGTGCCTCTCCAAAGGTTTCAGTTGGATAAAGTATCTTCGAGTCAAGTTTTCAAAATTCAATCAACCGGCTGAATGATGTAATTTCAAGGACCTTTCGGGGTCCTTTTTAATTTTCCGGCTGTCCACCTGCTGGTATTCTCTTCCTTAATCTGTCCCTGGAAAATAGCTCTGGTTAATTTCCCGGTGCATTCGGGTATCTGTTTGTGTAAGATTAGGGGGAAATAAATAAATTTTCGTTTCAACTAACTCCAAACGTTGTTTCGATGAGATTTCTTGGTGTTGATACAGGCGGAACTTTTACGGACTTCATCCTTGTCGACAACGGCCATATTCAAACCCTTAAAATCCCCTCTACACCGGCAGACCCCTCCCGAGCTTTTCTAACCGGCCTCTCCCTCATGGGCGGTAAAACTCCGTTCATATCCCATGGCTCCACCGTGGCCACCAACGCGCTTTTGGAAGGGAAGGTCGGCGACGTTCTTTTGGTCATTACCCATGGCTTCAGAGATATCCTGACCCTGGGCCGTCAAAACCGGCCGCGTCTTTACTCTTTGCACCCTGTTCCCGAAAGGCTCAATTTGCCCCTGGAAAGGATTATCGAGGTTCGGGAAAGAACCCTGGCTGACGGGCGTATCTTCCTGCCCCTTTCCGAGAGTGAGGTCCAAAGGGTCCTCAGGTTTTCGAAAACCCTTTCCTGTACCTCTGTTGCTATCTGCCTGCTTCATTCCTATGCCAACCCGGAGCACGAAAAAATCCTGGAGAATGCTCTTTCCGGGTCGGGATTCCAGGTCAGCCGCTCATCAGCCATCCTTCCCGAGTACCGGGAATTCGAGCGTGCCTCCACCACCGTCGTCAATGCCCTGGTTTCTCCCGTCATGACCAGGTACCTGGAACGGCTGGAAAAACACCTGTCCCCCTCCGTCCTGAAGGTCATGCAGAGCAATGGCGGAACTATGAGCAGCGCTGCTGCCGGCCATAATGCGGTTCATACGGTTTTATCCGGTCCGGCCGGGGGCATGGTCGGGGCTTTTCATGTGGCTTCCACCTTGGGAATGGATCGAATTCTGACCTTCGATATGGGAGGGACCAGCACCGACGTCGGACTTTGCGACGGCTCCATCCCCACCAACTCCCAGACCACCCTGGCCGGTTGGGCGCTTAAGATTCCCATGATCGATATTCACACCATTGGCGCCGGCGGCGGTTCTATCGCCGCGCTAGACTCCGGAGGGGCACTCCGGGTCGGCCCCCAAAGCGCCGCTGCCGAACCGGGGCCTGCCTGTTACGGCAGAGGTGATGTTGTCACTGTGACCGATGCCAATCTCTTTCTTGGCCGGCTTGTTCCGGACAACTTTCTGGCCCCCGGCAGCGGTTTGAACCTGGAGCGATGCCGACTGTTAATGGAAGACCTGGCCCGAAGAAGCGGGCTGGATCCGGATCGCCTGGCGGAAGGAATTGTTGAGGTTATTGAGGAGAATATGGCCGCCGCTCTGCGGGTCGTATCCGTTGAGCGGGGTCATGACCCACGGGAGTTCACCCTTTTTTCCTTTGGCGGGGCAGGTGGTCTGCATGCCTGCGCACTGGCTGAAAAACTTGCGATAGGCAAAGTTTTCATTCCGCTTTTCCCTGGTCTGTTGTCCGCCGTCGGGATGCTCCTGGCTCCGCCCATGCGGGACTATTCCGTGTCGTTTCTGTCCGCCAACCCTCCTGACCCTGCGGGTCTTGATTCCGCCTTTCAAGCGTTGGCTACCCAGGCCCGCCAGGAGATGCTGGGCGATGGGGTCGAGGCTTCGGAATTGACCCTTGAACCCTCCCTCGATCTGCGTTACCGGGGCCAGTCTTTCGAGGTCAACGTTCCTTTTGTCGGCGATTTCGTTGCAGCTTTTCATGAAAGATATGCCGGGCTTTACGGCCATTGTCATTCCGACCGGGAAACCGAAATCGTAACCCTGCGCCTGAAAGCCTTTGGAAAAGGGCTGGAGCCCGGTAATCTTAAACCCGGAAAGCCATCTGGGCCGAGGCCTTCCCTGTCAGAGACACCGGTTGTCTGGAAAGGGAAAACCTGTCTCTGGAAGGTTCTTTGGAGGGAACAGCTTGCTTGTGGAAAAAGTTATTCAGGACCTGCCCTGGTTCTCGAGGATACCGCCACTCATCTGCTGCCCCCCGGCTGGCTGGCAACCCCGGATCGAAGCGGCCACCTGATTCTGGAGAAAAGCGTTGACGTCTGAAACCGTGGACCCTATAACCCTCGAAGTCATAAAAAACCGTCTGGTCGGCATTACCGAGGAAATGGGTGCGGCCCTGATGCGGACCTCCTTCTCTTCCAACATTAAGGAACGCCGGGATTTTTCCTGCGCCGTATTCAATTTCCGCGGAGAAATGGTCGCCCAGGCTGCCCATATCCCCGTTCACCTCGGGGCCATGCCGATGGCGGTTTGCGAAGTCCTGAAAGATGTCCGGCTGGCCCCAGGTGACATGGTGCTTCTCAACGATCCCTATCGCGGCGGCACCCATCTCCCTGACCTCACCCTCGTCATGCCGGTTTTTCTTGACGGCGCCAGGCCGGAGTTTTTCCTTGTCAACCGGGCGCATCATGGCGATGTCGGCGGCATGGCGCCCGGTTCCCTTCCCCTGGCCAACGAAATTTTCCAGGAGGGCTTGCGCATCCCGCCGGTAAAGGTGGTCGTTGAAGGGGAACTCTGTCAAACCACTCTTGCCTTTCTTGAAGCGAACGTCAGAACCCCTCAGGAACGGCTGGGCGACCTTCTGGCCCAGATTGCCGCCAATCGCCTCGGTGGAAGACGCATCAGGGAACTTGTGGCAGAGAAAGGGCGTGAAAAAACCCGGCGTTGCTGCGATGAGCTTCTCGCCTATGGCGAGCGGATTATGCGTCAGGTAATCGCCTCCATTCCTGACGGGAGCTATTCATTTGGGGATTGGCTCGATGACGACGGTATCAGCGGAAAAGCGATTCCCATTCATTGTCAGGTGACCATTGGCGGCGATACCGCTCGAATCGATTTCCAAGGCAGTTCATCACAGGTCGAAGGGAACCTGAATGCCGTTCGGGCCATTACCATCTCTGCCGTTCTGTATACCTTCCGCCTCCTCGGGCCTGAGGAAATGCCGAACAATTCGGGCTGTCTGCGGCCTCTGGTGGTTGTCACCCCGACGCACAGCATTGTCGATGCCGATTTCCCCGGCGCCGTTGGTGGCGGCAATGTCGAAACCTCGCAGCGCCTTGTCGATGTCTTGCTGGGGGCGCTCGCTCAAGCCCTGCCGGATAAGATTCCGGCCGCCAGCGCCGGAACTATGAACAATCTTACTATCGGCGGTGTCAATTCTTCCGACGGGCGGCTTTTCGCCTATTATGAAACCATCGGCGGCGGTGCCGGAGCCGGTCCGTCCGGAGCGGGCATGGATGGCATTCAGACCCACATGACCAATACCCTCAACACGCCGGTTGAGGCTCTTGAACACGCTTATCCCCTTCGTGTCCATCGCTATTGCCTGCGCCAGGGATCGGGTGGCGGAGGACGCTTCCGGGGTGGCTGCGGGATTGTCAGGGAGGTAGAGTTCCTGGCCTCCTGCCAGGTGAACATCCTCTCCGAGCGCCGCAAAACCTCCCCTTATGGGTTGCGTGGAGGGGGGAACGGCTTGGCCGGGCGGAACTTTTTCATACGAAACCATGAGGAAAAAGAGTTGCCTTCCAAATGCTCCCTGAAAGTTGAGGTTGGTGACCGCATCCGGATTGAAACGCCGGGCGGAGGCGGCTGGGGGCAGGATTAACCTTCAAGGAGCAAACTTTATTTTTTGGGCCTGTTTCGAGGCCATCGGATTTGCCCGGGTGCCCCAAAAAAATCCTCGGGTCTGTTGAAGTGACCGCCCTCCAAAATCAAAAAAGGCCCCTTGCAGGGCCTTTTTTGATTAAACCTTGAAAATTGTAGGTCAGGGCCGGAAATTAATCTGATGTCATTCGCCCTTGGCTGGAGGCAGCTCAGAAACAGGTTTGGGGGTACTTAAACTTTCCATTTCGGCAAGCTTTTCGGTCATCAGGGCAGCTGCTTTCTGAATCCGGTCAGCAGCATCCCGGAGTTGGGCTCTTGCCTTGAGAACCTGTTCCATGGCACTGCGGGCCTTGTCAAGGACTTGCTGGCTGTCATTGGATACCTTTTCAACCTTTTCGCTTACCATTTTGACCTGGGCGGCTACACTTTCAACCTCACGTTGAACCTCTTCCGCCTCCTGCTGGATTTTTTCAACCTGGGCCGGAAGAGTTTCAATCTCTTTTCCGGCTTTTTTTGCGCTGACCTCGAGCGCTTCAACCTGCTCCGTTACCTTGGTGGCGCTTTCCTTGGCCTCTTCAACCAACTCCGAAGGCGGTTCTTCCTTGGTTTCCGCAACCTCTTTCGGGGCTTCCACGGCTTCCGCCTGGGCTACCACCACCGCTTCCTTTTCAGGGGCTGTTTCCTTGGAAGGCTCGGCCTTTTCCTCAACGGCCTCTTCTTTTTTACCGGCCTCGACGGCCTTTTCCGTAACTTCCTGGGTCGGCTCGGCAGCTTCGGGAACGGCCTTCACATCCTGTGCCTCGGGCTTGACGGCAACGCTTTCAGGAGCTTTTTCCGGTTCAGGGGCAACCTGGGGAGCTGCGGCTTTTTGGTCAACGGCCGGTTCGGGTTTTTGAACTTCTTCGGCCTTTTGAGCGGCCGGGCTTTCCACGCCGGGGACCTTGTCAATGTTGACACCGATAGTCATGGTCCCGATATGGCGTTTCCCCATGGTGACCGGAACGGAGACCTGGGTAAGATTTATGCCGTCTTCCACCTCAGGATGGGAGACGAGGATGCCTTTTTTAAAAACCTCCTTGAATTTAGCTTCGTCGCCCTGCCAGTAATCCCCGGTAAGCCCGGTCTGACAGACATTGGCGCCCTGATTGTCAGTGACAAAGATTTCGGTGATAAAAGGGTTTTCCGCCATGAGCTTTTTCAACTGCTTGGCACAGGTGTTGTCCATGAGTGACTGCATGAAAGGCTCTGTTTTGCCTTCTTTTTTGGCCGCCTGCCATTTTTTATCCATTTCCTGGATCTGGGCCTTGGTCTGGCCTTCAGCATTTTGCTCCTTTACCGCCTTTTGAATGATCTTGTCTTTCCCAAAATCGGATAAAAGCCCGGTAGCCAGTGCGGCGACCGCCGGAGGGACTCTGTTGGAAATAATCCCTGATGCTTCGGGAGGCTTGACTTCGGCAGGTTTTTTAGCCTCTTTTTTCTCGCAAGCACCGAGGGTGAATGTTAGAGCGAAGATCATAGCCAAAATAATTTTTTCCATGCTGTCTCCTCCCAATTAAAATATAATTAATGTTCTGGATGCGCGGTTAACAGAAAGTCTAACATTCGAAATCTTTTTTCTCCACTTATTATCTGAAAAATTTCCAGGTTTTTCAAATTGGCAAAGTTACTAAGGCGAACGTTAATTATTAGCCACACTTTTGTTATGGGGCTGGGCTCCCCATTCAAAGGGCCGCATAAAC
>ENA-OSEO01000962-OSEO01000962.1-sediment-metagenome-genome-assembly--contig:-NODE-962-length-60893-cov-4.734050_pt1 | contig 60893 bp, 54 predicted proteins | sample MGYA00237883_ERZ534232 | MGnify/ENA metagenome assembly ERZ534232
CGGCGATCTCCGTCTCGAGGCGGTTATATCCGCCCGCGATGTACGTCCCCGGGTAATGGATCGCATCGTCACTGGACTCCTCGCCGGCGCCTCTCGTGACGAACGCTCCGTTCCCCAGGGCGCAGAGCGCTTCGCGCAACCGCTCCGCATCTGGGTCGTATCCGTCGTAGACCCATCGCCATCCGTCACTCACGTCAGCGCCTCCGTCGATCCGGAGACGAGTCTCGACAGGACAGCGTAGACTTCCCACGGTGCTTGGACCCAGTACGTTGCCGCCGTTGGGCGGGGGAGGCGGGAGACGAGGATGCCGATCCCGTCCTCCCGGATCGCGGCGAACGCGTCCTCGTCCGTCACATCGTCCCCGATGTAGATCGGAAGAACATCGGGCCCACCGAGATCGAGCGCCTCCAGCAAGTAACGAAGCGCCTTTCCCTTGTCCCAGTCAACGTCAGGTCGTATTTCGAAGACCTTCTTTCCCCCGGATTTCACGAGCCGGTCGTCGAGTTCGACGGCCCGATCGACGGCAGCCTCGATTCGCGACAGATCAGCGTCATCGACCAAGCGATAGTGAACAGCGACGGAGAACCCCTTGTTCTCGACGAACGCCCCGTCGATCCCCCGTACGCTCCTCTCTACCAGCCTGCCCGCTTGCCCGATCAGCGGTTCGATCCAGTCGGCCGCACGATGCGGCAGCCGCCGCCCGTTCGGTCCCGCGATGTCGAACCCGTGGCTGCCCGCGTAGGCGATCTCGGCGATGTCGACGAGCGACTCCACATCCGAGCGGCCGCGGCCGCTGATCACGGCCGTCGGGACCGCACGCGCGATACGGACGAGCACCTCTCGCCACGCCTCCGGGAGGACCGCATCCTCCGGCCGATCGACGATCGGTGTGAGCGTCCCGTCGTAGTCGAGGAACAGGGCCGGCCGACGCCGCGACAGCCTTTCCGCGATCTCCGGCCACCGCTGAAGCGCGGATGGACGCCGTTCGTTCCGCCGCTCAAACCACGTTCCAATGACGTCGGCGGCGTCGTCCGGAAAGCGCCGGAAGATCAGATCAGCCCCGTTCACGCGCAGATCGGGCGCGTTGCCGCCCCGATCGATCCCGACCACCAGTCCGAACCCGCCCGCCCGGCCGGCTTGGACGCCCGAGATGGCATCTTCAATGACCACCGTCTCCCACGGCACTGCGCCGAGGCGCTTCGCCGCCTCGGCGAAGATGTCCGGCGCCGGTTTTCCCTTCAACCCCAGCTCCGCCGATACCACTCCATCAACGAGCGCTTCGAAGAGGTTCTCGAGGCCGGTTCTCCGTAGAATCGCGAGGCAGTTCCGGCTCGACGATGCAACCCCGATACGGACGCGGCGCCGGCGGAGCTCTCGGATCAGTGCAATGGCCGTCGCGTCGACGTCCGTGCCTTGCTCGTCAAGGATGCAGCGAAAGTACCCGTCTTTTCGGTTTCCGAGCGCCCAGGCCGTCCGATCGCCCGGCGCGTCGTCCGGCGTCCCTTCGGGCAGCTCGATCTCCCGAGACCGCAGGAAGCTCTTCACCCCCTCGATCCGCGGCTTGCCGTCAACGAAGTTGCGGTAGTCCGCCTCCGCATCAAACGGGGCGAACACGTCGCCCCGCCGTTCTGCTCGGTCCTGGAGGTACTCATCGAACAGCCGTTTCCATGCTGCGGCGTGCACCTTCGCCGTCAGGGTGATCACACCGTCAAGATCGAAGACCGCCGCAGAAAACGGCGCGCTTGGTCGGCCGGGTCCCGCCATCGGGGCGCTCCTTTCCGCTGATCATCTCCGCGAGATCAGATCTCGCCGTTCCAGCTATTGTCACGACGCGGGCAGCTGCCGCCTCGGCCCGTCCCGCTCCCTGAGCCGCCCCATCATCCCTTGACGGACCCAGCGAGAATTCCGCGGACGAAATAGCGCTGCAAAGAGAAGAACACGAACAACGGGAGCGCCATCGAGACGAACGCCGCCGCTGTCAGCAGTTCCCAGTTCTGCCCCCGCGAGCCGACCAGGTTGGCGACCCGCAGGGTGACCGGCCCGACACTCGACGCTCCGCCGAGGTAGATGAGTGCGACCAGCAGGTCGTTCCACACCCACAGGAACTGGAAGATCACGACCGAGGCGATCGCCGGAACCGACAACGGGAGGATAATCCGGAAGAACGTCTGAAGCGTCGATGCTCCGTCGATCGAAGCGGAGTCGAACAGCTCGCGCGGCAGACCGGCCATGAAGTTGTGAAGCAGGTAGACCGTCAGCGGGAGACCGTACCCGGTGTGGGCCAGCCAGACCGCCGGGAACGTCCCGGCGATTCGGATGCGGGCGAAGATCGAGAGGACCGGTATGAACGTCATCTGCAGCGGAACGACCAACAGCCCGACGACAATGGCGAACAGCACGTTTCGGCCCGGAAAGTCCATCCAGGCAAACGCGAACGCGGCGAACGCCGCCAACAGGACCGGCAGAACGGTCCCGGGCAGGCTGACGATCAAGCTGTTCAAGAATGCCCGCCCCATGCCCGCCTCGTAGATCACCGACCGGTAGTTCCGGATCGAGTACTGCGTGAAATCGAACGGGTGCTGAAAGATAGTCCACCACCCGGTCTGCGCGACGTCGGCCGGCGGGCGGAGCGATGTGATCAACAGACCGACCGTCGGAAGAAGCCAGACGATCGCCAGTCCGATCAGCACAACGTGAAGGGGCGTGCGGGCAAAGAACCGGGTGAAGCCGCTCGGCATCATCGCATCTCCCGTTGTCGCCGGAAGCGGCGGATGTTGACGAGCATCATCGGGACGACGAGGATCAGAAGGACGACCGCGATCGTCGCCGCTCGCCCGTAATGGCTGAACGCGAACTGCTCTTTGTACATTCGATTGGCGATCACCTCTGTCGCGTAGTTCCCGTTCGTCATTACGTAGACGATGTCGAAGATCTTCAAGACGAACACGACCATGGTCGTCGTGACGACGGCGATGGTAGGTCCCAGCAGCGGCACGATCACCTTCCGGAAGACTTGCCATTCACTCGCGCCGTCGATGCGGGCCGCCTCCATCAGTTGCCTCGGGATGTTCTTATAGGCGGCCGACAGGATGACCATACAGAACCCCGTCCAAATCCAGATGCCGACGATGATCAGGCAGAAGTTGTTGATCCACGGTCGCTCGATCAGCCAGCCGACCGGCTCCCCGCCGAGCGCAACGACGATCGCATTGAGAAGCCCGATCTGCGAGGCTCCTGGTGGGCGAAATGCATAGACGAACTTCCAGATCGTCGATGCCCCGACCATGGAGATCGCCATCGGTATGAAGACGATTGACTTCACGACCTTCTCGTAGCGGACACGGTCGAGGAGAACAGCGAAGAGCAACCCGAGCGAGACCGTCAGCCCGGTGAAAAGCACGACCCAGAGCGCGTTATTCCGGAACGCGGTCAGCATCGTCTGATTGGTGAACGCGTAGATGTAGTTCTGGAAACCTACGTAGCTCGTGCCGTACTTCCCGAAAAACGAGAGGCGGATTGTCTCGATCGACGGGTAGACGAGGAAGAAGATGAGCGCGAGCAACGCCGGGCCGGTGAATAGCCACGGAGTGATCCGTCGGGTCCGCACGCCTGTAACCTCCGCCGGAACTCGAGCGCGAGGCCGGGAAGGTCCACCGCCCGGCCTCGCTCACGATCGATTCGATCCGCCGGCCGCACGGCGGATCTCACGCCCTAGTACGCGTCCTTCGCGCTTTCCTCGATCGACTCGAGGACCGTGTCAAGCGGTATCCCGCTGATGTAATCGAGCACCCCGGACCAGAACGTACCGGATCCGACCACCGCCGGCATCAGGTCCGAGCCGTCGAACCGGAAGCTCTCCGCGGCGGCGAGCATTCCGGCCGCCTTCGCTGTGATCGGATCAGGGTACACGGACGGATCGACGTTCACGTTCACGCCGAGCTTCCCGAGCGTTCCGCACCAAATCTCCTGTGCCTGAGCAGACGCAAGGTAGTTCGCCAGCGCCTTCGCCTCGGGGGTGTCCCTGAAGACCCCGATCAAGTCACCGGACCCGAGCAACGGGTTTCCGTGAACAGGCGAAATCGGCGGGAACACGAAGATGTTGTAGTCCTCCTCGGGAACGAGGCTGGGATTCTGGTTGCGGATGAAGCTCTGGATAAACGTCGCTTGTCGATGCATGTAGGCACCCGGCGGATCGGTGAACAGCGCGTTCGGCGAATCGCCGAACGAGATTGTCAGCGCCCCCGTCGGACCACCGTAGACGAAGCCCGCGCCCCTCACGATCTGACCGAAGTACTCCCACGCTTTCTTGACGGCGGGGTGCGTCCAAGCGATCTCGTGGTTCACCCACTTGTCGTAGAGATCCGGACCGGCAGTCCGGAGCATGATGTCCTCAATCCAGTCCGTTCCCGGCCAACCGGTGGCCGCTCCGGACTCGAGGCCGATCGCCCACGGCGCCCCGCCATCAGCAACGATCCTCCGGCTGAGCTCCAGCAATCCCGCCCAGCTCGTCGGCACCTCGTACCCTTTGGCAGCGAACGCCTTCGGATTATACCAGACAAGGCTCTTCAGGTCCGCGCCCAGAAAGACCCCGTACACATGGCCATCCGCCGAGCCCAAATCGACGAACGCCTTTGGATGCTCGGCGAGGTTTGCCAGATCGTCGAGCGGCACGAGCACGCCTCGCTGCGCGAACTCCTTCATCTGCCCGGGGTTCGGCAGCGCCGCCACGTCCGGAGGGTTCCCTGCGGCAACCCGAATCGGCAGCACGGTCGGGAGATCCCGCCCGACTTCGTCGACGATCACGCGGATCCCGGTCTCCTGCTCGAACGGCTCCAGCGTCTTCTTAAACGCAGCAAGCTCATCTCCACTCCACACGACAGCGATCGTCACTTGCTGCGCGACAACCGCCGCACCAAGCGACAACACCATCGCCACAGCGATGATCAGCGACCATCCTCTCTGTCTCATTGCGCCTCCTGTTTCGCTCTTGCTGTTGGGCCGTGCGACCCTCTCCTGAACTCTACGGTGCCCGCGTCCACGGACACCTCCAACGCAGTCCCCAAGGATGCCACCTACCGGCGCGGGCCGATCGTAGTCCAATCTGCAGCACCGGGGCGATCCGTGGCAGGTAAATTCACGATCTCGTCCTTCACGTCGTCCGCCCAGAGTCGCCAGTGTACGTCACGCCGAGGCATGTCGGCCAATCCCAGACGCAGCACAGGCCGCCGTCAGAGACGTCTTTGGATCAACCACAACTACTTCAACAACATCTCACCCTACACGAATCCGCTGCGCGATGCAAGGCAAAGACTGGCGACGAAAAGCCTTCGAGTACGCTCTTACGTGAAGCAGGACGGGCCGGACGACCTTGCGCCGCGCGGCCGAGGTTCCCTACTATGCGGAGCAACGAAAGACCGAAGACCAGGAGGACGCGGATGCGCAATTCGCCAATCGGAGACCGCGGGGACGCCCTTCAATCCCGGGCTCAAAAGGAAATGCGCCGGTTGCGGCGTAGCTGGAGCGACGGATCCGAACGGTTTGAGCTCTACGATGCGGGCACGACGGACGGTCGTGTTCGCTTCGGGCTCTTCCCGCGCGACCTCCTCTCCACGGCCCTCATGCTGCGGGACGCCAATCTCCTTCGCGAGTCGATCCGGTTCTCCGCCCACACGATCGGGCGCCGGCTCGATCCGCGGACGGGCGAGGAGCCAGGTCGCGTCCTTCACGAACAGAACCGCTTCGAACGCGACGGCTACCTGTCGCACTACAACGCGGCGGAGACGAGCCAGCTCCTCCTCGCGGCGGCCGGCGATTGGCAAGGGGCGGATCCCGACGAAGCGCGGCCGATCCTCCTCGCTCTCCGCCCCGCGCTCGCGTCGGCCGTCTCGTACGTCATCTCCCACCTCCAGGGGGACCTGTTCCTCGAGGATCCGCGCCGCTGCGGAGCGGACCGATACATGGCGCACGCGACGTATTGGAAGGACTCGCATCTCCCCGCGCGCCGGACGCTCGACTACCCGATCGCCTATTCGTTGGTGCAGGGCCAAACCGTCGCCGCCCTCCGTGCCGCAGCGGCGCTCGCACGGGTCGCCCCCCTCGGAGCGGATCCGGAGGCGCTCGCCGAGACGGCCGCCCGGGCGCGGGACCATCTCTGGACGACGCTGTGGGACGACGCGCTCGCGTGCCCGCTGATCGCGCTCGATCGCGGTGCGCCGGTCCGCGGCGTCTCGTCCGACGCCCTCCACATGCTCGCCTACCTCCGCCCCGGGGACGTCCCGGCCCCTCGTCTCCGCGACCTTCTCGCCGTCGCCGATCGACTCGCGACCCCGTATGGATTCCGAAGCTACGCGCCGGGGCAGCCCGATTACGCTCCCGATGCGTATCACCTCGGCTCGATCTGGCCGTACGAGCAGGCGTTCATCGCCCGCGGGGCTTGCACGTTCCGCCTCCCGAGCCTGTTCGACGGCGCCGCAGGCGTCCGGACCGCCCTCGAGACGGTCGGATTCCCGGAGCTTCTCATCTGGGATGACGAGTCCCTCCGCGGCGGCGGCTGCGATCTCCAACTGTGGTCGTGCGCTGTCCCCGGCGCGTTCTCCCTCCTCGAACCCGATCGCCCCTGAGCGGATCGGCCCCGGACCCGCTGTTCTCATCCCCCTTGGCAGCCTGCGAGCTTGACCCGCGCCGCCCCGTTCAGTAAACTATCGAAACTGAAAGATACCTCTTCGAAACCAAAATGCTGATCGACGAAAGGCGTCACCTGATCGCTGAAGCCGTCCTCGCTCAGGGGGCTGCGACTGTAGCGAAGCTGAGCGAGCGCTTCGGCGTCTCTCAGGTGACGATTCGCTCCGACCTGGAGGCTCTCGAGACCCAGGGGATGCTCAAGCGCAACCGCGGCGGGGCTGTGGCAAACCGGGTCTCCCGCTACACGCCGGCGTTTCAGCAGCAATCGAGCGTACAGCCGGGGGCGAAGCGAGCGATCGCCGCGGCGGCGGCGGAGCGGATCGAGGACGGGGACTGGATCCTCCTCGACGCCGGGAGCACGACGCTCTATCTCGCTGGTCATCTGATGCACCGCCGCCTGACGGTCGCCGCCAACTCGGTCTACTCCCTCAACAAGCTGGTCGAGGCCCCGGAGATCGAGCTGATCGTCATCGGCGGCATGCTCCATCGCCCGGCCCTGAGCTTCGCTGGCGACCCCGCCGAGACGTTCCTCGAACGCATGCACTTCGACAAGGCGTTCATCGGCGTCAACGGGGTGACCCGGCGTGGGATTTCCGTGAACAACCCCGTGGAGGCCGGGATCAAGCGGCGGATGATCGAGGCGGCGAGCGAGGTGATCGTCCTCGCCCACGCCGCGAAGCTCGGCGTCGACAGCTTGGTTCGTTTCGCCCCTCTCGACGCGGTCGATCTTCTCATTACCGATCGAGGGGCGAGCCGCGCGGTGCGCGCTCAACTCACCAAAGACTCGAGCCTGGAGGTCATCGTTGCCTGAGCGATGCGTTGCGATGATCACGCCCCACGGGGACCCGCTCGGCCGAATCGGCGAGCCGGACATCGGGGGGCAGTGCGTCTATGTCCGTGAGCTCTCCGCGGAGCTGGCGGCAGCCGGCGTCTCCGTGACTGCGTTCACCCGCGACCGCGAAGACGGGCGGCCACCGCGGGAGTCGATCGCCCCCGGGGCCGAGGTGGTCCGCGTCCCCTGCGGACCGCCGGGCTTCATCCCCAAGGAGGAGCTCCTCCCCCATCTGGACGAGTTCGCCGCTGACGTGCGCAGACACCTGGCCGGCGGGGAGGTCATCCACTCCCACTACTGGGACGGCGCGTACGTCGCCGGCCGCCTCCGCCCCGCCGCGCGATGGATCCACACCAGCCACTCGATCGGGAAGCTGAAGCAGGCGGCGCTCCCCGACGGAGGGCAATACCGGTACGCCGAGCGCATCGCCATCGAGAGCGATGCATATCGCTCCTGCGACCGCGTCGTCGCGCTGACCGATCGGGAGCGCAGTGAGATCGCCGAGCTGTATGACCTCCCTCCCGACCGGATCACAGTGATCCCGCCGGGCGTGAATCCCGACCGGTTCGTCCCGAGCCCGGAGAAGTCGGCGGTCCGCAGAGAACTCGGGCTTCCCGATGCGCGGACGGTCTTCGCGCTCGGGCGACTCGACGAGCGAAAGGGATTCGACCTCTACTTCCGCGCCGTCCACCGGCTTCTCGAGCACCGCGATCTCCCCACGACGTCGTTCCTCCTCAGCGCCGGGGGCGGCAGCCCCACCGAGAGCCACGAGCGAGCCCGTCTCGAGAGGATGCGGGACGAGCTGTCGATCGCCCGCGCGTTGACGTGGCTCCCCGTCCTCCCGGAGCATCGGCTGCCCGACTACTACAAAGCGGCCGACGTCTTCGTCCTTCCGTCGCGATACGAGCCGTTCGGCATCGTCATGCTAGAGGCGATGGCCTGCGCGCTCCCCGTCGTCTCGACTCGCGCCGGCGGCCCGTCCAAGGTGATCGATCCCGGGATCGACGGCCTCCTCGTCGACCCCGCGGATACCGATGAGATGGCGGACGGGATCGCGACGCTCCTGATGGATGGACAGATGCGCCGTCGCCTCGGTGCCGCCGCGCGGGCGAAGGTGAAGCGGGATTACAGCTGGCGCGCGATCGCCGTTCGACATCGGTCGATCTACGAAGGGGGGGCCGATGCGCGGTGACCGGATCCTCGTCGAGACCCATCATCGCCGGGCGGCGGCAGCGATCCTCGAGTGTCTCCGTCCCCGGATCGCCGCACGCGGCGGCCCATTGGTTGTCGCGATCGCTGGGGAGTCCGGGAGCGGGAAGAGCGAACTCGCCGACGCCCTCGCCACCGTCCTGCGCGATGACGGGATCCCGGCCGTCGTCCTTCAACAGGACGACTACTTCGTGCTCCCGCCGCTCCGCAACGACCGGAGGCGTCGCTGTGATCCTTCCTGGGTCGGTCCGGGGGAGGTCCGCCTCGATGCGCTCGATGCGTCCCTGCACGCGATCCGGTCGGGCGCCCGCTCCATCGATAAGCCGCTCGTCCACTACGCGGAGGACCGGATCGAGACGGAGCGCCTTTCCCTCGACGATCCGAAGGTCGTGATCGTCGAGGGAACGTACACGTCCATGCTCTCCGAGGTCGATCTGCGTATCTTCATCGACCGGACCTACCGCCAGACGGCGGACGCCCGCCGACGGCGCGCCCGCGAGCCTCAGGACGACTTCCTCGAGCGCGTCCTCAAGACCGAGCATCGCATCATCTCCCGGCAGCGAGCCACCGCCAATCTCCTCGTGACGGAGGCGTACGAAGTGCAAGACGCTGACCAACGAACATCCACGGCGACGGGAGGGACGGCGCCGAACGGCGCCCCCGATCGCGCAAGGAGGTGATCGCACGGCCCTGAAATCCTGGAGCGAGGCACCGCAGGAGTCGGTCCAGACAAGCGCCATGTGACAAAGGAGGATACTGATGCGAAGACTGACCATGATCTTGGTCGTCCTGCTGGCGCTGGGAGTCGCGGCATTCTCCCAGCAGAAGGTGGTAAACGTCATGCACGGCTGGCCGGGGGAACAGGCTCCGGCGTTCGAAAGGATCGTCGCCGCCTTCGAGGCGGAGAATCCGGACGTCGATGTCGTCGTCGAGATCGTCGGCCGCGACCGGCCGGCCATCCTGGCGACCCGACTCGCCGCTGGCAACCCGCCCGATCTCACTCCGCACCCGTGGATCGGCACGATGCGCCAGTGGGCGGACGCCGGGCAGATCGTCGATCTCTCCGGTCTCGTCGATACGTCCCAGATCAACCCAGCGCTCGTCCCGATCGGGGAGCACGATGCCGGGCTCTATGGCCTGTTCATCTTCCCGAACGTGAAGAGCCTCGTCTGGTACAACCCGAAGGTCTTCTCGGCACGCGGATACGAGATCCCGAAGACGTGGTTCGAGCTCCTCGCGCTGAGCGATCGGATCCTCGCGGATGGCGGGGCTCCTTGGTCGATCGGACTCGAATCCGGCGCGGCAAGCGGGTGGCCGGGGACCGACTGGATCGAGGACATCATGCTCCGCACCGCCGGTCCGGTCGTCTACGACAAGTGGGTCAACCATGAGATCCCCTGGACGGATCCCCGCGTAAGGAAGGCGTTCGAGACCTTCGGGATCCTGTTCAGCAAAGGGTACGTCTTCGGCGGGCCGATCGGTGCGCTGACGACGAACTTCGGGGACGCTGCGGATCCGCTCTTCCGGTCCCCGTCCCAGGCGCTCATGCACAAGCAAGCGACGTTCATCCTCGGGTTCATCAACGATCACTTCGACGGGCTGATCGCCCTCGAGGATTACGACTTCTTCCCGCTTCCGACGATCACGCCCCAAGCGACCCCCGACGGGTCGAACCCGCTCCTCGTCTCCGGGGATGTCGTCACCGTGTTTAACACGGGCGGCCCGCTGAACGGGACGCGGCCGGAGGTCGTGAAGTTCGCGGAGTTCTTGACGTCAGAGACGGCGGCGAACATCTGGAGCAGCGAGCTCGGCGAGCTGTCGGCGAATGTGAACACGGATCCGAACATCTTCACCAACCCGATCACGCGGAAGGCCCAGCAGATGCTCCTCGACGCGAACTACTCCCGATACGACGGGTCGGATCTGATGCCGGCCGAAATCGGGACCGGCGCGTTCTGGAGCGGGGTCCTGGACTACGTCAGCGGAATCCCGCTCGATACGGTGCTCGAATCGATAGAGGAGGTCGCGAAGGAAGCGTACTAGGCTCGACTCCGATTCGTCCGGCGGGCCCGGCTCGCAGCCGGGCCCGCCTCGTCCGATCGCCGGAGGGAGGTGGAGGGGATGCTGCACACCGGTCGATGGCGCCCGTGGCTCTACGTCGGACCGGCGCTTCTTCTGACCGGGTTCTTCTTGGTCTATCCCACCGTCATGACGATCGTCCGTTCGTTCTTCGGGCGGACGGCGCAGCTATTCGGACCGAATGTCGAGTTCGTCGGGCTCCGCAACTGGGCGTACGTGTTCACCAATCGAGTCATGCTGGCGGCGCTGCGCAACAACGCACTGTGGGCGGTCCTGTTCACGGGGTGTACCGTCGGCTTCGGGCTGGCACTGGCGGTGCTGCTCGACCGGGTCCGCTACGAGAAGCTCGTGAAATCGGTCATCTTCATCCCCGCAGCGATCTCGATGGTCGGCGCGTCCGTGATCTGGAAGTTCGTCTACGCCTACCGCCCGCCAGGCGTCGAGCAGATCGGGATTCTCAACGCGTTCGTCGTCGCGCTGGGCGGGGAACCGGTCGGCTGGCTGATCGCCCGACCGTGGGTGAACAACCTCTGTCTGATTGCCGTCGGGGTCTGGATCTGGACCGGATTCTGCATGGTGATCCTCTCGGCGGCGTACAAGAACATCCCCCGCCAGCTGATGGAGGCGGCGCGGATCGACGGGGCGACCGAATGGCACGTCTTCCGCCACGTGATCCTCCCGCTGCTGGCACCGACGGCCGCCGTCGTCGCGACGACGATGGTCATCCAGGTATTGAAGGTCTTCGATATCGTCTTCGTCATGACGAATGGGAACTTCGACACCGAGGTGATCGCAAATCGGATGTACAAAGAGATGTTCAACTTCTTTAACTATGGGCGCGCGAGTGCGATCGCCGTCGTGCTCCTCATCCTCATCATCCCGTTCATGATCCTAAACATCCGCCGGTTCACCCAGCAGAAAGGGGGTCGCTGATGGATCCGCGAAGAATGGCGTCCCGCGCCCCGCTCCACCTCGTCATCCTCCTGTTTTCCGCCATCTGGATTATCCCCACGCTGGGACTGCTGATTACGTCGTTCCGGGACCCGGCCGGGATCGCCGGCTCCGGGTGGTGGACCGTCTTCCCGAGGCTGTTCAGCGGGGGGCAGTTCTCCCTGCAGAACTACGTCGGCGTGATCCTCCGCGAGGGACTCGGACGCTCGTTCCTCAACAGCCTGGCGATCAGCATCCCCGCAACGATGATCTCGACGTTCATCGCATCGTTCGCCGCGTTCGGGTTCGCCTGGATGCGTTTCACCGGGCGACGGTGGCTGTTCATGCTCGTGGTGGGGCTGATGGTCATCCCACTCCAGATGACGTTTATCCCAATCCTCCCGATCTACCGGAAGCTCGCGTTAGCGGGGACCTTCCCGGGGATCTGGCTCGCCCACACGGCCTACGGCCTCCCGCTGACGACCTACCTCCTCCACAGCTTCATGTCCGGCCTCCCGAAGGACTTGTTCGACTCCGCCGCGATCGACGGCGCATCCGCGTTCACCACCTTCTCCCGGATCGTCATCCCGATCTCCGTCCCGGCGCTGGCGTCCGTCTTCATCTTCCAGTTCCTCTGGATATGGAATGACCTCCTGGTCGCGCTCATCTACCTGGGGGCCAGGCCGCGCGTCGCCCCGATGACGGTGACCGTCGCCAACCTGGTGACGAACCGCGGGCAGGACTGGGAGCTTCTGACAGCGGCGGCGTTCGTCTCGATGGCGCTCCCGTTGTTCGTGTTCTTCTCTTTGCAGCGCTATTTCGTCCGAGGTATTCTTGCTGGATCGGTGAAGGGGTAGGGACGTTCTCGAAGGAGGAGGAGGAGGATAGTGGCTGAAGTAACCCTCACGGACGTGACAAAGCGGTTCGGGGACTTCACGGCCGTCGACGACATCTCGATTCAGGTTGAAGACGGCAAGTTCACAGTCCTTGTCGGCCCATCGGGGTGCGGGAAAACGACCACGCTGCGGATGATCGCCGGACTAGAGGACATCACCGAGGGGGAGATCAAAATCGGCGAGCGCGTCGTCAACCGAGTCCCCCCAAAGGACCGCGACATCGCAATGGTCTTCCAGAACTACGCGCTCTACCCGCATATGGACGTCTTCAACAACATGGCGTTCGGTTTGAAGCTCCGCAAGTACCCGAAAGCGGAGATCAGGAAGCGGGTGAACGAGGCCGCGGGGCTCCTCGGCATCGAGAGCAAGCTGAAGAGCAAGCCGAGGGAGCTCTCGGGAGGCCAACGGCAGCGGGTCGCCGTCGGACGGGCAATCGTCCGAAACCCGAAGGTTTTTCTCTTCGACGAGCCCCTCTCGAACCTCGACGCGAAACTACGTGTGCAGATGCGCACGGAGCTCGAACAACTCCACCAGACGCTCAAGACGACCACGGTCTACGTCACTCACGATCAGGTCGAAGCGATGACGCTCGGCGATCGGATCGCTGTCATGAAGGACGGCGTCATCCATCAGTACGCTCCGCCGCAGGAGACCTACGATCGCCCGAGCAACCAGTTCGTCGCCGGCTTCATCGGAAGCCCGGCGATGAACTTTCTCACCGCCCGAACGTCGAGTGAGGACGGCCGCTCGGTCCTGATGGGGGAAGGATTCCGGATTGTGCTGCCGCCGGAGCGGTCGCGGGACCTTCCGGATCGGGTTGTCATGGGGGTTCGCCCTGAGGACCTCGACGGTCCCGCAGTCGACGCTGAGAATGCGCTGACGCTGCGTATCGCAGTCAAGGAACAACTCGGGAATGCGCTGCTCGCTTACGGGTACATCGACGACACACAGGTCGTCGCAAGCCTCGACCCTCATCGCGAGATCGAGATCGACTCGGAGGTTCGCCTGAAGGTGAACTTAGACACGCTGCACGTGTTCGATCCGGAGAGCGAGGCGACCCTCGTCTGATTCTCGATCGTTCTCGAAGCGCACGAATATCTCAGGGAGACCGCCTTTGGGCAACTAGTGAAGTTCGTCGGTGGGGAGCGCTGGATCGTACCGTCGGAGACTCCGTGGGGCAAACGAGTCGACTCGGCATCCCCCCGTGTGATATGGTAGGACCGAAGCTGGAGCAGGATCGGCGCGAAGATCGGAGACCGACATGCTGCACGCGGTGAACCTACCGAAGGCGGTCGGGGAGCGCTTGGACGAGATCGATCGGGCGCGGGTTCCCGCCAGGATCTGGTCCGAGGATTACACCGTTTGGCTCCCGTCCCCCGACGGAATTGCAGATCGGCTGGGGTGGCTGCGCACACCGGAGACGATCACGACCGAGATCGAACGGCTTCGCGGATTCACAGCGAGGGCATCATCGGACGGATTTCGTCGGGCAATCCTTCTCGGAATGGGCGGATCGAGCCTTGCGCCCGAGACCCTCTCCCGAACGTTCTCCGCCCGCTCTGGGGCGCTCTCGCTCACGGTTCTCGACTCGACGCATCCCGAAGCAGTGCGAAAAGTCGAGCGGAGCGTCGATCCAGCCCGGACGTTGTTCATCGTCGCGACCAAGTCGGGAACGACAATTGAGACGATCTCCCTGTTCCGATGGTTCTACCGCCTGCTCCGCGACGCGCTCGGCAAGGACGTTGGCCGCCATTTCGTCGCCATCACGGATCCGGGGAGCCCGCTCGTCGGTCTTGCTGAGTCGCTCGGGTTCCGCGAGACGTTCTTGAACGACCCGCACGTCGGTGGTCGCTACTCCGCCCTGACGTTGTTCGGACTCGTCCCGGCCGCTCTCCTCGGCATCGATCTCGTCACATTGCTTGGGCGGGCGCGCTCCGCCGCTCGCGCGTGCGGTCCGGCAGTCTCGGCCATCGACAACCCGGCCGTTCGCTTGGGAGCCGCCCTTGGTGTCCTCGCCGAGCGCGGGCGCGACAAGGCGACCTTCGTGATCCCGCCAGCAATCGGCAGTTTCGCGGATTGGGCCGAGCAACTGCTGGCCGAGAGCACGGGAAAGATGGGTAAGGGCCTGCTTCCGGTCATCGATGAGCCGCTCGGGCCTCCGATGGCATATGGGCCGGATCGCATCTTCATCGATCTTCGTCTCGGCGGAGAGGGCGGCGACGACGCTCGATTGCGGGCCCTCGAGGCTGCAGGGCACCCTGTCCTGCACATCGATACGCCGGATCACTTCGCGCTTGGCGCTCAGTTCTTCATCTGGGAAATGGCGACCGCCGTCGTCGGGCACATCCTGGGAATCAACCCCTTTGACCAGCCGAACGTCGAGGCGGCCAAGGCCCGCACGCGAGAGACGATCGGCGCATTCCGACAGTCCGGGCGGCTGGCGGAGGCGGACTCTCATCGGATCTCGGCCGATCGGTTTCGATCGTTCCTCTCCGACGTCCAGCCTCGCGAGTATGTCGCAATCCACGCGTACCTTCCGCCGGGACCGGCGATTGATCGGGCGTTGCACGCGCTCCGGACGGCGATTCGCGATCGGACTTCCGTCGCGACCGCGGTCGGATACGGCCCTCGTTTCCTCCACTCGACGGGGCAGCTTCACAAGGGAGATGCCGGCCACGGGCGATTCATCCAGCTCGTGTCTGACCAGATGACACCGCTCCCCATTCCGGATCGCGCGGACGGAGACGAATCGTCGATCGGATTCGAGACACTGATCATCGCCCAGGCGCTCGGCGACCGTCAGGCTCTCCTCGATCGCGGGCGAAATGTAATCACGCTCCGGATCCCGGGAGATCCAGCGAAGGCGGTCTCCGCCGTCGCGGCGGAACTCGCCTTCGAGCGGTGAACACCCGTCCGAAGCGGCCTGCACTGACCATGCAAACTGGCATCAGCGGGCTCGGAAAGATGGGAGCGAACATGGCTCGGCGCCTCGCTCGGTCGGGTCATCGCGTCGTCGTCCACAATCGCACATACGCAATCGCGGAACGCTTGGCGGCTCAGGAAAGTGGCATCCAAGCCGCTCCGTCGCTCGCTCACCTCGTCGGGTCGCTCCCCCCGCCACGCTCGGTCTGGTTGATGCTCCCGGCGGGGCCGCCGACCGCCGCTGCCGTCGACGCCCTGCTTGCCCGTCTGGCTCCCGGCGATCTCCTCATCGACGGCGGAAATGCTCACTACCGGGACTCAATGGAGCGTGCTGGACGGGCTGCCGACCGCGGGATCGACTACATCGATTGCGGGACGAGCGGCGGAATCCACGGGCTCTCCGAAGGGTACTCGCTGATGCTCGGAGGCTCCGTCACCGCGATCGAACGACTCCGCCCCCTCCTTGAGGCCCTTGCACCCGCGCCGGACTGCGGATGGGGGCGCGTCGGATCGTCCGGCGCCGGGCACTACGCCAAGATGATCCACAACGGAATCGAGTACGGGATGATGCAAGCGTATGCGGAGGGATTCGAGATCCTGAGAAGTCGAGCCGACCTTGAGCTCGATCTTCCGGGGATCGCTCAGATTTGGCGCTTCGGCAGCGTCATCCGCTCGTGGCTGCTCGACTTGATCGCCGAGGTGATCGCCGGGGATCCCACCCTGTCCGGTGTCGCCTCCTGGGTTCCCGACAGCGGAGAGGGCCGATGGACGGTCGCCGAGGCGATCGACCGCGACGTCCCCGCACCGGTGATCACCCTCTCCTTGCTCTCCCGCCTCGCGAGTCGTCGCCCGGAAAGCTACGCTGCGAAGCTCCTGGCAGCTCTTCGCGGCCGATTCGGCGGCCACGACATCCGCCGGATCCCCCGGGAGGGGGAATGACGTCGATCAGCCGTGCTCCGGCGGCGTGCATCGTCATTTTCGGCGCCTCCGGCAACCTCGCCGAGCGCAAGCTAGCACCGGCATTGCACAGCCTCGCGTGCGCCGGGCACCTCGATCCGGCGACCCGTGTCCTCGGCGTCGGCCGGACGCCCCTCTCCGATCGCGTCTTCCGTGAGCGCCTTTACCGCGGCGTCGAGATCTACGCGCGGCTGAAGCCGGACCCGAAGCTCTGCAGCCTGTGGTCGAGGTTCGAGGGCCAATTCTCCTACCTGTCCCTTCCGACCGACGTACCGTCCGCGTACGAGCGCCTCGCTGATCACCTTGAGAAGACTGGAATGCTTGCGGATGCAGGCGGGAACGCCCTGTTCTACCTTGCGACGCCGCCCGATGCAGTCGAGTCGATCGTCGCCGGCCTTGCCGCATCGGGGCTCTCCGGGGACGCTGAGGGGTGGCGCCGCCTCGTGGCGGAGAAGCCGTTCGGAGAGGACCTGCGCAGCGCCCGCAGGCTCAATGAACTGATCCACAGCGCGTTCGCTGAAGATCAGATCTTCCGGATCGACCACTACCTCGGGAAAGAGACCGTCCAGAATATCCTCGTCGTCCGGTTCGTGAACGGGATCTTCGATTCGCTTTGGCGGCGTGACCATGTCGATCACGTGCAGATCACCGCCGCGGAGACGGTCGGCATCGTTCATCGGGCGGCCACGTACGACCGCATCGGCGTCCTGCGCGACATCGTCCAGAACCATCTCCTTCAGCTCGTTGCCCTCACAGCAGCCGAACCGCCGGCGACGCCAACCGCGGACGGCCTCCGCGACGCGAAGTTGGATGTGCTCTCGGCCGTCCGCCCGATCGCCTCCGAAGATCTCATCCTCGGTCAGTACAAGGGTTACGCTGACGTGCCGGGCGTCTCCCCCGGATCGCGGACGCCGACCTTCGCTGCGCTGCGCCTGTGGATCGACACGCCACGCTGGCGCGGGGTGCCGTTCTACCTTCGAACGGGCAAACGTCTGACACGGAAATCGACCGAGATCACCCTGCAGTTCCTCTCGACCCAGGCTGCTCCGCTCGGGGGCTTCCCGCAGACGGAGCCGAATCGGATCTCGCTCCGGCTGCAACCGGAGGAAGGGATCCAGCTGCGATTCCGAACGAAAGTGCCCGGCGCGGGGATGACGACGGAACCGGTCGACATGACCTTCCGATATGCGGACCATTACGGCACGCGCGCCCTTCCCGACGCGTACGAGCGCCTCCTTCTCGACGCGCTGCAAGGCGATCCATCCCTGTTCATCCGCAACGATGAGATCGAGACATGCTGGGCGATGCTCGAACCGGCTTTGCGCTGTGAGACGGAGACCGTCCCGTTCGGCTATGATCCCGGAGCTTGGGGGCCGCCTGAGGCCGACCGGCTGTTCAGTGGAACCGACCGCCGGTGGCTGTGTGGGTGCGCCGAAGCAAGGAGCTGACATGAAATCATCGTTCTTCGATCCCGAAACGCTGGCCGATGCGGCCGCCGATCGCTTCGTCGAAGTCGCAACATCCTGCCTGGTTGCACGCCGTCGGCTCGTGGTGGCGCTTGCTGGCGGGCAAACGACGATCCCCGTCTACCAGCGCCTCGCCTCCCCGGAACGCGCGAAGCGGATCGACTGGCGGCGCGTGCACGTGCTCTTCACGGACGAGCGTTGCGTGCCGCCGCATCATCTCTTGAGCAACTACCGGACGATTTGCGAGGCCCTGCTCGATGCAGTCCCTGTCCCGTCGCGCAGTGTTCATCGGGTGGAGGGCGAGTGGACGCCCGTCGCGGCCGCCGACTTCTACGAGATCGAGCTCCGGGATCTTCTCGGACACCGTGGGATGATCGATCTGGCTGTACTCGGAGTCGGCGCCGACGGGCACATCGCCTCGCTCTTTCCACGACACCAAGCCCTCACCGAGGCCAAGCGGTGGGTCCTGGCTGTCCACACGCCGGCCCAGCCGCCGTGGCGCGTGACGATGACCCTCCCGCTCCTCAACCGGGCTCGCAACGTCCTGTTCGTCGTCACCGGCCGGGAGAAGGCGGAGGCATATCGCGGTCTCTCCCGCGGCGAGGACCTCCCTGCCTCGCGGATCCGCCCGATCGACGCCCCGCCGATATGGTACGTCGACGCGTCCGCTGACCCGGACGCGTCGTAGCAGCCGCATCGGCATTCGCTCGCTCGCGCAAGTGATCGCCGCGGCCGGTTGACCGCGGCCGCCTGAGCTCCTACCATTGAGCATCGATCGCGCCAGAGTGGCGGAATTGGCAGACGCGCGGGACTCAAAATCCCGTGACCCTCTGGGTCGTGTGGGTTCGACCCCCACCTCTGGCAAAGAGAAGCCCCGCGCGCACTACTCGAGCGGGACCCGGTTTTGGCCGTGGGTTGACCTCAGTGCTGTTCCCGTCCCTCATTCCTCCTGAATCATCGCTTCTTCTGCGGCGGGCGGTTCCCCTCCCCCCACGGCGGACGCGGCGGTTCCTCCCGGCTCCGTCGGCCGCGCCGCAGGAACGTCGGGATGTCGAAGTCATCTACGCCAGATCGGCTCTCCTTCTCCAGCTTGGCGAGCATCGTGTCGTTCGACACTCGGGACGCCTCATCCTCCTCCCCCCCGTGGGCGATCGCGAAGCCGGTGGCGATGACCGTCAATCTGACCTTTTTCATTCCCTCGCGAATCGCCGTCCCGAATATGATGTCGGCCCGGTCGGAGACCGCCTCGCGGATGAGCGATGCCGCTTCGGTGACTTCCTCGAGCGTCAGATCCTCGCCGCCGGTGATGTTCATGATCACCTTGCGCGCCCCTTGGACCGACCCGTCGAGGAGCGGCGACGAGATCGCGTTTCGTGCCGCTTCCTTCGTCTTACCGTCTCCCTCGCCTTCCCCGATCCCCATCATCGCCGTACCCGCGTCCCGCATGACACTCTCGATGTCGGCGAAGTCGAGGTTGATCATGCCGGGGATCGTGATCAGATCGGAGATCCCCTCAACCCCTTTTCTCAGCACCTCGTCGGCGATCTCGAACGCCTTGGTGATCGGCGTATCGGCGGGTGCGACCTTGAGCAGCTTGTCGTTGGAGATCGTGATCATCGCATCGACGGACTGTGACAGCCGGGCGATTCCCGCTTCGGCCTTCTCCGCCCGAGCCAGCCCCTCGAACGAGAACGGCCGAGTGACGATCCCGGTCGTCAGGATCCCCGCGTCCTTCGCGAGCGCCGCGATCACTGGGGCGGCGCCGGTTCCGGTTCCGCCTCCCATCCCGGCGGTGATGAAAACCATGTCGACTCCGTTGAGGAGGTCCATCACCTCCTCGTGGCTCTCCTCGGCGGCGAGTCGACCGATCTCCGGGTTTCCCCCCGCCCCGAGCCCGTTCGTCAGCTTCCTCCCGACCTGGAGGGTTCGATGCGCCCGCACCACCTCGAGGACTTGTGCATCGGTGTTGATGACGACGAGTTCGACGCCTTGCACCCGCGTGTCGAACATCCGATCGACTGCGTTGCCGCCACCGCCGCCGACGCCGATGACCATGAGGCGAGCCGGGGATGTGTAGTTGCTCTGATCAGCCATTGCTCATCCTCGGAAGAACCGGTTAAACCAAGCGAACAACTTCCCGACGATCGACGCGCGCCGCCGTTCGAAGTACTCGGGCTTTCTGAAGTCCTTGGTCTCGACCGCATATCGCAGAAGACCGATCGATGTCGCGTAGATCGGCGACTCGACGATGTCCCGCAACCCGTGGATCCCCTGCGGTATCTTGCCCCGCCGAACGGGGATCCCGTACCGCTGGGAGGCGAACTCCGTGATCCCGCTGAGGAGAGACGACCCTCCCGTCAGGACGAGCCCGGCAGGCACGAGGTCGCGGTATCCGGCGTCCTCGACCTCCTGCATCGCGAGATCGAGCAGTTCCTCGATTCGCGGCTCGATGATCTTCGCCAGGCGCTTCTTCGACACGAGCTTCTTCTCGTCCCCCCCGATCGTCGCGACCTCGATCTTCTCCTCTTCGCCGACGCTGTCGACGAGTGCCGTTCCGTGAAGCTTCTTGACGAGTTCGGCCTCCTCGATCGGCGTCTGAAGCCCGACCGTGATGTCGTTCGTTATGTGCTCACCGGCGATCGGTACGACCTTCGAAAACCAGATATCACCGCCGCGGAACACGCTGATGTCGGTCGTCCCCCCGCCGATATCCATCAGGATGACGCCGAGCTCTTTCTCGGCCGAGGACAGCACCGCGAGCGATGACGCGATCGGCTCGAGCACGATCTGTCGGATCCCGATACCGAGGCTCTCGACGCAGCGGACCAGGTTGTGCACCGCCGTGATCGCGCCGGTGACGATATGCACATCAACCTCCAGGCGCGTTCCCGTCATCCCGACCGGGTCGGTGATCCCGTCCTGCCCATCGACGATGTACTGACGCGGGATGACGTGGATCATCTCGCTCTCGGGCGGCAGCTGGATCGCCTGCGCCGTCTCCACCACCCGCCGAACGTCGTCCTCGGCGATGATCCGGTCCGGACGGTTGATCGACACTGTCCCGCTGTTATTGATCGATGTGATGTGCTTTCCGGCGATTCCGACGTAGACCGAGTCGATCTTCACGTCGGCCATGTTTTCCGCCTCTTCGACCGCCTTTCGGATCGACGTGATCGTCCGGCCGATGTCGACGACGACCCCCTTCTCGAGCCCATGTGAATCGGCCTTACCCATCCCGATGATCTCGATCATCCCGTCGATCACATTCCCGACGAGGGCAACCACCTTGGTGGTCCCGACATCGAGCCCGACTACCACCTTTTCTTTTCTCATCCTCTCACCGCCTTACGGGGCACGAGCACCGCCTCCCCCCCGAATCTCAAATCGATCGTCTCATAGCCGTCGATGTCAATCGCACGACACAGGGCCCGTAACGAGCCCAAACGCTCGACGGCGCTCTCTGCGCCGCCCAGCAGAATCCTAAGCCCTTCCGGTGTGTGGAGTGAAATCGACGCAGAATCAGAAACGTCGACTCGACGCACGTCAAGTTCGGGGATCCCCAATCCCTCGATCGCCGCGAGTAGCTCAACCAGCTGCTGATCGGCGATCCGCCCGCCCGGCTGCGTTGCCGACAGCGGCGCCCCCACGATCTCGACGATCCCGTCCGCCAGACTCGGGTCGGAGCTGACGACAACTCCTCCCTCTCCGACGATCCGGACTCCATCGTCAACGATAACGGCGGCGATCGGACGGCGCTCTTCGATCTCGATCCGGACTGTGTGCGGGTAGACTCGGACGAGCGATGCGCTCTTGACCCACGGAAGTTCGGCGAGTCGATCCGAGACTCGACCCGCGGGGAGACCGGGCAGCGTTTGCCCCCGGTGAAGGCCCGAGGCGGCAACGACCTGCGTCGATGAGAGGTACTGATTTCCCCTGACCTCTACCCGTCGCAGGTCAAAGAGCCGGAACCACGGCGTATACAGTGCGATGATGGCAGCAGCGATGAGGACCCCCCCCACAACAACCCAGGAAGTGACGTTCCGCCCGGATTTCCCCTCCTTCACCCGTCAATGACCTCGATCTCCAGATCCAGAGAAATGTGAGAACTTTTATACACCCTTTGTCGTACAATGTCAATTATCTTGCAGATCTCCGCGCTCGACCCCCCGCCGAGATTGACAAGAAAATTGGCGTGTCGCTCTGACACTTTCACCTTGCCTACTGTCAATCCTTTTAGCCCTGCTTCTTCTATGAGGCGTCCGGCAGATCGGCCGGGCGGATTCCGAAAAACACAACCCGCGCTCTTCTCACACCACGGCTGAGCCGCCCGCCGCCTGTCCAGAACTGCAGACCGATCGACCGCTTCGCCCTCCGTCGACAAACGCGCCGACAGGATCACGACCTTCTCCCGCCGGACCGCGCTATCGCGATACGCGAACCCGCACCGATTCGCGGGCCAGGTCACGAGCGATCCGGACGCGTCGAGGACCGCTAGATCGACAACGATGTCGCCGATCGATCGGCCGTACGCGCCGGTGTTCATCGCAATTGCGCCACCGATGCTGCCGGGGATCCCGGAGAACCCATTCAGCGCCGGCCGCCCTGACCGGTCCAGCGCGTCGATCAGCCGAGAAAGAAGCACGCCCGCCTCAACGGTGGCCGTCCGATCGCTCAGCTCGATTCGCCGAACCTCCGCCGTCGAGATTACGAGCCCTCGGAAGCCTCGATCGGAAAACAAGATGTTCGATCCGCCGCCGATCACTTTGAACGGCAGGCCGACCTCTCGAGCCCGGACGACCGCGTCGATCAGCCCCTCGACCCGCTCGGGGACGTAGAAGGCATCCGCCGGGCCTCCAATCCCGTACGTTGTATGCCGGGACAACGGCTCGGCGCGCCGGAGCTCGCCCGGAAGTCGCACCACCGTCCGAACATCGTCCCACTTCGCTACGCGCGGCAGAACGCTCCCTCCTTCAGGACGTTCGACAACGCCTCGGTCACTGTCCAGATGTCGCCGGCCCCAAAGCTGATGATGAAGTCCCCAGGCTCGATGTAGGATCGGAGGAACGTCACGACCTCTTCCTTGCCGGGAATCGAGTAGAGGTCGGACTCAGTCTCCGCGGCAATCGCTGCAACGATCGCATTCGAGCTGACACCCGGAAGCGGCCGCTCGCATGCAGGGTAGATCGCTGTGACTACGACCGTATGGGCCTCGCGGAACGCTCGTCCGAATTCCTCGCTGAGCGCCTTGGTGCGCGAGTACCGATGCGGCTGGAAGATCGCCACGATTCGTCGCGACGGCCACCCCGAGCGGATCGCTCGGAGGGTCGCCTCGATCTCGTCCGGGAGGTGCGCGTAGTCATCGACGACCGTCACGCCGTTCTCCTCGAGCAATTCAAATCGCCGGTGGGGCAGGTGGACGGCGGACAACGCGCCGACCGCGTCCCCCGGGTCCACGCCAGCGAGGAGCGCCGCGCCGACGGCGCACAGTGCGTTTCGCACGTTGTGCTCACCGGGAGCAGGGAGAACGGCGCGCCCAATCCGGACGCCATGCAGCGTGAGGTCGAATTCCGACCGGAAGCGGTCAAACCGAAGGCCCGTCGCGCGAAGGGCGGCATCGGTAGCATCGATCCCCACAGTGAGCGCTCCTGGAGCGTACGGGCGCAATGCTCGCACGTTCTTGTCGTCCAACGACAATACCGTCCGCTCAGCGTGTTCCATATACCGCAGAAAGGCTCTCCGAATCGCCGGGAGGTCGGGATAGGTCTGCAGGTGGTCCTTCCCGATATTGGTGAGAACAGCGACGGTCGGAGCGATCCCGACGAACAGCCCGTCGCTCTCATCCACCTCTGCAACAAACCACTCCCCTCGGCCGAGTCGGGCGTTTCCTGCTAGCCACGGGCATTGCGCGCCGATCAGATAGCTGGGATCTCCTCCGGTCTCTCGGAGGATCGTCGCGGCCATCGCCGTGGTGGTTGACTTCCCGTGCGTCCCGGCGACACCGATGCTTCGGTACTTCCCGAGGATCTCTCCAACGGCGTGCAGACGCCGCACGACTGGAACCGCCTGCCTTTCAGCGGCCGCGACTTCCACGTTCTGTGAGTCGATCGCCGAGGAGACGATCACCCCGTCCAGGCCCCGGTGGATCCACGCGGCATCGTGACCGAGGTGGATCTCAGCGCCCGCCCGGCGCAGCGTATCGATTTCGCAGTTGTCGTTGAGGTCCGAACCGCTGACGGTCACACCTTCCGCCATTAGGACCGCCGCCAGTCCGCTCATCCCCGATCCCCCGATCCCGACCAAGTGGTAGCGTCTTCCCGGACCGATCAAGCGCGTGCCTCCCTCATCAGAGCTCGTATCTCGCCGAGGACCAGCGCCTGTGCTCGGCGCTGCCCGAGCCGCCAGGAGTTCGTTGCCAGGCAATGCATCCGCCCTTCATCGCTGACAAGCTCCCGGATCAGCGTCACCAACCCGCCATGAACGATATCGTCTTCGTCCGCTAGTGTGCAAGCCCCTTCCGATGCAAGAATCCGCGCGTTCTCCCACTGATGGTTGTCCGTCGCCCCGTTCCACGGCACAAGCACCGCCGGCTTGCCGCAAGACGTGATCTCCGCCAACGTCGTCGCGCCCGCCCGAGACACGATCAGATCGGCGATCGCAAACGCTTCACCCATTCGGTCGATGTACCGATGCACAACAACGTTCCGCACCCCCGCTGATGTGAGCTCGTCGCGAATCCGCGCATCGTCCTGCTGTCCGCCGGCCGCCAGAAGGATCTGGAGTCCGTCGTCGTGCGCGATCGCTTCCTTCGCCCGTAGCACCTCTTCGATCAAGCGCGACGAACCGTTCGATCCACCGAACACAAGGACGGTTCTTCGATTCGGGCGCAGACCAAACGACCGATAGACCGCCGGCGTCCGCTGCCCGCGTAGGAAGTCATCGCGGATCGGATTCCCGGTGACGACAATTCGCCGTGCCTTCGCCAGCGACCGGGACGACTGCGGATACGAAACGAGCACCGTGTCGACGTGCGGTGCGAGGATTCGATTTGCCAGTCCGGCGATCGCGTTTTGCTCGTGAATGATAGTGCGGATCGGGAGAACCTTCCCGAGAAGCACGCCGAGCGCGACCGGTGGGAATGAGCTGTGCCCACCCATGCCGAGAACGACGTCCGGCCGAAAGCGAGCGAAGACCACAACCGTCTGGGCGAAAGAAATCGCCAGCATTGCGATCGCCCCGAGGCGGTGTAGGAGTCTACCTCGATCCATCCCTCGGACGGTGATCGGGAAGAACCGGATCCACGGATAGGACAGCAGGATCCTTGCTTCGATTCCGCGGCGTGTGCCCACGTACCCGACCTCGACGTCGTGCTCGCTCCGCCGGAGCTCCTCCGTGACAGCGAGCGCCGGGTAGAAATGCCCTCCTGTGCCGCCTCCCGCGATCAGGACCCTTCTCACCGGGCGCCTCCTTGTCGAGAGATGTTCAGCAGAACCCCGACCATGCAGAGCGTGATCACGAGCGACGAGCCGCCGTTGCTCAGGAACGGGAACGTCAGCCCCGTCACCGGAAGGACGCCGACGACAACCCCCAAGTTCAGCAGGGATTGGAGACCGATCGCGAATCCGATCCCGTAGGCAAGCAACCGCCCCAACGGATCCGGAGCGCGCTCACCGATCGCGAACGCTCGCCACACGAGCAGCCCCATGATCCCCATGAGCCCGAGAAGACCTATCAGACCGAGTTCCTCAGCCGCGACTGCGACGATGAAATCGTTGTGGGATTGCGGCAGGTAGAACAGCTTCGCACGCGACGCGCCCAACCCGCGCCCGAGTACGCCGCCGGACCCGATGGCGATCAGCGATTGCATCGTCTGATACCCCGACGAAGTGCTGTATGCTTCCGGACGAAGGAAAGAGAGGACCCGCGCCAGCCGGTATGGAGCCAGCCGCACCGCCAAGAAGACAAGCGGGAGACCTGCTGCGCCGACCCCGAGGAGGTGGCGGACCCTCGCCCCACCCAAGTAAAGCATCGCGGCCGTCAGCACTGCGAGCACCACAAGCATCCCCAAGTCAGGCTGGTTCAGCACTGCCGCGCCGATCAGGCCGAGGACGAGAACGAACGGAAGAATCCCCTCCTTGAACTGCCCGATCCGATCGTGCTTTCGGGTGATCGCGGCAGCCAAATACAGGATCAACGAGAACTTGAGAAACTCCGTTGGCTGCACCGTGATCGGGCCGACGGAGATCCATCGTCCTTCGCCGATCCCCAACGGAAGAATCGTCAGAACGGTCATCCCGAGAGCACCGACCAACAAGATGTCGTTCAGCACAACGAGTCGGTGGTAGTCGATCCGGGCGAGCGCCGATGCGGCTGCGACTCCCGCCGCCGCCGCGACGAGCTGTCGCAGAATCATGTGCAGGTCACTCCCGTAATGTCGCAGCGAGAACGGCGCGCTCGCGCTGTAGAGAATCACCAACCCGGTCAGGAGCAGGAGGCACGCAGCGAGAATCGTCTGTGCATCGGTCTGCCCGCGATCCACTCTACGCTCCTTCCCCCTTGAGAATGGGACGATCTCTCGCTCATCAGAGATACGGCAACTGTCCGGTTATCGGAAGGAACGACGTAATCGACCGACAGACGATCGGTCTGGTGAAGACAGGACAACTGTCCGCCGCCGGACGGATCGACGTCCTTGGTGCTACGGAGGGACGAACCCCTGCTCAGCGCGGATCTGCCGCGCGAACGCGTCGCCTCGCTGGGAGAAACCTGCGAACTCATCGAAGCTCGAGCACGCCGGTGACAGCAGGAGGATGTCCCCCGGCCGCGCGACGCGCAATGCGTCGGCGACAGCGTCAGCCATCCGACCGGTCCGCCGATACGGGACACCCGCCGCGGACAGGCGCTGGGTTAGCAACGGGGCTGCCTCTCCGAACACAATCACGGAGCGGAGCTCCCGGCGACTCAGCTCGGAGGCCAGATCGTCGTACCCGCCCTCCTTGTACCGCCCGCCGAGGAGCAAGACGACCGGTGCGTCGAGTGCGCGGAGCGCAGCGGTCGTCGCGTGCGGGTTCGTCGCCTTCGAGTCATCGATGATCCTGATGCCTCGGATCGAGCCGATTTCCTGCATGCGGTGCGGGAGGTGGAGCGCACGATCGACAGCGTCGATCCGAAGTCCTCCCAGATCGATCTCGCGTCCGAACGCAAAGACGGCGGTCAGCGCCGCTCGAAGATTCTGTCGGTTGTGTGGGGAAAGCCCATTTGCCCACATCGGAAGCTCCGGCCGGGGCGAGTCGTAGAGCCAGCGAACGGCCGACCCGCCCGGGAACTCGGCCGCCAGGTCGCTCGGAAGGACGGCCGCATCTTCGCGCCCCTGGTTCTGGAAGATCCGCGCCTTCGCCGCCCGATACGCAGCCGTCGACCGGTGCCGATCCAAGTGATCGGGCGCAACGTTCAGCAGCACCGCAACGCGCGGGTGAAGCCGCTGAGTCTGCTCAAGCTGGTAGCTGCTCACTTCTAGGACGATTGCGTCGCATCCGACGGATCGCTCAGCAACTGCGATGAGCGGAACTCCGATGTTCCCAGCGATCTCGACGGACGCCCCGACCGTCCGGAGGAGGGCGCCAATCAGCGCAGTCGTCGTGCTCTTTCCGTCGGTCCCCGTCACAGCGATGATCGCCGGAAGCGGTACCGAGGCAATCGCCAGGTCGATCTCAGAAAGGACCGGGAGCCCACGGTCGCGCGCCGAGGCGGCCACTGGGTGGTCCGGGGGGATGCCCGGGCTGAGGACGACCAGTTCGGTGCTTCTCACGCCGCGATCCGAGTGTCCACCGTCCTCGAAGTCGACCCCCCACCTCCGAAGCTCGGCGCATTCAACGGATGCCAATGCTCGCCGGTCGGTCACGAAGACACGCACGCCGCGCGCCACCGCAAAGCGCGTCACCGCCCGACCGGTGACACCGTAGCCGACGACCTGCAGTCGGGAGATCCGGCGTCCGTCGATCGTCAGAGACACAGTCGGCCGACTTGGACCAGCCGGTTCTCGAGGATCCTCTCGTCGAGAGGTCCCTGAAACCGGATGCCGTCCGCCGTCGCTCCGGCCAAGGCTGATCGAGGTACGAGCCCGACGATCTCGCTCTCTCGAACTCGCGTTCCGGCTCGCTCGGCAGCCGAACGCACGCGTTCAAACGCGACCGGAACGGTGATCGCATCGAGATCCGTCAGGTTCATTGAGACTTGGACCGCACGGCGGCTCGCCAACCGGACCCCCATCGCCTGTACACCACGAAGCCCTCCGCTCGATTCTCGGATCTCCCCCGCGATCCGCCGAGCGAGCCCGAGGTCCTCGCTCTCGAGGATGACGTTGAACGCGACGAGCGGAGAGCGGGCCCCGACGGCCATCGCTCCGGCCGTCGGGTGCAGGCGGGACGGACCGTAGTCAGGCCGCCCCTCCCGACAGCGCATCCACGCTGCCAGTCCCTCCAAACCGCCCCGTCGAAGCGTTGCAAGTGCCCGGCGCTCGCCTGCGGTCGCTGATGCCCCGTACAGAAAGATCGGAATCTCGTGTTCTCGCGCAATCCGCTCAGCGACCGATCGAGCGATCCGGTCGCAGTCGGTCATCGTCGCACCATGCAGAGGGACAAACGGGATCACATCGACAGCGCCAATTCGGGGGTGCACGCCAACATGCCGCCGGAGGTCGATCCGCTCGATTGCCGCCCGCGTGAGGGCCACCATCGCCCCCGCGATTTCCTCCTCGCCCCCGACTGCTGTCACAACGGCCCGCCCGTGGTCCGCATCGAGATGCACATCGAGCACCCTCGCGCCGGCCCCAACTGCGGCGACTGCCGCCAATTCAACCAGCGATCGCCGCGCCCCTTCGCTTAGATTGGGAACGGATTCGATCACTTCTTCGTCGAGCCCTCCACTCCCGCCGTCATCAACGACAAGACAGCCGAGGCTACCGGCTTGCCGTCGACGAGCGCCGTGACCTCGGCTTGCAGGAACATTCGGCGCCGGCGCTGGAGTAATGCCCTCAGCTCAAGTCGATCCCCGGGGACAACCGGGCGCGAGAATCGCGCCCGCTCAACTCCGACGAGGTACCCGTGCCTGCGCTCGTCTGCTCGTTCGATCGGCAGCAGGAACGCCGCCGTCTGCGCCATCGACTCGAGAATCAGGGTCCCGGGCATCACCGCCGCGAGCGGCTCGGGGAAGTGCCCCTGGAAGAACGGCTCGTTGACCGTGACGTTCTTCCAGGCCACCACTTGCTCCGAGGTCGCTTCGATGACCCGATCGACCATCAGATACGGGAATCGAAGTGGAAGACGTCGCCGGATTTCTTCGATCTCGAGCATCGCTCTCCGCTACAGGTACGTCGAGATCTCCGCTTTGACCAGTTCAGTGATATCGACGAGGGTCGCCGGGTTCCGGTACATGATGACGTTCTTCACCCGAAGGACCAGGTCGTAGTCGTGCTTCAGGGCAACCTTCTCCGCTGCTTGCGCGATCTTGGACGCTGCAGCCTGCGTCAGCAGTTGGTCGAGCTGCGAGAAGGCGTTCTGCACCTGGCTAAATCGGCTCTCAAACTCCGTCGTGTCCACGACACCGACGCGTGCCATCGCCACGAGGTTCTTCATCTCGTCTACGATCGGCTGGGCTTCCTCCCGGAGTCGTTCCAAGTCGCTTCGCAGATCGGCGAAGTCCTTCGACGCGATCATGCGGTCGATCGTCCCGATGTCGATCGCGAGCTGCGCGTCGAGCAGTTCTGCCTGCAGTTCGAGGTATCGCCGCTGGTATTCGTCCCTCGAGATTGTGCTCGCCGAGTACTGCTGCTGCAGTTGGACGATCTGTGCTTGCTTCTCCATCGCCCGCTGCCGGAGGTCGCTCACCGCGTCGGTGAAGACCGCGAATGCGCCCTCGGCATTCAGGTAAGCGATGCGAAGCGGACGACTCGTCCTCGTATCCTGCTTTAGGGTGTTAATCTCGCTTCGCAGCGCCGCGATCTCGCCATCGCCATCGGAGGCCCCCCCCGCGGGGAGCACGAATTGCAGAATCAACGCGCCGGCCGCGAGGATCACCGCGACTCCGGCCACCCAAACTGTGCTTTTCGACATGCCTTTCCTCCTTGTTGTTCACCGACCGCGGTCAATGAGTATAGGGCACGAGAAACATCACGTCACTAGAACATCGGCCCAAATCCGAAGTCAAATCTCGGCATCCAGCGCATTTCCTCCTCGATCGGCCAGACCACATCGAGGCGAACGTGCATTCCCGCGGCGCTCACTCCGATCTCGATCCCCGTCGACGCGAGAACGTTCTCGGATCGAACCGATCGAAGGTTGACGCCAGCGTCGAAGAACGCGGACAGAGTGAGCCCCTCCGTCACCTCCAACCGGTACTCGAAGTTCGAGACGAGCAGCTGGTGGACCGCCACGCTCGTTGTCCCCCGGACTGTCATTGGGCCGCCCAGATCGTACAGCTGCGTCGCCGGAAGCCCGAGATCAGCGATCCCGGCTCTGAACCGAACAGCGATTACCTGATCCCGGTTCCCGAATAGCCCGAGGTCGACCGGCGAGAACTGGGCCCAAGCGAAATCGAGCTTCGCGTACTCGATCCCGGCCGCGAAGCCGCCCGCTTTCTCGAGTGACGCCGTTCGCCGCTGCCCCCCCGTCGGGAACGACGGGTCATCGACGCTGTTGTAGGACAGCGAGAGCGTCACCGCGTCAATCGGCGACCATAGGTGTTCACGTGCGCGCCGCGTCTCCTCATGCTTGTAGGAGAGCCCCAGGCTCAGGTAGTCGGCGATCGGATAACGGAACGACAGGCTGGAGCCGAGCGTCACAATCGATTCCTCAGACCCCTCCACGCTGACGCCCTTCACATTCTGATACAGATCCAGGCTCACTCGCTCGAAGTCCGGGAAGTACGCAACTGTGCTGTAGCCGAGGTTCCATGTGCTCGTCTCGGCCTCCTCGCCGGCCCCCAGCCCCCGCCGATAGCTGACCGAGACGTCCTGCCCCGTCCCAAACAGATTCTTCTGATTCACCGACAGCTCGCCGACAAGTTGCCCCGTGCTGGGATCCAGAGCGATCGCGCCGTTTACCCCCCCGAGGTGCTGTTTCTCCGAGACGCGAATCGTCAGCTTCACGCCGCTGTCGATCCATTCCGGAACGAGATCGATCGATCCGAAGTACCCGAGGGACGAGAGCTTCTGATAGTCGACTCGGAGTTCGTCCCTGTCGAGCACGTGGCCAACGCGGACTTTCATGTTACGCGAGATCACGTACGTCTCCGTCCGGCCGTTCCCGGTGATGACGATCTCCGAAATCCGCCCCTCCTCGACCCGAATGGGCAGGATGCCTCCGTCGACCGGCTCCGCGACGAACCGAACCATCACGTACCCGCTATCGTAGTAGAGGTCGTACACGCCCTCCAGGATCTGAAGAAGCTCGTAGTTGCTCACCGGGCCGCCCGCAATCGGGGCCAGCTTCGTGTGGACGGCGGATGGATCGAATCGCGTGACTCCCTTGAGCTCGATTGCTTTCGCCGCCGCCGGCTCCGTGATCAGCCGCCGCTCGGCCAGCTTCCAGCGCAGGTACACGGCGTCCTTCGCCTCCCCCTTCGCCGGGGCGATCTCGACGTCGGAGAAGTAGATCGACCGGTGGATTCGTTGCAGCGCGCTCTGGAGATCCTGTTGACGAAGAGGCTGATTCAGCGGGATGTCGATCAGTGCCTCGGCAGTTGCCGGGGGAACCGTCGTCAACCCCTCGATTCGGTGACCAACGACTTTCCCCTCGATGAATTCGATCTTCAAGATCTCCTTCGCTTCGATCTCCCCCACCATGATCAGGACGTACCCGCGATCCTGGTACTCCTCGATCACCTTCTGCAAGGCGGTCTCGAGCGAGATCCGATTGAGGACCCCTCCCGTTTTGACGTCGTTCTGGCGAAAGATGCTTCGGATCTTGCTCGTCGACATGATCCTGTAGTCGAACAACTTCAGCCCGAGGATCCTGAACGGCCGCCGGTTCACGTTCCCGGTGATGACGATCTCGCGGATCACGGGATTCTCGACGACGCGGAACGTGACCCGCCCCCCCTCGACCCGCGGCATCACTTCGCTGAACCAGCCCAGATCGAAGATCGCCTGTGAAGCCGCCTTCAGGTCGACAGCTTCAACCTCGTCTCCCGCACTGAACCCGACCACGCTCAACAAATCGCGATCGCGGATCTTGACCGTCCCCTCGATCACGATCTCGGAGACGCTCACCGGGAATTCCGCCTGGCTCCAACCGGCAACTCCCGTTCCAATGAGGGCGACTGCAACTCCGATCCAACACATCTTCTTCATTACCTTTCCTCCTCTTGCGGGGTCGCCGTCTCGCTGCTGCCACCCTCCGGACCGGTGGCAATAGTGAATCAATCTATCACGGGGATGTGAAACTTTCGTGAAAGCGCCGTGCCCGTGGTCTACTCCCCGAGATCCTCGCCCGCCGCGCGGTACTGCATCGCCTCGGCGACGTGCGCCGACGAGATCCGATCCGCTCGCTCAAGATCCGCCAGCGTCCGCGCGACCCGCAACACCCGTCCGTGCGCTCGGGCGCTGAGAGCGAACCGACGGACCGCTCGCTTCAGCAGCTCTCGGGCATCCCGGCTGAGCGCGCAATGTCGCTCGAGTTGACGACCGTCCAACTGCGCATTGCAATATTTGCCAGCCTCCCGGCTCATCCGTTCCCATTGTACCCGCCGCGCTTCTATGACTCTAGCCCGAACCGCGGTTGAAGCCTCGCCTCGACGCGAATCCATCAGGTCGTCCACCGGAAGCCTCGGTACATCCACAAAGAGGTCGATCCGATCGAGGAACGGTCCGGACAGCCGCTGACGATAGCGACGGAGATCGTGCGGCGCGCAGACGCACCCTTGGGCGGAGTCTCCCAGGTATCCGCACGGACACGGGTTCATGGCGGCGACCAGAGTGAACGATGCCGGGTACCGAACCGAGACGCCGGCCCGCGAAAGGAGGATCGCCCGGTCCTCGAGCGGTTGCCGGAGCGTTTCGAGCACTCGCCGATCGAACTCCGGGAGCTCGTCAAGGAACAGGACGCCGTGATGTGCGAGGGTGATCTCGCCGGGACCTGGGATCCCGTGTCCGCCGCCGACCATCCCGGCGTACGAGATCGTATGGTGTGGCGAACGAAACGGGCGGCGGACGATGAGGGGGCACCCGCGTTCGAGCCGACCGGCGATGCTGTAGACTCGCGACGTCTCCAGCGCCTCCTCGAATGACATCGGCGGCAGGAGATCCGGCAGACACCGTGCAAGCAGGCTCTTCCCTGCGCCCGGTGGTCCGACCATCAAGAGGTTGTGTCCCCCGGCCGCGGAGATCTCGAGCGCCCGCTTCGCCTGCACTTGCCCTCGAACATCCGCAAGATCCGACAAGACGGTGCGCATCCCGTCTTCAAGGAGACGTTCCCGATCGGCAGTCGCCCGGGGGATCTCCGCCCGTCCGGACAGGTGATCGACTGCCTCGGCGAGGCGTGTCACCGGATGGACCGACAGGCCGTCGGCAAGCGCCGCCTCCCCAGCGTTCTCGCGGGGGACGATCATCCCATCCACTTCCACGGACTGCGTTCGCAGTGCAATCGGGAGGACGCCGGGGACTCCCCGGACGCCGCCATCCAGGGCGAGTTCTCCGATCAAGAGGTATCGACCTCGCGATGGGCTCAGCTGGCCGGAAGCGATGAGGATGGCGATCGCGATCGGAAGATCAAAGCCGACACCCTCTTTCCGGAGGTCCGCCGGCGCGAGATTCGCCGTGATCCGCCGAGCCGGAAACGCGTAACCTGAGTTCTTGACCGCACTGCGGATCCGCTCCCGACTCTCGGAAACCTCCTTGTCCGGCAGCCCGACAATGTGAAAGCCCGGAAGACCGCCCGCAACATCGCACTGTACATCGATCAACCGCGCCTCGATCCCGAGGACGGCTCCACTGAGGAGGCGGGCGAACACAGCCTCAATCGTCCGCGCCGAACGCGTCGCGAATCAACCGGAGACGGTCGCCGCTCACAGCGAGCACGTCGAATCGCGCCGGCATGTCGTTGCTCGCCCATGACAGGAAGACCCGCGCCGAGGCGATCAGGCGCCTCCGCTTCCACAGATCGATCGCCGCCTCCGGCCCCCCGTATCCCTCCCTTGTGCGCGTTTTGACCTCGATGAAGGCGAGCGTGTCGCCGTCCCGCGCGATGATGTCGATTTCGCCGAACCGGCAATGCCAGTTCCGCGCAACAATCCGGTACCCGCAATTCCGCAGATACCGGCAGGCTTTCTCTTCCCCTCGGTCTCCGAGCGACCGCGCCTTGGTTTCCATGTGAGCATCCTATCCTATCGTATCACATCGCGCCACGATCGGTGGACACAGAACGCGGAATTGCGGTGCTGTCGCCCCTCTACTATAATCAGCTCCGATCGGACGAACGAAGAGGAGCGAATGGGAACGGTCTTGCAGAACATCCGCCCCATCCGAGGGCAATGTGCTGAGGCGCCTGCGATGAACTGCCGGATGGAGGGGACGTCGATCGTCGAGATCACTGGGGAGCAGATCTTGGCACGTCCCGGGGACCGGGTCGTGGACGGTGCCGGAAAGTGGGCGATATCCGGATTCGTCAACGCACACACCCACCTTCCGATGGTCCTCCTCCGCGGCATTGCCGACGATCTTCCACTGAAGGCGTGGCTTGAGGATGTCATCTGGCCGATCGAGCGCCGCTTGACTGCCGAAGATGTTTACTGGTGCTCACTCCTCGCAATTGCCGAATCGATCCGAAACGGAACCGTTGCCGTCTCCGACATGTACTTCCACGTTGACGCCGTGGCGCACGCGGTCGAGGAGTCTGGAATCCGTGCGCTGCTCTCCTACGGGATCATCGCGGCCAACCTCGACACGCACGGGCAGGCTGAGATCGAACGCACCGTCACCCTCGCCCAGCAGTGGAGCGGAGCGGCAGACGGGCGGATACAGATCGCGGTCGCGCCACACTCGGTCTCCACCTGCGGTGAAGACGTCTGGCAACGTGTTGTGGAGACGGCCGGAACGCTCGGTCTTCGGATTCACACCCATCTCGCCGAGACGCGATCGGAAGTCGAAGACCAGCGTGCGCTGACCGGAGAGCATCCGGTGGCGTACCTCGATCGCATCGGCGTATTTGACGTCCCGACCGTCGCCGCCCACGTCGTCCACGTCGGGGAACCCGAGATCGGTCTCCTCGCCGCCAACAACGTTCGAATCGCTCACTGCCCGAAGAGCAACGCCAAATTGGGAAGCGGCATTGCTCCGATCGCGCGGATGCTATCGGCGGGCCTGATCGTAGCGCTCGGCACCGACGGCGCCGCGTCGAACAACCGCCTCGACCTGGTCGAGGAGATGAGAGCGGCGTGTCTCCTGCAACGGGCGAGCGCCGAGGACCCGACACTCCTCCCGACGGAGGCGATGATCGTGATGGCCACGGACGCCGGACGGACCGCCCTCGGCCTTCCCCGGGCGTTGACCGCGGGCGGTGCAGCGGATATCGTCTTGATCGAGCCGGACGCACTTCACGCATCCCCGCCCCACGATCCGAGGTCGATGCTGGTCCACGCAGCCGCCGCGGGGGACGTCACCGATGTGATCGTCGCTGGTCAGTTCTTGATGCGAGAGCGGGAACTCCTCACCGTCGACGAGGAGAGAGTCAAAGCGGAGGTGAAGGACCGCCTTCACCGGTACGTTCATTGAGTACCCCGCCTGGGGGGCGGGCGACACCCCCCCTCGGACGCGGGACGAGGAGGAACGATGACCACAGAGACAACGGCCCAGATTGTCCGCGAATACGGAATCAACGAGAACGATACGGGATCCGCTCCGGTGCAGGTTGCACTCCTGACCGGGCGGATCCAGCAGCTAACCGAACACCTGACGACACACAAGAAGGATTTCAGCTCTCAGAGAGGGCTGCGGAAACTGGTCGGCCAGCGCCGGCGGTTGTTGAAGTACCTCAAAGAGCATGATCTGTCGACATACCGAGAGTTGATCGAGCGATTGGGAATCAGAGGAGTCTGAGCATCTTATGTACGCAAGAGAAACCATGCTGTTCGGGGGGAAGGAGCTTTCCCTCGAGACCGGGCGGCTCGCCCGGCAGGCCAGCGGCGCAGTGCTCGCCACCCACGGCGACACGCGTGTGTTGGTCACCGTCGTGACTGCGGAAGCCCGCGAGGACATCGGATACTTCCCCCTCCGGGTCGACTACGAAGAGCGATTCTACGCCAGCGGCAAGATCCCGGGCGGGTTCTTCAAGAGAGAAGGGCGGCCGAGTGATGTAGCGGTCCTCAGCGGGCGGATGATCGACCGGCCGATCCGTCCGCTCTTTCAAAAGGGGTACAACGATGAAGTGCAGATCGTCGCGACCGTCTTGTCTGCAGAGCCGGACTGCTCCCCGAGCCTGCTGGCGATCCTCGGCGCCTCGACGGCGCTGATGATGTCGGGCGCGCCGTTCCAGGGCCCGATTGCGGCCGTGAAGGTCGGACAGACGGACGGACGGCTGGCCATCAACCCCGACGCCGAGTCCTTGGAGACCGAGGGTGTCGATATTACCGTCGCCGGGACTCGGCGGACCGTCACCATGGTTGAGGGGATGATGGATGAGCTTCCGGAGGCAGAGGTCGTGGAGGGCATCCAGCTCGCCCACAGGGCCATTGTCGAGCTGATCGAGTTCCAGGAGCGGTTCATCGAGCGAGTCAAGCCGGAGAAAGAGGCGTTCGAGGCGCCGGTCCAAGACCATGCCGTCCGCGATCGAGTCCGGGGGCTCATCTGGGACCGATTCCCGGCGATCCACGCTGTGGCATCGAAGCAGGAACGAAGCGAATTTCTCGACGAACTCAAACAAGGCGCCCTGGAACGGCTCGTCGCTGAGACACCGAACGAAGACGACGCCCTTCTACTGCAGAATTCCGTCGCCGACGCGGTCGAAGACCTTCTCGAGGAGTACATGCGACAGCAGATCCTCGATCGCGGGATCCGTCTCGATGGGCGCCGTCCCGAGGAGATTCGGCCGATCCAGTGCGAGGTCAGCGTCCTCCCGCGAACGCACGGCTCCTCTCTCTTCACCCGCGGCGAAACGCAGAGCCTCGGCATCGTCACGCTCGGCGCCACTCGAACCGATGAGCAGATCATCGACCAGATGATGTTCGACGGCCGGAAACGATTCATGCTCCACTACAACTTTCCTCCGTACTCCGTCGGAGAGGTCGGCCGGATCGGTTCACCGAGCCGAAGGTCGATCGGGCACGGGTATCTCGCAGAGAACTCGCTCCGCGCAGTGATGCCGACCGAGGAGGAGTTCCCCTACGTCGTCCGAGTCGTCTCCGAGATCCTCGAGTCGAACGGATCGTCGTCGATGGCGACCGTCTGCAGCGCATCGATGGCGATGATGGATGCTGGGATCCCTATTCGGAAGGCAGTCGCCGGCATTGCTATGGGGCTGATTCAGGACCAAGACAGCGACCGCCGCGTCGTTCTCACCGACATCCAAGGGGAGGAGGACCATCACGGCGACATGGACTTTAAGGTCGTCGGGACGAAGGAGGGCGTAACGGGCTTCCAGCTCGACGTCAAGGTGGGCGGTATCGACAGTGAGACAATGCGTACCGCGCTCGAACAGGCGCGCCGCGCCCGGCTGACGATCCTCGCCGAGATGGAGCGGGCGATCCCCGCCCCGAGACAGGCGCTGTCCTCGTACGCGCCTCGGTTGATCATGATCTCGATCCCCGAGGAAAAGATCGGCCTCGTGATCGGTCCGGGCGGGAAGATGATCCGACGGATCATCGAAGAGACCGGCGCAGAAGTCGACATCGAGGACGACGGCACTGTGAAGATCGCCGGCCCCAACGAGGAGTCGGTGTGCGCTGCGCGCACCTGGATAGAGGATCTCACTCAGGAGCTCGAAGTGGGCATGGTCTTCAAAGCCCGCGTGACGCGCATTGTTGACTTCGGCGCGTTCGTCGAACTGAAGAACGGTTCAGAGGGGCTCGTGCACGTATCGAATCTTGCGTCCGGCTACGTCGACAAAGTGTCCGACATCGTTTCTCCCGGCGACGAGATCACGATCGAAGTCATCGGCGAGGACAAGATGGGCCGTCCCGACCTCCGTCGAGTCGAGGACCCGGACGAACCGAGGCGGGAGCGTCCTGCGCGCGGGGATCGAGCCGAGCCGTCCGAGCGCCCGCGCAGCGGCTCCAGGGATCACAAGGAGAAGGGCACGCGCCGCGAACACGACGACCGAAGGAAGAACGGTCCGCCGAAGCCGCCAACACGCACCGTGAAGGAAGGGGACGTCCTCGTAGGGACCGTCACGAACACGACGGACTACGGCGCATTCGTCGAGCTGACCGCCGATGTGACGGGCCTGATCCACATCTCAGAGCTCTCGGACGAGTACGTCCGCCGGGTAACCGACGTCGTCCGAACGGGCGATGCAGTCAAGGTCGAGGTCCTGAACGTCGACGATCGAGGGCGGTACAAACTGCGACGGATCCCCGAAGACAACGGGAACGGCCGCGGCGAGAATAGCCACGGGCGTCATCAAGCGGAGGAGAACAAGGGACCCAAGACGCCGGTTCACGAAGCCGAGGAGCCGGGGGAGACGGAGTTCGAGGATCGCTGGTGATCCGGTCGCTCTACCCCGGAGCGTACGAGGCGATACTCAACAACGGGATGCGGGTCCTTGCCGAAGAGGTCCCGCATTCCCGATCAGTTAGTGTTGGGCTGTGGTTCCGCGTCGGTAGCCGCGACGATCCCGACGAGTTATCCGGACTCGCGCACTTCATCGAGCATCTCGTCTTCAAGGGAACCCAGCACCGCGACGGGGCGCAGATCTCGGCCGAGATCGACGCGATCGGCGGACACCTCAATGCGGCGACCGCCAAAGAGTCGACCTGCTTCTACGCGGACGTCCCTGCGGATGGGTTGTCGATCGCCATCGATGTCATCGCCGACCTCGCGTTGTCTCCGGCGCTCGCACCCGACAAGATCGATCTGGAGCGGGGCGTCGTTCTCGAGGAGATCCGCGCTCATGAAGACGATCCGGAGCAGTCGGCGTACGAGATCTTCTCGTCGAACGTCTGGACTGAACGCCATCCGCTTTCTCGATCGGTCCTGGGCGAGAAAACGACGATCGCCGCCGTCGCACGCGACGCGATCGCCGATCATCATCGGCGGTATTACGATCCGGCCAACAGCGCCCTCGTCGTCTGCGGCGCCGTCGATCACCGAAGCCTCCTCGATGAGGCCGCACGTCGGTTCCCCGGCAGTTCGGCAGCGGCGCCCGCCGGCCGGCGTCTCCGCTCGTCGCCCGTCCTCCATCCGGCGATCGCCCATCACGACCGGCCGACCGGGCAGACGCACATCTACTTGGGCCTCCCTGGTCCCAGCGCGATCGATGACGATCGCTTCCCGCTCGAAGTCGCCAACTCGGTCTTCGGCGACGGAACGAGTTCCCGTCTGTTCCGAATGATCCGCGAGGAGCGTGGCCTCGCGTACGCCGTATCGAGCAGCGTGACGCACTACTCCGATGGAGGCCTGTGGCTCACCTACGCTGGCGTCGCTCCCAGTGCGGCGCAGTTGGCGATCGAGCTGATCCGAAGCGAGCTGCAGCGGCTCCGAGAGGAGAACATCAGTGAAGAGGAGGTCTCCCTCGCCAAGTCGAAGCTGCGGGGGTATTTCATCCTCGGAATGGAGACGAACTCCAACCGCATGGCTCGCCTCGGGAGTGCCGCGATGACCAACCGGGAGGTCCTCTCTCCCGACGACCTGCTCGCCCGCATCGATCGCGTGACGCCGGACGACGTCGTCCGAGCCGCCCGCCAGTTCAACGCGCCGGACCGGATGAACCTCGCCACTGTCGGCCCGCGAGGATAGCTGTCGGCCGATTGCGATCGCTCCGTCCGCGCGCTACCATCGGACGCCATGCCGGATGCGATCTACCCCGGGAGCTTCGACCCGATGACCTACGGTCACATCGACATCGTTCGCCGCGCCAAGCGGCTATTTCAGCGGCTCCACCTCGCCATCGTTGCGAACCCGAACAAGTCGCCGTTGTTCACGATCGAAGAGCGGATCGCCATCACGCGCGCCGCTCTGGATGAGGTCGGTCTCGACTGCGTCGAAGTCATCAGCTACGGGGGCCTCCTGATTGACTGCGCCCGGGAGCTCGGCGTCGACGCGATCGTCCGCGGGTTACGCGCCAATTCCGATTTCGACTACGAATTCCAGATGGCCCTTACGAACCGGGACCTGGACGATCGCTTCGAGAGCGTCTTCTTCATGACCGCCGGGAAGTACAGCTTCCTCTCCTCATCGATCGTCAAGGAGGTCTGTCGATACGGGGGGGAGATCTCCTCGTTCGTGCCGGAGAGCGTCGAATCCGCACTGAAGGCGAAGCTACTGACGGATTGATTCCGTCACGCTCTCGGCTGCGGTCTCGCGGCCGCTACGCACTGCTCGCAGACCACGCTCCGCCTGCATTCGCCGGATACCGCGCTCCGTGATCGTCAGTAGTCACGGATCACCATCCCGACCGACGGCCACATCCCGAATCTCGAGTAAAAGGCCTGGAGAACGCAATCGCATGTGAGATCGATCGTCGGGATCCCCTCTAGCTTCTCTAGGACCCGCCGCATCAACTCGGTCCCGATTCCGCGCCCTTGATAGTCCGGCAAGACCTCGAGGAGCGGGATAAACGCGGACTGCACCCCGTCCGACAGCGCAGTGACGAACCCCACGACCTGGCTGCAACTACTGTCAACCGCGAGGACGACGTGTGAACTCCCTCGCAGGATCCGCAGGTGAACGTCCGGAGCCGGCGGAGCCTTCCATCCCGCAAAGAAACCTTCGAGCATCCGGGGGGTGATCCCGCACAGCCTGTCGGTGTACTCGATCATCACGCCTCCAGCGTGCTTGCAGCAGCTGCTCGGCGCGCTCTCTGAACTGACGGCACACGCAACGCCATCCGTGCCCGCAGCCTTGTGGATCGCCCCGTCGACGGCTTCGCCACCGGACAACGTCTCGTTTCGCCGCGTTGACGCCCGTGCCCGATCGAGACCCTCGTGATGGCGCCCTGCATCATCTCGATGTGCGCTGCGGCGGCCTCGTCTACGTTCGATTCGCCAGCGCCTTCTTCACGTGCGGGATCAGCCCGCCGTCCTCGAGGATCGCGAGCACCTCCGCCGGAAGCGCGGGGAATCGGTACTCCGCACCCTTGTGGCGCAGGATACCGGCCCCGAAGTCGATCCGAACCTCGTCGCCGGCCTCGATCCGCTCGGTCCCTTGCGCCAGCTCAATGACCGGAAGTCCGCTGTTGATCGCGTTGCGAAAGAAGATACGCGAGAACGACTTGGCGACAACAGCGCCAACGCCGGCCGCCTTGATACAGATCGCGGCCTGCTCGCGGGACGACCCGCACCCGAAGTTCCGGCCGGCAACGACCACGTCCCCCGCCCGGACCTCCTTCGCAAACGCGGGATCGAGGTCCTCCATTGCGTGCTGTGCCATCTCCGTGGCCTCCATCGGTTGATAGGCGTACTTCCCCGGGAAGATAACGTCCGTATTGACGTCGTCGCCGTACTTCCAGACACGCCCTTCGATCATGGTCGCCCCTCCTGGAGGAACTCCCGCGGATCGGTGATCCGCCCAGTGACCGCCGACGCCGCGACGGTCGCCGGCGATCCAAGATACGTCTCGGCTTCGGCCGATCCCATCCGCCCCTTGAAGTTCCGGTTCGCGGTGGAAATGCAGATCTCCCCAGGCGCGAGAACCCCTTGATGCGCCCCGAGGCACGGCCCGCACCCGGGGTTCAGCAGGATTGCTCCCGCCCGGACGAACGTATCGATCAGCCCTTCGCGCAGCGCGTCAAGCAAGACCTCCTGCGACGCAGGGAGGACGAGCATCCGCACCCCCCGGGAGAGCCGCCGCCCCGCGAGGATCTTCGCTGCGAGCCGAAGGTCCTCAATCCGTCCGTTCGTGCACGTCCCGAGGAGCGCCTGATGGATGCGCACGCCGGCGACTTTGCCGACCGGGACGACGTTGTCGACGCTGTGAGGTCGCGCCACCTGAGGAGCGAGCCCGGACACATCGTAGACGAAGACGTCCTCGTATTCCGCGTCCGAATCGGGGTAGACCGGTGCATATCGAGCCTCAGCGCGGTGCTCAAGGAACGCGAACGTCTTGGCGTCCGGCGCGCAGTACCCGTTCTTCGCACCCATCTCGATCGCCATGTTCGCTAGGACCATCCGGTCTGAGAGAGACATCGCGTCGACTGCCGGCCCGGTGAACTCGATCGACTTGTACAGGGCGCCATCGGCGCCGATCGAGCCGATGATATGGAGAATCAGGTCCTTCGCCGTGACCGGTCCGTCGAGCCGCCCCCGGATCTCCATTCTCAGGCTCGCCGGCGCCTTGAGCCAGATCCGAGACGTCGCATACAAGACGGCCATCTCCGATCGGCCCACGCCGGCCGCAAACGCCCCGAACGCTCCGTAGGTCGTGGTGTGCGAGTCAGATCCGAGGATCAGCCGCCCGGGGAGCGCGAACCCCCTCTCCGGGAGGACTTGATGGCAGATCCCGGTCCCCGCGTCGTAGAACCGGTCGATCCCCTGCGCAGCCACGAACTCACGCACCTGCTTGTGGCCGAGGGCGTAGTCCTCCGTCGCCGCGGGGACGGTGTGATCCAGGACCACGACGAACCGTTCGGGATCCTTGACCCGCGGAACGCCGATCTTGGCGAACGTCTTTGCGATGGCAGCGGTGTTGTCGTGCGACATGCAGATGTCCGGCTCGACCTCGACCATCTGCCCGACTTCCACGTGATCCCGCCCGGCCTTCGCCGCCAGGATCTTCTGTGCGAACGTCATCGCCATCCGAATCACCCCTCGATCGGATCGAAGTTCATGAAATCGGCGTAGTGGAGGATGATCGCCTCGGGTGTCCGCTTGTACGGGTCTCCTTCCTTCGAGTGAGTCCCAATGATGTGCAAGACCTCAGCCGGAAGGCCGTGCGCATCGGCGATCGCAACTCCGGAGAACGGGTGTCGCACGAGCTTCCCGGCAGCCGACTTCCGGAACGTCCCGCCCTTCTCTTCCGTCTCGAGCAGCTTGCCGATGTCGTGCAGCAGTGCGCCGCTGAGCAAGGTGTCCCGATCGAGGGACAGGTCGACCCCCGCGAAGATCTCCTCGAACGTGTCGGCGACGCGCGCGCAGATCCGGGTGACGCTTCTCACGTGCTGCGCGAAGCTGGCGTTCACCTTCTTGACGAGTGTAAACGGCATCCGGCTCAGGTCGTCGGGCGTCCATCCCCCCCGCTTCAGCCCGTCGAGCCAGGCGGCGACCACCTTCTCCTTCAGGTCAGGGTCCGAGACCCATTCGATCTCCGGCAGAACCGCAATCAGTCGCTCTCTCACTTGAATCCCTCCACCTTACGTACCACATCGATCACCGTCCCGTCGCGCCATTCGATTGCCGCGATGATCTCATCGCCGAAGACCGGCCGGCAAATCGGCTGGATGAACCGATCGGCGTCCCGCTTGATCTCTTCCAGAGAGCGTACGGGGAGACCTGCCGCTACGAATCGCTCACGAAGATCCTCCCGCCGGGGATTCACCGCAATCCCCCGCTCCGTCACCACGACGTCGATCACCTCGCCCGGTGTCGTCACCGTCGTCACCCGGTCGACGATCGGTGGGATCCGGCCGCGAAGCGCGGGCAGTGTGATCATCGTCATCGCCGCTCCGGCCGCCACGTCCTGGTGCCCGCCGATTCCGTGCAACAACAGCCCGTCGGAGTGCGTGTTGACGTTGACGTTGAAATCGAGATCGACCTCCGTCGCCCCGAGGAACGCGACGTCCAGCTTATACGTGGAACAGCCGCGGGAGTCGTAGTTCGCGTACATTCCCGGATCCATGATCAGATGTGCAGAGTCGTCCCGCAACGACGCGATTGCATCGAGGTCGAACGCCTGTCCGTCGAGGATCGCACGGATCAGCCCGCGCCGGAGGAGATCGACGAGCATTGTCGTCCCGCCTCCCATTCCGAATGACCCGACGATCCCGGCCTGCTCCATCTCGTCGCCCAGGAACTTCGTCGCAGCGAGCGAGATTCCGCCCGCTCCGCCCTGGAAGCTGAACCCGTCGACGAAGTACCCCGATGCCTTGACCACGTCAACGGTGCGGTGCGCGATCAGGAGCCGCGTCGGGGAGTTCGTGAGCTGAAGCGTTCCGGAGGAGATCGAGTTCGGGTCGCCGATCTCGTCGACGACGACGACGTAATCCGTCCATCCCTGTTGGATCTCCATTGGGTAGACCGGATACGGCTGGAGGTCGTTCGTGATGACGACTGTCTTGCGGGCGTATTGTGCGTCGATCGCAGAGAAGGTGATCGGCCCGCACGGTGACTTTCCCCGAATTCCGGTCGCGTTCCCGTACAGATCGGCCTGCGGCGCGGCGATGAACGCGACATCGATTTGCAGATCGCCCGCTTCGATCGCTCGCCACCGCCCGCCGTGCGAGCGAAGGACCGCCGGCTCCCGAAGCCTCCCGCCCCGGCTGATGAACTCCCCGACCGGACCGTTCATCGACCCTTCGATGCGCGACACGACGCCGGCCTCGACGTGACGGACGATCGGATCGTGAACCCCGAACAGCGCGGTTGGGCAGATCCGCAGGTCCCGAAGTCCCCGTCGGGCGCAGGCATCGAGAACGCGGTTGACAACGCGATCGCCCTCGCGGAACGAATGGTGAAACGAAATCGTCATCCCGTCGGAGAGGTCGCACGCCTCGATCGACGCCTCGATCGAGGGGAGCACCTTGTCCTCGCGCTGAGGCGTCCACTTCTGGTGACGGGCCGCCTTCGCACCCTCCGGTCGGGTTGCGAATGCCCCCTGAAACGGCCGCACCTGCGCCGATCCGATCCGTTCCGGGATCTCCCGTCCGACTGCGTTTCGCATCACGCTCCGCCCCCGCTTGTCAGCGTCTCCGCGTACCGAATCAGCCGACTCGCCCGCGCGACGACCGGTTGATCGATCATCCGGCCGTCGAGGGCGACCGCGCCGAGCCCTCGCTCCTCCGCCTCCCGAGCCGCCTCCACAATCGCCTTCGCCCGCGCGATGTCCTCCACGGTTGGCGAGAACGCACGGTGAATCGCCGGGAGTTGGCGAGGATTGATCGCCCCCTTTCCGTCGAACCCGAGGTCCCTCGCGTGGTTCGCCTCGTCGACAAGCCCCTCCTCATCTGCAATGTCGGCGAAGACGGTGTCCGAGGCCTGAACGCCGGCCGCTTTGGCGCCTGCGACGATCCGTGAGCGCGCGAAAAGCAGCGGCTCGCGCGTCCGACGCGCGCCGACGTCCCGCGTGTAATCCTCCGCTCCGAATGCGACCACGACGACTCGCTCGTCGGCGGCGGCGATCTCCTCACAGCGGATCACGCCGCGACCGGTCTCGATAATCGGCATGATCCACGTTCGTCGCGGCTCCAGGCTGATCGCTCGTTCGGCCTCGTCGAGCGCCCTTGCCAGCTCCCGCACATCATCGGCGCCCTCCGCCTTCGGGAGGCAGACCCCGTGCGGCCGCCCCTGGAGGATCTCGGTCAAGTCGTCCGCCCCGCCAGCGCGGAGCGCGTTGATCCGAACCCAAACCTCCTCAGGGAATGCGACCGACAACAACAGGTGCTTCACCAGGATGCGCGCCGCCATCTTCTCTCCCGGCGGTACCGAGTCCTCGAGATCGAGCAGGACACAGTCAGCGCCGTGAATCTCCGCCCCTGCCAGCAATCGGGGGTTGTTCCCGGGGACGTAGAGCCGGCTGCGACGCGGCCGATCCCGGTCCGAGCGCACTCGCGGGGTCTCGAGATCGCTTCGCCCGCTTCCGGCTCCTGTCGCCGTTCGAACGGCCGCTTCGACGCGCGCACGGACGACGTAATCGAGCGACCCGAAGTCCTCAACCTCGACGGAAATGCGCTCGGTTCCGAGCGCGTCGAGCATCCCGGTGCACACGAACCGCAGCCCCCGCTCCAGGAGATCCGGGTTTTTCGTCCGGACCACAATCGAGCGGCGTTCGGCCGCTCGGACCGCGACCCGGCAGTCGCTCTTTGCGTCCGTCCCGACACAGGCTTCGACTTCCATCCGCACCCCCTAGCTAGGACATGAGGAGCGCCATGACCGCTTTTTGCGCGTGGAGTCGGTTCTCGGCCTGATCGAAGATCGCGCTCCCTGGGCTGCGGGAGGCACCGTAGCTGATCTCCTCGCCGTAGTGCGCGGGAAGGCAGTGGAGAACGATCGCAGACTCATCGGCGATCCTGAGCACCTCCTCGTCGATCGTGAACCCATCGAATGCGTTGCGTTTGCTGGACGCAGTCGCCTCCTGCCCCATGCTGACCCAGACATCGGTGTAGAGAACGTCGGCACCACCAGCCGCTTCGCGTGGATCGTGCGTGATCTCCACGACGCCACCCGTCTCGCGAGCCCGACGGACGATCTCCTCGCTTGGCTCGCACCCGGGCGGGCATGCGATCCGAACGGTCATCCCAACTTTCGTGCAGCCGTTGATCAGGGAGTGCGCGACGTTGTTCCCGTCACCGATGAACGCGAGCGTCAGCCCCTCGTATCTCCTCTTCTTCTCCCAGATTGTCAGGAGGTCGGCGAGCGCTTGACAGGGGTGGTACGTATCACACAGACCGTTGATCACCGGGACCGTCGCGTGTTCCGCAAGCTCCCGGATTGTCTCGTGCTTGAACACGCGCGCCATGATCCCGTCGACGTACCGAGACAGGTTGAGGGCGATGTCCTCGGTAGTCTCCCGTTGCCCAAGTTTGATGTCGTCCGGCCCGAGGTAGATCGCGTGCCCCCCGAGCTGCCACATCCCGGTCTCGAACGAGACCCGCGTTCTGAGCGAAGGCTTCTGGAAGACCATCGCCAACGTCTTCCCGCAGAGCATTCGGTGTTCCACCCCCGCGCGAAGCTCCCGCTTGAGATGTTTGGCCAATTCGAGCAACTCGAAGATCTCCTCACCGGTGAGATCAGCGAGTGTAACAAGGTGTCTCGCCTTCATGTAACCGCGCCTCCCGATGACGTGACGTACGCGGGAAGATCAACGAAAACGAATCTTCGCCGCGATGAGAGATGATAGCCGATCCGAAACGCCCGTCCAACGGGGATGCTCATCGATCGGCGTGCTCCGCCCCCGGGTGCTGCACCCGGATCGAGTGAATCCCGAGTCGGTTCGCACCGAAGACGTCGGTCACCCAGCGGTCGCCGATCATCACCGCGTCGTCCGGCGTCGCACCGAGTCGATCGAGCAAGGCGAGATACCCGCGCCGGGACGGTTTCTTCGCGGTGTGAACGACTTCGTATCGCTCCTCGAGCGCTTCGATCACGGGATCTCCCGCCGGGCGACGACGATTCGTGAGAATCCCGATCCGGAACCCGCGTTCGCTCAGCCCGCCGAGGAGTCCGTCGACCGGACGGGAAAGCCGATCCGGCCGCCTCCGGCCGAGGGTGTTGTCGAGATCGAACAATAGGACGCGCCTGTGCTCAGCGTGGAGCCGATCGTAGTCGATCTCGAAGATTGTGCGAGCCGTCTCCGCCGGGCGGAATCGTCCGATCATCCCTCGCGCACCACCGAGCGGATCCTGGCTCGACCCCTTAGACGCGCCATCAGCGCGAGGAACTCGTCCTCCATTCCTAGCGAGACGTACACGCGATATTCGGCCCGGCCGTCCCGAAGCCGGAACTCACGACGTACGTTCGCCAGGCCGTCGTAGGCGCTGATCACCGCGTCGATGAAGTGGATCTCCTCCTCGTCCGTCCCGACCCAGTAGACAACGGCATGGCTCATCCGCTCGCCTCCGTCGGCGGTTCGATTCGGGAGATCGCCTTCCTCAATGCGATCTCCGGGTCAACGCGCTCATCCCACGCTGCCGCGATCTGCTCCAGGATCCGCGCACCGGCACGAACGTCCTCGTCCGGATCGTCGTCGATCGATCGTAGCCCGTTTCGGTTCCCATCGATCGCTTTGCGCGCTGCAAGAAGCACCGGCATCCGGAACGGCCGTCCGCCCTCGTCCTCCTTGATCTCGCGCCATCGCCGGCAAATCGACGACAGATCGTTCGACGCGTCGCCGAAAACGTGCGGATGACGCCGGATCAGCTTCTCAGCGATCCGCTCTATGACGTCACCGATCGCGAACGATCCCGCCTCCGCGGCGATCTGACTGTGAAGCAGCACTTGCAGTAACAGATCGCCAAGCTCGCCGGCCAGCGCGTCTGGATCGCCGGCGTCGATTGCGGCGAGTGCCTCGTACGCTTCCTCCAGCAGGTAGGGGCGCAACGAACGATGATCTTGCGCGCGATCCCACGGACAGCCAGCCGCGGGGTCGCGCAGCCGAGCGATCAGCCGGATCAGATCGTCGAACGACCTATCCGCCATCTGTCTCGACGATCGGCACCCTGGTATTACTCTCTGTCTGGACGCCCTCGGTCTCGTCGACGATCGGCTCGGCTGGGACGGTCCCCCCCGCTTGCACGATCAACGACCGCACTTCGTCGCGGCGGTGCGCCGGATCGTCTTTCTGAACCTGCTCAAGGTTCTTCAGCGCGTCCTGCTCCTGGCCAAGTGCGATCTGGAGTCGGGCGGTTTCGATCAACGCGTCGAGTCCCGCCGACGACAGGGGACGCCCCACGCCGACTTGCTGTCGGTATGCCTCGTTCATCGCCTTGTACAAGCTCAGTCGATCCGCGTCGGTCGCCGCTCGCGCCAAGCCACGGTTCAGGTAGTCGACCGCCGTCCCATACTCCGTTCGCCACTGATACGCCTCGGCGATTCCCAGATACGCCTGCAAATCGCCCGGGGCAAGATCGAGAACGGCAGCGTATTCGCGGATAGCTGCCGACCACTTGTACTGATCGGCGAAGATCCGGGCTAGCCGGTAGCGGATCGACGGATCACTCGGACGCAGATCGGCAAGGATCCGAGCGATCTCCTCCCGCTTTGTGTCGTTGAACGAGTGGGTCAGCGCGAGCTCCAGATTCCTCGCTGCGGACTCCTTCTCTCCACGCGCCAGTTGGACACGGCCGAGTCCTTCGTAGGCCTCTGCGTGGTACGGAGATCGCGTTATGACGCTTCGAAACTCGCTCTCTGCCTTGTCCAGCCTTCCGGCGTGAAAGTACGTCTGCCCCATGTAGACGCTCAGTTCCAGGGATCCGCCGGACCGGAGCCCCTTCTCGAACCGGTCGATCGCTGTCGCATAGTAGCCGTCGATCGCGCCCGCGAGCGCCGTCAGGCGGTCCTCCTCCTCGGACGTTCGCTCCCCGAGGGCCGTCAGGCGCTCTCGTTCCTCCGCAACGGACCGCAGGCGAGCGAGAGCAACCCGGCCTTCCGCGATGACCAGGTTCACGTTCCCAGGATCGATCCTCGCGACGTCCCCGAGGAGCCTCTCCGCTTCTTCGAGTTCTCCGACTTGGAGCTCGACGTTGACGAGCTTCAGCAGGACGCTCGTATCCTCGGGACGAAGCCCCAATGCGCTTTCGTAACGGGTCTTGGCGAGCATGTGGTTTCCCGACTTGACCGCCAGGTCCCCCGACGCAATGTACGCTGCGGCGAACGTGGGATCCTTCCGAAAGACTTCAACAAACTGCTGCTCTGCTTGAAGCAGGTTCCCTTGATCGACGTAGAGCTTGCCGAGCAGGTACTTCACCGTCGTGCTGTCGGGGCTCAACGAGAGGACTCGATTCAGGAACTTCTCGTCGACGTCGACAAGCTCCAGAGCTTCCATGTAGAGGGCGAGCGCTCTCTCCTCGCATTCGCTCTGATCGGCTCGCAGCGAACCGATCCGGGCCGTATCCTCCTCGGTCGGCTCCTCAATCTGCTCGAGTTCGTTGCGTTCCCCGGCGAGTCGGGCCGCCTTCCCTTCGTAGATCCGGCCGAGGTAGTAGGCAAGGTATGGATCGCCGACGTCGCCCCTTTCTCGCACGCGTTCGAACGCCGCCGCCCCTCGGTCCAGGTCCTCCTGCTGGATCAGGTACGCCTCAACCAACGGAAGCTGGATTTCCACCGCGCTCGCCGCGCGAACCTCGTTGTACCAAGATGCGAACCGCTCGTTCGCTGTCTCCGAGATGTAGTCGGTTCGCACCGTGTCCCGAATCTCAACAAGTGTCGGGGCGTGTCTCGCTTTCCGGTCGGTGACCTGGATGATGTGGACGCCGTACTGCGTCTCGACCGGATCACTGATTTCACCGATCTGGAGAGAGAAGGCGACGTCTTCGAACTCGGGGACCATCTCCCCGCGGCCGAACCACCCGAGATCCCCTCCTGCCTCCTTCGTCCCTTGGTCGCTCGAGTGCGCCCTTGCCAGGGTTGCGAAGTCGGCGCCGGCTTCGAGCTGCCGGAGAAGGTCCTGAGCCGTCGCCAGGTCCCCGACGAGGATGTGCGACGCCTTCACCTCCTCGGGCTCATCGTAGCGTGCGATGTTCTTCTCGAGGTACGCGTGCAAGTCCGCGTCCGTCGGCTCGACCGTCCCGATGACCGCCCGACGCAGCGCCTCGTTCTGAAGATCCGCCTCGATCCCCTGCCGGAATGACGCTTGGAACTCCTGCAGCGTTCGGCCCTGCCCCGTCAGGTACGTCGCGAGCTGCTCCTCGGTGATCTGGTACCCAGCGAGCATCGTGTTGTACTGCTCGCGGAACTCGGCGTCAACTTCGCTCTTCGGAACGCTGATCTTCCGCCGCCGTGCCTCCTGCACTAACAGCGTCTGGCGAATCAGCGCATCAACGGCCTCCGCACGCACTTGCAGCCGGAAGAGCGCGCCGTTCGCGCCGACGAGGAGGGAGTTGAAATCCTGCCCGACCGCTTGGTAGTAGGCGCGATACTGGTTGAGCAGGTTCGTCGCCGTCTGATCGACCTGTTCCACCGGGATCCGGTCGCCGTTCACCACCGCGGCGACTGTCGGCCCGTCCCCGTCGATCGCCGTGCTGCGCCGGAAAATTCCGGCCTGATCGAGCGTCACGAGGCCGACGCCGCCAACGAAAAACGCGATGACGACAGCCCAGATGATCGTTTTCTGATGGCGCTTGAAGAACTTGGACATCTTCCTGGGTCACTCCCTTGGGTCGGATTCGACAATCGGTGCGGATGGTACTGACCCGTCCGACACCGAACAAGGAGATCTCCGCGACCGCTCTCGGGTCCTCAGAGTGCGGGTGTGGGGGTCCCCATCCCGTGGACGGCGTGTCGTGGGCGCACCGAGAAGTGAATCGCCGTCTTCTCCTCATCGTCATCGCCGATGCGGATGCTCGTGAAGCTGGGCATGAAGTAGAGGTCGACCCCGCTGGCGGCCACGTATCCGCGAGCAATGGCAATCGCCTTCACCGCTTGATTGACCGCCCGTGGGCCGATCACTTGGATCTCGGCCGCCCCCTCAGAACGGATCCCGTTGGCGATCGCGCCCGCCGCCGCGCCGGGATCCGAATTCGACGACACCTTCAACATCTCCATCGGCCCTCCCGCTCCGTTACTTCGCGCTCTCGGTGAACTGCGTCTGACGGATCACGTTCACCTTGATCTCTCCCGGGTAGTTTAGCTCTTCCTCGATCGCCCGTGCGATGTCGTAGGCGAGCTTCGCTGCCGCTTCGTCTCCCGCCCGGTCCGGCTGTACCATCACGCGCACCTCCCGGCCCGCCTGCAAAGCGTACGCCTCCTGCACGGACGGAAACGATCGGCACAGATCCTCGAGATCCTCCAGGCGCTGAATGTAGCGCTCCAACGTCTCTTGCCGTGCCCCGGGACGCGCGGCGGAAAGGGTGTCGGCGGCCTGGATGAGGACATCCAGAATTCCGGTCGGGTCAACGTCCTCGTGATGGGCCGCGATGGCCTGCACGATGTCCTTTCCCTCACCGTAGCGGCGTGCCAAGTCCGCACTGATCAGCGCGTGCGGCCCGTCCACCTCATGATCGACGGCCTTTCCGATATCGTGGAGGAGCCCGGCCCGTTTCGCTCGCGCTCCATCCAGGCCCAATTCGTCCGCCAGAATCTTCGCGATGTTGCTGACCTCCACCGAGTGGGCAAGCTGGTTCTGCCCGTAACTCGTCCGGTATCGAAGCTTTCCCAACAGCGCGGCAAGCTCGGGGTCGAGGTCAATCCCGAGTTCAAATGCCGCTTTGCGCCCCTCCTCGCGGATCCGCTCCGCAATCCGCGCCCTCGCGCGCTGGACCTTCTCCTCGATCTGCGCGGGGTGGATCCGCCCGTCCTCGATCAAGCGCATGAGCGCCATCCGAGCCACTTCGCGCCGAAGCGGATGAAAACAGGACAAGACCACCATTTCCGGCGTATCGTCGACCAGCAGTTCGACGCCCGTCAATGCCTCGAACGTCTTGATGTTCCGCCCCTCCCGCCCGATGATCCGCCCCTTGAATTCCTCGGAGGGAAGAGGGACGGAGCTGACGGCATTCTCCTCGACGTATTCGGCCGCGTAGCGCTGTACGGCAGTGGCGATCACGTGCGCCGCTCGCTGCTCCGCTTCCGCCTTCGCCCGCCGCTCGACCTCCTCGATCCGCCGCGAGAAGAAGCGTTGTGACTCCGCCTCGACCACTTTCATCAGATGCTCGCGGGCTTCCTTCTGCGTCCAACCGGCCACTCGCTCCAGCTGCGCCTTCCCTTCCTCGAGCAGTCGGACGCCCTCTTCCTTCAGCCGGAGAAGCTCCTCTTCGTCCTGGCGAAGGGAGTCCTCTATCTTCTCCAGGTACGACGACTTCTTGCTCAGTCGGTCTTCGCGGCGGATCGCCCGCTCTTCGGCGCGAGTAATCTCCTCTTCTCGCCGCTTCGCCCGTTCCTCCATCTCCTCGCGGCGCTCCTGAATCTCCTGCCGGGCCGCCAACAGCTTCTCCGCCTTGAGCTGCTCAGCGTCCTCCTGCGCGGCGGCGAGGATCTCCCCCTCCTTCCGCCGACGGGGAACGCTCCCGACGAGGAATCCGATCGCGACCGCCGCGATCAAACTCATTCCCCAGCCGATGTAGTAGATCACCCGAATTCACTTCCGTTCGCTGATACCATGCCCCACATTATACCCACTTCCCCCCCTCGACACGGAGGGCGGCCGGCAGGAATACGAGGCTGAACAGAAGGGAGAAGCCGATCCCTAGCATCGCAGACGCACCGAGCATCCGGAGGCCGAGTGTTCGTGCCGCAAGAAGACTCCCAAAGACGACCATCGTCGTGAGAGACGTGAGAATGACCGCGACCGCCGTCGCACTGACGCCACGCTCGATCGCGATATTCAGCCCCGCCGATCGGTCTTCGAGCGTGCGATGGAGGATGTGGATCCCGTTGTCGACCCCGACCCCGATCAAGAGCGGCGAGATGACGATGCTCAGGAAGTTGAAGTCGATCGACAGAAGGCGCATCCCACCGAGCATCCAGATGTAGCCGAGGATCAGCGGCGATGCGGCCAGCAGCGCGCGGACCCAGCCGCGGAGGCTCCGCCAGAGGACGAACAAGATCAACACAGCGGCCAACAGGGTCGAAACGAGGAAGTCGCGCTTCATGTAGTCTTCAAGGTGTTTTGCCACCAGCGGCTGGCCGAAGTAGTTGTCCGATATCGACGAAGCAAAGCGAGCGAACGTCGCGAGGTTCCCTCGATTGAAGATCTCCCGACTGACAACAGCTTGGATGACGAAGTCACCGTCCCTCGTCAGGTACTGCGTCCGAATCCCCTCCGGAAACGCGAGGAGGATGTCGCGCAGGAGTGTGTCCATCGGCGGAAGGTCGCGGATCTGCTGCAGATTGACGTCGAGGTCCACGAGCGCCGTCCGCAGCATTGCAACGTTCTCCCGAGCCGAACGGACATCGAGCACTGCCAGCTCCGTCTGAACCGCACGGAGCTGCCCGAGGATTCGATCGCTGGCAAGCGAGATCTCGACGTGCCCGTTCATCGACGCCGCGTACTGCAGCAACGAGAACTGGGTCAGCAGAACACGGATCTGCGTCTGCGCCGAGGCACGTTGTTCGAAACTCCGATCGAGCGTGCCGAGCAGCCGCACGTACGCAGCGATATCTAGGTCGTCCAGGACGCTTCGCTGCTCGGCGAGGTTCCCCGGCAGGAGATCCAACGCCGAGCGGACGCTCTCGACCAATTCGTGCGTCGAGAGCTCCCTGGAGAGCCGATGCAACTCCTCTTCGGTCGACGCGTAGAACGCGAAGAAGTTGCCGATCCCCGTCGGGCCACCCTCGAAGTGCTGCGAAATCTCCTCCAGCACTCTTGTGCTCTCGAGTTCCGGGACGAGGTCCGTGCTCGAGAAGACGAACCGCGTGCGCGCCGCCTGAAACGCGACGAAGAACGTCAATACCAGCACAATGACGAAGATCGCCCGCCCCTTGTCGGTGACGAACCGGAAGATGCCACCCAGCCGCGACGCATAGGCGAGCGCGCCCTCCCGGCGTCGATGTCGGAACAGGAAGTGCGAAAGCGTGATCATCGCCGGCACGACGAGGAGCGTTATGACGTATGCGATCATCACGCCGGCGCTCGTGATGATCCCCATTTCGAAGAGCGCGCGCGACTTGGACGTCAGCAGACCGAGGAAGACGAGGGCGGTGGTCACCGCAGCGAACAGCGAGGCTTCCCCCTTGTGCAGGACCGCCGCTTGCAGTGCCCGGTTCAGCGAGCGGCCGGCGCTTCGTTCCTCCGCATAGCGCGCGATTAAGTGGATTGCGTAGTCAATCCCGAGGCCGAGCACGAGCGCCGGGAGGAACGTCGTAACGAGGTTGAACCCGTCGACTGCGAACTTCGCCCAGCACATCGTGAGCAAGAGACTGATCAAGAGAGGGACGACCGCAATGATGCTGTAAAACACCGACCCAAACGCAATGAAGAAGATCACGAACACCCCGATCGCTGAGATGATTGTCGTGCGCGTCATGTCCGTGTTGATCACCTGGTTCGTCATCCCGGTGTAGGGGTATGTGCCGGTGACACCGACCCGCACTCCAAGAGACGCCGGATCGGCGGCCGCAATCCCGCGGTAGAGCCGATCGGTGACATCCTTGCAGTACGCAACACCTTCCATCGACGGGAGCCTCGGGCTGACCGTCATCAGCAAGCGAGTCTTGTCGCGGGAGAAGTAGCCCGCCGGTTCACGGATCGTCGCATCGGGAGCGACGGAGAAGATCTCCGCGAGCGCGTCGACCGCCGTGGTCACTGCCGGGAGGTCCTCGAGTCCCTCGATTGCCCTCAGCACTCCGGCGTTCAACACGACGATCCCGTCGATCTGCTCGCGGACCGTCGACGCCCCGGCCGCTCCGGCGCCGAGCGAGAAGTCCTCGCGCGTGAGAGTGTCGTTGAACTCCCGGCTGATCTCCGTGTAGACGTCGCCGAGAGCCCGGTCCGGGAGCGCTGAGAGATCGCCTCCACCCGCGATCGTCGTCTGCGCGAGCTCAACGCTCTGCTCGATCCGCGCGAGCTCCGCCGGCTGGAGCTGGAACAAGTGGATGTACTGATCCGGGATTCTCGGAGAGATCTCCTGGAGGTACGTCACGTCCACAAACTCCGGGTCCTCCCGCAGCACCTCCCCGATTTTCCTCGCGGCCGCGAGCAGCTTCGCCTCCCGCTCCGCCGGAGGGATCTCGCCTGTCAGCGTCAGAAGCAACGCGATGTAGTCGCTCTGGGTGATGTACTCCTCGTTCGCACGGTACGCATCGATCAGGGGGTCGTTCTCCGGCAGCAGCTCGAGGAAGCCGCTGCGAAGCTGCACGTCCCGCCCGTAGTAGACGCCGACGCCCGTCACGATCAGGAAGAACAGAACGACCCACCACGCATGGTACCGGGTGAGGCGGTAAACCCTATGGAAGGCCCGCTCGCTCAGCGATTTCATCGAACGCAGCGTCGGACGATCATGCCCTCGCTTCGGCTTCGGATGGGCTCGTCACTTCGATGTCGTAGCCGATGAGCTTCGCCGTCAACCGGACGTTCTGACCGCCCTTCCCGATCGCTAGAGACAACTCGTCATCGGGGACCAAGACCCTCGCGGACTTCGTCTCCTCATCGAGTTCGGCCGAGAGGACCGACGCCGGTTCGAGCCCATTCTTCAGCAGCTGCACCGGGTCCTCGCTCCAGCGGATCAAGTCGATCTTCTCCCCGGAGAGCTCCCTCGTCACAACCCGGACGCGCGCGCCCCCGGCCCCGACGCAGGTGCCGACCGGATCAACATTTCGATCAAGCGATTCCACCGCGACTTTCGTTCGGCGACCCGGTTCACGGGCGATCTTTCGAATCACCAAAATGCCTTCCTCGATCTCGGGCACTTCGAGACGGAGAAGCTGCTCGACGAACTCCTTCGCGGCACGAGAAAGCCGGATCCGCGGATCTCCCTGCGTCTGCTCGACACTGACCAAGTAGGAGCGAAGCCGCTGCCCCGCATGATATCGTTCGCCCGGAATCCTCTCCTCGTCGGGCAGAATCGCCTCGGCTTCGCCGAGGTTCACCCAGACATCCTTCCCCTCAAACCGGTGAATCGAGCCGCTGATGATCTCCCCAACGCGATGTACGTACAGGTCGTAGACGATCTCCCGGCGACGCTGCACGATCTCCTGACGGATCGTCTCCTCGGCCCGCTTCGTTGCGATCCTCCCGAACTTAGCGAGGTCGATCCGCTCCCCGTTGATCGTGATGTCTCCCGAATGCTCGTCAATCTCGACCTCGACGACCGCGTCCGTATCGTGCTCCTCCTGATAGGCGACGGTCAGGCCCTTTCGAATCGCCTCGTAGAGGTCATCCCTCGGGATCCCCTTCTCTTTGGCCATCTCTTCCAGGGCCTCGATAAACTCAATGTTCATCTCAAATCCGTTCCCTATCCGTTCCGCCGGTCGGCCAACAACCTTTGGAGGGTGAGCCCGGGCGGTCCCGGGATCCCCTCCATCGCACAACGGACCGACCCAACGTCGGACCATCCCCTTCCAGATCGGGATCTCGTATTATACGGGAGCCGTTCGTTCCGAACAAACGGCCCCAATAGGATACATATGGAACACTTAGAATTTCTGTCTAGCATCTCACACAAAGGAGAGCGCCTCGACAAGTACCTCGCCGAGGCGCAGCCAGGCCGTTCCCGTAGCGATGTTCAGCGCGCGATCCGGAGCGGGTTGGTCACCGTCAATGGTCACGCCACAACGCAGCCCGCTCTTCGGCTTCGTGGCGGAGAACGGATCGTCTGGGCGGCCGAAGACCGCCCCGCACTGCAGCCCCGACCCACTGCGTTCACGGTCCTCCATGAAGATGACGCTGTCGTTGTCGTCGACAAGCCCGCGGGGCTGGTCGTCCATCCCGGCGCAGGAACCCCCGCCACTCTCGTCGAGGGGCTCCTCATAGCACGCAGGTTGCCCGTCGTCGATGACCCGCTTCGCCCGGGGATCGTCCACCGGCTCGACGCCGAGACGAGCGGAGTGATGGTCGTGGCGAAGACGCCGACGGCCGCCGAGTCGTTGATCCGGCAGTTCGCCGACCGAGCTGTCATGAAGCTCTACATCGGCGTCGCCGACGGCCGCATCTCCGAGGACGAAGGCCGAATCGATGCGCCGATCGGGCGCGACCCAATCCATCCGACGCGTATGGCGATCCGTCCGAACGGGCGTCCGTCGCAGACGGAATTCCGCGTCCTCCGCCGTGAGGACGCTTGGAGTTTACTCCTCATCCAACCGCTAACGGGCCGCACGCACCAGATTCGACTTCACCTCCGTTACATCGGGCATCCGATCAGCGGAGATGCTGTCTACGGAGACGGAACCCGAGCGCCTCGCCTCCTCCTTCACGCGTGGCGACTCTCATTCACGCACCCGTCGAGCGGCCGGACGTTTCAGTGTTCTGCGCCGCTGCCCGCGGCGTTCCCGAGACACCCCTACGATGAGCTCGCCTGGAGCCTGCGCCCGGAGCGAGCGTAATCGATCGCGGCGACGTACGTTGCCGCGGTCGCACCGTAGAAGACCCCGATCCCCCCGGGCCACCCGACAAGAAGGAAGACGATCCCGACAAAGGTCACCAACGACGCGCCCTTTCCGAGCCAGCGCGACCCTTGAACCACGCGCCGGCCGCGGCGCAGTGCGATCGCTCCCAGACCGAGCCCGATCTGCGGGATGAGATATAGGACGAGCGCCAAGAGTGGCAGATCCCCCTGAACTGCGAGAACAACGACCACAGAGAAGTAGAGGATCTTATCCACGATCGGGTCCAGCACCGTCCCCCACGTCGTGATCTCGCCGCGTGCGCGGGCGGCGAGCCCGTCGAGGACGTCGCCCGCGCACGCGATGAGGAAGAGGACGAGTGCGGCCGTCCGTTGTCCGTACACGGCAAGAACGAGGATTCCCGGGATGAGGGCGGCCCGGCCGATCGTGATCTTGTTAGCAAGCGACATAGTTACGCCATCATAATCCGCGCGGGTAGAGCCCAACAAGGCCGCATGGACGTGGTTTTTCCCCCTCGGTATAATGCGGCCACGAACGCCAAAGGGGGTATGACCGAGTGAAGAGACGTGTCGTCATCATGGGCGCTGCCGGGCGTGACTTCCACAACTTCAATGTTGTTTTCCGAGACAACCAGGACTACGAGATCGTTGCCTTCACAGCAACGCAGATCCCGGACATCGAAGGGCGAACGTACCCCCAGCCATTGGCCGGATCCCTCTATCCGAACGGGATTCCGATCGTCTCCGAAGAGAGCCTTCCCGCGCTGATCCGAGAGAAGCGCGTCGATATCGTCGTGTTCAGCTACTCCGACGTCTCCAATCAGTATGTAATGGAGCGGTCGGCAATCGTCAACGCGGCCGGTGCCGACTTCATGCTTCTCGGTCCGGCCGCGACGATGATCGAGCCGAAGGTGCCGCTGGTTTCAGTCACTGCGGTCCGGACCGGGTCGGGGAAAAGCCAGACGACACGGCGCGTCTGCCAGATCCTGAAGACAAATGGGAAGAGGATCGCGGTCATCCGCCATCCGATGCCCTACGGAGACCTGGGAGCCCAGGAAGTCCAGCGGTTCGAGACGCACGCCGACCTCGACAAGCACCACTGCACAATCGAGGAGCGAGAGGAGTACGAACCCCATATCGACGCCGGGACGATCGTCTACGCGGGCGTCGACTACGAGAAGATCCTCCGTCAGGCCGAGGCCGATGCGGACGTGATCGTCTGGGACGGCGGAAACAACGACTTCTCTTTCTACAAGCCGACCCTATCGATCGTCGTCGCCGACCCCCACCGAGCGGGACACGAGTTGCTCTACTACCCGAGCGGGATCAACATCCGCCTTGCGGACGCCGTCGTCATCAACAAGGTCGACACGGCGTCGCTCGAGGACATTCACTTCGTCCGCGAGAACGTCCTTACCCTCAACCCACACGCGACGATCATCGAAGCCGCATCGCCCATTCAGGTCGACGATCCCTCGATCATCCGCGGACGCCGCATCTTGGTCATCGAGGACGGCCCCACGCTCACCCACGGGGGGATGAAGTACGGCGCCGGCGTCATCGCTGCGAAGCGGTTCGGCGCCGAAGAGATCGTCGATCCACGGCCGTACGCCGTCGCTTCCATCGCCTTGACCTACCGGCGCTATCCGAAGATCGGCCGGCTACTGCCGGCGATGGGCTACGGCGTGAACCAGATCCGAGACCTGCAACAGACCGTGGACCGCGTGGAGTGCGACGCAGTCGTCATCGGAACACCGATCGACCTTGGGCGTCTCTTGACGTTCCCCGTCCCATCGACAAGGGTCCGGTACGAGTTGCAGGAGATCGGACTCCCGAACCTCGAACGGGTCATGGAACAGATCCTCTCGCACTGACCGCCGCGCTCGGCTCAGGCATCCTGAGGGTTCCGGACAGCGAGCAGCAGGCCGAAGACCACGCCGAGCGCGACGCCGGCGGCCGCGCCAAACCGGAGGTCCCGAAACCCCCAGCCGACGAGCACTCCAACCAGCCCCCCTAGCGGGACGAGGTAGATCGGGTGGCGCCACCGGGAGCGCAGCAGTTTACGCCACATCCTCCCCCCCGATGACCGAGAGGAACGCGCGGACGACGCGAGGATCGAACTGGGTCCCCGCGTTCGCTTTCAGCTCCTCGATCGCGCGTTCCCGGGGGAGCGCGCGTTGATACGGCCGCTCCGACGTGATCGCATCGAATGCATCGACAACGGCGACGATTCGGGCTTCGATCGGAATTTCCTCCCCTTTCATCCCGCCCGGGTAGCCCGTCCCGTCGAATCGCTCTTGGTGGGAGAGGACGATCTTCGCTGCATCCTGCAAGAACGGCTTCTCGCGTAGCATCTCCGCTCCGTACTCCGGATGTTTGCGCATCTCTGTCCACTCCTCCTCCCTCAGTGCCTCGGGTTTGCTCAGAATCTCGCTCGGCACCCTCACCTTCCCGACGTCATGCAGGTACGCGCCGTATGAGAGATCGATCAGGCGACGCCCGGACAGGCCAAGGCGCTCCCCCGTCAAGATGGCAAGCCTCTCCAGTCGGTGGCAGTGCCCCTCGGTCGCTTCGTCCTTTTCCTCGACCGACCGCGCGAGCGCCATGATCCCTTGGATCTCGTCGCGAATCAGGTGAGAGCTCGGCGGCGAGGAAACCATCAGGAGCTCAATGTCGGTCTCGACACGGAAGTAGACCCGCTCGGGGAGGCCATGATGATGCAGGTAGTCGCCCGGGTGAAGTGCCAGGTCGCCGCGCGCGTCCCGAAGCGTCATCGACCCCGCTAGCAGGTAGATGAACTCAAACCCGGCCCACTCGCTCGCCTCGTCGAGGTAGAAGTGCTTTCCCTGCGCGATCCGTTGGCGCGTCACCTCGACAGCCCCGTGGCTCGCCAGCAATTCGAGCGTCGTGGACTTCTTAC